>JAAOEI010000219.1_pt1 | contig 23572 bp, 22 predicted proteins | sample 7059261 | NCBI WGS metagenome assembly JAAOEI01 (sample SAMN14008812, study PRJNA610033) | viral metagenome | isolation source: viral particles filtered from seawater | place: China: Hangzhou Bay, Yangshan Deep Water Harbour | collected 2017-10-31 | reverse complement strand
ACAGCCGCTTGCCCGTGCCCTGGCAGCGCTCGCACTTGGCTTTGATGCCCTTGTTCTTGATGTTTCGATCCCACCGCGCCGCAGCCAGTAAGTTTTGAGTGTTCAATTCGCATCCCCTCCGCTCCTCTTTGTTTGTCAGTCATTTGCTGCTGCTCTCGCGTCCATGTCCGCTTGCGCGGCCTGCCTGGCGGCGTGGTACTGCTCGAGCCGCGTCATCGCCTCATCAAAACGCGCCGCCGGCATCTCCTCGACGGCGCCAATCTCGAAAACCGCGCAAAACTTCTGCTCTGAAATTTCGACCGCGTGCATGGCCTGACGCAGCTGCGCGACCTGCTCCTCGCTCATCGGTGTGATGTTCTTCGGCTCTGCCGCTGGCGCTTCCTGGGCAGGCGGCGCTGCGGCCTTAGCGCGTTTGGGCGCCTGACGTTTGCGCGGCTGTGATTCGGCCTGCGACTCCTTAATGCGCTCGACCTCGTCCGGGTCGTAAATGCCCGACAGGCTGAACGCGACACGCGCGCACTGGACGAACGCTTTGTGCCGCAGCATTCGCCGCGGGTACTTTTTCCACGGCATCGTCTCGCGTGCGCACTCGCTCAGGTGCTCGCTGACTGTCGTCGCGCGGCTTCTGTCTTTGCGATAAATCGAGCACTTGACCGCGATGAGCTTCCCGTCCCGCTCAATCTCGTCGAACTCAACACCGTCGAACTCCGGGTTGCTGTTGACGATCTTGTACCAGCCGTCGACACCGACGATCGGAAACACACCGCGCCGGCCATCGGTGAACGCGTAGATTTCTTTGGTGATCGGGTTTAGGTTGTGCTGGTTTGCGACGGCCAGCACCATTGCGAGCTCTTCGTCGGTCGCGCTCGAGCCCTTACCGTCTCCAAAAACCGTCGCCCGAAGCGTCTCGAGCAATCCCTCTGGACTCAGTTGCAAGCGGTCGGCTGTTGTATCCACCGCGCTTGATAAGACCGGCCCGACTGCGTGTTTGGCCATTTGTTTGCCCCCTCAGTGCAGCACGCGCACGCGCTCGTTTGCTCGAGCGTCGACCGTTGCCGCCATGTTGTTGAGTGACGCAATCAGCCCGGCTGCTTGGACGTGCTGACGCGCCGTCAGATATGCGTTGTCGTATGTGAGATCCGGCTGCCGGCGCTCGGTAACGCGAAAACCGAGCGCCGCAGCCGCCGCCACCACCACTTGCCAAGCCGCGCGCATCACTCGCTCACCTCGAGCAATCGCTCGTGCTTGACCCACTGGAGCACCGCCAGCGCCGCCTCGAAGTTTTCGATTGATCGGAAAGCCGCGCTCGCTTTGTCGTCGTAATACTGGGCCTGCCGCGATCCTCCGTTTTGCCGCTTAATGTCTGCTGTGTGCCGCGCCTCTGAACATCGTGCTCGAGCGTTTCGCAGATGCGCCTGGAGCTGATTCATCGCGGCTGTGAGCCGCTTTACGTCGAGATGTGTCGGCTTTTCGCCGACTCCTGCTTCTTCAATCAATGGAAAACCCCCTCGTCCTCGTCATCATCCTCAATCGGCCGAAGATGCTGCTCGCACGCCTCGCAGCCGCGATCGCGGCATCCGAAGCACACGTAACAGTCCTCGCAGCCTTGATCGCGGCACGCCTCGCAGATGAACTCGCCCTCGTCGATCAGATCGGACTCGCACCGTCGGCACAGCCCGGTCAGATCGTCCGCGCAGTTTGAGCAGCGCGCCTGCCCGCCCATCGCGCGGCCGAGCTCGCCGACCACCACGCTGACCGCCGCGATCGACGCGCTCAGCGCTTCCGCCACCGCCGCAAAAACGTCTCTCAATGCAGCACCCCCTCGAGCCGGTCGCAGTAGTCGCACAGGATGTCGGCGTCGCCTTGGGCGCCGCATCGCGGGCAACCGTTTACCTGCGGTCCGTCAAGCCGATTGCGGACCGTCGACCACGCCGCGCGGCCGAGGATCGGCAGCAAAGCGGCCCACAGCGCTGCGACCTGGCAGCAAAGCGCCAAGCGGAGCACGCCGCTGCCGAGCCTCACGAGCCCCATGCCGACGAACGTAAAAACGCGAGATAGTCCGCGCGCAGCCGCCGCTTTCATCCGCTTCATCGACGCACCTCCCAGAGCGTCGCCGCTCTGCCGCTGCTTGTCCGGCCGCGCCGGCCGCTGTCGCGGACATAACCCAGCTTGACCAGCTCGATCCGCCGCGGCCGCTCCGTCGACGGGTTCATTTTCAGACCTTGTTGGATTGCCTCATCGGTCGATGGGCCGTGGTGCTCGAGGAAACCGAGCACGAGCATCCGCAGGGTGTTGGCCCGCGGCTGGATCTGATCGGCTGCGGCCGAGCTCGTCGGCGTGCCGTTTGTGGCAGGGGCGCCGGCAGGCTGAGAAACGGCTGGCGATACAACCGCCACCGCGTCGGCAATAGACCCCTTTTGGTTATCCGCGCGATGACCTGCCGGCGCCGAGTCGAACAGCGGCGCTGTAATTGTTTTTTGAGTCCCGCCGATCGTGACCTTCACGACCGGCACCTCGAGCTGTCTGTGTGCATCCCAAACTCCTCGAGCAGACAGAACCCCCCCATCTGCGCCAGAGAAAAATGAAGCGGCCAGACGCAAAAATGCGTCTCGACCCACGCGAGCCGATGGGATGCGTTTCGGGTTGTGTGGGTCGGCCCGCCGCCTTGGTTAGACGGTCGAACGGCCGCAGAACGGTGATCGGTCGGCCGGGTTGGGTTTACCGCCGATCGCCTGGTCGGATGGGGCTGCCGTTGCGGCAAAGCCCCGTTTTGTGCGGGTCTTGAGTGTGGTGGGCGGTATCCGGCTCGAACGGATGACCCCCTGCTTGTAAGGCAGCGGGTCGATTCGGCACCGGATGCGCTTGCCCACCAGCAGCCCGCTGGCTCGTCGTAACCGAAACGCATCGCAAACACCGTAACCGATTCTCCCCAACCGGGTCAACTTTGCCGCACCAGCTTTTTTGATTGCGCACAGCGGGTTTTCTGTAGTTTCAACGATCTCGAAACTCAGGGTCATTACCTACGTGAAAGTCTCATCTGGTTTAAGGTTTATTCTCTCTTTAAGAATGCCGCGCCTTCAGCGGGTGCGGACGGTCAAGTTGGAAGAGGTTTTGAATTTTTGGGCGGCCGACGGCGGCCGGCCAGTCTCTGCACGTTGGCGAAAAACACGCAGTTACCTTCTCAAAAAACTTCGCAGCTATTTAAAATCCGATTGTTTGTCGGAAATCAGCGAGCTTGATCTTTACGCTGCGCAGAACGCCGCGCTGGCCGACGGATTGTCGCCGACAACAATCAACAAGATGATCCATCACGCGCTTGCTGCGGCGTTCAGAGACTCTGGCGTGCAGAACGACGCGCTCGCAAACACGAGCAGGCTGCGCGAATCCGCTCCTCAAACCGGCGCATGGACGATTGCAGAGCGCGACGCACTCATCAGCGCTGCCGTTCGCGTGTGGCCGCTCGAGTTTTCCATTTGGCTGCGATTTTTGTTTTTCACCGGCCTGCGTCTCGAGGAGTCTCTCGCGCTGCGCTGGGCCGATGTTTGCTTGGAACGTGGCACGATTTCGGTGACGCGATCACGTTTTGGAACGACGTTTTCGCCGGGCAAGACCCGTCGCTCGCAGCGCGTCTTCGTCGCAGCGCCGCAAGCGATCGACGCGTTGCGGACGCTTAGACAGATACAACCGCAAACCGGGCTGATTTTTCGCACGCCAGCCGGCAATCCCTTAGACTTGCACAATTTTCGTCGCCGTCACTGGCGCAAACTGCTTGAGGTTGCGAACGTGCCGCACTGGCCGCTGCGCTGCACCAGGCACACGTTTGCGACGACATTACTCGACGGCGGTGTGCTGGCCTCGGAAGTTGCCCACGTCCTCGGAGACAATCCCGCAACGGTGCTGACCAAATACGCGAAGCACACGATGCGCGGCCACGACCTGATCGCTCGCGCGCTGAGTTACCCGCGCGCCGGCGAAGGGGGCGCCGCCGACGCACGGGTGCCGGGCAGAGATTAACCGCCGCGGCAGCTCAGCGAGCACAGGCTCGAGTCATTGCGCGCAACTGCGCGTAATCGGCAACATATCGCGGCCAAGTCGCCTCGAGCGGCGCGGCGTCGAGCTCTGCGGCCAGCCGCCTCTGATCGGGCACGCTGTACTCGATCAGCGGCGGGCAGTCACAGTCGGCCGCGCCACAGCCGCTTGCGCAAAGCACCGCGAGTCCGAGGACGATCGAGAGAAGCAGCAGCCTGACGGGCCGAAGCGTCCGCTCGTTCTTCCATTCGCTTTGCTCGTTCACGGTCCGCACCGCCCTGGCGAACTGCCCACAGCAGCCCGCCAATGGTTGCTGCCAAGCCGGCTACCGCAATCAACAACAGCCACAGCATTATTCCGTAGGCGCGATGCCGTCGGCTTCCTGCTGTCGTTTGCGAGCTCGCTCAAGGATGGCTGCGGTTTCGTCGCGCGCGACCTGGCGTTCCTCCTCTGTCCAGCCCTTCGATGCCGCCGAAATAGCGGGCAGGCTGTCCAGAATCAGCCCAATGCCTGCAAGGATCGCTCGGTATTCTGCCGGTCCCATTTATCGTCCCTCCTCGGTTGCCAGCTTGCCGGCGTAGAACGCCGCAAGCTGCTCGAGCGCTTCGTCGACTGCCTCGCGCGTGAACGCGAGCAGCGCTTTCTCACCGCTGTCGAGTTTGCAGGTCACGTCGACGCCTGCATTCTTCTGACGAAGACAGCTGTCGTAACGGCTGACGACATTGCTGCCGCGAATGACCAGCGGTCCTGTCCGCACGACAATCTCCGAAATGCGATCTCCGGCAGCCTTGTCGGCCAAAGGATCTTCGGCGTAATCCATCGCCGCGCCGGCCGCTGCGTTATAAACCGCGTGCGCGGAATCGAACTTATTCACTGCGCTCTGGGAACATCCTCCCATAAGCAGAGCTGCGAAGATCGCGCCCGCGACCCTTGCTTTGACTCTCATATCTCCACCTCGTCGTTTTGATTGTGCACCCCTGGTTGAAAGACATCCGGGACGCCGTCGGCATTGCGGTCGATGTTGGGACTGGCAAGAAACGCGCCGATCCACGCACTGACCGAAGTCAGCACGGTCATCGCGTAACCCTCGACTTCAGGCGATGCGGTCTTGCCGACCAGCGTTTCGATGAACCGAATCACTAGCATTGACGCGGCAAAACCTACCCCGCCGCCAACCGCTGCACCTGTCGCTTTGTTGGTTGTCTGCATCTTTCCACCTCTCCTCAGTTTCCGCTGACCAGTCCCCGCGTCTCAAGATTCAACACGCGCTCACGCAGAGCGTCCTCGCGCACGGCTGCAATCTCCTTGGCAGCTGCGATCCGCACTTCGTTGACGCGATCGGCGCAAAGGCTGCGCTGGTCTGCCAGGTCCGCGCGGCCGTCCAGCAGCTCGTGCAGCGACGCAACCTGCTGCGACAGCGCTGCGAGCTCGCTCGACGCTTCTGGGTGCGCACCGCTTGACGCGTGCTGCATTTGCGACACAGCGATCGTGCCGACGATCGTCAGGATGACCGCGATGATCGACACGATCATTGACGTTGCGATCGACTGTTGCGCCGGCTCGTGTTGTCTTTGCGCGCGCATTTCGCGCAGCTCGTAAAACAACCGCTCGAGCTGGTCGTCTGTGAATTGAAACGTGCTCATTGTCCCTTTGGACGACCGCGCTCGCGTAGAATTAGAACGGCGCGCACTCTTTCTTTGCGCGCGTCCTCAAGCATTTGCTCAGCGATGACCTGTGGGTGCGTTTCGCGGGCTGCTTCGTCGAGAATCACGTCGACGGTTGTTGTTGGCGTTTCTTTGTCAGGCTCGGTTGTTCGGACGTGTTCGGCCTGAACCGTTGCTGCGCCGAGCAGCGTGACGAACGCGAACGCCGCGGCCGTCATGCGTCGACGCCTCGGTCTTTGCGCCATCGCAGCCGGTCGCTGACCATCCCGCGCAGTGTAGAAATTGGAAACAGCCGCCCTGGGCACGCTGTCTGCGCGCCGGCGTACTCACGATGACCTTTTACGTCCTGCGAAGTCAGCCGGTACCGCGCGCAAAGATCCGTGATGCACTGCGCGCCGAGCTCGAGCTGCTGCTGATGCGGCTGTTCGTCCTCGAAGTTGCCCTCAAAAACGACGCCAATGCTGCTCGAGTTGTAGTTTTTTACGTGCGCGCCAGCGTCCGCCAGCGGCCGGCCGATCATAATAACAAACTCACCCCTGCCCCACTGGCCGATGCCGTAGTGATATCCGATGTCGCGCCAGCCGCGGTCTTCCATGTGATAGCGGCGAATCGCGTCCCAGGTCTGCGTGCCCTCGCGGCCAGCAGTGTGATGCACCGCGATGCTGGTAATCGTTCTCACGGAGACGCCTCGACCATCTCGAAAGTAATCGTCAGCAGCGCTTTGCCAGCCGACGGGCTGGTGTCGAGCGACGCGATCACGTCGCGCGCGACGCCGCTGTAATCGCCGCGGTCCACGCCGATGGTGATAAGCGGACCAAGCGCCAGATTGATCGACTGAACGTATGCGTCAGCGTCTGCGCTGTGCCCGACGACCAGGTTAGTTGCCGGGCTGAACGCTTCGCTGACGAACAGATACGCGTCGAGCACTCGGTGATGTGCAGGGATCGTGACGAGCGTCGGGTTCGTGTTGCCGCTGTGCAGCCACGTCGTCGTGGTCTGCACAATGCCGGCGCCGCCTGATCCGGTGGGCCAGCGATACAGCCACGCGCTGTCGCCGGCGTTGCGCTGCTTGACCCACCCGGTTGCAGTGTCGACCCACAGCATATGGGCGATCGTCGAGCTCGGCGCAGTTGCGCCGCTGTGCACGCTGCGCAGCGCGTCCATGCTGTCGTTGTATTTAATTCGGCTCGCGGCCAACGTGTCAGCGGCTGCCGGTGTGTTGTAGTTTTGACTCATGGTGTAAAATCGCAGTCGTAATGATACGACGAAGTCCCTTCTCGGTTTTCGAAACAGTCGCGGAAACATTCCGACGTGACGTTGACACCGCGAGCGTCGAAATGAATGCCGTCGGTTGTGCACTGTCCCGTGTTGCCCTCCGGGCAGTTTGCTCGAGCGCAGCGCCCGTGATGAATCCACGACACGCCTTTGGCCTGCGCAAGATTAAACACTCCGCTGCTATTCGCTTCGATTTCTTCGTAGCTCGTACGCCAGCACCCTACGTCGACCTGCGCAGAGCCGTCTGCATTGAATGGCTGATCGCACTCACCGCCGCCTCCGCAGTCAGTGTTGCTTGTGCAAACCTCGTTGTCGTTCGTGCCGCCAACACACAGCCACCGATGAGCGCCCGGTGCCTGCGAGACTAGGACAAGCTGCAAATCGTTCGTCGTGATGCCGTCGCTGTTGCGCGCATCGTATTCCGCAAAGATCGTTTGCCAGTTTTGTTGAGTGTTTGCTTTTGACGCGAACGTTCCGACGCAAAGCCCAGGCGCGTCGCAGCCGGCGACATCGTAACAGCCCCACTGGCAATGCGCGGTCGGCAGCAAACAGTCAGCGTTGTTCGTGCAGGCGGTGCCGGGATACGTAGTGTCCCAGTAGGGTTGTCCGGTGCAGACGTTTGAACCGTTGCAGGTTGCCTCGCGCAAATAGCAGCTGAAATTAAGCGTGTCGCCGGTGCAGTTGTCGCTGAGAAAACAAGTGCCGCCTGGGCAATCGCTTGCTTTCGTGCATTCTGCCTCGTCATTTGTGCCGCCGATGCAGTGTTTGACGCCTCGAGCGCAGACCGCTCCCGCCGATTTGCCAGAACGAAAACAGCCGCTGCCGCGGCAATCAAGGCACCGCGTGTCTAGATCGTTGACCGTTTCGCAGATGCACGGGTTGCCGTGCTGAGCGTTGCCGGGCCGCCAGCAAAAATTGTTTATGAGTCTGTCGCCGTCCTCGTAAATACCAGTGCGCGAGACGCGATTGTCGTTAATGCCGATGCCGATTGCGACGACATCGCAGCCAGTGCACGGCCCTGCGTCGCAAGTTTGTCCGCGCAGCGCCTTGGCTCCGTAGCCGTTTACGTTCGAGCTGTCGCCGTCGAAAATGCCTTCGATCGCCTCGGTCAAATCCTCAGTCGTTCGTGAGCCTGTCGACATGAACAAGATGTCGTCCGGCTCGCAAAGATCGGCCAAAATTGCAGCTTGGAAACTCGACACGTTATACGTTGAGTCGCCAGCGATGCAGAGTGTCTTGCGGCCGTCGCCGTTCACATCTGACAATACGTCGACGCAAACCTCCGCAGGTTGCTGAATTGCGGCAGTCCCCAACACGGCTGTGACTCTCAAGCGTCTGTTGATCCCGGCGCCTGGATTGTTTTGACCAAACAGATGGACGCCTAGGTTTTCGACATCGGATTCGGTCATGGTAGTCCCGTCTGGCGCTGTACCCGTGCTTGCCTCCGCAGTCGGACGATAATCGTGGCCGAACGCAGCACTCACGTCTGCTGTTGTACCGACAACGCAATCCGTGATTGTTCCCTGACAAGATGCGCTCGCGTTAGTGTAGTCGTAAATTGAGATCGTCAGCTCTTTGTCTTGGTCGTTATCGTTGCACGTCGCAGTGTCGTCAGATGTTGTACATTCAAACGCGTTCTCACCCTCATCGCGGACCATCGCGATAACGCTGACGCCAGCGTCGCTGATCGTCTCGGCGCAGTCGGACGCAGTGAAACAACTTTTTCCGTTAAGGTTTGAGCAGGTGCCGGCAATCGTTGGCGGCGTCGCGCCCGAGCACGTACCTGTGCTCAGCGTGACGAAGTTTGTCAGCATCTGGAATTCGTCAACAGCCCCGCCCGATTGACCAGTCTCGATTCGCGAAGTGTTGTCGTCGGGAAGCACACCGGACGCGTAGTCATCGACACAGTCATAGTGCGCGGTGCCACTACACCCGCTTTCGTTAAAATCGGCAGTGTCGGACGCGATTGGCCAAAACTTTACAAGTCGAGCATTTCGCAGACCGTCACCGCTCGAGCTCGACCCGATCCAGTCGTCAATAATTAAATCGGTCGAATCCGTCGTACTGCCGTCGCTTGCTTGGATGTCGCGCGGACCGACCCAGGTGCGCACGATGCTTTGCACGTCTGAAATGTCGCACGTTTGGCTTTGGCAAGTGCCTGAGCCGGCTGCGCCGCCGCAGTCCGCTGTCGTGCGGCAACGCTGCACGGTGTCGTCAAGCGGATACGGATTGGTCAGGGTCCAGCCAGAACACCGGCCATCCCAAAACTCGCACGCGCCGCCTGGGCAGTCGCTGGTTTGGACGCAGTCCTGTCCAAGATTGACGCCTGCGTCGCATTTGCCTTTACGGCAGTCGGAATTGGTCGAGCACGCCCAGTTGTCGACGGTGCAGTTGCCTGCCGGGCGTTGCGGCGAGCCTTGGTCCTTGCCGTCGATCCAAAGTCCGCACGTCACCTGCCCGCCCGCGTGCTCCTCGGTGACGCTGATCTGCGTCACGGTGTTCTTGTCGATTGATCCGACGCTATACGGAAACAGTCCGCAGCGCGCTTCGCCGGTTGTCGTTTCGGCGCAATCCAGACTGCGGCCGGGGTCGTCTGGGTCGAGTGTGCACGGCGTAAAGGGGTTGCGGCTGCCGGCGTCGCATTCGTTGACTGCGTTGCGGAAAAATAAGGACAGCTGCGACTTGGTGCGAAACAAATTAACAGGCGTCATTGCGACGACGCACCCGACTGTGCCGTCCGTCATCACGTTACCCATGATTAGTCGCTCGCTCGCGACTGTGGCGTCGGCGTAGTTAAACGACGCGTGCGTGTACAAGCTCGAGACACTCGGCACGTCGCGCGCGATGTACGCGTTCTCGAGCTCCGTTGCCTTGGTTTTTAAGTAGCAGTCGTTGCCCGTGTACGGATCAACACTGTATGCCCGCACGTCGAATTCGACGGCCGGATCGGTCGGAACAACCCAGTTCGGCGGATCAGGCCCGTCTGTCGTCGGAAATTGACCATATATCGGATTGTCGTTGTTCGGATCGAAGCGACAATGCTCGAAGCCGTCGACGAACAGCGTGCTCGAGTGAGCGGTCGCGCCGAACAGCAGCGCAGTCAGTGTTGTAAGAATTGCGTGCCGCATTTCAGAACGCATCCAGGCAAGCGATAAACGTGCATTGGCCAATGTCGTCCGCCGGAGCAGATGTGGTTGTAATTCCGACGGCAAAACGATCGTTGGCACTGACGGCAACACTGTCGGTCGCATCAGTGCAGCTGGTGTCATTAAGGCCAGTTGTCCCAGTGATAGTACACGCTAGCGCCGTCGAGCCTGCTGCCACCGCACACTGGGCCGCGCCGCCATCCAAACTAGCGGCGCACGACGCTGCGGTTGCTGTGTGCAGCGTGTAGGTTATGTTTGCGCCGTTCTCAACATCATGCTCGGTGCGACACGTGAGATTGCTGATTGTCATATCCTGCGGCGCAATCCATGCGACAAGATTGTCGTCGGCGTTGGAAGCGAAATACGCGCCAGCGTAATGCGGCGGCGCCGGGTTGTGCCTCGGAATCTGCATTACAGAGCAAGCGCGCATCGGCACATTGACCGACCCAGCTCGCACGCTAAGCATCGGCTGCGGAGTCTGGTCGGTTTTGTAGTAGATACCTCCGTTCGCTGTCGGCAGGCTGGCCGTCCCGTAGGGCACCTCGAGCGCGCCGGTCTCAAAATCGCCGTGCGTAATAATGACATTCGTGCTCGTCCAAGTGCCGGCGCTGGGCAGACTGCTGGCGTTTGCCGGCACGGTAATATCGCCCTCGGTGTAAATGGTGGAGTTGAGCTGGATTGCGCACTCGGTCGGATCGGTCGCGCAGTCGAGACTGAAATCGGACTTGAAGTCGAGCTGTCCGACAGTGCCCGCGGCGGTGTTGTTTGATTGAATCGTGACGCTAGAGCCGCCAGGGATTGCGCAGTCGGTCTCGTCGTTTCCAGCGTCGTCCGTGCACGTAACGCCAGCGCCGGTGAAATTGAGACCAGTCCGGGTTGTGAGCGCGACACCTTCGTCCTTGATCGTGTGCCCGCCGCCGCCGCCACCTCCGCCGCCCGTAATCGTGCAGGTCGTGCGATTGTTGCCGGCGTCATCGGCGCAGCTAACGCCTGCGCCCGTAAAGTTAAGCGTCGGTCGGTCGGTAAGATTCGACCCGTTGTACGCGATCGTGTGCCCGGTCGCGCCGCTCACGGTGCAGTCGATCCGGCTGTTTCCAGAGTTGTCGACGCAAGAGATGAGGCTGCCGATAAAGTTGACGTTGGGAAAGCTCGAGCGAGGCGTGCCCTCGTCCTGAATGATAACGCGGCCCGGTATGACGAGATCGGTTTCGTCGTTGACGCCATCGTCGGAGACAGTGACGCCGGCGCCGCTGAAGTTAAGACCGCCGCGCTGCGTGAGCGGCGTGCCTGTGTCTTTGATAGTGTGCCCGCCTTGCGCGACCGTGCACTCGGTCTTGCTCGCGTTGTCCGCGCAGGTGATCCCGGCGCCCAGAAAATTAAGCGTCGTGCGCTGTGTCAGCGCGCCGCTTTCGTCTTCGATCACATGACCAGGCGGCGACTCGACGCACGTCTTGACGCCTCCAGTCGTATATTGAACGACCTGCCCGCTAGCGGTACCGCTGCACGCGCCGAGCTCGGGCAGGCCGACAGCCCCCGCCACAATGTTGAGCACCTCGCCGGTGCACGCCAGATCGCCGCCTTGGTGCGTGGCGCAGTTCAGCAATGCGGCTTTGCCGTCTATTTGCGTTTGCAGGTTGCTCGTTGCCCCGTCTACGTAGCTGAGCTCGGTCGGCGTCAGCGTGAACGTCGGCGTCGTGTTTGTAATGTCGTTGTCAACCAGATCGAGCGCGCCGCCGAGCTGCGGCGTCGTGTCGTCGATCAGGTTTGCGAGCGCTGCGACTGCGCAGTCGGTCCGGTTTTGCCCGGCGTTGTCCGCGCACGTGATCGCGGTGCCCGTAAAATTGAGCGTCGGCCGATCGGTTAGCGCGACGGCTTCCTCCTCAATCGTGTGCCCGGTGCCCGATGTCCCGCAGCTGAACTTGCTGCCGGACGCCGCGGCCAGATCAAAGTTTAGATGCTGGCCTGCGGTGTCGTCGCAATCGGGAATCGGCTCCTCTGTGCAAGTTGGCGGGCTGCCGCCGCGGCACATGAAGATCGAGTTAGCCGTCCCGGCGTTGTTCGCTCCGGTCCCGCCGTGAATCGTTTTTGTCTGCGCGCTGGCGTCGTTTGCCAGGCACAACAGCGTCACCGATGCGGCGCAAAGCAGCGCCCAGCCAGAACCCCAGAATCGAAAACTTTCCATACATCACCACCGCCTGCACATCCTCAAAAAGTTAAGCTGCCTGTTCTGCCGCCGGGGTCGCCACGACGCGCAGCTGCTGCACGATTCCTGCGAAATAGGTCAGCGAGCTCGTACTGATCGAAAGCTCGAGCTGGACGTAACGTGTTGACACCGTGCCCCGCGTCCAATCGTTCTGTTGAGTTTGGACTGTGACTCCATCGCTCGACGTATTCAGCGCGACGACTGGCCTCGGCAGCGAAACCGACGCCGAGTCGTAGATGTTGACTGCGTCGAACGGCCCGCCCCAGTCCCGCAAAGCTGAGTCTGCGTCCTGCCAAGTAAGCGCCGCAGGTGCGCTCACGACGCCGGCAACACCGACGCCCGCTGCGTTGTTCAGCTGCTCGTCCTGCTGGATCGTGCCGGTAAGCGGTTTGAGCAAAAGCGTGCCCGAATTGTCGTTCGCGACCTGTAGGACTTGCGCAGTTGCGCTGGAAATTGCTCCGGTCAGCGTTTCGCCGACGTTGACCGTTGTGCTGGGTGCAACGACTACGACGCAGCGCTCAAGAGACCAATCGACAAGCAGCTCTTCCTGCGCGAAATCAACGGCCACGTCGATTTGCCACGCCCGCGACTCGCCGAGATCAATCATCGGCGTCAGGTAAAACGCACGCGAAACCGTGCCATCAGTCGCAAGCGTGCCATCAGCGCGCACTGTTGTGCCGATCTTCGTACCAGCAAAGCCGAGCGAACGATCGTCGTGCTCAAACGTCACGGTCGCGCCGCCGGAGGGTTTCAGGTTCAACGTCAAAGCTGCGACGCCGCCCGAGCTTACGTTGTCGCCCGTAACCGCCCGCACAAGCATTTTTTGCTGGCCCTCGACCCAATCGGTTACGTCGACCTCGCGACTGCCTGACGCGCCGACTGTGGGCGATGTGCGCCAATCCTCACCGCGGCGCACCTCGTAACGGTCGACTTGCACGTTGGTTTTGTCGCCGTCCGAGTCGAGCGTTGGGCTGTCCCAAACGAGCCGCACTGTGTCGCCGAACCGAGTCGAGCGGAGATTCGTTGGCGTCAAAGGCCGCGCGCTCTCTCCGTCGTAAAGCGCCACGACCTGCGGCGCGTTCTCTGGCGCAACCGTCGCGCCGGCCTCTGTGGCGGCGCAGACAGCAAAACGGTACCGAATGCCCGGTATGAGGTCGCCAGCCCAAAAAAACGACGGCTCGAGCGCTGCTCCGATGTTTTGGAAATTCGGCTCGTCCTCTGCGCGTGCGTAGACGACCGCGCGGCCTGTTGTTGCCTGGTCAGGCCACTGCCAGAACAGCTCAAGCCCGAACTCGCCGCTGCCGTCGGGTTTGATCTTGTAGCGATTGACCGCTGCCAGGTTGACGACATCGCCTGGTATTTCGTTGCCTGTCGGCTGCACGAATACCGGCGGCACCTCGAGCCGGTTGATTCCGTCGGCTGCGTTGTAAACGCCAGCGCCGGGGTATTTGAACGCGACGATCCGACGGGTCAGCTCAGTCGTCGTTGAGATGCTGACGCAAACGAAGTCGACGACAGACTGCCCGATCCTGCCGATCGCGTACAGATCACCTGCGTCTGGATTCACGTCGAAAGCTGGCGAAACTGTGATCGTGTCTCCGCGCTCGTAATCGCCGGCGCCGCTGGTGATCGTGCGCGTCTCCTGCACGTCGTCACCTCGGCGAATCACAAGCTCGTGCGAGTTGCTGCCGGTCTCGAGTGTGAGCGGCTGGTCGAGCGTGATCGTGGTCGACGTGCTGCCGAGCACGCGTCCGTTTGCTACACCGAACCGCTGGCGCCGCGCGACGCCGAAACGGTCGCCAGGCTGAATCGCGACCGCGTCAAGATGAGCCTCAAAATTGACGATGCGATTGACGGATCGCAAAAGCCCGACAGACAGTCGCGCGACGCGCTGCGCCTGCGTCGCTCGATCGCAGCCCCACAAGCTGATCGTCTTTTCGCGTTTTCGCTCGCCATTGTTGATCGCCTCGTCGAGCTCGGCGCGTTCGACCTCGACGAACCAGTTGTTGTTGCGGTCCCGGAACTGTACCGCGACTGCATTGCTTTCTTTGAGCGGATTCAGCCATTTGCTTGAGAAACTGCCCTCGATGATGTTGCCCTCGCCAAAGAGCTGGACGCGGTCGCGAGCGCGCTCGACCTTGACGCCGATGCGGCCAGCGACCCGGATCGGCGTCGCGTTCGCCGTTTTGCAGATCGCAATGACCGCGTCCCAACCGTCGCGCTGCTTATCCATGACGCCGCCGTATTCGCAGCGCGGCTCGGTCCCGCCGTCACCATCGCTGACGAGCTCGTCGCAATACTCCGCGAACGCGAGCCACTCCTCCCAGACGATGTCGCCGACGTTGTAAAACTTGCCAAGCCCCCAGCGGTCGTTAAGCAGCACCTCGCACGCGATCCACGCAGGGTTGCGAGTCCACGCATAATGCAGCGTGGGGTTGTCGGGGTCTTGACCGTCCCAGATCCCGCAGCGCACGCCGCGCACGACGTGCGTGATGTTTGGCAGCCGGCCGCGGACCTGCTCAGACGCAATCCCGCGCAATCCGACGAGCGCCATGCCTGGATACGTCAGCCGCTCGTCAAGTATCTCAGAGACTGCGGACAGCTCGATCAGATTGGTGCGTTTCGGCGGTCGGTGTCCGTAATTCTTGCCCGAGTCCTCCACCGCCCACTCGTAAACTTGTTGCTCCCACTTTTGCTCGCTCGGCTTGTAAATCGTCCCGACGGCAAATTGGACAAGCCCGCTGTTGCGCCGCCGGCGCTCGATCTCGTATGTGCCACGCTCTGGAAACTCGAGCAGAAAGCTCGTGAACGCCTCCCGCGTGTTGCGCATTTGAAAACGCAGCGGCAGCCCGATCGTGTCTGTGCTGACGTGGTCGTAGTCGCCGAGCTCGCCGCGCTTGTCGATCCCGTCTGCGTCTCGAGCGCGGTCTCTTACGTACACCCAAGCGCCGCCGGTCGCGGGACGATAGCGCAGCTCGTACGTAATCTGCTGCACTTTGATGTCGCCATCGCCCTGCTGTTTCCAAAGCCCTTCTGGGAAACGCCAAATAAACTTGACCGCGTCGACATCCGCTTGCGTGGTGTAGCTTTGCCACGGGCCGGGGTTGTCGGTCGGCTCGCCGTCCGCGTCTTCGTCCTGCGCCATTACGACCGCAACCGAGTTTGGCGTCTGCGTGTCGCGGAAACCGCGAATGTGCGCCTGATCAAGCTCGCCAGCGCGCCAAGACATCGTGAGGCCGCTGTAATTGCTGATGGGGTTGGTGTCGATTTCGGTTTCGGACCAACGCGTCGCGGCCGGCGATTGATTGTTAATTTCAGCGAGCTGCACGTTCTCGTCTGCGACCGAGCGTCCGATTTGCTCGCAGCGCCCTTCGCTGACCGCATAAAGAGCCGCAAACCGCGTGCTGCCGGTTTCGTCTGGGTCGGTGCGGAAGTCGATCAGCTGGCCGCCGATTCGGTGCTCGCCAAGTACGACCGGGATCGCAGTGCCGTTCGCGACAGTGTTCTGAATAGGCCCGAGCGTGTTAATCCCGTCCGATTCGCCGACCTCTGGATCTTCTGCAATCAGCAGCTGGACCGCGACGCTGATGCCGGTCAATACAACCGAGACCAGCAACGAAATCAGAAAGATTGTCAGAAACTCCGCGCCGTTTGTGTAGGGCGCGACGAAGATGTCGTCGCCATCGCTGACGAGCGCGTCACGCAGCTCGGTCGGCATCAGCTTGCGGCCGTTGTGGATCGCGTACCAGTCACGAGGAACGTCCGACGGGATGTATTGGTCGACGCTGCCGCCGCAATGCCGCGTGTTGATAACCTCGCGGCCGCCAGCGTCAAAAATACCGCGCCGGCAGATTGTGACAGTTACCACGTCTGCAACTCCCGGTGCCGGTAGACTCCAGTCACGAAGCGCTTGATCCACGCGTACGGCGTCCGAATCACGCCCAGTTTTTCCGTTGCGTGCAGCATGGTGATCGGCGACAGGTCGCACACGACGCCGCAGTGCAGATGCGCGTCGAGCGTCGAACGCATGACGACCACGTCAAGAGTTTTTGTCGGTTTGCCTATCGACAGCCACTGCTGCGGCCAGTGCTCGAGAATGTAACGAGAGCCGTCCCCGTTTTCTGGGTAGTCACCCTGCGGATCGGCAAGCGTTACGCCTGCGCGCCGGTAGACCTCAAGGGCCAGCCCAAGACATCGCCCGATGCTCGAGTAGGACTGCCCAATCAAATCTTCCACCTGCGGCATCATGCTCGAGGAATCCCTGGGAACCCGCCGAACCTCTGCGGGTGTTTGCGGCGCTGACCATTCGCGACCTCGTCGTCACCGTGGACTGTGCAACCGTTCGTGCCGGCCAGCGACAGATCGCAGGTCGCCAGGCTGCCGGTGTAGCCGCACTCGCGGGACTTGTATCGCCAGCGACAGCGGCTGCGTATAAAGCGGTCAAGGATAGGCTGTTTTTGCGGGTTCGCGTGGCCGAGCGTGACGAACGCCACCGAGTCGTTGATCTCAGAATCTTCGACTACGTAGTGCAGCTCCCAAGCCGCGTCGCCGCCGTCCAGATGGTCTGTGTGCACCAGGTAAAGCGTGCACGGCTGATTGCGGAAGCCCTCGTAAGCCTCCATAAACTCTTCGATCTCGCTGGAGACGTTTGCGATGCCGACGCGCAGCGAAGTCAGATCGCCTTCGGAGTCCTCTTTGAGCTGATCGCGCGAGACGCCACTGGCGAAGTATGTGTGCCCGCGGAACTCGACGTTTGTGGCTTGATTGCAGACGCGCAGCATATCGCCGGCGTCGTTCATCTGTAGCGCAACCAGCTCGACCCAAGCCCCAGTCGACTCGAGCCTGTTTTTCTCGCGGCGCAGTCCTTCGCTGAGCTGCCTCATCGGAACAGCTCCTCGAGCTCGGCACGCACGGAATAAACGCCCGCGTCGCGCAGCTCGTCGTCGAACTCCACGTCGGCCAGATGCACCAGCACCGGCGACACGCGATCCGGCGGCGTCCACTCAAACTGCTCAACGGGTCCGAACCGGGCACGGAAGAAGTTTGCCAGCGTGTCTCGCGTGCCCTGGTCGATGTATTCCCACCGACACGTAAACCGGCGCCGGCTGCGCGTCCTGATGGCGCTGCGCTGCGTGTACCCAAGAGCAAAGCGCTCAACACGCGCTGGCACTGATTCGGTTTCGGTGTAGGTCAGGCTCGGCGTCAGGTTGAGCACCAGCTCGCTGAAGTCTGCCGGTATGTAATCGACGATCGGCAGCGGGTCTGCGTCAAGCTGGCCCGCGATCGTCAGCAAGCTGCCGCCGACCGTAAACTCCCCAGCGCCAAGCCGCGCGCCGCTGACCGTGACGCCGACCTGGCCGCTGCGCGGCACGTTCGCGAGTTGAAACTGCGTCGCGGTGATCTTCGTCGGCGTCTCGCGAAACTCGAGATCGTTCGTCACGGCTCCAGCGATCTCCACATCCGCGCGCAACACCTCGCTCGACGCTGGGCCGTAACCCAGCTCATACGTGTCACCGCTGACGTGCCGGAAGTAGCTCGGCGACGGCACCGGGTTGTCGGTGGTGTAAAGCAGCTCGTAGCCGTCGGTGACGATGCGAACTTTCTCAGGCGAAACCGGCGTCTGCGTCAGAGTGAAGCTCGTGTTGCTGCCGTTCTGTGTGCCCGTGAGCGTCGTGTTTAGCCGCATGGCTGACGACGCATTGACTCGAACCTCGAAGCGAAACAGCTCGCCAGCGGTCGGAGTGTATCCGAGTTGCACGCTGGTTGTGCCGCTTCCGACGGTCGGTTTAACCTCGCTGACCGCGGGTGTGCCGGCCGTAATCGTGACCAGTCGCGTTGCGGCATCCCATACCGCGACATCGGACGCGCTGAGCGCTTGGTGCGGAATCACCAGCGTGTCTGTCCCACCAGTTGCCTCGACCTGACCCGAAACGAACGGCGCCGGCGTCGGCGCGTCAACGTCGACCTCTTCCCCGCGAAGCGCGACGCTGGCAAACGCTGGCGTGCCAGGGTCGGGATCGTCGAGCGCAAAGTTGTCGAACACGAGCGCGCCTGCACCGCCAGAGTCGCGCAGACCATAGATTCCGGCTTGGCCCGCGCTGCGGTGCGCGTCTTCGTATGGGTCAAGGACGGTCGCGACAATCGCGCCCGCGTAGCGGATAACGACGCGCACTGTGCCGTCAGGATCGTCTGAGACATCGAGCCGAAACTCGTTCGTGCTGGTGTTCAGCGTCAGCGGGAATATCTCCCACCCGATGTCTTGATTCGTGCGCCGCACGCCGCCGACCCATTTCTCAAAATGCAGCTCGTCAGCGTTGCCGATAACAAACGCTGCATAGCCGCTGAAGCCCGTCGTGCCGCCGGTCGCTGTAGATTTGCTTGCTCGAGCAACCACGCCGACACGGTGCGCAGCCGTCGTGTTCGGCAGACTAGTGTCGACGCTGACGTTGTATTGTGCAGACCGGGGCGCGACTTGGTAGAGCGCAATCTGCTCTGTGTCGGCCGTGCCGGAAAAGCTAATCTGCCCGCCGCTGGCCTCGACGAGCGTCGGATCATGCCAAACCTGCCGCAGCCTGATTTCGTCTGCGCCGGCTCTGTTCGGCCGCTTAAAGTCGTCGACAAGCTGTTTGATGTCGAGCGCGGGCACGCCGATCTCAAATCCGCGCACGCCGGTGCGCGTGCGATCGCTTTGGCTGCCGTTCGTTGAGTGCTCGGTTAGAAAGCCGGCGTAGCCGTTCGCAGTAATTTTTCCGGCAGCGCTGTCGGTGTGCGTGATAATCTGCGCGCCGTTCATGTTGCCGATTAAAACGGGGTTGCCAGCCACGTCGGCGACAAGCAGCTCGAGCTCAATCGTGCGCGACTCGATCAGCGTCAGCACACCGCTCGTCGCGAGCACGGTGCCTGTGCCGCCGTTGTAGCGATTCAAACTGAGCGCGCCGGTACCATTCGCCGGATTTATTAACAGCTCGAGCGTGTACCCGCTCGCGTTCCACCAGCGCTCAACTCCACCCGTCGCGGATGTTGAAAAGCTGCCAGAAGCGCGCGCGCAGACGCCAGCCCTGACTGTCGTGCTGCTCTGCTTTACTCGCGCGTAATAGACATTGGCTTCGACTGCGACATCTGCGCCATTAGTCGGCGTCCACAGGTAGAGCCACCACGACGCGGCGGTCGCTGTTGCGCTGATAAGCTCAAGTCCGACATCGCCGCGCGCATATTCTTTGAGCTGCCCGACGCCATTCGTCCCGGCGTCGCTCGTCGCAAACACGCCAGGCAGCAGCAGCGCGCCGTCGCTCGGCACCGTGCCCGATAGCTGCGCAAAGTCTTGTGTGCGCGGAAAGGTCATCGCCGCGACACCTGCCTGCGGAACGTGTGCGACCGATCAACCGCGTCAGCAACGATCGTCCGCACGGTGTCGGCCTCGCGCAGCAGCAGCTCGCGCGCGCTGCCGGGGTCTGCGGTGTGGAAATGCAGCTCGACCTGCGCCGACGGTGCAGCCGCTTCTGTGGCCCTTTGCGTAGCAGCCGGTGTCGCTGCAACAGCCGCAGCCGCTGGTTGCGTGATCGTTTGCCGCTGCTCGAGCGTTGTGAACGTGTCGCGCTGGGTCGCGATCATCTGCCGCAGAATGCGCTCGCTGTCGCGAGAAACAGATGCTGTCGCGGCGCTTCCGCGCTGCATCTGCACGCTCAAGCGATTGATTGCGTCGACGATCGCGGTCACGCCGCGCGTGTCGCCTCGGTCTGCGTTGGTGACGGTGACAGGGATCGTGCGACCGTCCGGCAGCGGCACGACTGCCTCGCTGCCGCTGCTGTTGTCACCGGCAACGACAAGTTGAGACCCAGACACGATGCCGCCGAGCGCAAAGCGCGGCACGCTGCGCTCGAGACGTTTTTGCAGCAGCGTAATTGCTGCCGGCATTGCCACAGCCTCAGCGCGGGCATTAGCCTGACCGGGTGCGCCTGCCTGACCGGGTTGTCCCGCAGCGCCAGCCAGCGCTCGAGTCGTCTCGCGTGTTACAGCTTCCGAGGTTGCCAGGACTTCGCGCAGCCGGTCGATGACATCGGACCGTCCGGCTTTGCCGGCTGCTCCGCCCTCACCAGCGACGCCAGCCTCTCCGGCAGCGCCGGGCTGGCCGGGACGCCCCGCAGCTCCGGCGACCGCTCGAGTCGTCTCGCGCGTCACGGCTTCGGAACTTGCGAGCACCTCGCGCAGCCGGTCGATCACGCCGGACCGTCCGGCTTCGCCGGCCGCTCCGCTCTCACCTGCGGCGCCGGCGGCGCCGGCCGCGCCGGGCTGGCCGGGACGGCCCGCTGCGCCGGCAACCGCTCGAGTTGTCTCGCGGGTCACAGCCTCGGAGCTCGCCAGGACTTCACGCAGACGGTCAATCACGCCGGACCGTCCGGCTTCGCCGGCCGCTCCGCCTTCGCCTGCGGCGCCCGCTGCTCCGACAGCGCCAGCTGCGCCCGGCAGACCCGCCGCGCCTGCTGGTCCTGCCGCGCCTGGCAGCGTCGACGCCTGCGTCAACACGCGAGTCGTCTCGCGCGTCACAGCCTCAGAATTGACCAAGACCTCGCGCAAACGATCAAGAACGCTCGAGCTGGATTGCGTCAGGGTCTGGTTCTGACCCTGCCGCGAATCGTCTCTGCGCGCCGGCTCGGCAGCCGCGAGCCGGCGCGCAGGCGGCACGTCGGCCGGGAGCAATGAGCCGCGTGCTGAATCTGCTGGTTCGACGTTGACGTTGATCGCGTTTTGAATTGCGCCCTGCACGACAGCGCGCGCAGCCGTCGGATTTTGCGGCGTCTGTTCGCCAGCGGCGTCCGCGCGTTCGCCGGACACGCCGACCAATCGCTCGACGATTCGCATGACATCGCGCTGCGGCGCGTTCTGTTGCACCAAATCCTGCGCGTCCTGCGGTGCTCGAGCCAGCGCTCCGCCGAGCTCGCGGATCGCTGCGACGACCGCAGGAAAACCGCGGCGGCCGCTATCCTCGCCGACGATTCGTGCAGGAATCGAACGGCCATCAGGCAGCGGCACAATCGCCTCGCGGCCGCTTGGATTGTCGCCGACAATCGCGAGCTGTGTGCCGCTGACGACCCCGCCCTTCGCAAACGCTGGAGCGCTGAGCGTTGTCGAGCCAAGCGATCCAGCGCCGAAACTTACCCCGCCACCGCCTCCGCCGCCGCTCGCGCCAGCGCCAAACGCACCGCCGCCGAACGCACCGACGAACATGGTCACAATGCGAAGCGCAATCATTTGCAGGATGATCTGCTGAATTGATTGCAGCACCGCGACCGCCATGTCTTTGATCGCATCTTTGAACGACTTCACGCCGTTCAGTGCACCCTGCAAGTTATTCGCGAACGCGTTGACGAAGCTGTTCTGAATCGTTTCGCCAGCCGATTGTGCGATTTCAGCCGAGCGCTGCGCTGCGCTGCCCAGCTTCGCAGCCGCATCGTCGGCTGCGTCCGACTGACGGTTAAACCCGTCCTCGATGCGATCTGTTGATTCCTCGACCGCCGTTGCAGACGCATCGGCTGCGGCTGCAAGCTCCTCGCGCGCCTGCTTTGTCGCTTCGGCGGCTTGGTTGACGCTGTTGATGTAGCGCTGCGTGGCCTCGTCGACACCCAGCGCCTGGCCGAGCTGGTTCAGCTGCTCGCGCAAGCCCTCGAGCTCGGCGCCGAGTGACGCGTCGTCGCCGATCCGCGCCGCCACGTCCGCAATCTGATTTCCCAGCGCTTCGATGCCTGGTGCGAGGTTCGCGGGCACGTCAATCCGACCGAAGATAAAATCAATCTCGGACTGAAGCGCCGCAGCGCTCGCAGCAATGGACTCGCGGACCTGCTCACGCGTGCGCCGCGTGACCTCCGTGCTGTCCGCGAACTCGAGCTCGATGCGCGGCAGCTGTAGCGATGCCGGCAGCGCGCCGTTGATAATGTCGATGAGATTGTTGACGCCGCTGATCGTCGTGTTGCTGATGTCCGCCAGCAGTCCCTGGAAAAACGAGCTGATCGTGCCGGCAAGGATGCGGACAAAAGACTCAGCCGCGAAGCCAAGACCGAGCAACGATTGTTGCAGCAGCGCCAGCCCGGTCTGAGCAGCAGTCTGCAACAGGCCGGGCAAAACCGAGCTGAGCGCCTTGAACGTCTCGCCGAGCGCTGTCGCGGTCAGCTGTCCGAGACGCGCGACGCCCCGCACAATCGCTGCGCCGCTGTCTTGAGAAACTGCGCGCTCGATGGTCGCGGCCAGCAGCCGCAGCGACACCTGCGCGACCTGCAACAGCGCCTGGAAGCCGGTTGCAGCGCCTGCTCGCAGCACCGAGCCAAACTGAGCACCGAAGCCAGACAGCGCCGCAAAAACGCGGTCTCCGAGTGTCTGAGCGCCTTCGACGACCGGATCGAGCAGCGACGACAGGCTAGCCCGCACGTTTGCGGCCAGGCGCGAGAAGAACTGCGGCAGCTGAACGAACGCCGCGACGATCCGGTCGCGATTTTCAATCAGGCGGTCGTTAATGCCGCGCAGCCCGCCGGTCAGCGGCCCGAGCAGGTTTTCGCCGATGTCAGCCGACAGATCGAAGATGAGACTTCGGAACGTCGACAGCGTGCCGCGGAAAGTCGACGCGCCAAGTTGCAGCGCGTCCGGGAAACGCTTTTCCCAAATGTCCAGAAGCCCCTGCCGGATTGCTTGGGCGGTGTTGTCGGTCTCGACTCGAATGTCGCCCGACACAAGCGTCGCAATGTCGCCCGTGCGCCGAAGCTCGACGCCTAGGTTTCGCAGCGGCTCGGTCTCAAAGCTGACAAATGCGCTCGCCACGTCGCGGAGGTCGCGATTAAAGACCAGCGCCACGCCGCCGAGTGCTCGAGTCACCTCTTGCGCCGCCGGCACACCGACGGCCCGCAGCCGCACAAATGCCTGGACGACCTCCTCAGTCTCGAGCGGCGTGCTCGCTGCAAACTCTCGGATGCCGGCCAGAGCGGCGTCGGCCTGCCGCGCGTCCGGGATCAGCGCGCGCAGCTGTGTCCTGAACGTCTCAACACTTGATGCTGCGTCAGTGAATCGTTTGGAGATCCCGATGCCTGCGGTGACGCCTCCGAGCGCGACGAGCGCCGAACGCATCGAAAACAGGCTGCGCGTGGCGCGCGCGAGGCCCGACGCGATGCCGGTCGTGAAACGCGTGAAACGTCTCGCAATAGATTGCAGCGGTCTTGTGATCTGGTCACGAACTTTGACCAGAATCTCGAGCTCACGACGCGCCACGCTTC
>JAAOEI010000217.1_pt1 | contig 23696 bp, 28 predicted proteins | sample 7059261 | NCBI WGS metagenome assembly JAAOEI01 (sample SAMN14008812, study PRJNA610033) | viral metagenome | isolation source: viral particles filtered from seawater | place: China: Hangzhou Bay, Yangshan Deep Water Harbour | collected 2017-10-31 | reverse complement strand
TACCACCCTTTCCGGTTCAAGGTGCGTATGGGACAGTCATGGTAGATTTCAAGATGATGAACGCATTGACTAGAGGTGAACTTACACTTCCTGGCGATTGGATTCTTGGTATGAGACCAAAGATTTGGATGGAAAAACATCCACAGTTTCATATGATGATGGCTACTCAGATCAAAGAGTTTTACCTACACCTACCTAAGTATGTTGCGAACTACACTGATCTTAATTGTGGTCACATGGCTACTCATTACGCATGTTCAAAGTTCAAACCTGACATTGTTCACATGTGGGGATTTGACTCTAACTTTGATATGAACTTAAGATCATGCACAGACTTCTATCTCAACTCACCAAGGGATAATGGTACAAACGTAAGATTGAGTGATAACTGGAGACCTGTTTGGTCAAATATGTTTAATGAATTCTCAAGCATCAATTTTATCCTGCATCACTTCCACGACAAAATCAAATTTCCTGTCGGTGAAAACGTCAAAGTTGAAGTGCATTCTAAGAAAAAGAAGTAACCCTTTGATTTTGTTATAAAAACTAATTGCAAAATTGGTATTGACTTTTTTCTCGACATCGATTACTATAGTAATGTTGATGGGGACAAGAGTAGGGAAGGTCTTCCGAAAGTCCCCGTCCGTTTTGAGAGAGAAAATTATGACTTTATTTGATATAACTGTTTGGGAAGCCCCAGACGAAATTGGTGGAGCAATTAAGTTCACTAATGTTCCTGCCGAAACCAAGTATGAAGCTTGCAAAGTGATTACAGACTTCTATCGGGAGTTTTTCGAAATCGATGGTGAATTGAATGCAACTGCTAAGGTAGTAAGGTAATGACTATTCCTGCTGACAAAGTAGAAATTGTTGAAGAAATGGTGAAACTCTGTATTCGTCATCTCCGTAAAAAGAAATACGAACTCAACCTTCCTAAGTCTGCAATTAAAGATGCGATAAAAGACTTGCATATCTACAAGCGCAGGAATGGTTGTTCGAATGCTGGTTTCCGTGAGATCAATATTAATGTTCTTAACTGGCAGTTTGGTAATCGTGCATGGAGTGAATACTCTGCCTACAACAATGATCCAGTGATTGGTCGAATTGAAGTGTCAGACAATAAGGATATTCTATTGTGTCTCATTGCACATGAAGTATCACACTATGTTCAGTATACATTCCGTAACTGGTTTCCAGAGTATCTTAAGAAAGATTATAAGAAACCACACGGTAAAACATTTCAGAAGATCTATCGTTACCTACGCTCGGATCTGATCAACCCAATCATCAACGAGAAACGTAAACTGAAGGAGGCTGTCGCATGAACGATATAATGGTTGTTGGGGGTAGTCCCTACAAAAGAACACTCGCAAAAAAAGTAATTAACTTCTGTATTGAACGAATGATGCCACGAATGAAGACACTCGATATCATCATGTATCTTGAACCCGATATGGAAAATGCTGATGGGTATTGTTTTGCAGAAAATAAACGCACATTTATTCTTGAGATAGATAGTAGTCAGAAGGGTGATGATTTTATTACCTCAATTACTCACGAGATGACTCACGTCAAACAGTATGCTCGTGGTGAGACAAAGGATATTGATATACTGACTAAGTCATGGAAAGGAACAGAATACATCTCGTTATACTCGACAGTCGAAGAGTATATGAACTTTCCTTGGGAAAAGGAAGCATACGAGATGCAAGAAATATTGTGTAAAGAATTTAAAAATAATTGAAAAAAGTTCTTGACTTTTGAATTTACATGGTTTATAATACTTGTATTGAGAATGAGGAGACAGATTATGAATACAGCAATTATCCCAACCCGTGATGAACTTTGTGACTTCATCTATTATCGTCACAAGGACGCCTACGGTGTCAAGGGTCGTATGTTCGACTTTGACTCTATGAGCTATGACGAGCTCGAGTCTCTGGCGATTCGTATCGACGAGGCTGCTAAGGAGCAGTACGCACACGAGCGTAAGTGTGATGCGGATGCAATCCGTTCGTTTCGTGCGAGTGTTCGCAAGATCCGTGAGATCTGTTCTTGTGATCGTGATGCCGCGATTCGTTACCTTCTCGATGCTGAAGGTGTTTCTGGTGAGTATGATGCTGGTTACGTATGTTATCTCATGCGTCTTCCATACTCAATGCAAAAGTTCATTGAACCTCGTTTAAGGGAACTCAATGAGCAGATGATGGAGGCTGCGTAATGTCTCAACCTCTCATGGCTTACAAAGGTTTTGTCTATCGTATCGAAATGGAAGAATTAATAATCACGAAACGTTATATGACGTTTCATGGTTCGAATGAAGAAATTGATTTAACTGAGTGGGGAGAAATTACACTCAAGGAATTTCGAGAAATTGTAGATTCGCATTTGAATGCGGAGTTGTAGTGAACTTAGAAGAATGGCTACTTCTGCTAGTCTCTCTCCTCTCTCTCATTGCGGGAGTAGCCATCCTTCTAGGTTTATTAGGTGCAATCTTTCAGTTCTTTTTTAGAACTTGGTGGTTGTGGTTAATAGGATTAATTTTACTCGTCGTAGTTCAGTTAGGATAGAACATCTGCCTTCTAAGCAGAGGGTCGCAGGTTCGAATCCTGCCGACGAGGCCAAATTGCTCGATAGCTCAGTTGGTAGAGCAGGAGACTGTTAATCTCTTGGTCCCTGGTTCGAGTCCAGGTCGAGCAGCCATTTTACGGAGTATAACTCAGTTTGGTAGAGTGCATGCTTTGGGAGCATGATGTCGTTGGTTCGAATCCAGCTACTCCAACCAGAGTTCGGTGCCTGCAGCGCCGATAGGAACGTGACCGAATGCCTCTCTCTGATGGGAGGTAAGGTAAACCGGAAGTGCTTAGCGGCAGTGTCTTAGCGGACTGTACGGTTGTTGGGGGTCTACGGCGAAAGGTACATCAGATAGTACCCCTTTGGGAGTTACCCTAATCTCCCCGTTCCGCCTTTATTTAAGAAGTATGGTGTAGTGGCAACACGACAGTCTCCAAAACTGTAAACTGAGGTTCGATTCCTTGTACTTCTGCCAATTTAGTCGATAACCCTTTGTTTTTATTCGACTAAATAATTTTACAAAACCCTTGACTTATCTTGAATCTTTGGTATACTGTGTATATCAAATGAGGAGATAGAAGATGAAAAATTATGTTACTGGTTTTGAATACTCTGGTGTCAATGCCGCCACGCTTGCGATGATTGGTGTTGACTCTGTTGTTACTTTCAAACAGGCCGTTAAATCACTTGGAATCCCAGGTGCGAAACTGAAAGGTCTCAAGGCTTGTGCGAAACTTGTTATGTTCAAAGAAGACGAGGAAACTGGTGAGAAAAAACCACGTTACTTCTCAGTCTTTGACACTGAAGAGGTACTCGCACGTAAATGAGTAAATTTATTTTTAACGTATGGTGGAACGATGGTTCCACCTACTCTTATGAGGTAGAAGGACGTAATACGAATCTGAGGTACGATCCTGTTTCCGAAGCCAAAGAACGCCTCAACGCATCACGATCCGTTATCGCCTATAACATCATAGATGATATCGGTAATACTGTTTATTCAATGGGAGATTCGAATGGAAGACTTGCGAAAGAAATTGGATGAAGTCAATGAAGACATTGGATTTCTGGAAGAAGTTGTGGATCGATCTTTGGTTGAAGATCGTATTGAAGAATTGAGATTAATTAGAGCTGTACTTGAAAGGGAACTAGAATATGACAAAACAGGAACGTTTGAAACTGATTCGAAAGATCGGTAACAAAGTAAACCGTGAACGCAAAGTTGCGGAAAAACTTGCTCGTGAAAATTCTGTTTACATGGACGAAAAAGAAGTGTATAATGTACTTCAGTCAGAAGGAATTTATGACACTTACGAAGCAATGAAAGGATATGACGAATGGCAGTAAGCCGTCGAAAGAAACTTTTACGAGAAAAACAGTTGAGTATATATAGTACTGAACTGAAACGTGCAAAAAAGTTTGCAGTTAAATCCACACCACAGGAGTTTAAAGAATATGTTCCGAGCCGGTCGTATGTACGAATACCTGAATCCATCCCGTCCTTCAACACCTTCACAAACAACGCAAATGCAACAGCAAAAGCAGCAACAAAAAAATACTCAGGAGACTACATCACAGGTCTCGCAACCCTCCACAAAAGCAACATCGTCCCGGTAGGTAAGGATGACAATCCAGTTGACTATGCGACTATGAGACGTAACTAATGGCTAAGAAACGTGTATTGACAGGAATTAAAGGAATCCCCATTGACAAAGGATTTGATCAATGTCACTACTATTTTGGTTATGATTTAGAAAAGAAAGACATTGCAAAAATCATTAAGAAGTGGGTACGTAATACTTACGAGAAGTCTGATGTCTCCGCAATTCTTGCCTGTCCAGATTATTGTTTTCATGCATACTCTGGTATGGGTGCAGCCATTCATTGGATGAGTCTAGGTTATGAGTTTGATGAAAAGTATGCATCATACCCAGAACGAATTCGTGTTTACTTTGAGGAACTCATTGAAAAAGGAAATGAGATACTTCAAGAAAAGTATCCAGACGAAGAACCTAAAAGGATTCTGTCACCAAAAGAAAGATTAATTCTGAAAATCAATCGTACTGTAATGGCTGACATTGATCGGTTAGAAGACGAATGGTTTGAAGGAGAAAAGACAACTCTTGATATCATTGCATCGTTTAAGATACATGAGTTGAAAGGTATGGCTGTCGAACCAGTGAAAGACCGATTGAAAAATATGCTACCCGAATATGAGGATGCATACAATAAAACATGCAAGGAAGCATACGATGCGTATAAACATCTTGGTAGACGAGAGTTGAGTCGTAGAATTAAATTAATCAAATCTATGATTGCGGAGCTCGACAAATTTAAGGAAGAATCAAAATCACAGAGAAAGAGAAGACGCAGAACAGTATGATAGAAGATAACTTTTTATCTAAACCAAAATTCTCCAAACTTGTAGAGGACACTGTACGTGCCAAAAGAATCTCCTATATGGATGCCATTCTTTGGTTATGTGAAGAACACTCTATCGAGGTTGAAGATTGCCGAAAGTTTATTAATTCTATTATTAAGGATAAACTGGAGGCCGAGGCAAGAAGATTGAACTTTTTACCTCGTACTAATGAATTAGTGTTTGACTAATTCTCTACATTATGATATAATACACATTCATATTTCAGTTAATACAAGGACAATACGATGTCATTCGAAAATCTAAAGCGTAACCGCGATCAAATCTCTAAACTCATCAACGCCGCAGAGGCAGTCGGTGGAACCGCAGAAAAGAAATCCTACGTAGACGAACGATTCTGGAAACCAACAGTCGATAAGGCTGGTAATGGTTATGCCGTTATTCGTTTCCTACCCGCAGCCGAAGGTGAAGATCTTCCGTGGGTTCGGTATTGGGATCACGCATTCAAGGGTCCAACAGGACAGTGGTACATTGAGAACTCTCTGACTTCTATTGGTCAGACAGATCCAGTCGGTGAGTTGAACTCACGTCTCTGGAACTCAGGTATCGAAGCAGACAAGGATACTGCTCGTACACAGAAACGTAGACTTCACTATGTGACCAACATCTATGTTGTGTCTGATTCTGCAAATCCAGAGAACGAAGGTAAAGTCTTCCTCTACAAGTTTGGTAAGAAGATCTTTGATAAACTCATGGATGTTATGCAACCATCTTTCGCAGATGAAGAGCCTATCAATCCATTTGACTTCTGGTCTGGTGCGAACTTCAAGTTGAAGATTCGTAATGTAGAAGGTTATCGTAACTACGATAAGTCTGAGTTTGAATCAACATCTGTACTTGCAGATGATGAGAAATTGGAGACCATCTATGGTCAGGTGAACTCACTCACTGAGTTTACAGATCCAAAGAACTACAAGACTTACGATGAGTTGAAGGCGAAGTTGATGCGAGTTCTTGGTGAACAAGCAGAAGCGGGTGCTCCTACTCTAAAACAAGAATCTCAACTTAACGAACCGGCTCCACCTAAGTTGGAACCAGTGACCGCTGATGAGATTCCGTTTGATACCGATGACGGTGATGATACTATGTCGTACTTTGCAAAGTTGGCAAACGACGACTAAAATGATGGTGACCACTCCCCTAACGCAGCGGCCTTACGGTCGTTCGTTGGGGTTGCTGGTGACATAAAAGTCTGTTGATTATTAGTAACAGGTGCATTAGTTTTTGAACTACTATCTGAGACAATAACAGTTGGTCTACCTTGATTCGCATTAAACTCTCTCAATAAACCATCCATTACACTACCAGTTTGTGGTGCAGGATTATATACAACAGGGTTGAACCTAGCGCCTGAAGTTGGGGAACCATAATAATTATTTGTAGTTTGGTTTGGTGAAATAAGTCCCCTCAACTTATTCATCGCTTCAGTCATTTCACCTATCGGTGCATTAAGATTTAAAAGACCACCAGATCCTTCCGGCCCAAAATCATAAGTCTTATTTAACCCTGGAACTTCTAATTCATATTTTCCACCTGTCGCCATTTTTGGTAACATACCAATAGAAATTTCAACACCTCTACCTAAACTAGTAATTGATTGTGCAAATTTTGTAAGATCTATTCCACTGATATTATCTAAACTATTTTTAAAGTTGTTTAGTTTTTTTGATACTAAATCTAAATTATTTAATTTACTTGGATCTATTTTTTCAAGAGGTTTTAATGAATCAACAAGTTTTTCAAATCTATTCTTTTTATCTGTCTCTCCACCAGTAATCCAATTAATAAAGTCGTCGGTTTTTTCAATTAAAGTGCCAACTAATGCACCTCCAAAAAATGCAACTAATCCACCAGCAATTGACGCTAGTCCAGCCCCAACTGCAACTGCATCAAATTCCGCAAGTGGTGCGAATGCAGATAATCCAAGGGCAAGATTTATCATTATTTTTTTCAGAGATTCTCCATCTGCACCAATAAAACTTAAAATTGCATCACCGATACCAAGTCCACCAAAGAACAGTCCAAGTCCTAAACCAATGGCACCGATACCAAGTATCATTCCTTTTTTACCACCTGGAACCATACTAAACAATGCACTTCCAGTAAACAATGCACCTAAAGCCATTAAACTGTTGTCACTAAATGCACCTAAACCTTCTGCGACATTTTTCATCATATTTTTAAGAAGAGTACCATCAACTCTTAAAATCTGAAGAAGTTTATCACCAACACCCAATCCACCGAAGAATGCACCAATACCAAGTCCAATCGCACCTAAACCAGTAACTAATTTGCCTTTTCCACCACGTTTCATTGAAAATAAAGTGCCAGTTGCAAGCAACGCTCCTACTGCAATTAAATCTCTATCACTAAATGCACCTAAACCTTCTGCAAAATGTTTCATCTGACTTGCAAGTCTTGCACCATCTACATCCATAAATGTAAGTAGAGCATCACCGACACCTAAACCAGCAAAGAAACCACCGATACCTAAACCAATGGCACCCATACCGACAACAATGTCACCACCACCAAGACCAGGCATTGCAACAAAAAGTGCAGATCCAGCAAGTAATGCACCAACTGTAAGGAGCTCAGAGGTTCCAAAGTAACCGAGACCTTCTGCAAGGTTTTTCATTAGATTTTTAAGATTCTCACCATTACCGAATTTACCCATAATTCTTTCGGCACCAGCAAGTCCTAAGAAGAATGCTGCAATTCCTGCACCAGCTGCACCAATACCAACACCTAATTTACCAATACCTAGACCAGCAAACATTCCACCAAAGTTATTTTGAGAACCAATTGTTTTGTCCCCACTACCAATACGAATACCAGATGCTCTTTTTGCAGCTGCAGCGGCCTCACGTTGTGCTTCAATTTGCGCTAAACGATCTTTCGATGATTCATTCAAGAACGCACCAAAGTTATTGGTTAATTCTGAGACAAGAGTGTCTAGAGACTTTCTATACTCATCAGTCTTTTGGTTTTGTTCTTGTAGACTTTGTGTCAAGTCATCTAATGTTGCCATTACTGCTGTCCTTGTTGACGTGCTCTTTCATTCTTTTCTTTTACATCATCAATCAACATTGCCAAATAAATCTCTCTCTCCCAAGGTATCATATCTTCAACTTCATGCAATGAATAATGAAAATTCTGTAGTAATTGGAAATTCACTCTGTAGTAATTTTCCAATGTCTCATGGGAGAGATTTATTAGAAAAAATCATCTAACCCTTGTAACACATTCGTATTGTCTGTACCACAACTTTCACAAACAAATTTTACTTCTTTGGTCAGTTTTGGCATCTTCTCAATGAATGCTTGAATTTTTCCAAATTGTTCAGCCGATAACGAATTGATAAACGAATCGACTTCTTCAATTGATTCATCTCCAATACTAAAGTTCTCTTCTTCTGTCATGATTGAATCCATACATGACGCAACTAAAAGAACTAATGCATCTGCTCCAGATTTATTTTCAAAAAATCCTTGGTTCTTTAAAAAGTAATCATATTGAGGATATTTCATTTTAATAGAAATATCGTCAGTAATTTTTACAACCATATCCAAATTATTATCTTCATATTGGATATTGTCTAGGTCAATTTCAACTTCATTTGCTGTTGAACATGATTTACAATCTATGTTGACTTTCACTTTTTCACCAACAGACTTAGCTCGAATGTTAGTAAAAATGTAATCAACATCAAACGTTGTTAATTTTTTAACATTTAAATCTTCAGTACACGATTCAATGGTGTCTAGAATCGCCTGGATAATATTTCTTCTGTCTTGTGATTCATACGCAATCAGAAGTACTTTTTGTTCTTTGACCAAAAATGGTCTGAATCTAACTTTTTCACCTGTGGATGGAACTGTCAATTCATACTTTGGTGCTGTATTCAATTTAGGTAATGCCATGATTTACTCCAATGATTAAAATCCTATATCTACATTTATAAACTTTTGAGATGCCTTAATTGTTTTCCAAGTTGTAAAGGTCAATCCTACATTAAACTCAACAAGACCGTTTTCCTCATTATTGAATTGAATTGCATTCATTGTAGTAGGAAAGGCCTCGATAAGTTCAACACTATATACACTTCCACTACCAAACCCAACATTGACATTGATCGGACCAAGACGGCCCGATGCACCAATTTGTGGTTTTCTTAACTGATGAATTTTTACAGGAAGTGCGTAATCTTTTTTATAACCAACTTCACCAGTTTCCTCATTTATCATTAATTTTTTCCACTCATCAAAATATCTTTTTACTCCATAGTCGTTTAACATTATAAAGGTTAGTGACACTTGATCGGTAACATAACCCGACGCAACTTTCTCGTGAAACATTCCAATGTTACGATCAACAGTAGAAATACCCTTTGATGGTAGTTGTGCGTCTCTACACAACACATTCAGTTCACGAGTTCCAGGCACATTTGTAGGAGTCAGTCCAGGAATCTTTGGAAGAAACGAACTTGGATCTGGAAGTGAAATTGGAAGACCACCTAATATACTTCCTTTAATTCCACCATTGAGGGCAGGAAGTTCTACTAAAAAACTGTTTGTTCTAGCAAATCCAAGTTTGGATGATGCCATTCCTTTTAATTCGTCTATAGTCGCCACGTTAAATCATCCGTCTTGAATCTTTGTAGATTGTAGTGTTGTTACTTTTAGCCCAACTTGCGGTCGGTAAAAATGTTGCAATTTCCCACTCTGGAGCCTGAATTTCTGCAAATTTACTTTCCACATGTTCATTCAAGTAATGTTTAAAACATGGTTTGAAATACTTTAATGATGCAGTTTTTTTCAGATATTGATAAGTGACTCTGAACTTTGTACTCTCATCAAATCTTCTGTTGTTAACAGTATCCATCAAACCATCTAAAAATTTTGCACGTAAGGTTGGTGGTAGATAATGAAGATTCATTCCATAAAACCCACCTTCCGCAGGCCCTACAATAATCGACAATGGAAACTTATCGTAGTATGGTAATGTTTCTTTGTGTTTTGGATCGTAGTAAAACATGTACATACTACCAACCACACCTTTATTTCTTTTCTCAACCAGATCTTCATCCATTAGTCGATCTCGATTAATATTTCGTAATCGTTGGACTTTTCTGCGAAACCACTCACGAGACTCCTGTGTACGAGGTGTAATCCCAGCACGAAACGCTTCTAATTCTAGTTTTTGAAATAAATTACTCATGTCAATATTTATATCTATTTTTTAGATTTTTTCTTACGGTAGGGTGTCATTCTTTTGAGGGGTTTCTTTAATTTACCTGGCATCTTCTTTGGAAGGAGTCCCATCTCACTCAGAGTATCTTCTGTCCAGATCTGAAACTCCCATTTACGATCCTTACAATATGTTTCTGCCGCTTCCCACTTATTCATATTCCTGATATAGGTCAATCCTTCATTGATGTACTTTTTGGTTCGTCTTTCACCTGTTGGTGGTTTGGTTTCTTTGTCTGGTTTGATCTCAACAAGGATTGTTTTGTTCTCCATGACAATCTTGAGATCGGGGAAATATCGGTGATACTTCTTATCGGCTTCATAATAGTAGGGTATGATGATTTCTTCTGATGACCATGACTTTACCTTTGGATTTGTATCACACCAAATAAAACAATACTTCTCCCACAGTGATCGATAGACCACATTTGTAGGATCTCCTTTGTATTTCTTGGTATTGATTACTTGGTATCGTCCAGAATATGCCATAGAACCATATAAATAAAACTAAAGTATTTTAATATATAGGATAAATTATGCCAGGCCCCTATCAATATCCACTTGAGAATCAAGACCGTTGTCGTAGTAAGATACAATTTCAAGCGTATCGAATGATTCCATCTGAAATAACAAGCGGCTCTCTGATTAAATTCAGAGCGACTGATGCATACAAAGCTGAAGTTCAGGCTGCAACAGATAGACGGGATTTCGAAGATTTAAACAGCGGTCGAACAACACCACAAAACATTGGAAGATCTTCATCAGAAACGCAAAAGAGTTATTTCGCAAATAATTTCGTGGCCACTGGCAAGAATCTAGCGAGTATGGAAATTAATAACGATGCCGTTGGTTCAAGAATGAAAATAAAAGAAGTTCCAGGTGAATTGTGTAATCTTTACATGCCAATTTCTTACACGGTTAATGATGGATTTAGTTATGATACTGGTCCGTTAAACATGAGTGGTGCTTTATTGCAAAATACAATAAATTCTGGTGCTAGTAACACCTTTGACGCAGTCATGGGTGGTATCCAAGGCGCTTTTTCAAGTACATTTGATTTTTTTAGACCAGGTGTAGGAACAGATGCTGCGAGATTGGGTTTAACTCGACTTGCAAATATGGATGTAATGGGACTTGGTGTCGCACCTGAAGGTGTGCGAAATGCAATTCCTTTGATCGTTGGAGTAAATGTCAATCCAAACCTAAGAGCAATTTTTAAAGGTGTTGCGTTAAGAGACTTTATATTTCAATTTAAATTCATTGCTAAATCAAAACCCGAAGCAGAGCAAGTTAAACAAATTGTTCAATTCTTTAGACGTAATGCGTATCCAGAAGATATTCCAGCTAATGCTGATCTTTCACTTGGATATAAATTTCCAAATATGTTTAAAATCAAACTGATGCATAAAGCAACAGATGTAAATAGATATGTTCCTGTTGGATCACAAATTAAATTATGTTATATAAGAAATGTGCAAACTCAATATAATCCACAGTATGCAGTTTTCCATTCTGATGGAAATCCGTTGGAAGTAGATATATCGGTATCATTTACAGAGTATAAGACATTAAGTAAACAAGACATAAAATATGATTATACTGACTATGATCCGGATTTATCACCACCAGAAACTAACGATTATGATGATGACGCATATTATGATGATGGTTCCTCAATTACAGTTCAGAGACAAAACGCATTCGATGATTTAGTTAATAATCAAGACGACGACGCTAGAGAGCCTTAATGTTATGAGTTATTTTAAAAATTTCCCAACCGTTGGTTATAATTTTGGTGATGAAACTGATACAACTTTAATTCAAAACATTACAATGATGTCTGAAGTTATTGATCAAATAAAAGACAATATTACGATTTATAGAGATTATTTCATTCCAGAAAGTGAAAGACCAGATCAGACTTCTATGAAGTTATATGAGACTCCTCATCTACATTGGACGTTTTTCTTAATGAATGATAATTTGCGTGAGTGTGGTTGGCCATTATCAAATAAACTTATTCTTGATAAAGCAAAAAAAGAGTATCCAAACACTGTACTCACCACGCGAAGTGTATTATATGATAAGTTTAAAGTTGGTCAAACAATTACAGGTAATGTGTCTGGTGTTACCGCGACAATCAATCACAGACATTTAGATCTTGGTCAAGTTGTAATTACTGGGGCAACTGGAACATTTACAAATGGAGAGTTAATAACTTCTATCAATGCAGATGGAAATACTGAATCCATTACTCTTGTCAGTTCATCACCAGAATACCTTTCAGCAGCATACTATGTTAATGGAGATTTAGAAAGAGTTGATTTTGATCCAACAGTAGGGCCTGGAGTATTTTTAACAGAAGTAACTTATCAAGATAGATACATCGAAGCGAATGATAATCTAAGACAGATTCGGATTATCAAACCAAGTTTAATGCCTGAAATTGTTCGGTCTCATAGACAGAGTTTAGTAATATAATGTCAGCTGGAAAATCTTTATCAAAGTTTCATTTTGTTAGTGTTCTTTTAGAAAGTGAAAGATTGCAAGTTCCATTTGAGTTAAAAAATCTAGTTACTGATATGGACATTTTTGAACATTTAAATTTACCATATCTTACCGCCTTATTATCCTTTGTTGACACAGAAGATGTTTTTACTAGTAGTGATATACTTGGTGGAGAAAAAATTAAAATTGAAATTCAAAGTAATAGAGAAGATACTTTACCAATTAAAAAAACCTTTTATGTATTAGAAGTGTTGTCTATCATTAGAACAAACGATAGAGCTCAAGTTATTAATTTACAGTTAATTGAAGATATTGGTTATATTTCAAATCTTCAAAATCTCAATAAAAGTTATCGAGGTAAAGCGTCTACAATTATTGAAAAAATCGCTAGCAATATGTTGAATAAAACTGTAGTTAGTACTAAAAATGATGAACAGAATATGAAATTAATTGTTCCAAATTTGAATCCACTAGATGCAATGTGTTGGATTAAAAATAGGACAACTACTGCTGAAGGATACCCGTTCTATTTATTTTCTACATTGGCAAATGATCAATTGTATTTTTATGATTTAGGAACAATGTTTAGAGAAGAACCTATAAATGATGGCATTAATTCCGACAAAACAATCAACAGTGTATACACAACTTGGCAGCCTGCATCAAGGTCTATGGTAGATACAAATTATCAAAGAGTGGTTATAAATTATGAAATTAATAATACTGAAAACTTATATCTTCTTATAAAAAAAGGTGTCATTGGGTCAGATTATGAATTTATTGATACATTAAAAAATAAAAGAAGACAAGTGAAATTTGATATCGATAAAGATTTAATTGGGAACGAATCTCCTGCTAGGATAAAGGATTTAAACTATGAAACATCACAACCTTTGTTTTCTGCTAGTTATCAACACAATGAGAAATCATTTAATAAATATTCAAGTCGAAGAATAACTAACATTGGAACATCTTCACCATATAGAACAACAGAAGTTGATGTTCCCGCATTTAGTGCTGGAAATAATAGTGCGGATTATAAATTAACAATTGTGTCAAAGGCAATGAATGAAATAATGAAAAAGAATCCACTGGTTCTAACTGTTGATGGATTGGATTATATTGAAGGTGATAGGCATTCCTCAATAGGAAATCAAGTTAGAGTTGCATTTTTAAGAACTTCTGATAGTCCACTTTATGGTGAGGAGGACTATCCATTATGTCCAAAATTGTCTGGACCTTATTTAATTTATGCGATGAGACACATGTTTAAAAGAGAAAATTATACTGTATCAATGACTTGTGTTAAAGTAGGTAATGAAGTAGTATGATACCAGAACGTTATAGAGATTTTTACGGTGATCAGACACGATGGTTCGTTGGAACTGTTGTGAGTAATAATGATCCACTTGAACTTGGCAGAATTAGAGTTCGAATCTATGGAATTCATAGTGATAACAAAACTGACATTCCTGATGCCGATTTGCCTTGGTCTCAAGTTATTATTCCCGTCACTCAAGGTGGAACAAAGGGGTATGGGAATAATTTAGGTATACAAAGGGGTGCGGAAGTATTTGGTATTTTTTTGGATGGTCAAAGTTCTCAAATGCCTTTGGTGTTGGGGTCAATGCCAAAATATGAAAATACAACAAATAATACTGTAACTACAAATTTATTAGCTCGTAGTGATCTTGGATCAAAACATCCAAGTTATTTAAGAAGACTAAAAGGTCGAGTTAATGACGAAGGTGAAGCTATTGAATATTATGTTGCAAGACCTCCTAAAGTTACAAGTGTTGCACCTGATAAAACAAGTCCTACTAATTACTATGATAACAAATATTGGATAGAACCGTATCCTGCTGATGGTAAATTGTCAGAGTATCCAGATAATCATGTCTATGAAACTCCAGCTGGTCATGTGATGGAGTTTGATAATGGCCCCGGTAAAGAAAGATTTCATCACTTTCACCCATCAGGTAGTTATGAAGAAATTATTGCAACAGGTCAGAAAACACTAAAAATTACCGGACCTAATTATGAACTCTATTTAGATAGCTCAAGTATCTTTATCAAGGGAGATCATAATGTTACCATTTCTGGTAATAAGAGAGAATTGATTCAGGGTAATTATCATCTTGAAGTGGAAGGTGATATGACAATGAATCTGCACCAATCATTACAAACAAAGATTGCTTTTAATCAAGAAACTGAAGTTGGCAAATTCAGAGTAACTAATGTAGGTGAAGATGATAATTTAACAGTATTAGCAGGTGATCAAAATTTAAATATTAATGCTGGTAGTAGAATTGAAAATATTAAAACAAATGATATCCGAACAGTTGTTGGTGATATTAAATCATATAACTATGGATCACAAAGAATCTTTACTCGTGGTGCGTTAACACTAGCAACAGTTGGCACATTAACAATGTCTTCTGATAATACAATTACACTTGAAACAAGTGGTGCGATGAATATGGATATCGATGGCGCTAAAACAGAAACAATTGGTGGAACTCATACAGTTACATCACCAACTGCAGCACTAACATATACAAACGGAACAATTACAGTAACCAGCGGAGATGTTGTAGCAAGTACAATTAGTCTTAACTCTCATGTACATAGTGGCGTTACTGCTGGTATTGCGAATACCGGAGGACCTGTATAATGGCTACTACACCTTGTGGAATCGATACTAGTATTGAAGCAATTAAAAATTCTCAGGGCGATTTAGATGCGTTATTTGGTCCTGGAGCAAAGGATAAATTTGCAGAGATCGAAGCTAAATCTGAGACATTGAGTACAAAGCTTGAAGCTAAACTTCAGCCAATTGTTGAAAATCCAAATTTACAAAAGTCTTTACAAAGTTTACAAGGAAAATCTCCGCTAGAAGCATTATCATCATTAACCGAAATACAAAAAGAATTTGGTCCAGTAGTTAATGATTTACAGACTGTGCTTGAAGATGTATCACCAGACCTTGCTTCTATTGCTGGAGAAGTTGAAGGAGTTTTAGGAACTGGTGGTGGATCAATTGGAGATTTGCAAAAATCACTAAGTATTGGTGAATTTTCAGAGCTTTTAGGTAAAGCCCAAAAAATTTCAAATGATATTAATGTTGATGATATTTGTGCAAAATGTAAAAACATTGAGATTCAAACACTACCTGATGGGACAAAGACTTCTGTTGAATTGCCACCTCCTCCAAAAGTTCCTGAGTTAAAGGTCGAACCAGCTCCTATATCAGAAAGTATGTCTGGAGTTGGTATATATAAACCTTCACTGTTAGCTGCTAGAAGACAATTATATGTTTCTACTCATCCAGTATTTGCAAAATATTTTTCAGAGGCTCATGAGACATTGAAAAAATATTATGTTGATAATGAATGGAAAAAGGCAGAATATGATAGCGAGAACTATGGAAAAATATTTACTAAAGATTTACGAGCAGTTGATCTCTCAATTGATCCATTTGATCCCGCTAATAGTGATAAGTTGAATGGACTTAAGCCACAACAATATAAGAATACACAACTACTAAAATTGGGATACCAAAAGAAATATAGAGTAGTTGCTAGACAATGGATCATAGATAGTCATGAAATTGCAAATTCATTTAAAGAGATCGTTCCTTATGAGGAATATTTTGAATTGGCAGAATCTATTATTAGTGAAGAGGAAATAGAAACTGATCCTCAACCAAAATTCCAAGAGAGCGGCCTTGGCTCTATTCATGCAATGAGAGATGAAACAAAGGATGGATTTGCTCTTGCACTCGCTGCTAATGGTGCTGGTGTATTTATGTCATTTAATTATTATATTTATAATAAAATCCGTGAAGAGAATGGATTGGGTCTTGATGAGGATGGATTAGGTGTATAAATAATAAAAACATTTGTAAGAGTCTAAGATGACTAAAGTATTTTCACAAGAAGATGGTAATTTAAATACCAAACCAATTATTACTTCAAGAAAGAATGTCTATAAAGATATTGATTTATCTTTTGCAAAAAGACCTTCTGGTGATGTGTATAAGAAAACTGATGCCGCAGCTGTAAAACAGGCGATTCGTAATTTAATATTAACATCTGATTTTGAAAAACCATTCAATCCATATTTTGGTGGGAATATTAATAGTGCATTATTTGAATTGTTTGAAGATTATGATGAAGATGTTGTAAGGGACAGAATTACTACTGCTATTACTAACTTTGAACCAAGGGCAAGACTTAGAAAAATATCAATAAGACCAAATCCAGATTACAATGTTTTCAAAATAAGAATAGTATTTCAAGTGGTAAGTACATCAACTTTGGAAGAATTAAACCTGACGTTAACGAGGTTGAGATAAATGGCGGTTATAAAATCAAGCGCATTAGATTTTCAAAATATTAAAGGTAGCTTGAAAAGGTATTTTCAACAACAAAATGAATTTTCAGATTACAATTTTGAAGCATCTGGCCTGTCTAACATATTAGATGTGTTGGCATACAACACTCACATTAATGGATTGATAGCGAATATTGGTGTCAATGAGTCTTTTCTAACGTCATCTCAACTACGTTCTTCTATTATTTCTCATGCGGAAACTCTTGGATACAATGTTAGGTCAAGAACTGCATCAAAGGCAATCGTAAATTTATCTGTGTCTACTTCTGACACAGTAACTACTACAATTACTTTGCCTGCAAATACTACATTTACAACTTCTATTGATGATGTGAACTACACATTTCAAACATTAGAACAATATGTAGGAACAAATGATGGTTCTGGAGTTTTTACTTTTACAACAAGTTCTGGATCAACCTCTATTCCTATTTACGAAGGAACATTAAGAACAAAAACATTCATTGTTGGAAACACTGATGACGGCCAAGTTTATGTAATTCCGGACGAAACAATTGACACTTCTACAATGATTGTTTCTGTCTTTGACAGTCCGACATCATCTTCCTTTAATACCTATACAAACATTTACAATGCGATACGAATTAATACAGATTCCAGAGTATACATTGTCAAAGAAACTCCAAATGGATTTTATGAATTAATATTCAGTGATGGTGGTGTTTTAGGACAAGCTCCTGTTGCCGGAAATCAAATTTCAATTAGTTATTTAAGTACAATTGGTGCAGCTGGAAATGAAGGAAAAACATTTACAGCAACAGATCAGATAACAGTCAGTGCGGTTAATTATAATCTAAATGTTACTACTACAAATAATTCAGGTGGTGGAGCTGCAAAAGAAAGTAATGCATCTATTCGTTTGAATGCGCCCAGGGCATATGCATCACAACAAAGACTTGTTACAGCACAAGATTATACTGCTTTAATTTTGCAAAGATACTCTTCCGTTTTAGATGATGTTATTTCATGGGGAGGAAATGATAATGAACCTCCAGTTTATGGTCGTGTATATGTGGCTTTAAAATTTAAAACTGGTGTAGATTCTGATACTCAACAAGAAACAAAGGACAGTATCACTTCTTTACTTTCAGAAAATCTTGCTATCATGTCAATTGATACTTATTTTTCTAATCCAGAAACTTCTTATTTGGAACTGAATACTCGTTTTAATTTTGATCCAGACCAAACTGGAAATACTGCACAAAGTACCGAAACTCAAATAAAGAATACAATATCAAATTACTTTACCACTAACTTAAATACTTTTGGTTCTGTATTCAGACGGTCATTGTTGCTTGCTGAAATTGATAATTTAAGTCCTGCGATTCTTAACTCACGCATGGATGTAAAAGTTCAACAACGATTTACTCCAACATTAAATACGGTTAAAGATTACTCTCTGAGTTATCCTATGCAAATTGCGTCACCAGATGATGTAAATTATATTGTCTCATCTTCTCGATTTACTTTTAATAGTGTGTCTTGTATTTTAAGAAATAAACTCAAAACAAATATACTAGAAATTGTATCTGTAACAACAGATAGAATAGAATCGACAAACGTTGGTTCTTATAATGAGGCAAAGGGAACGGTGACATTAACTGGATTTAATTGTAGTGCATTTGAAAGTGACCAGATTAGAATATCTGTTGTTCCATCAAATCAAAGTACAATCAGACCATTAAGAAACTATATTCTTAGTGTTGATACCGGATCATTAAGTGTATTAGCTCAAATTGATTATCAAAATACGGCCGTATCCTTATGACGCATCGTATAGAGGATTTAAACAGGAGAGCATTAAATCTTTCCGAAAATGTAGTCAGGGAAATATTACCTGAGCATTTTACGGAAGATTATCCTGACCTCATTACATTCCTAGAAAAATATTATGATTTTTTAGATAGTAGTGGTGAACATTCTTTTAAAAGAGAAATTGATAATATTATTGCGGCTAGAGATATCTCTCAAACGGATGATAATTATCTAGATGAATTGGTAAAAGAGATTGGTGATGGATTACGGAGTGCTTCGTTCTTTAAAAATCCAAGATTGATGGCAAAGCTGCTCTCTAATTTTTACAGAACAAAAGGGACATTGGTTGGCGCAGAAGGATTCTTTAGAGGATTCTTTAATGAGGAAGTCGTAATTGAATATCCTAAATCTCAGATTTTAACGATTAATGATGCAGACAATAATTACCTGACACATACTATTGGGTGGGAATCACAAAAATTTATTCAGAATAATAAAAGATTTCAGATATTTTCTGTATTGGTTAAGTCTGGTCTTTCTGTTTCCGACTATCAAGCTCTTTATAAAAAACTAGTTCATCCAGCTGGTTTTTATCTAGAAGGTGAAGTTGCACTAGAAAATACAGGATTTTTCTTTGATAGTGCCTTTACTGGTGTAGATTCTGATGAGATTAGAGGAACAGTAACAGTTGGACCTAGTTATGTTTCTCTTGCATCAACAGAACTATCAGCTCCATTTAAACAATTAACTGGATTGTTTGATTCGGATGGAACTGGATTCAGATCGAATTTGAGTTTACGTTTATCTACATATCAAGACTTGACATCATCTCAACTAGATTCAGTATATGATAATATTGCTCAACTCATTACTCCGAATTCATTCACTCTTGATGATAGTGCAAATACAGTTGGGCCAGATACATCATTGACAATTGAGACAATGGATGAAACAATGTTTACAAGATACCTCAGTGACTCAGCAATTTGATATAAATAAAGTTATAAATTTTAAAGGTGTGCTATGACAAGGCAAACAATCGCAACAGGATCAGCTGCAAATGACGGGACGGGAGATACCCTCCGTCAAGCCGCACAAAAGATCAATGACAACTTTATAGAGATCTATCAAAAGTTTGGTGGAGATAGTGATGTATTGTCATCTCAAATCTCGATTGAAGATAGTGCAATTTCTTTTGAAGGTGCAATCGCCGATGGTTATGAAACTCGATTAGCTGCACAAAATCCCACTGCTGATCGTCTTGTGCAAATTCCAGATGCGTCTGGAATGATTGTGATTGATACTGCAACGCAGACTCTCACAAATAAAACATTGACCACGCCTGTTATTTCAAGTATTTCTAATACGGGGACATTAACTCTACCAACATCAACAGATACTTTAGTAGGTAGGACAACAACAGATACTCTGACAAATAAGACAATTAACAATCCTTTAATTGTTGCTCCCAAGATCGGCAGTCGATTAACTGATTCAGCTGGTAATGAATACATTAACTTTACAAAAACTGCAAGTGCGGTAAATGAAATTACAATTACTAACGCAGCAACTGGAACCGGCCCTACTATCAGTACGACAGGAACTAATGCAAATATTGACCTTAACATTACAACAAAGGGAACTGGTACTGTTGTAATAGATAAAGTTGCATATACAAAGACAACCTTTAATACTGATGCCGGTACTATAGGTGCTGGAAATACATATATTGATTTCACTGCTACTGGTGCAATTACTGCTACTTTGGCTGCTGGAACTGTTAATGGAGAAATAAGAATTTTCACGCATACTGGTACTGGTTCAACTGCTGTGACACCATCTACTTTTGCACAAGGAACATCATTTACAATAAGTGAGAATGGAACGGCAAATTGTATATGGAGTGGAGCATCGAAGGGTTGGTTTTTGACAAGTTATGATTCAGACAGGGTAACGATTACACCATAGGATTAAAAAATGACGGCAATTTTAACAGATAATATCAGAAAAAATCTTGCGAAACTTTTCATAGATCAAGTTCAAGATATCGCTGATTCGAATGAATATTATGTTGGTATCGGAAAATCCACTCAATGGAACGCAACTGATACGACGATCACTCCTGTTCGAACTCTAAGAGAAGAAAGATTAGCTCGTGCAAATCTACAATCAATTAAAAAAGTTACGTCATCATCATTTGTTGTCCCAAGATATAACTGGACATCTGGTACAATTTATAGTGGTTATAATGATGCGACTGTCGGTATTCCTTCAAATTCATACTATGTATTGACAGAAAATAACGAAGTTTATATTTGTTTACAACAAGGTAAATCTGCAACTGGTGCAGCAAATACATCCACTGTTGTTCCTAGTTATTCTGTTGCTGGAGTGAGTGTAACACAAGCATTTGAAACTGCTGATGGATACCGATGGAAATTCTTGTATAGTGTTTCTGCTGCACTTGCAAATAGTTTTCTTTCCGCTGGATATATGCCAGTAAGTTTTCAAACAGATTCATCTGGAGCATTAACTGGTGCATCTCGTGACCAAGCTCTGGTACAAGAAGGTGCAACTGTGGGACAAATTTTAGGTGGAACAATTGTTTCTGGTGGTACAGGTTATACTTCTGCACCAACAGTGACAGTTGTTGGTAATGGTACTGGTGCAGCGGCAACAGCAACTGTTTCAGGTGGTGCAGTTGTTAAAGTTGAAATGAATAATGAATCTGCTGCATTTGGTTCTGGATATGATTATGCAAGTTTTACTTTATCTGGTGGTGGTGGAACAGGAGCATCTGTAAGACCAGTCATCACATCAGCTAAAGGAATTGGTAAAGATGCAAGAGAGGATCTAAAATCTTCTTCTGTCATGATGAATATTAAACCATCAGGAGGTGAAAGTGGAGATTGGGTTCTTGGAAATGATTTTAGACAAATTGTAGTCTTAAAAAATCCAACGGATAGTGCAGGAACTTTATTTACAGATAACACTGGTAGAACTCTTAAATATCTTACATTAACTACAACAGGCGCTGCATTTGCAAACAATACTATAATTCGTGGTGCATCTTCTAGTGCTGGTGCTTATGTTGTAGAAATATCAGGCTATAATTTATATTACACTCAAGACGAACACACTGGATTTGGAACATTTACTGCTGGAGAAACTATTGATGATAGTGCAAGTGCAGAATCTAGAGTCATTGATCTTGTGAAGGCATCAGAAGCAGATGCATTCAGTGGTGAACTCCTATATATTGAAAATAGAGCATCAATTAATAGACCAGGCGATGGTTCGCAGACTGAAGACATCAAAGTAATTGTACAGGTTTAAGGTTAAATCATGGCAACAAAACTAAGTAACACGACATTTTCAACAACCTACAAAGATGACTTTGCAGATAGTGATCAGTACTATCGAATTCTTTTTAATTCTGGTCGTGCGTTACAGGCCCGTGAACTAACACAGAGTCAAACCATCATACAAAAAGGTATTGAAAGGTTTGGTTCGAATATATTCGTTGAAGGTGCTGCCGTTAAAGGTGGTGACATACAATTAACAAGATACCCCTCAATAAAATTAGATACTACTACTTATGATTTACCATCTAACCTTGAATGGAGCGACTTAGAAGGGTATGAGTTTACTGGAACTTCTCCTGCAATTAAGTTTAAAGTACGAAGAGCCTATGACGAAGCAGTTAGAAATGATGGGATCGGAAATAATCCACCAACTCTCATAGTTGAATACACTGATACTTTAGCTGGAACTGCCGGAACATCCTCAATTGTTGTGCAAGATGGTGCTACATTTACAAATTCCACTTTAGGTTTGACATTACAAGCAGCATCATCAAATTCTACTGGAATAGCTTCTTTTGTTAGAGTTGCTAGTGGTGTCTTTTTTGTTAAAGGACAATTTGTATACCAAACCTCTCAACAATTATTAATTGATAAATATATTTTTAGTTTCTCCCATGATATTGGTTTTGAAATTATAGAAGATGTTGTTACTAGTGATGATAAAGATGCTTTATTTGATAATCAAGGAGCTGTTCCAAACATTGCAGCTTCAGGAGCAGACAGGTATAGAATACAATTAAAATTAAGAAGAAGTATAGATCTTACATCTACTGATAATTTTGTTTTTCTTGCAAGGTTTGTTGACGGTAAAATTACTCAACAAATAACAAAGGTAAATGGATATAATACCATTTACGATTTAATGGCGTTAAGAACAAAAGAAGAATCTGGAAATTACACCCTTAATCCTATTATTGCAAAATTTAATGACATTTCTGGTAATGACTCAAATTTAGATTTAGAAATAAGTTCTGGAATTGCATATCTCGATGGTTATCGTTTAGAACTTCCTCCTGACACAATCAGATTATCAAAGGCGACTGATACTCAATTAGAAAACGGTCAACCAATTAGTGTATCGTATGGTAATTATGTAATTGGAAGTGACAGCGCAAATAAAGGCCTTCCAAATATTGAGACATTTGCATCCGTTGATTTAAGAGATAGTATTAATTATGGATCAATCGGTTCTACTATTGGTACAGCTAGAGTAAGAGCAATTGAAGAAGATGATAATAGTACGACTCGATATTATTTCTTTGATATTCAAATGAACAGTGGTCAGAATTTTAGAAACACTAAGAGTTTTGGAACTTCAGCAACTGACTATGTAAACATTGTACTAGAAGATGGAATTGCTGTTCTTAAGTCAACAGCCAATAATTCTTT
>JAAOEI010000216.1_pt1 | contig 23743 bp, 46 predicted proteins | sample 7059261 | NCBI WGS metagenome assembly JAAOEI01 (sample SAMN14008812, study PRJNA610033) | viral metagenome | isolation source: viral particles filtered from seawater | place: China: Hangzhou Bay, Yangshan Deep Water Harbour | collected 2017-10-31 | reverse complement strand
GTATAAGTGAGGTTTTCATACTAAAAACTCATGAGGTTTTCCTTGAGCTTTTCTCTCAAGGCTGTCCCAAGAAGGGGTTTTCCTCACTTTGTCAATTTTTATTGATTCTAAAGATATAAATACTCAATATGCTATTTACTAGTATGAACACAAAACAAATTCAAAAAGGACAAACAGCATGGGTTGAGTTTATCAATGACCATGGTTCACGGACATCAGAATGGGCGATAATTTCAGAAGTTATTGCTAATTCTAATGAAGGTGTGATTGTAAAAGCCATGGTAAAACGAAGCTCCTTCAACAGTCGTATTACAACAAACGACTTTTGGATAGAAAAAATAGGCGTGTTTGACAAAATGATAGGCGATGGACAAATAGAGAAAATTCCTACATATAGACAAAGTGCATAGCCTTTCTCTTTTTATTTTTATTATTTCTCTTTTAGACATTCATATCAATAACACTATATGGCTAATCTAGGCGAAATTACAGAGATTGTAAATGCTTCTGAATTAACTCTAGAAGTTGGTTCTGATAATTATATTCTATTAACAAATCTTACAATACATTGTGGCAGACCAGAAGATAGAGTTGCAACAACCGATGCTGGTCCCGTTTACAGTTATGGAAAAGGAGAAAATTTCTTCACAGCAACATTATTAGTTTCTACACCAGAATTATCAACACTTAACACACTTACACAAACTGATGCAAATGGTGCTTTAACATCTACTGCATGGAAAATTGTAGCAAAAGATGTATCAGGCTCAACAAAAACATTTGCCGCAACAGGCGTATTAAGGGACTATGATGTAAGCAAACCAACAGAAGGTAAAGTAAACATAGACATTTTCGTTAGAATCACAGGCGACACAATAAGTATAACATAATGACAAGCATATCTGATAAGATTAATCAGATGATAGCTAAACAGCTAGAATCGGCAGAATTTACATCAGCAAATCCAACACACATTAACACACTCATTCAAGTTAATGAATTAGAAAATCAAAACTTTGAAGATGATATACTAAACATGATTCATGCTGAAACAAAGAAAAAAGAAAGAGATGAAAAAGAACAACCGTTAGAAGCATCTAAAATTAATTTTGACAGCATAAAAGAAACTGATGCAGAAGGCATATTAAAAAAAGTAGGAGTTGAGCCAAGCAGAATAGCAGAGTTATTAGCACTAACAGGTGGTAAAGGTGGCATTGGCATGATGGGTAAACTAGGTGCTATTGCAGGAATTGCCGCACCATTTGGAATTGCGATGATGGTACAACCTGTAACAGAAGCAGTTGTTGCAGAGTTGCAAAGACCAGGTGGCTTTTTAGATAAGAGAGTAAAGATAGATGCAAGAGAAGAAACGCTTGCAGAGTTAGACAGACAGACAAGACAAAACACAAGAATTGGAGACAGACAAGTTATAATTCAACAGTTTAACGGATTTAGAAACTTTGAGGGATTTGCATCTACTAACACATCAGAAATGATTAGAACAAACAGCGATAGAGTATTAGACATTGGCTTATTAGACAGAGCCCAGGGAGTACAATAATGGCAGGAACAGCTAGCGTTTTCAGAATAGATTCCGCTGGACAGACTGAATCAACTGCAAGAACTGCTGGTAATATCATAGAGTTTAACGGCACATCATTAAGTCCAGATGATCGTTCTTACACAACATCATTAAAAGTACATTACATAAATGACGTATCATTACACCCTAACCCTAACAGACATCTAACACAGATACAAGATGGTAAATTAGGATTAATAGAATTAGAGTTAAATGGAGTATTTGAGACACCTGATTCTGCAAGTGGTATAGCAAAGTTTCATACGTTCATGACACAAGATAAGACTAACTCATCATTACCATACGGCAGATTCGGTCTAAGATACGATAACATGTCACAGTTTGATTTAACACCATCAGCAACAATAGGATATATTCTATATGATTTTGAAGTATTAGATGTAGATGAGTTTCAAAACAAAGCTCAATGGATAGCACGATTTTATAGAAACGGTTCAATATGACAGAGTTTAGTTATGTAGTAACTCATATTACGAGTTCTCCAGATGTTGTTGTAACAAATGATGTTGAATCAATAGAGTTAGTAGATTCAGGTACAGGAGAAATAAAATCTGCAAAAATTACACTTAATGCTTTATTTGGCAAATACATAACATCAACACCTGTAATAGAACAGTTTGACCAATTCAAAATATCAATTACAGATGATGCATCAAATACTTATGAGCAGATTTACGAAGTTGACAGATTAACACCAATTAAGAACGCTGGAGAAGGAAATAAATTAGAAATAGAACTGTTAGGTCAAGAACAACACTTACAAAAAATTGATGTTGCAAAACAGTTTTACTTTGAATCAGCAACAGGTGTAACTAGTAACATAATTGACTTTTATAATGATACTAAAGGCTCATTACAGCCACAAGTAATTAATCACTCTACATTCACATCAGGTAATAACGAACTGCCAAAGTGGACTGCAAATAACTATGAGTTTGGTGTAGCAGAAATTAAAGCGTATGATGCACTATTACATATAGTAGAAGGCTTAGGTGCATCAGTTGCAAACGGTGGCGCTGGAGACTTTTTTGAGTTATACTTTGACAGTAATACATCAGACCCAACTAAAATTAAGTTTAAAGCATTTTCGTCTGGAAGCAAACCATCAAGTGGTTCAGAAGTAACAATCAGTGATTCAGTAGCAGTAAACGAAGCACCAACAGAAGGTGGCATTGATGCAATAACAGGCACAGTTATCAAAGCATGGGGCAGAAAAGGTCTAGGCACATTGCCAAATTCAGTACAAGACTTTTCAGGGCAATTAGAGGCATTTCTATTACACCCAGACCATGAATCAGGAGTAACATATCCAGTTGGTGCAAGAGTACAAAAAGATGGAACTCATTATCAAGCAAATGCAGAAACATCACAAACACCACCACATGCTAATTGGACATCAAAAACATTTGCAGACATACAAGGAGCATCTAACGGCTATTCATTATGGACAGAATCAAAAGTAGATGAGTGGAAATCATCAGGCTCAGACCCATCAAACTCTAACTACGGTCTAGGTTGTCATGATTCAAACTTAGTAATAGATGATGATACATATTTTCAAACATGGGTACATGCTAAATCAACAAATCCAGATAACTCTAACGTAAACATATACAAGTATAGTGGTTCATCAAGTGGCAATTATAGAGGCTTGAGAGTCTTATGTAACGGCACAGGTGCCGGTGATTTTTCAGGTAATGACAAGTTTGGAAAAGCATACACAGGTAATATTTGTGAATACAACGGCAGTGAATGGATTGTAAAATATGTAACTAGTAATGATAATAGATGTGCCGTACTAGACGAAGGAAAAGTATATGAAAAACAATCTGGCACATGGACAGATATATCAGGCACAGCTAGAGAGAATCATTGTTTTCATTCAACTAGTGTGGCAAACGTAGCAGGTTATAACACAACATCAGACGGCTCAGGTACATTTGGCGATAACTCAGCAGTAGAATGGACTTATGCATATTCAGCATTTGATACTATACCAGCAGGTCTTTTTACATCATCAGGATTTTATAAAATAGGTGCATGGGCTAATTGGTCTGTGCCATTTCCAGAAAACTCACACAACTCAAACACACTTGGAGAACTATACGGAAATAACACAACGAAGAAAGAACCAGCAACAATAGATGCTAATAATATGCATCTTACACATTCAGGTAATGTTGGCTTTAACAATTCAGAAGCCGAAGAATTAGGTGCCATTGACGGTTTACAATTCTGGGTTAAATTCAAGTGGACAGATATAGTAGCCACAAATGGCGTATTACAAGGTGATTTTAAAATGAGATGTACGTTATATGATACAGATGATAATGTAGTTACTGCCGATTTTGTGATACCATTCAACAATCTATGGCATCAAGTTAAACTTCCATTCTCATCATTTAGCCCATATAGAGCAAGAATACCACTAGCATTAGGAAATATTGCACCAAATATAGTAACACCAGATTTAGAAATTCTTAACGTATTTCAATGGAAAAATATTAAACGTGTAGCAGTACAATGGCAAGACGTTTATGATGAGCAAGGAAGATACTCTCCAGAAGGCTCTAGAGCAATAACACAAGCAGTCCCAGGGACTACAACAATTAAACTAGCAATAGATGCATTTTGTTTTACAAAGCCATTATGTGCCGTGACAGCACCAAATACAACTAGATGCATAGAGCCAAGAAGTATGAACGTACCAGATATATCTAACTCAGTACAATTATCACAAATAGTTAACTCACAGAAAGATATAGAGCAATTCCAGCATAAAGAGTTTACAATAACAACACCTGGAAAAATAGATATTAATTTCGGTGATACGTTCTTTTTGAATGATTCTAAACTAGTGAATGATTCAGATACAAGAACAGCCGATAGTGGTGGCAACAGTAACACAATAAGATTAGTAGCAAAAAGAATAAGTTATAAGATAACTAAAAACAGCAATGGTGCAGGAAACTTTCTTAGAACTATACTAGGCATAAAGAGGATTATATCATGAGTAAAGGTGCTACTAAAAGGTCACGCATTGGCAGACGTTTACAAGATAACACAAATGACAGTGATGAATTATATTCTTTGGTAAGAAGATTAGATACACCTAACTCTATATCAGTGCCAAGTTTTTCAGGCACAGGTGGTGGCTCAAATGCTGGTTCATCATCAGGCACATATCTCCCAACAGCAGGTGGAGTTATGGTCGGTGCAATCTCATTTAATCCTAGATTAGTAACAATATCATCAGGTGCAATAGACATAGGCACAGCAACAGATAACTATTCATCTAGAGTAATTGTAAGTCCAGAATCAGGTTCAACAGATGATTTAGTAACAATAAGTAATGCCGCACACGCAGGACAATTATTAATTTTACAAGGAGTACAAACTAACACAATTACATTAAAGACTACAGGTAACATTGAGACAATCAATGGCAGTGATTTTGCATTATCAGATGATGATAACATTATATTGATTTACGATTCAACAGATACTAAATGGCAACAAGTCACAACAGGTAAAACAAACTTTGGTGGAGACAATCTCGGCAATCATACAGCAACACAAAACTTAGACATGGACGACAATGATATAATTGGTATTGCAGGACTTGATTTAGATGGTGTTGCCGCAACTATTGATGGAGTTGTAAATCTTAACTTTTACAATACATCAAACTCAATTAACAGTGTATCAGGTGGTTTAAACTATCAAGTAAACTCAGCAGAATATCATAGATTCTTAATCGGTGGTTCTGAAAAATTCTGGGTGGGTACAAGCCAAATAGATTTTGTAAATCAAGAATTAATTAGAATAGGCAGAATAGATTCAGATGTAGAGATAGAAGGTTCACATGTAATCAAATCATACGACTCAACAGATATTGGAATACAAGTATCAAGTAATAGTATAACAGTTGGCTCACAGGGTACTATGCAAATTCCTTACATTGCTAATACAAACTCAAGTCCAGCAGATTCAACCGTAGATGGTTGGTTCGGTAATGCAAATGGCTGTATTGGAATACAATACGAACCAACAGGTGGCACACATAGAATCTGGTTCAGGTCAAATGGTGGCTGGGTTAAGAACTTCGGTACTTAGAATTAAAATAAAAAGAAAAGAAAAGATGTTAATACATTTCAGAATAACAATCTTCGCATATATAACCCTCAAAAACTACTTTTGAGTTTGGTCTTGTTTTAACACTTTCCATTCTTGATGTTTTTGGATTAAACCAACTCTGAACATCAATCATTTGTGAATTTCCTACTTTGTATGAAACAAAAGTATGGAAAATTACTTGTTTGTGTTCTTTGCATTTTCTGCATGTCTTGTTCATACTATACAATAGTAGTTGATATATAAAAAGATATCGAAAATACGACTCTAATGTTTAAATATAACCATTTGATTTTTGAAAAATTGAAATAAAACCTGTAAGCTGTAAGCTGTGAGTAAAATTGTAAGCTAGTAAAATGTTTCAAAATTCGAGTTTAGAAAGAAAAAATTGTAAGCTAATCTACGCACAAAAACAAGCTTACAGGTCTAGAGTCTTTTTTTCACATTGTATAGATTATATAGTAAAACATGAAATTATAATTATGGCAACTATCACAGATTTAATTGATTATGTTATACTACTTAGACAAGAAATAGCAAAGAGAGATGAGATAATAGCAGAACTACGCAGAAATATTAAAACAAAGAATACTAAATGATTTCATGGCAAAGAAGAAATGTGAAATATGTTCCAAAGTCTGCTCAGTTGGTACAAAACTCTCACGTATAAGATGGCGAGAGAATCCTATATGCAGAGATTGTGATAACTATGTCATTGAGCATTTTAATTATAACGGTAATCACTTATCTGATTATATTGATAAAGACGAATACGCAAAGAGAATAAATACTACAATGTTGGTGCTTAATTAATGCAAGTTATAGACGTCTATACAAAAAAAGTTTACACCTGTAACAAGTGTAACAAAGAAGTTTTTTATGGCAAAGTAACAGACAACGACGGCAACATCTACACAACAGATGGAATGCCATTCAATAACAAATTCGGAAAAGAATCTAATGCGATTTCCGGTGCTGTTCTTACAACAGACAAAGTTAGTTTCTGTTGTGACGAAAAGAAACAATACGCAGTAGATGCAGTTGCAAAAGCACAACCACCTGCAACAGCAAAACCTAAAAGAGAATTTGTTGCTGAATATTTGTCAGAACCACAACAACTTTTATGGAAAGAATTAGTTGCCAAACACGCTGAATATGTCATTTTAGCACAGCAAGTGTTAAATGAGTATCCAGAAATAGAAAACCCAGCATTGAAAGGCTTGACAACAAACAATGCCTTTAACTCACTGTTGAGTTTAAAAGAACAGGAGTTCAAAAAATAATGAACTCTTCCTTCATTTTTTCTAATCCAGATTATTTACTGAATAGTGAATTCATTCATCTAATGTATAGATGGCACAAATACTTAGGTGCTGAAAATCTAGATGATGATACTGCCGCACAATGGGAAGAATTACTTCTAAAAGATTTCAGAAAAGAAGCTAACAAATGGCTAAAAGAAAACAAAAGAAAGACAGCCTGGAAAAAAGACCTACGTTAGATTCTTCAACTGCTATCATGAGATATTTAGCAGAAAAATTTTTTGAGAATCGTTGTTATGTCACACATGAAAAATTCAAAGATAAGGGCTTTGTAATACATCATCTTAGATATATCAATAATGACGTTGAGAGACACATGTATCCAGCAGGCGAGAATGGAAGATTTCAATATCTTAAAGACTTAGTGCCATTAGTAGAAAAAGACCCAAAGCGATTTGTATTAATTAAAAACGGCATACATACAAGATTAGACCATGTGAGACGTGGACTAACAAGAATGAAAAGAGATAATTTTTTACGATTAGTAAGACTTGTCATAATGACAGAGAAAAGAACAAAACGCACAAATATTAAATATGGTAGAGGGTTCACACCAACATGGAAAAAATAGATCAAGTAATAGCAGAGAGACAGAAAAAGATAGATTTTCTTACACAGAGAATTAAAGATGATTTTCACACACTCGATGAGATGGAAATGCAATTAGCATATTTTAAAGACTTGAAGGAACGAATGAAAGATGAGTGATACAAAATCTTTCAGATATGACGGTAATCCAGACGACTGGGAAGTATTCAAAGAGAGTGCCAAAAGTAAAGGTCAGTCAATAGAGCAGAAATTCACATACTTTGTACAGAGAGAGGTAGATGCATACAAGCATACTATGAAAGATGATTCAAAGACAGTATCAAGACATCAAGACGACTTGAGTAAAACACTAGAAAATGAAGATTTTAGTAGAGTCTTAAAAGAAAAATGCTTTCATCTAAAACTAGACAAAGCAGAACATATTGAATTTATTAAACTAGCACGACATGAATTACATGATAAGATTAGAGTAGCAGTGAAGAACGCTATCTATACACAATATATCAAAAAGTGGGCAAGACTTAGAAATATACCAGAGCATCAAGCAGACGTATATTATGCCATGAATGAAGGAGCCAAGAAATTCTATGAATATTTATCATGTATTGAAGTTACTTTCTCATGCGATATATTACCAACAGTTACACTATCAGATTTAGTAGAAGCAGACCTAGGAAAAGTAATACAGTTTGACTGTACCATAATTGGTTCAAGCCCTAGAAAGTTTGATACTGAATCAGATAGATATACTCAGAAAGTCCTTATCCAAGAACCAGAAGATAAGGCTAGAGAGAATAATCCTGCTGTAATAAAATCTGTATTTCATGGGGAAGATACAGCATCAGTTGCAACAGGACAAAGAAAGAGAGTTATCGGTATATATCAAACCGAGCAACCTGCAAATGGGGAAAAGGTGCAGGTTGAAAAAACTCTCGAAATTGACGTTATACATACTAAGAGAGTAGAGAAAGACCATAGAGTAATCTTGTCAAAGAAAGAGTTAGACGTAGCAAAAGAGATGTGTGAGACTGAGAGAGATAACTACATAGACGGTTTAATCAATTCATTCTGTCCAAAGATATACGGCAGAAAACTAGAGAAATTAGGAATAATACTCTCACTATTAGGTGGTTCAGAGTACCCAGGGTATAGAGCAGAATCACATCTTATGCTTATTGGAGAAGCCGATTCTGGTAAATCAGAGTTAGTAAAATATGCAAATAGTATAGCAGAAACATCTAGTATTGTAGATGGCTCAAATGCCACAGGTGTTGGTGTACTCTTTGCATTAGACGAGTATGACGGCATGAAGATTCTAAGAAGTGGTGCCATGATACTAAATAACGGTGGTCATATCATAGTAGATGAGTATGATAAAATGCCTAAAGTAGAACAGAAAAAATTCAATCAAGCCATGGAACAACAAAGAGCAACATACAACAAAGGTGGACATGTAGGAAATGCAGAGTGTAAAACTACCGTAATTGCCGCATGTAATCCAAAGAATGAGAGATGGGTACAAGGCGAGATTATTGATAATATGCCATTTGACCCATCAACAATTACAAGATTTGACGTAATAATTAAGACTGCAAAAGAGACACATGAGAATGAAATAAGAGCAAAAATGAAACATATCATGAAAGGTAAAAGAGGCGAGTTAGAAAGAGTAGCAGACCCAGAATATATTAAAGGCTTATTCAGTCACTTGAGAAGAAATAAACCAATCATTACAGAAGAAGCAGAAGAATTACTTATCAATAGATTTGTAGAGTTTACACAGATAGAGCAGGACTCTGATGCATTACCAATACAGACAAGACAGATGGAAGGTATTCAAAGACTTTGTGAAGCATACGCTAAACTAATTTTCAAGAAAGAAGTAGATTGTGAGATAGTAGAGGAAGTAATAAAATTCTATCAGCAATGTCTAGCAACCCTGGGAATGAATGTTGAGAAAGGTGTAGCACAATTTGATTTAACAGGCAGAGCAATGAACAAAGATAAGTTCTTTGAAGATGCTTTCAAAGATTTATCATTAGAGAATGAAGATGGCTATGTATTCTTACACGAACTTGGTGAGACTTTGATGGAATCAGATAAATTCAAAACTACTCAAAGCGTAGAATCATACATAGAGAAACGTGTCAAAAGTGGTTGGCTATTTGAACCAAAACCAGGAGTGTTTAAGAGACAATGAAATGCGATAGATGTGATACAGAAATGGATAAAATGACAGTGTGCCATCAAATATGTCCAAAGTGTGGTGCTGTTGTAGATTGTTCTGATGGGGTGTTTGATTGAGAGGTATAATTTCAAGTAATAAAGGCAAATATACTGATTTTTCAATAATTGAAGGTCAAAAAGAATTAATGTTCACACCTGATGATTCAGCACAAAAAATAATGGATTGGATAATACCGCAATTAAAAGAAACTGATATAGTATTAGAGCCATTCAAAGGTAATGGTGCATTTTATGATAAAATACCATACTCAAAAGATTACTGTGAGATAGATGATGGAATTGATTTTTTCAATTATAATAATAAAGTGGATTGGGCTATATCTAACCCACCGTTTAGAGTATTAGAGAATGGAGAACCAATAAACGCCTTTATACCAATAATCAATCATACTATGGAAATATGCAATAAAGGATTTTTCTATTTAATTAATCATAAATTATGGTCAAGTTTAACTGTAAAAAGATTAAGAGAATGGGAAGCAAGAGATTGGGTAATATCTGCAATTATGGTAATCGAAATTAAAAAATGGTATGGTAGATATTATGTTATAAAGTTTGAAAAAGGGGGTAAAACAATAATTGAAAACTAAGAAATTTTGTTCTGTCTGCAAGAAAGAGTTACAGACTAGACATCATAGAAGTATAGAATTATGTGAGGAACACGAACTTGCCTAGAGGTAATAAATCTGGTATTAGTTACGGTCAGAAGAAACAGCAAGGACAATCTGATTTAGAGCAACTAGTATCTATTCAACAATATCTTATTAAAAAATACAAGTCGAAAGTATGGCGTGAATGGTATCTCATATTTGACAAGCATAATGAAGAATTACAGAAGATAGTAGGTTATGTAAATAAAGATGATTTAGGCGAATACTACACAAATGAAGATGGTTATGAAGAATACAAGATAACTAACTTTGCAAGAAATCCAGATTTAATGTGGGCAGATAAATACGGACTATGGGTCATAGAAGTAGATGGTGCAGTACATGATGTTAAAGTAAAGCAGACTAACGAGAGAAATGAACTATATCTAAGAAATCATATTAAACTAATAGTTGTGAATCTAGCAGACTTGAAAGAAACTAAGCAGAATATTTTTAAATACATAGATAAACAGATAGCGAGGTTGATATGAATTTGAAGTTTATGCAAGAATCCAACAAATATCTAGAACATAATTGGAATGATAAAAAATTCATCAAGGAGTTTGATTTTTGTTTGGAGGTCACAAATGCAGACTTGTAAAGGCTACTGTGATTTTATAGAGACAAAGATAACGCAGTTGAAGCCAGGTGTATGGGATAAAGAAAATGCACGAATGTGTGCTATATGTCAAATTTACTTTATATCAGAGGAAATCAAGTGTCCTTGTTGCAAAACAATGTTGAGAACAAAACCACATTCAAGAAGAGGAAAAGAGAGGTTGAAGAATTGCCAAAAGTAGTTGATAAGAGAAAATATAGACATGATGCAAGACAGCTAAATATAGCAGGTTTACAAGACAGATTCAACAAGCATCAGAAACTAAGACATGATGAAATTGATAGATTATTTGCAGATGAAATACCTAGAAAGGGTCTTACAGAGATGCAATATAGATATCTAGAGGTAGGTGTCAGACATCAATTCATATTTGATATAGAGACATCAGACTTTAAACCAGAAGAAAATTTTATTATTTGTTATGTTGGAGAGCATAGAGACATACTAACAGGTAAAGTAGAAAAAGTAGAAGATGCAATAACAAAGAAAGACATTAAAGAAGCAGTAGATAATCAGACATTCGACTTTGATAAAAGACTGCTAAAAACACTATCTAACAACTTTATGTTATCACATCAGATAATAGGACACTATTCAACAAAATTCGATTATCCGTACTTTACTACTAGATGCTTACTAACAGACCAAGAAGAACTGATACCACCATACGGTTATCTATATCATCAAGATACATGGAGAATGATGAAACGTTCAATGAAAGCACCTAGAAATACACTGAAAAACTTCATTAGATTGACAGGTGGAAAAGATGAGAAAACCTTCGTTGACCTTAGATATTGGTATATTACACACTTTAAAGACCATGTAGAGTGGTCTAAAGCGATGGGATATATCCTAGACCACTGTCGAAAAGATGTACGCATGACCCATAAAGGTCTCAAAAAAGTAGAACTCTTTAATCCAGTGAGCCGTGTGAAAGTATGAGCATTGAAGTAGGATTAACCGTAGAGGACTATAGGAATATTCTAAATTGGTTTGAACTAGCATTTGCTAAGCAATCATCACAGACTAAAAGCGATATGGAAACCTTCAAAAAAGTGTCTGTTATGTGTCTAGTAAAAATGGACGAGGCGAAAGAAGAAGATGAAGATTAACTTTCTGATGGAGTATGGAGAAAACCGTGGGTTATATCATTCAGAGACAGAAAAGATTGAAGTATTTCCATTTCAACATGAGAATGTAGAAGATATTATCAGCACAATAGTGCATGAAACTATACATCTAGCAATAGACAAAGCAGATGAAACAATAGACTCTAGCGAGGAAGAACGGCTCATATTTCGTATGCAATGGGCTCAAGAATGGTTAATCTAAACTAATATATACTAGTACTACCATATACTATACATGAAAGAAACATTCACTGAATTTGGAAATCAAGACGTAGTATGTCCTAACTGTAATCATATAGTATTTCGTATGTCAAAAGGATGTAAAGTACCAGAACCAGCACCAAACGAAAAATGTAGATTTTGTCAATTTAACTTTAATCCAGTTAGTGAGGTAGAACAATGACAAAAATACTATGTTGTAATAAATTTACAACCAGACTAGCACAGCGAGAGGAAGCAGAATTAGCTGGTATTAATCACTCAGCAATAGGAGCAAGAGCATGACTGATACACTAATTAAATCAGCAATAAAAGCTAATTCTGAATTAAGTGATGTAATATCTTCACTAATGAATATGAGACAAGAAAAACATAGACCTAATATGCAGACATTAAATAATTTTGTAAATAAGTTGGCAATAGCAAATAATGAGATTTCAATAATTCTAAAAGAAGCTAATAAAATACAAGAAAATCACTTTAGTAATAAGAGTATGATACGAAAGGACTTGCTATTGGATTGATGTATGATGGATGATTTTTATACCATAACAAAAAAATGCTGGGAACAGTATGAGAAAAACAAGGATAAAGAACCAGAAGATATAGACATAGATGCAGAGATAGAGTTACAAAGAGAAAGAGATTATGAACGTATTCAAAGGTCAATAGAAACAGACCCATCATGTTAGACTAAGTACGAAGTTTATATTCAACTAGTAATATTATTAATTATGGAAAAGTCAACATTCCACGAAACAAAAGAAGTTGTTACACGACTAAGAGAACCCTTTAAAATTAAAGCAGTTCCTTATGCAACAACTAAAGTAAGAGGACATCAAATCCAAGTAGAGATGAATCTATCATGGGAAGAAATTGATAAGATGCGTGAGAAGGATAGCCCTGTCGAACACATGATTAAAAACATGATAGAGATAATCGAAATTGACTTACAATCTGAATACTTGGGTAAGATAGTTATAGAGAATCCTACTAGTTAGGATTTCATTCCATTTTTTTACATCATTTTGTGACTAATGGTATGCAGATTTACATACTAAAATATCAAACTATATATTCAAGAATCACTATTGTATAGTATGAAACAAACATTACAAACACAAAGAATCGAAGCAACAGCATTTTTAACAACTGTTGTTAAAGATTTAGGAATTCCAGAAAAAGTGGTTTTCTGGTCTGGAAAAGCCAAAGGTCATTTCAAGGCATTGGCATGGATAACAGAAGATAGTGTCAATCAACAAAAAATGGCACGATGGGAAAAATTAGGATTCGTGGTTGACGAAATGTTCGTAAGAACTAATGGACAAATAGCCATACACTTAATCCAAAAAGACGAGGATTCAGAAACAAACAAAAACATTAGAGAAGCCATAAGATACTCTACTGCAACAGTTTTCAAACAGAACTATGCCGTAGATGAACATATTGAAGCAATACAATAGCTTCATTTTCTTTTCTTTTTTTTAATAATTATCTTCTTTGGCACCACATGTTAGACATTTGTATCTACCAACTTGCAAAGAAATCATGACAGAATTACAAATCTCACATATTTTATCTTCTACTACTGTAAATATTTGTGACATTTACACTATTTTATAGACGTTTTTGCTTAATAAGCAATACGATTTTAATAGTTATTAAGTGTACTACGCAATTAAATATGTGACAAGTAATTTTGATGAATACGTTGATGCACAGACCAAGATTTTAAATCAATTATCATCATTAGAAAGTTCATCATTTGAGACTAAAAAAGAGTATATTATAAGACTGAAAGAAGTGACTAGACCATTAATCGAAAATGGCTTCTATGAAGGCTACAAACTTAGAGACTTATGTTCTTTTATATCAAACGAACTACTAAATAAACACGGTATAACGTATAATAAATCAGGAGATTATTATGCATTATTCTCAGAAGATGAAAAACATCTTGAGAAAAGCAATATGACGAGCCGAACTCGTCAAAAAATTAGTTCTCTACCAATAGAAAAACAGACAGGAAATCAGACTATTGATAAATTAAAACAATTTGCAAGAGCAGATATACCACAGCCAGACGAATCAGACTACTCTACATATTTTAATAAAATTATAGAAATATCAAATCAATCAATTAAACAATCTGAATCATTATTATCAAAGCTAGGTAAAGCATATTTTTTCACTGAAAAGTTTGATGATGTTTTTCCATCAAGAAAATCTTTTGATGAGTTTAAAGAACAGAACAAGAAATCAAGAGACTTGGACGAACTCTTAAAATTTTATGAGTCATGTAAGAACACGATAAAAATAATAGAATCTGAGATTAAAGACCCAGTGAAGAAAGTAACAGAATTGAATGAATTACTAGCAGAACAGCGTTTTATATCAAAACAGATTGATGAAAGAAATAAAATCACATTCTTAGAGAAATGGAACTCAATAGTAGCAAATATAGAATTAGGCATATCTGCAATAGCCAAACGTCTAGGTGTAAACAAGAAACATCTAACAAATAATGTAAGACCTACTGAGAATCCTGTAACACATAGTAAAAACATGCATCATGAATACATTGATTGGTTTACTCATATTCAGATAGTGACACCAAACGGTGAGACTTTTACATTTGATGCTAAAGATTACTTTGATAAGCAGATAGAGAGAGGTAAACTTAACTTACCTATTAAGAGTCTCGTGCTTAAGAACGCAATAATCGAGTAATGTAGTTAAATACTAGAGTTTTGAGCTGAAATTATGCAAAATCTTAGATACTATGCATTAGGAGCCTACACAGGTCTAATCGCATTATGGTCTGCAACCGATAAGATTCAGCTAGATGAAGGAGTTGTAGTAGCACTCTTAGCACCTATTGGAATTTTAATTGGAGCAGATTATCTTAAACACAAAAACGATTAGTAACTGAGAAATTTTTCTTAAGTGCTAAACTCCTTTTTTTCTTTATGTCTGCAAGAAGATATTATAAAAGTGCAACAAACAACAATTCAGTTTTATGTGAAATGGGCATATTTGGATACGGTGGCTTAATCAGAGGCAGTAATATCAACGATAACGGTGAAGCTGAACCAATGATAGATGAATGGAAACATAGTTGGAAACCAGGCGTTTTAACATATAGATTAGACTCTTACACAAATGATTGGAAATCAAAATATGACCAAGAGAGAGCAGTGACAGTAGCATTTAGAGCATGGCAATTAAGAATTAAAGATTTGAAATTTAAGAGAGTTTACGATAAAAATAAACCTGTTGACATACACATATCATTTGAGAGTCTAGAACATTTCAAAGGAAGAAAGGGAACTCTAGCATGGGCATATTACCCAGGGCAAGGCGACATATCAGGAGACATTCATATCAATGATAGTTGGAATTGGGTACCACACTCTAATTGGCAAGACTTAGCAAGACCACCATTAGTTACAGTATTGATGCATGAGATAGGACATTCACTAGGATTAAAACACGATAACAGGTCAAAAGACTGCATCATGTATCCATCATTGAATCTAGGAAAAACAAAGAATACATTACATAAATATGACATAGAGAGAATACAAACAAGATACGGCAAAAGAAATTTAAGTCAAAGAATTATTGATTATTTTATGCGTAGAAGAATCAGAGGTGGAGATTTTAGATGAGTGTGTCAGTAAGATGCCCACAATGTAAAGGTAATAAAGTGTTCATGAATTTTGAGTGTTTTGTCTGTGAAGGCAGGGGTATGGTAAATCTTGACGACCAATAAATCGGTAATCAAAAACATACAGGAAAAGAAATGTTGGCACTGTGGTGAGATAATCAACGACCATTCAAAGAAGAATCTTATGAGATGCCACTATGCAACTGAGATAAATCTTTACAAAGCAGTAATTAAGATTGGAGATATGGCTAAAGAATTAGAAGAATTGAAAGGAGAGGATAAAGAGTAATGGGTTTAAGAGATTGGCTCAGAAAAGAGAATTTCATACTGCCACCAGAAGATATGCAGAGAAAGTTTATCGCAGAAATTGAAGAAAAATTAGAAGGTGCAAAAGGCTCAGAAAGAACAAAATTAACGTATATGTTAGCTAATCAAAATATGATATTAGACCAGATAGTTAGTAAGAAAAGACCTAAAAAACCGATTAAATTAAACAATAAAGGAAAGTGGGTATGGGTACAAGATGATAACTAGATTTTTAGAATGGTATGACAGAAGAATGACTGAGAGTCTTAGTATCTCAGCAGTTATTCTATATCTACAAATACCTCACACAATAACAGCCGCAGAGTGTTTCTTTGGAGACCATAACAGCACAATGTTATTTGGCAAGAATATAGTATTAGATTTTCTACTTTACGGTATAGACTTACTCGAAATGATACCAATAATCGGCATCACACTCACAATAATAGCGAGAATAAAACATGGCAAAAACGCTTAGAGACTGGGAAATGGAGCAGATGTTCGGAAAGCCACTAGGCTACATTCATAGAGGTCTTGGCTGTATGTCTAATATTGATGAAAAATTACACAAAGTAGAATATTTTAATAGTAGATACAATTCACAAAAAACATGAAAATATCAGAAAGATACTACATATCCAAGATAGATGATAAGATAAAAAATGAGATGATAGAAAAACATCACTATTTACACAGATTAAGAGGTTCAACATACAGTTTTGGCTTATACGACAGAGTAGAAAAAGAACATACAGAATGGTTCGGCGATTTTGATAAATGTGTAGGAGTTATAATGTATTCTGTACCAGCGGCATTTCAACTATGTGAAGGTGTCTGTGGAAAAGAGTATAAATCACAAGTAATAGAATTAAGCAGATTATGGATAGCTGATGGCACAATGAAAAATGTAGAATCATATCTAATATCAAACACACTAAAAATGCTAGATAATCATGATATTGTAGTCTCATACGCAGACCCAAGTGCTAAACATCTAGGTATAGTATATCAAGCAACCAACTTTGTTTACACTGGAAAAAGCGGTGGTGGTAGAGATTTAATACTATTGAATAAAGGTAATACACACAGTAGAGGCACACCAAAAATAGGTGGATATCAAGCATTAGTAGAAAAATACGGTAAAGAGAACGTTGGTTATCAAGAGAAAGTAGAGAAACACAGATACATCTATTTCGCATGCAGTAAGAAGAAAAGAAAATTATACATGAGTAAATTAAAATGGGATATATTACCATACCCAAAAACGCTATAACATTATATACAACAATCAGCATAGATTAATCACGGATTTAGTTTAATCACGCAGAAAACGCAGTCATTCCAGACTGAGATAGAGGTGCAACTCCTCTATTCCGTACCATTTATTTCTTCTATTTACTCGTGACTACGCACAAAAATGAGACACTTATGACTAGACCAGCTTGGTGGGATATGGACAAGAGAGGCAGACGTTGGGAAGCAATATTCAAGCAAATGGAAACAAAATTCTGGGAAGAAACAAAGAAAGGTAATCATGATAAAGCAGAAGGTTATTTCAGAAGAATGAGCATTATAGAGAAATTAATACAACCATATGTGCAAGAAGTAACAGGCTTAAGACGTATAATAGCACTACATAACAAGAAATATCCAGAGTTAAAGGATAGTATCAAAGAGTTACAATGAATAGATTTGAGAGTGATATGCATCAAGCAATGCAGTTAATCAATAATGAAGCAGACTCTATCGTAGAATTTGAGAGATATAGAGGCATGACATTTGAGGAGTTTTGGAACGCATTACCACGCAAATTAACATACACATCATACGAGAAAGAACTATGTGAGATACTAGAAAAGAACAAAAAACTATGGGTAAAGAAAGCCACGGGACTTGGCATTACAGAGTTCATGACTAGATGGATAGCATGGAATTGTGTAAAAGACGATGAATGGAGAAACTCTCAAGTAGATATATCAGTAGTAATCATTACAGGAGCAAACCAACAATTAACAAACAAAGTAGTTGGAAGAATCAAAGGTCTATTCACAGGTAAAGAATTCAAGACTAAAGAATCACTAGTAGTATTGAATGGCTGTAAGATAGAAGCATTTCCTACAAATCACTTAGAACCAGCAAGAGGTCTTAACCCTAGACTAGTATTCTTAGATGAGGGAGATTTCTTCCCATTGAGATACCAACAAGAAGCACGAACTGTTGCAGAGAGATACAGAGCAAAAGGAGATGCATATATCACAATGGTCAGTACACCAAACGTGCCAGGTGGCTTATTTGAAACTATGGAAGATGAGCAAGATAATGGCTATATCATGAAGCATTATGATTATACTCATGGCGTTGGTGTAGTATATGACCCTAAAATAATTGAGATAGAAAAGAAGCAGAACCCATCGTTTGAGAGAGAATATAACTTACAATATGGTTATGGTCTTGGCGACATCTTTGAAGGAATTGATGATGTAATAGAAGAATACAATCTAGACATAATTGGTGGCAGAAGTGGTTGTTATGGAGACCCTGCATTTGGTTCATCAAACTTTGGTGTATTAGGTGCAGAAGTACGTGATGATATGATATATGTAATAGAAGCTAATGAATTTCCAAGACCAAGCCCTAGTGCAATGCTAGATGTAATGGAAGATATGGCACACAGATTCAATGATAATTGTAAGATAGACTCAGCACACCCAGGGTTCATAAGAGACTTGGAAGAGAGAGGCATACCAGCATTACCAGTTAACTTTGGATTGCAGATAAGAGACCATGAATCTGCTAACGTTCAATCATTACGTTCAAAAATGACAATTAATGCCGCACAACTAGTGAAGAATAGAAAAGTGAGAATACACCCATCACATACAAAACTAATATCACAGATGAGAGCCGCGAGATTTGACAAGAAAGGTGGCATAGACAAAGAAGAACTTAACGCTGATGTACTAGACTGTTTCATCATGGGCTGTTGGGATTTGAAGCAATTCAACTATGAGCATACAGACATCATTGGTGGAAAGATTAACGCAAAAGACTCTAATACTAAGAAAAGCGTGTTTTTTGAGGTAGAAAGCGATGAGTAGCCCAGACGATAGATTAAAAGATAATATTGAACGATTAAAAGAGACATTAGCTGGTAAGAAATTATGTCAGCATTGCTTCTTAGAGAATCATCTTAGAGCATATCTTGAAGTAATGGCAGATGAGCCAGACCAATATATCAAAATGTCAGAGGTCTATCACGCATTAAGAATAATAATAGGCGATGAATAAAGATAAAGAGAGAGCTGAATGGGATTGGTTAAACGATGAAAGTGATGCAGACGGAGAGAATAATAATTGAAAGAATGTAAAACATGTAATGAGATAAGAGGCGATGAATTCTACATAGATGATAGATTTGAACAGTGTTTAAGATGCTATTATCCACAAGCTAAACTATTCACACATGTGCCAATATCATGCAATATGCCAACACTCAGTAGAAAGAATGAGAATGGCTCTAGAGTATATTATGACCAGAATGATAACAGATATGAGAGTGTAACTCATGTAGTTGGTCATGAAGATGATTTAACTAAATGGAGAGAATCAGTTGGTTATGATGTAGCAGATTACATATCAAGACGAGCAACAACCCTGGGTTCAAAACTTCATGAAATGGTAGAAAGACATCTACTAAACAAAACACAGACAGAGAGACATTTATTCGCTAATGCTCACTTTAACAATATCAGACCACTAGTGGATAAGATAGATAATATTCACGGTGTAGAATTAAGACTATGCAGTAAGAATCTAGGTCTAGCAGGTACAGCAGATTGCATAGCAGATTATAATGGTAAATTATCAATTATAGATTTCAAGACAAGTAGCAAGAAAAAGAAGGAAGAATGGATTCAAAAGTATTTCTGGCAAGCTACTGCATATTCACTCATGTTTGAAGAATTGACTAATAAGAAGGCTAAACAGATAGTGATTCTCATGACTGCCGAAGATGGCACATTAGAAGAATTTATCAGAGATAGAGATGATTACGTACAAGAGTTATATGAAGTGATAGAGAGGTTCAATAGCAGATGAAATTCAGAACCGTATTAAAGAATTGTATGAGATGTAATAGAGAGATACCAGACATAGACCAATGTGCCACTAGAAAGTATTGCAGAGAATGTTCAAAGATTTCACTAGTAGAGAGAAAAAGAGATAGTTCAAGAATAAAACGTGGTGCAGTAGAAAAGCCATGCTTTGTATGTGGCAAACCAACATTCTGTAAGCGAAACTGCTCAGTAGCATGTTCAAGAATAGCAGTGAGAATAGACAAGATGCAAGACTCAATTAAAAGAAAACTGTATCAGATAGAAAAGCAACGAAACTCTATACAGAAGATGAAGGAAGATGCGTGGTTAAATCATGCCTAAATGCTCATGGTGCTTAAGAGAGTTTGAAAACAAGTCAAAACTTATTGAGCATATAGAGAAATCTCACATTTCACAAGGTTAATATACTCCATATACCATACACTATACATGACAGAATTCACAAACATGACAAAAAAGCAACTAGTTGCTTTAGTCACAGAAATTCACAAAGAAGCAAAACACATGGAAGCAAGAGAAAAAGCATTAGAACAACAAGTAGCAGAATTACAAGTATCCTTGGAATACACTCAAGGACTTCTTCCAACTCAATAACCTCTTTCTTTTCTTTTTTATTACTTCTCTATTATTATTTATGAATTAACAAATTATGCTAGTACCATTAGATTATGAAAAAATAATGGAAAACTTTTCAACTTCGGTAAACACTCTCATTGATGATATTATCAAAGAGATTGATGTTGTAAAGGAAAATGACCCAGACCCGGAAAGAACTATTGCTCATATGGTTGATAGAAAGATTAGACTATGGTTTAGAACTTCTGGCGGCTTAGGTTATTAATTCTCTTTATATCAGATTATAAATTATTGATATGTTCGGCAAAGAAAAGAAGGACAAGAAAATTAGTTCTCGTAAAGAGTCTAAAATAGATTTTTCAGATATTAGAACACGCCTGGGATTAACCGAACATGCACCAGCAGATAAGATTGCATTTGAATTAAACAAACTTAAAGATAAGAGAAAGTGGAGCATCTACGGTCTCTCTGAAAAAGATTTCAAACAATTCGGTGTGAACTTGTAGAATGGCTTACGGCTTATATCTAGAGTTAGACCAAAGTGAATGGCATCGTGGTGATTATTCATCAGAAAACAAACTAACAGGTACAATCTACACAGACAAGAATAAAACAAAAGCAAAAAATTTATCAGGTTATACAGTTAAAATTAGAATGTTCAAAACAAGAACTATTGGAGACAGATTTAACAAAGATGCAACAATTACATCAGCATCTAATGGCACGTTTGAATACGCAGTACAAGAAGGCGAAGCACCAATATTTGGATTATATCAGATTAAAGCAGAGTTGCAGAAAACAGGAGTTAAAGAATCAACTCTCAACTATGTCGAATTACTTATCTTAGAGGGTCCAACAGGTTGACTAGCCCAATTGGTACTCCCGAATGGGAAAGTATTGAAGAAACATCAAACGTTTCTAACAAGACACCAGAAGCTAAGATTATCAAAAGAGACTGGGTAAGAGAAAGACCACATCATGTTACATTTGAAAGATTAATTGATTATCATGACAAGACACCACAAATTAGAATAGCAGTAGCATCTTATTCAGAAATGATAACAGGTACAGATATGACAATTACATGTAAAACAGAAGATGCACAGAGAGATTTAGATGATTGGATTAGACGTACAAACTTTTATGATAAATTTGAAAATCTTGTAACAACAATACTCATCACAGGTAATGGCTTATTAGAAAAACTAGATGAGAAAGATGTACAAGACGTATTAGAAGTAGATATGGCTACTATATTATCAAAGAAAAGAGATGAGTTTGGTGAGTTAGAATATTACGAACAGAGAACACAGAACGGTGGACTAGTAAAGTTAGGCGAAGGCTCACTCGGTAAATTCATAGAGTTTAATCTTACATCATACTCTAGACAACCATGGGGTAAGAGTCTGTTTTATTCTCTAGCAGTACCAAGAACCTTGGGTAATCGTTCAATGCCACCACTAGTTGAAGCAATGTGGGGTTTAGAAGATGCTATGGTAAGCATAGTATTGAATAATGCATACCCAATTACAACAATTACATATAACGGTGCTAATGATGATTATTTGAGAAAAGAAGCAAGAAGATGGTCTGAGTACAAGCCAGGCGATAAGAGAGTACAAAAAGTAAAACCAGAGATTGAATTTTTTGAGACATCAGGTTCTAGTAAATATACAGACTTTGTGACACACATACAAAAAACATTTGAGCTTGGTACACAATTCCCACATGATATTTTAACAGGAGATTTCACTAGCAGAGCATCATCAGATACAACAGAAACAATAGTACAAAAAAGAGTAAGAGGCTATCAAAGATACCTAGCTAACAAACTAAAGAGTGAGTTATTTGACCCAATACTAATTAATCTAGGATATGACCCTGATGCAGAAGAATGTCAAATACAATTCACAACACAGAACGTGAAAGAATTAGAAGTTGAGCAAGTTATAGAAATGAAAGAGAAAGGCGATATTACATTAAACGAGTTTAGAGAGTGGGTAAAATCTAACATCGGTATTGAACTAACAGATGATAAAGAGATAATGGCACAAGAAGAATTAAACAAACAGTTCGCATTATCAGCACAGAAGATTAAAGCAGAAAACCCAGAGCAAGAAGATAAACAAATAGACAAGAAAGAATTAGAATCAGTAAAGCCCAAGAAGTTAAGAATGTGTAAAATGTGTAAAGAGAGCCAGCATACATTTTGTACTAAGAAGGGCTGTCAATGTAGAACCCAGGGAAAGTGTAGCCGAACATGACAGAATTCGATGATATGACTAAAAGAATACTTGACAAGCTAGACGGTCAAGATAATAAAATAGATGATTTGTGCGGCAGAATGATGAAGATGGAAATAGCATTAAACTCACACTTTGACGAAATAGAAAAGAAACAGTGCAATAAAGATAGAAAGTTTTACATTATAATTGGTGTAATGGCTACCATATTTGCAGGATTCGAGATATTTCAAGGCGTGTTAGGTTAACATTGAAAGTATTAACAGTATTGTTAGTATTGTTAGTATGCAGTAGTATGCCACTAGCATCAGCAGAAGATAGATTTGAAACTATGAGACATGAACATACAGATAATCC
>JAAOEI010000215.1_pt1 | contig 23763 bp, 22 predicted proteins | sample 7059261 | NCBI WGS metagenome assembly JAAOEI01 (sample SAMN14008812, study PRJNA610033) | viral metagenome | isolation source: viral particles filtered from seawater | place: China: Hangzhou Bay, Yangshan Deep Water Harbour | collected 2017-10-31 | reverse complement strand
TACTATGTCAGGAGAGAATTTAAACTTATTATTTTTTAGTAGCTGGCTTTTCAGCTTTTGGTTGAGCTGGCTGGCTGTACTTTTGTGCAGCTTTAATTAAATCAGCTCCGATATCTTTTTCAAATTGCGCATAAACTGGTGCAACCGCTTTTTTCCATTCAGCTAATTGAGCGTCAGTTAATTTTACAACTTTAGCTTTTCCAGAATCCATGATTGCTTTTTTAGCTTCATCATTTTTTTCCTGTCCAATTTTATTGTTGTAAATAGTCGCTTCCGCAAGAGCTTCAGATAAGCCCTTTTTTATATCTGCTGGTAAGCCGTTCCACCATTTAGCATTTACAACTACCATATAATCTAAAATACCATGATTTGTTTCAACGATTGTTTTTTGAACTTCATGGAACTTTTGAGAGTACATATTAGAGTAAGTATTTTCTTGTGCGTCTACCACTCCAGTTTGTAGCGCTTGATACACTTCAGCAAAAGCCATTTTCTGTCCATTTGCACCTAGTGCTTTCATAAATGACTCATAAACGTCAGAAGCTTGGATTCTGAATTTTAAGCCTTTAATATCATTAGGAACTCTAAATTCTTTATTAGCAGAAAAATGTTTCATACCATTGTGCCAATACGCAAGACCAATGAGACCCTTGTCTTCCATTGATTTAAGGAGATCTTGCCCCTCTTTAGATTTTTGAAAATCCGCAGCAGCTTTTGCATCTTTAAATATGAATGGTAGATCAAAAACTTGTATTTTTTTTGTATAACGGTCAAATTTTGAAAGAGAAGGATTTATAATTTGAACATCGTTTAGTAAAAGAGCTTCCAATTCTTTTGCATCACCAAATAATTGTGAATTTGGAAATACTTGTACTTGTACTTTTCCTGGAAGTTTCTTTTCAGCAAGTTCTTTAAATTTTAAAGAAGCAAGACCTTTTGGTGTATTTTCAGCAACCACGTGGCTCAATTTAATAACGATCGGAGCTTGTTGAGCAGATGCAGAAAAACCAAATAACGTAGTTACAGCAAAAAAAGAAATTGCAGTAAGTAAGTTAGTTATTTTTTTGAACATTTAGTTATTTTCCTTGTTATGTTAATTTTAAAAGTGCTGTAGTTTATCTAGACTAGCATGGTTGACAAGTTTAAATATTCTTGTGTTTGAGTTTATTTCGATTTCTATGTATTATCGAAAAAAGCTCAATTTAAGCCAAAAATGTAATATTAAATGAATATTAAAAATAAGAGTTTAATTATTAATAAGTGTTACGTTAATGGCTCTTGGGTTGGATCTGAAAAAATACTTAAAGTTTTTAATCCAGCAACTGGAAATTTAATTTCAGAATTACCAAACTTTGGAAAAAAAGAAACAGCCAACGCAATTGATGCTGCTGAAGTTGCATTTAGAAGTTGGTCAAAATTAACTGCACATGAAAGATCAAAAATTTTAAAGAAGTGGTATGACTTAGTTATTGAAAACCAAGATGATCTTGCAATAATCATGACCACTGAACAAGGAAAACCTTTGAGTGAAGCAAAAGGTGAAATTGTTTATGCTGCAAATTTTATAGAATGGTTTGCTGAAGAAGCAAAAAGAGTTTACGGAGATGTTCTTCCGGATCCAATAAAAGATAAACGAATGATAACTCTTAAGCAGCCAATTGGAGTTTGTGCTGCTATTACACCTTGGAATTTTCCAGCAGCAATGATTACAAGAAAATGTGCGCCAGGACTTGCTGCGGGATGTACTTTTGTAATTAAACCTGCGGAACAAACTCCTCTTACGGCAATTGCATTCGTAGTCCTTGCTGAAAAAGCAGGTTTTCCAAAAGGGGTTATAAATATTATCACAGGTGATCCTGAAGAAATCGGAAAAGAAATTACTTCAAATCCAAAAGTTAGAAAAATCTCATTTACTGGAAGTACAGCAGTTGGAAGAATTTTAATGGAGCAAAGCGCAAGCACTGTAAAAAAGCTTTCATTAGAACTTGGAGGAAATGCTCCATTTATCGTATTTGATGATTGCGATCTTGATGCTGCAGTTGAGGGGTTAATGCTAGGGAAATTTAGAAACACAGGACAAGTCTGTGTTTCTCCAAATCGAATTTACGTTCAAGAAAAGATTTATGATGTTTTTGTAAAAAAAGTAGTTGATGTTGTTAAAAAATTAAAAATGGGAGATGGATTAAAAGGTGATACTCAACTTGGACCATTAATTGATGATGCGGCGATTGCAAAAGTTGAAGAGCATATTAAAGACGCTGTTCAAAAAGGAGCTAAAATTGAACTTGGTGGAAAACGTCATATGCTTGGTGGTAGATTTTACGAGCCCACAGTTCTAGCGAATGTTAATAAAAGTATGAAACTTGCAAATGAAGAAACATTTGGACCTGTGGCTCCTTTTTTTAAATTTAAAACGGAGGAGGAAGTTATTGAGTTTGCAAACAACACTGAGTTCGGGCTTGCCGCATATTTTTTTTCAAAGGATATTGCAAGGATTTGGAGAGTAGCAGAGGCTATTGAAGTTGGAATGGTTGGAATTAACACAGGAATTTTTGCAAGTGCCTACATGCCATTTGGAGGAATTAAACAGTCTGGAATTGGTAGAGAAGGTGCAAAATATGGAATGGAAGAATATTTAGAACTAAAAACTTTATCATTTGGAAATATAAAATAATTTTATGACCGAGATTTTTAATATCCCATCTAAAAAAGTTAAAGATTTTTTAAACGACAATTCTAACAACATAGTCCTTGATGTAAGAACCGAAGAGGAGTGGAATAGTGTTGGAAAGCCTGATGCTGAATTATTAAATTCTAAAACATTATTTATCTCACTGTTAGTAGGGCCTGATAGAATAAAAAATGAGAATTTTATAAAAGAATTTCTTGATAAAAAAATTTCTAAAAAAGATAATATTTTAGTTATTTGTAGGTCTGGGGTGAGATCAATGGCTGCTGCAAAATTATTACAACAAGAGGGTTATAAAAACGTAATTAATATTTCAGATGGCTTTGAGGGAAATCCAGCGACAGGAGAAGGCTGGAAGAGATCGAATTTACCTTGTAAATAATTATTTCTTATTATTATACCAATTACCAATATTTTCGTTTTTAATTGCACCAATTGCTTCAATAGGTCTTGAGTTTACTGCATATTCAGAGTGATCGTTTGCATTTAAAGTAGCTCTAATTTGATTAATTGGCTGAGTTAGTTTTTCATCTTCAACATGATACCATTCAGAATAAACTCTATTCTTAACTCCGTTAATATAAATATGTGCATGGCCCTCATTCATGACATTTTCTTTATTAATTTTTTCTGGAGTAAATTTAAAATTTTTAGTAATTAATTGAATATTGTAGCCTGACTTTGCGTCTTTAATAACTCTTATATCTACTGATGGATAAGGCATTTTAGCCTCAATGCTTTTATGACTATGGTTTTTGGAGTCTTTATGTTGAGCTGATACTTGTGAAATAAATAAACAAAGTAATATTAAAAAAATATTTATATATTTCATTTTAAAAATTTATTGTTTAAATTATTATATTACTTCGTGACAAAATGACAAAACGATATAGTGGAAAATCATCAAAGGATCGTAGTTTTAAAAAGAAACCAAAATTTAGCAAAAAAATTAAGTCTTTAATCAAAAAGAGCAAGTTTAGTCTCTAAAATTTACAAATTCCATAGGCTGACCAATATCAATGGTTCTAATAGCCGCAATTGCCTCTTGTAAATCATCTCTCTTTTTGCCGTCTGCTCGCAACTCTTCTCCCTGAATTTTAACTTGAATTTTAAGTTTTAAACTTTTTACTTGTGCTATGATTTTTTTTGCACTCTCTTGATCAATTCCCTCTTTTAATTCACTTATTTGTCTAACGGTTCCACCTGTTGCAGTTTCTGAATTTTTTATTTTAATTACTCTTGGATCTACTTTTCGTCGAATTAAATGAGTTTGTAATAATTCATTCACTTGTTTAAGTTTTAAGTTATCTGGGGCAAGAGTTGTAATCGTTTTATCCTTTCTTTCAATTGATATTGCTAGTCCTTTAAAATCATAGCGCGTTCCAATTTCTCTTAAACAATTAGCAAGAGCATTATCAAACTCTTGATAATTTATTCTGCTAACTACATCAAATGATGGCATATTTTTATAAAAAATTTATCTAACTATTTTATTTCTTTTAAAGATTTTTTTAGATTTTTATTTACGTGACAACTTTTTTTACAAGAAGCTAGCAGTAAACAAAATCCTCTCCAAGTTTTAAAAATGCACATTTTTATGATCTTAGTTCAAAACAACATATAAAATAAAATACAAAAATAAATATTTATTAATCTTCTAAATATCGCATTATTCTTGAATAATTTTTTTCTGAATAACTATCAATTGTATCTATTATCTTAAAACCTGTTCTTTTTGAATATTTTGCTTCAAATTTTCGACTAATTGTAATTCCTTCAAAATCTCCCTGATCTTTAACAACTCCAAAAAAATATTTTCCCTTCACAAATTCGATTAAATCTTCATCTTCAGAGGTCTTTTTGGCTTTTGATTTTAGTAAATCAACTAGAGTTTTTAAATTTTGCATTATTTAATTAGTCCAATTTTTTTTTGTCTAAAAATAATAAATATACCACTACTTATAATTAATATGGATCCAAAAATCATATTAATTGAAGGTGTTTCATTAAAAATAAAATATCCAAGAATAATTCCAAAAATAATTATTGTGTAGCGAAATGGAGAAGTTGTTGAAATATTCGCAACTTTAATAGTTAGCACTGAAAAATAATATCCAGCGGTCACAAATATTGCTGAGAGAAAAATAAAAATAAAAATTTCGAGATTTATTGGTTTGAAGTTTAATAACATTCCAAAGCTAAAAAAAATTGTAACAGACAACGAGGTTATAAAAACAACTTGAAGACTATCGAATTTTTCTAAATATTTTCTAGTGATAGTATCTCTTTGGGCTATAAAAATTGCCGAGATCAGGGGATAAATAAAGGCATATCCAAATTGTAAGTCGTGAGGTTTAATTACAATCATAACTCCAACAAAACCTAAAATTACTGCAGTCCACCTTCGCCAACCTACTTTTTCTCCTAATATAAAGGCACCTGATGCAGTTATTAATATCGGAGCTAAATTTAACAAAGAATAGAGTTCTCCAAATGGTAAATACATAAGCCCTAAAAAAAAAGAATATCGCTGCAATTGACTCTATAGCTCCTCTGGCATGTAGAGGTTTTGATTTAATTATATCCAAAGTTAGTTTTTTTTTAGAATAAAGATATAAGCCTAAAATAAATGTAGAACAAAGCCCTCGTATAAAGATTACCTGTCCAAGCAAAGTAATGTCTTTATAAATTAATAGGATGTATTTTATAAAAGCATCGTTAATTGAAAAAAAAAGCATACATAAAAGCATGTATGTTATGCCTAAAAACTCTTTATTTTTGTTGTGTAAAAACATTTATCTAAGTTTTAGGGCTATTATCTGGGTAAATAATAAATTCAATAGAATTAATTTTAATTTAATATAGTTTATTTTTATTATGGGAAAAAGTCGCGATACAAGAAAAGAAAAGAAAAAACCTAAGAGCACAGGACCAAAAGAATCTAAATCTAGAAAACAATACTAGTAGCTCATTATTAGGCTTTTTTTTTAGTTTAATTCATTATAGGTAGTAGCTAAACCTATATGTGAGAAATTTCATGCCCCAAGAAGCTAATCAAACTTCTAAAGTTCGAACTGGGCATATTTTTACTGAAGAACAAATTAATTTACTAATTGAAAATGTTAAACAGAATAATTTCGTTTCTGTTCATCAATTATTAGATAAATATCATCCAGCAGACGTTGCTGATTTAATAAAAATATTACCAAATGAAGTTCAGATAAAATTATTTAGCCATAAATCGGCAGATTTAAATCCAGAGGTTGTGCTAGGATTATCTGATGTATTACAAAAAGAAATATTAGAACAGCTTACTCCAGATACAATATCTTCAATTGTAAAAGAATTAGAATCGGATGATGCTTTTCAAATTATCGAAAATGTTCCTGAAGAATTTCAGAATCAAATATTAAATAATCTTCCACAAAAAGATCAAAATTTTTTTAGATTAGGATTAAAATATCCCAAAGATTCTGCTGCTAGAATTATGCAGAGAGAATTTGTTACTATCGATGTAGATTGGACCGTTGGCCAGACGATGGATTTTTTAAGAGACTCAACAGATTTACCTGAGCAATTTTTAGAAATTTTTGTTGTGGATAAAGATCGAAAGCCCATCGGCAATGCTTCTATTTCAAATATTTTAAGGTCAGATCCAAATATAAAAGTTAAAGATTTAGTTGCTGAAAATAAAACTTTCATTCCAGCAGATCTTGATAAAGAAAAAGTTGGTAATATTTTCACACAATATAATTTAGTGTCAGCTGGAGTAATTGATAAAGAGCAAAAATTAATCGGAGTTATTACCGGAGATGACGTTGTAACAATTGTAAAAGAAGAAGCAGTTGAGGATGCCTTAAGATTAGGAGGAATTGGTGCCGCAGAAGATATTAGTGATAATCCAGTAGAGACGACCAAAAATAGATTCTTATGGCTATTTTTAAATTTAGTTACTGCGGTACTAGCTTCATTTGTTATTGGAATTTTTGAAAGCACAATCCAAAAAGTTGTTGCTCTTGCGGTCTTAATGCCAATTGTAGCATCTATGGGAGGAAATGCAGCAACACAAACGTTAACAGTTACAATTCAATTGATCGCATCCCAACAGCTGAATGTAAAAAATGTGATGAAAATTATAAATAGAGAAATTGTAACTGGTTTACTAAATGGAATAATATTTGCAGTTATTACAGGGGTTTTTGTTTATTTTTGGTTTAATGATTTAAAAATTGCAATTCTTATTGGCGCTGCAATGATCGTTAATTTAACCGTTGCTGGCCTTGCCGGAATTGCTATTCCAGTCACTCTAAATAAAATGAAGATAGATCCAGCTATTTCTGCCACAGTTTTTGTAACAACTGTTACTGACGTTGTTGGTTTTTTCGCCTTTCTTGGAATTGCAAGTCTATTTGTTTAATTAATATTACTTTTAAATGTAAATTTAGAAACATTATTATTTTTTTTTAAACAATTAAAAATAATTTCTAGACTTTTTTTTATATCTTTTTCTATTGACCAGGGACAATTAAGTATAAATAAGCCACTACCTTGCATTCCGTTATTTAAATTATCTGTAATCATTTCTATGTGAGATAGATTTTTATAATTTCTATTTAAAATATTTAAAGTAAATGAAACTGCTTTCTTACTTTTTAATATAGGATACCAAATAATATAAACTCCTAGAGGAAATTTTTTATAACAATCTGATAGCATTTTAAACACTTGATCATATTCATCTTTAAGTTCATACGAAGGATCTATTAAAATGACAGCCCGTTTTTCTTTTGGAGGAAGTAATTTGCTAAGCTTTTGATAACTGTCTTCATTCTCAATAATAATTCTAGAATCACTTTTGAAGTTTTTTTTAAGGTTTAAAAATTCTGTAGGATGTAACTCAAAAAAATGAAGGTTGTCATTGGGTCTTAAACTTCTTGCCGCAAGATAGCATGATCCTGGATATATTTTAAGATCAGAATTAAAATTTATAGATTTAATTAAGTCTAAATATTTTTTTAAAAAAATATTATCATTTTTTAGTTGTAATATTTTTTTGATACCTTGAAGGTATTCTTTATTTTTTTGCATGTAGGGATCAGAAATTAAATATTTTCCAGCTCCTGCATGTGAGTCTATAAAAATAAAACTTTTGTCCTTTTTTTTTATATAATCCAAAACATAAGTAAGTATAAAATGTTTTAGTACATCAGCTGCATTGCCAGCATGATATCCGTGCCTATAACTCAGCATATTAAATAAGTTTTTGTATCTTTTTTATTGTCTCACTTAAGTGAGTTTTTTTATAAGGTTTACCTTTTACTACCCAAACCGACAGTGGCCATGAACTATCTTTTTTTTTCCTTGCAATAATGTGAATGTGTAATTGGGGTATGATATTGCCAATTTTTTCTACATTTAAGTTAAAAGCACCAAAAGCTTTTTTCATAACTCGACTACAATAATCAATTTCTTCCATAAGTTTTATTTGATCCTTTTTATTTAAATCTAATATTTGTTTAACATTTTTTCTTTTTGGAATAAGAATGAGCCAAGGAAATTTCGCGTTATCCATTAATCTTGCTGTGCACAAATTTAGATTAGCTACAGAATGAGTAGTTTTGAGTAATTTTTTGTGTAATTTAAACATTAAATTAAATTAAATAGCTATTTTGTTATGGATTTAAAGAAAATTAATCAAAAAATTAAAAACTTTGTAAAAGAAAGAGACTGGGATCAATTTCATTCACCTAAAAATCTATCCATGGCTCTATCTGTAGAAGCTTCAGAATTAGTAGAGATTTTTCAATGGTTAAAAGAAAGTGATTTAAAAAAAGTAGATAAAGAGAAAGTAGCAGACGAAATTGCAGATATATTATTTTATCTATTAAGAATTTCACAAAAAATGAATATTAATATTGAGAAAAGTTTTTACGCTAAATTAAAAAAAAATGTTATAAAATATCCAGTATCTCTGTCTAAAGGAAGTAGTCAAAAAAGATAATGAAAAACATTATAAGAATATTAATTCTTACTTTTTTTTTAATCAATACTTCTTTTGCACAACTTTCTAAAGTTCAAATTGAAATCGGAACAAAAAAATTAATTGCAGAAATTGCAGAGACTGACGAGGAACAAAGTGAGGGTTTAATGAACCGTCAGGTTTTAGGAAAAGACAATGGTATGTTGTTTATTTTCGAAGAAGGCTCAACACCTTGTTTTTGGATGAAAGATACTCAGATACCATTATCGATCGCCTTTATTAGCAAGACAAACACAATAGTAAAAATAGCAGACATGCAACCTTTGTCTTTAACAGAGCATTGCTCTGGACAACCTATAGTATTAGCTCTTGAGGTTAATAAGGGTTGGTTTGAGCAGAATAATATAAAAGTTGGAGATAAAATATTAAGTATAAAAAGAATTAATTAAAAATTATTGTTATTTTATATTTTGAATATTATAAGAAATCACCTTGAAAGAATTTAAAGTTAAAGTCTATCCATCAAAAGTAAATTTACCAAAAGAAAATCAGCTTGCTTATAGGATTGCAAAAGTTGCAAGTGATAATTCTCCTATTGATAATAAGGCAGCCGATATGGTGATTAATAGAATTATAGATAATGCTTCTGTTGCTATTGCATCTTTTTCAAGACAACCAGTTACAACCGCAAGAGAGATGGCATTAGCCCATCCAAGAGTAAATGGAGCAACAGTTTTTGGAATTAATTCTACTAAAAAATTTGATTGTGAATGGGCTGCTTGGGCAAACGGCACAGCAGTTCGAGAATTAGATTTTCATGATACTTTTTTGGCTGCAGACTATAGCCACCCAGGAGATAATATTCCCCCAATTTTAGCAGTGGCACAACAGAAAAAATCAACTGGTCTAGATTTAATAAAAGGTATTTTGACAGGTTATGAAATTCAAGTGAATTTAGTTAAAGGAATTTGTCTTCATGAACATAAAATTGATCATATTGCGCATTTAGGACCAAGTGTTGCAGCAGGATTAGGCACACTTTTAAAATTAGACACAGAAACTATTTATCAGGCTGTACAACAAGCCTTGCATACAACAATTTCAACAAGACAATCTAGAAAAGGTGACATTTCAAGTTGGAAAGCATTTGCTCCTGCTCACGCTGGTAAACTTGCAATTGAAGCCGTTGATCGTTGTATGAGAGGAGAGAGAGCTCCAAATCCAATATATGAGGGGGAAGATAGCGTAATTGCTAGAATTTTATCAGGACCCAATGCTGAATATTATGTTCCATTACCAGAAAAAGGTGAGCCTAAAAAAGCAATTCTTGAGACCTATACAAAAGAACATTCAGCAGAATATCAAGCGCAAGCTTTAATAGATTTGGCTCGCGATATGAGGAAAAAAATTAAAGATTTTTCTAAAATAGAAAGCATTGAAATTCACACTTCTCATCACACTCATTATGTAATCGGCACAGGTGCAAACGACCCACAAAAAATGGATCCAAACGCTAGTAGAGAAACCTTAGATCATTCTATTATGTATATTTTTGCAGTAGCCCTTGAAGATGGAAATTGGCATCACGAAGATTCATATAAACCGCAAAGGGCAAAAAAAGAAAGTACAGTAGCACTTTGGAAAAAAATTAAAACATTTGAAGATAAAAAGTGGACAAAAAAATATCATGATAAAGATCCAAAGAAAAAATGTTTTGGAGGCAGAGTAATTATCAAGATGAAAGATGGGATTAAGATTGAGGATGAATTAGGAATTGCTGATGCGAATCCTTGGGGTAAACGACCCTTTGAAAGAAAGAATTATATAGAAAAATTTAGATCTTTAACTAAAGACTTTATTAGCAAATCTGAGTCAGAGCGTTTTTTAAAGGCTGTGCAAAATTTAAGAGATCTTAAGAGTAGTCAGTTAGACCAACTGAACATTGAAGTTCTTGATAAAATTCAAAAAATTCAAAGAAAAAAAATAGCAATTTTTTAAATAATTTTTTATGAAAAAAATTATTATTTTTTTTGGATTAATATTTTTCTTATCAGTAACTGTATCTGCGGATACAAAAAAAGTTAAAGTAATTGATGGTGATACTATTCATATAGGAACTATCAAATATCGCTTTTTTGGCATTGATGCTCCTGAAATAAAACAAATTTGTGAAAAAGATTATAAAAAAGTCGAATGTGGTATTCTTGCAAAAAATTTTCTTAAAAATAAAATTGGCGATAAAATTCCCTCATGTATTACAAAGGATAAAGACCGCTATCAAAGGGTTGTTGCAGAATGTTTTATTGGCAATGAAAGTTTATCAAGATTTATGGTTAGGGAAGGTTATGCAGTTGCATATAGCCAGTATTCCAAAGATTTTGTTGAGGATGAAAAATTTGCTAAGGAAAATAGGCTTGGTATTTGGTCAATGAGTTTTCAAATGCCCTCTGATTATAGAAAAGCATCAAGAAATAAATAAATTTTATCAAAAGTATTTTTTAACTTTTTTTCTATTATATTTTTTTTTATCTTTAATAATTTTTTTCTTAAATTTTGGTGTTCGTAAAGCCTTGGCTATCGGATTTCTTTTCATATTAAGTTTGAATATTACTCAGTAGATAATTAAATTCTAAATTGAGAACCTAAATAAAGTTGTCTAGCTTTTTTATTTTCAACAATTTCTTGTGGGGATCCTTCAGCAATTAATTCTCCATTATTGATGATGTAAGCCCTATCAACAATGTCTAGAGTTTCTTTAACGTTATGGTCGGTGATGAAAATACTAATACCTTTATCTTTTAAATGTCTAAGCATCTCTTTAAGCTCGATAATTGCAATAGGATCTAAAGCTGCAAATGGCTCATCTAATAATAATACTTTTGGTGAAGTTGTTAGACATCTTGCAATCTCAACCCTTCTTGCTTCTCCACCAGACAAACTTAGCGCCGAGGCTGTTCTAAGATGTGCAATTTTAAATTCATTAAGCAAGTGTTCTACTAATTCATCTTGTTTTTCCTCATCTTTAATTGCAACTTCCGCAACTGCTCTAATATTTTCCTCAACCGTTAACCCTCTAAATATAGATCTTGCTTGCGGAAGATAGCTGATACCTTCTTTTGCTCGCATATGGATTGGAAGTTCATTAATTACTTTATTATTAAAAATAACTTTGCCTTGAGTTGGATTTAAAATTCCAAGTACCACAGAGAACATCGTCGTCTTACCTGCTCCATTTGGACCAAGTAAAGCAACAATTTCTTGAGGGTTTACTGTAACACTGACATCCTTAAGAATAACTCTTTTTTTTATTATTTTAGTTAAATGACTAATTTCCAGTGTTGATGGCTCTCTATTATAATAATAGTCATCAGAGATAAGTTTAAAAATATTATTATTTAATTTTTTATTAATTTTTTTAACAACGGTAGGTTCTTTAATTTCTTCCGGCTCGGATTTTTTAATTATTTCGCTTTTTTCTAAAATTATATTTTTTTCATTTACTAGTTTATCTTTAGAGAGAATAAGAGGATTTTCTTCAATTATCTCTTTTTTTGACTCTTTAATTTGTTCAGTTGGATTTGAATTGTTAGAGTCAATTACTGCTGCAAATCTTTTGACTATTTTTTTGTTAGATATAACAGTAAATTTTTGATCTTTATCTTTCATTACTTAATGTCCCTGTAACTTGTTTTCCTTTTTCTTCCATTACAACTTCAACGGTTTTTTTAAAGGTATCAATTATTACCTTATCTGCTTTAATTTGACTAGTACGCCGCTTTTTAGTTTTTGGGTCATTCTCAACAAAATCTGCAATTACATTACCACTTACAAATATATTATTTGATTTTACAAGATACTCAGCTCTGTTTGCAGTAACCACTCCATCTCTTTGAGTAATTTTTACATTTTGCTCATATAAAATATCATTTGTTGTTTTATTAAACAAACCTGTTTTGCTTAAAATTTTTATAATGCTACCGTCTTTCAATAAAAAATCGCTGTCTACTTCTTTTAGACTTATAAGATCTTGATTATCCTTATCAATGCTCGCAAGTTTTGCTCTAACATTATATTGTTTTCCACTTGCATCCACCCCGATGTAACTAATATTTTCAAATACATTACTTTCAGCTCCTTCAGTAGGTTTAATATTTTTTGATGTGAGTTTTAATCTATAAGTATTGAGAGTTGGATAAACAAAATAGACAATAAAAATTATTATAAGACCAACGCTTATAATTTTAAGCTGTTTTTTTCTGATCTCGTTGAGTTTCATTAAACTCCAAAACTAATTAGAGAATGTATATGAATTAATCCGTAATTATTATTTTTGCCTTTAATAATAAGAGAGGTAATTTTTTTCTTATTCATTATATCAAGAGCCAGTCCCGCTAGAGTATTTTCTGAAATCATTTTTGGGTTTTTAGTCATAACTTCTTTTGCGGTCTTTTCTAAAAAGTTCTTCTTATGTATAGAGCGTCTGATATCTCCGTCTGTTATGATTCCTGTAACTTTTTTGGATTTATTTATAACAAGTACGCAGCCATAAGTTTTTTTTGTAATTTGAATCACAGCGTTTTTTACGGACATATTTTCATTGATGAAAGGTACATCTCTTTTTTTAATCATAATATCTTTAACACGTGTAAGTTGTTTTCCTAATGCTCCAGAAGGGTGATAAACAGCAAATTTTTCTTTGCTGAATTTATTTAATTTCATAAGTGTGATTGCAACGCTATCCCCCCAAGCAAGCAACATTGAAGTAGAACTTGTTGGTACAATATCGAGCCCAGCTTCTTTTACTTTTGGAAGAACAATTTTAATTGTACTCGCATTAATCAAAGTTGAATTTTCTTTTGATGCTACGCCAATAATAGGCATTTTAAATTTATGTGCATAGTTTAAAATACTTTTCAATTCATCGGTATTTCCAGAATAAGACATAATCAAAAAACAATCTTGTTTTGGATTGCACGCACCAAGATCTCCATGGGCCGCTTCAGACGGATGTAGGTAAATAGATGGTACTCCCACAGAACTTAAGGTTGCAGAAATTTTTCTAATAATATGCCCTGATTTTCCCATGCCAACGCATATAACTTTACCTTTGCATTTTTGAATCAGGTCAATAGCTTTAATAAAATTACTATTATAAGACTTAGATAATTTTTTTAATGCATTAATCTCTTGAAAAATTACCTCTTTTGCAAATTTTATTTTTTGATTATGGATCATTTAATGCGCGAAAATATCTTGGTTATTCCAACCAGCAAGATCTAAGGTTACTCGATGTTTTAAAAATTTAAAACAGTGATTAGCTAATTCCATTCGATTTTCTCTAATTAAAATTTTATCAAGTTCATCTTTAATTTTATGAAGATATAAAACATCGGATGCAGCATAATTTATTTGCTGTTCAGTTAAATTTTCGGCACCCCAGTCGGAACTTTGCATTTGTTTTGATAATTCAATATCTAGGAGTTCTTTACATAAATCTTTAAGACCGTGTTTATCAGTATAAGTTCTTCCAATTTTTGAGGCAATCTTTGTGCAGTAAATATTATTAATATCTGCTTTTAAATAATAATTTAAAACTGCAAGATCAAATCTTGCAAATTGAAAAATTTTTACAATATCATTATTTTCTAAAATTTTTTTTAGATTATCAGCTTTAAATGTTTTTCTATTAATTTGAATCAAATGTACTTCTTTATTACCCGAGGATATTTGAACAAGACAAAGAGGATCTCTTTTATAATCAAGACCCATAGTTTCGGTATCGATTGCGATAATTTTTCCTAGATTTAAATTGTTAGGTATGTCGTTTTTATGGATTTTGACTTTCATACTATTGTTAAATAAAAGGTATTATCGTTAATTATTATGATTAAACAATGGCAGAAAAAAAGACAATAACAGTCTTCGGCGGAACAGGGTTTATAGGTCGAAATCTAATAGCTAAACTTGCAAAAAAAGGTTTTAAAATAATCGTTCCAACCCGAAATCCTTATCTTCATGGTTATCTAAAACCAATGGGAGAACCTGGTCAAATTGATGTTTTAAAATTTAATCCTTATAATTTTTCAACTCTTAATGAGTTTATCGATAGTTCAGAAATTGTAATTAATTGCATAGGAGTTTTATACGAAAAAAAAAATCAAAAATTCGATCATGCACATCATCTTTTTCCAAAATTTCTAACTAGTATCTTAAATAAAGACGTGACTAAAAAATTTATTCATATTTCAGCACTGGGTGCAAAAGAAAATTCTAATTCTTTATATATTAAATCAAAATTTCAAGGCGAACAGGTTATTACTAGTAATTTTAAAAATTCCGTTATTTTACGGCCCAGCATTGTATTTGGAACTAATGATAATTTTTTTAATTTATTTAATAAATTAATTAATCTTTTACCTATCATTCCGCTTGCTGGTGCCAAAACAAAATTTCAACCTTGTTACGTGGGAGACGTTACTGATGCAATTATTAAAATTATAGAAGATATCAATCCTAGTCAGGTTTATGAATTGGGAGGGCCTAAGGTTTATACGTTTAAAGAATTAATTGAGACCTTGCTGGTTTCCCTAAATAAAAAAAGATTAATAGTTGGACTTCCAGATTTTATTTCAAGAGTACAAGCAAAAATAATGCAATTATTTCCTAATCCTTTACTTACAGAAGATCAGCTTGAAATATTAAGATCAGATAATATTTGCTCTAATCACTACCCAGGTTTTTCAGAACTTGGCATATATACAAGAAGCGTTGAGATTATTTTACCTAATTATATTTTTAGCCAAACAAATCGTTAAATAAATAATAATATTATTACCCCGAGTATTATCCTGTAATAAACAAAAAGATTTAAATTAAATCTTGATATAAAAGATAAAAAATATTTTATTGTTAGATAAGATGAGATAAATGAAACTATAAATGCAACAATGGCAATATAGTTAAAATCTGTACTATCCATTTTTATTAAATCCAGGATCCCAAGAAAGCACGCTCCAGCTGTAGTGGGTATTGATAAAAAAAAGGAAAATTTTGCGGCATCGAGTCTTGAATACCCAAGAAAACGTCCAGCTGTTAATGTAATTCCAGATCTGCTCACTCCAGGAATTAAAGCTATCACCTGAAATAATCCAATTATAAAAGAATTCTTTGCGTTAAGGTCTGTGTATAGTTTTTTTGTAATTTTTATTTTGTCGCTAAAAAATAAGATAATTCCAAAAATAATTGTGGTTATAGCAATTATTTTAATTGGAAAATTTCCATAGTCTATAAGTCGAAATTTAAATACAAAATATCCAATAATAACCACCGGTAAAGTCGCAATAATGAGATTTAAAATTATTTTAGGTTTTTTTAATAATCCTAAAAGTTCTGAAAAAAAATAAGAAATAATTGCAAATAAAGATCCTAAGTGAAAAACAAGATTTAGTATTTCATTGTTATTTTGGAAATTTAATAATTGCTCCATTATTATTAAATGTGCATTGGAAGAAATGGGTAAAAATTCAGTAATACCTTGGACAATGCCTAGAATTATTATTTTTAGTAATTCGTCCATTAGGAAAGCTTTAGTCTAGGAGAATGTTATTATAAATTAGATAATTAGTTATAAACTGTTTACAATTTTAAATTGAAAAATACTAATTATCTTATTTTTTATTGATTAATCAGTATTTCTAAAGAATTTGATCATAAATACTGACCTAATTAATCTTTTAAAATTATGGTTTTTATGAAAATATTCATAAAAATTAAAAAAATACAGGTATTTTAAAATAATGTCAGAAAAAATGTTAAAGTTTGTGACAACTAAGGGGCAAACACCTGAAAAATCCAGCGTGGATGAGAGAGTAAAAAATTTCTCCGAAATATATAAAAACTATATTGCTCCAAAAGCTGAAGAACAATCAAGCAGATGCTCGCAGTGTGGGGTTCCGTATTGTCAAATTCATTGTCCATTATCAAATAACATTCCTGACTGGTTGAAACTAACTGCTGAAGGAAGACTTGAAGAAGCTTATGAAGTTTCTTCAGCAACAAATAATATGCCAGAGGTTTGTGGAAGAATATGTCCCCAAGATAGACTTTGTGAGGGCAATTGCGTGATTGAGAGAGCAGGACACGGGACAGTGACCATTGGATCAATTGAAAAATTTATAACAGATACTGCTTTTGAGAATGGTTGGGTAAAACCAATTAAAGTTAAAAAAAGTTTAGGATACAGTATTGGAATAATTGGAGCGGGGCCTGCAGGTCTTGCAGCTGCAGAACAACTTAGAAAAATTGGATATGAAGTTACAGTTTATGATAAGTATGACAGGCCCGGTGGTTTGCTAATTTATGGAATTCCTAATTTCAAATTAGAAAAAAATATTGTTGAAAGAAGAACCAAGCTTTTAATTGAAGGTGGAATAAAATTTCAGTTAAATTTTGTTGTTGGAAAAAATGCAACTTTATCTGATTTAAAAAAAAAACACGATGCAATACTCATTGCAACTGGCGTATACAAGGCAAGAGAAGTAGAAATTCCAGGATCAGATTTAAAAAATATTTATCCAGCAATGGAGTTTTTAACAGCATCAAATAAAAAAGGATTAGGAGACAAAGTAAAATTATTTGATGAAGGGTATTTAAATGCCGAAGGAAAAGACGTAGTTGTAGTAGGCGGCGGTGATACAGCAATGGATTGTGTTAGAACTTCAATAAGGCAGAATGCAAAATCAGTTAAGTGCTTATATAGAAGAGATAAAAAAAATATGCCAGGATCAGCAAGAGAGGTTAATAATGCCGAAGAAGAAGGTGTTGATTTTCAATGGTTAACAAATCCTAAAGAATTTATTGGAAAAAACGGTAACGTGAGTGAAGTTATAGTAACTAAAATGAAATTAGGAGAAACAGATGCAACTGGAAGACAAAAACCAGAAATCATTTCTGGATCCGAGGTTAAAATTAAAGCTGATATGGTAATTAAAGCATTGGGATTTGATCCAGAAGATATTCCAGCTATGTTTTCAGAACCTAAACTTGATGTATCAAAGTGGGGAACAATTAAAATTGACCTTAAAACAATGCAAACAAATATTGAGGGAGTTTTTGCAGCAGGAGATATTGTAAGAGGCGCGTCGCTAGTTGTATGGGCTATTAAGGATGGAAGAGATGCTGCGGAAGCAATTGATGTTTTTTTGAAAAATAAAGCTCTTAAATCAATAAAAAAAAGAATGGTGGCATAAATTGAGAGATATCTTAAAAAAAAATTTAAAAAAGCTAATAAACGCTGGGGTTTATAATGCAGCAGATGAACATGATGCTTGTGGTGTTGGGTTCGTAGCTTCAATTGATGGAAAACCTAGAAGAGAAGTGGTTGAAAATGGAATTGAAGCTTTAAAAGCTGTTTGGCACAGAGGTGCCGTTGATAAGGACGGAAAAACAGGAGATGGAGCCGGAATTCATATTGAACTATCTAAAGTTTTTTTTGAGGAGCAGATAAAAATTACAGGACATCATACTCATAAAAATGATCAATTATGTGTTGGCATGATCTTTTTGCCGAGAAATGATTATGGAGCTCAAGAAGCTTGTAGGACTATTGTAGAGCATGAATTGTTATCTAATAACTTTTACATTTTTGGATGGAGACATGTTCCGGTAAAAGCAAAAGTTCTTGGAATAAAAGCAAACGATACTAGGCCAGAAATTGAGCAAATATTATTTTCTCCAATTAAAAAAACAGAGTCAGAGGAATTAGAAAAAAATATTTATATTGTAAGAAAAAAGATTGAAAGAAAAATTACTCAATCTCAATTAAAAGATTTTTATATTTCATCAATTAGTTCAAGATCAATTATTTATAAAGGAATGTTTCTTGCTGAGCATTTATCAGATTTTTATCCAGATTTATTAGATAAAAGATTTATTTCTAGATTCTCAATTTTTCATCAAAGATATTCAACAAATACTTTTCCAAGTTGGGAGCTTGCTCAACCCTTTAGAATTTTAGCACATAATGGTGAGATAAATACTTTAAAAGGAAATGTGAATTGGATGAAGACACATGAGCAGGGATTAGAGTCTGAATTATATGAAAACATCGACGATTTAAAACCAATCTTAAAATCAGGAAGTTCTGATACAGCTTGTCTTGATGCTGTTTTTGAATTGTTAACAAGATCAGGAAGATTATTGCCTCTTGTTAAAATGATGTTGATGCCAGAGGCATGGTCTAAAAGAAGCAAAATTATCCCTCAAGCTTATAGAGATATGTATAATTACCTAAACTCAGTCATAGAGCCTTGGGATGGACCAGCAGCAATTGCTGCAACTGACGGTAATTGGATTTTAGCCGCGACAGATAGAAACGGTTTAAGGCCTTTAAGATATACTATTACAAAAGATAAAATTTTATTTGCAGGTTCAGAAACTGGAATGGTTCCGGTGCAAGAGGAAAATGTTATTTATAGAGGAAGAGTTGGACCTGGCCAAATGATTGCTGTTAATCTTGATGAGGGAACTTATTATAATGATAAAAAAATTAAAGATTTTTTATCTAGAAATCCTATATATAAAAAATTTAGTCAAAATTTAATAGAGATCAGTAAAAAGTTTAATAATTTACAAGAATTTAACTCTTTTGAAGGAGATAAGTTAAGACAAAAACAATACGCAGCTGGGATCTCCATTGAAGATTTAGAAATGATTTTACATCCAATGGTGGAGGATCAAAAAGAAGCTGTTGGTTCAATGGGGGATGACACTCCAACAGCTGTTTTATCTGATATTTATAGGCCTTTATCTCACTTTTTTAGACAAAATTTTAGTCAAGTCACAAATCCACCAATAGACTCTCTAAGAGAAAATAGAGTGATGTCTCTTAATACAAGAATTGGAAACTTACAAAACATTTTAGGTGAAGATTTGTTTAATAAAAAAAGTTACCTTTTAGAAAGTCCGGTTTTATCCAATGCTCAATTTAAAAAGTTATTTGAGGTTTTAAATGAAGAATATAGAGAAATAGATTGTACATTTAATTCTGAAGATTCAGAAATTTCCTTAAAAGAAGAATTAAAACGAATTCAGAAAGAGTCCGAAATTGCAGTTAGAGAGGGTGCTAAGCATATTATTCTTACAGATGAAAAAATTTCAGAAACAAGAATTGGGATACCAATAATACTTGCAACAGGTGCAGTACAAAGTCATTTGGTCAATCATGGTCTTAGAAAATATGTTTCATTAAATGTTAAATCAGCGGAATGCTTAGATGTTCACTATTTTGCAGTTCTTATCGGTGTTGGCGCGACTACAGTTAATCCCTATTTAGCGTTTGATTGTATTTATCAGAGATATCAAAAAAAAATCTTTGGAAAATTAACTTTTACCGAATGCGTTAACAATTATATTAAAGCCGTTAATGATGGATTGTTAAAAGTGATGTCTAAATTAGGCATTTCCGTTATTAGCTCTTATAGGGGTGGTTTAAATTTTAGTGGTCTTGGATTAAGCAGGGCTCTTGTTGCTGAATATTTTCCTGGAATGTATTCAAAAATTTCCGGTATTGGTGTTTCTGGAATTGAACAAATGATCAGAACTCAACATCAAAAGGCATTTAGAGGTAATGTTATTAGTTTACCAATCGGTGGATTTTATAAATTTAGAAAAGGTGGGGAACAACACTCTAATCAGGCTATGACCATGCATATGTTACAAACTGCTGTTGCAACAGATTCCTATGATTTATATAAAAAATATTCAAAAATTATTAATGAGCAGCACCCTTTAAATCTTAGAGATCTTTTAGATTTTAATTTAATTAAAAAACCAATTTTAATTGAAGAGGTAGAGTCTATTACAAATATTAGAAAAAGATTTGGAAGCGGCAGCATGTCTTTAGGAGCTCTTTCTAAAGAGGCACACGAAACATTAGCAATTGCTATGAATAGAATTGGTGGTGCATCTTGTAGTGGAGAAGGAGGAGAGGATGCAAAAAGAGCAATACCAAAAGATAATGGTGATAATGCTAATTCAAGAGTGAAACAAATTGCATCGGCTAGATTTGGCGTAACTGCAGAATATTTAAATAATTGTGATGAAATAGAAATCAAAATATCTCAAGGGGCAAAACCTGGAGAAGGCGGCCAGTTACCTGGTTTTAAAGTTACAGCTGAAATTGCAACTTTAAGACATTCAACACCAGGAGTTACCTTAATATCTCCACCACCTCATCATGATATTTATTCAATCGAAGATTTATCGCAGCTAATCTATGATTTAAAACAAATAAATCCCAAAGCAAAAATTGGAGTTAAATTAGTTTCCTCAACAGGAATAGGCACTATTGCTGCAGGAGTTGCAAAAGCAAAAGCAGATGTAATTCTAATTAGCGGACATTCAGGCGGAACAGGGGCTTCTCCATTAACAAGTGTAAAGTATGCAGGGCTTCCTTGGGAAATTGGACTAACAGAAGCTAATCAAATTTTAACTTTAAATGGTTTAAGACATGAGGTTATTTTAAGAACGGATGGAGGGATTAAAACAGGCAGAGATGTTGTTATGGCTGCAATGATGGGTGCAGATGATTTTGGAATAGCAACGACTTCTTTAATAGCAATGGGTTGTATAATGGTTAGACAATGTCATTCAAATACTTGTCCTGTTGGAATTTGTACTCAAGATGAAGAGCTTAGAAAAAAATTTACAGGCACACCAGAAAAAGTTGTTAATTTATTTTCATTTATAGCTGAGGAAGTAAGAGAAATTTTAGCAAGTCTTGGTTTTAAATCTTTAAATGAAATTGTTGGTAGAACAGATTTATTAAAACAAGTTAGTAGAGGATCTACCAACTTAGATGATTTAGATTTAAATCCCCTTTTAGTTCAAGCAGATCCAGGAGAAAATCCAAGATATTGTTTAAAAAGAGAAAGAAAAGAAGTTCCTGATAGTTTAGATAAGCAAATTATAAAAGACTCACTTTCTCTAATTGAAAAAGGACAAAAATTTCAATTAAGTTATGCAGTAAAAAATACTCATAGATCCGTTGGAACAAGATTAAGCTCGATTATTACAACACAGTTTAAAAATAAAAAATTATCCGAAGATCATATTTTAATTAAATTAAGAGGCTCAGCAGGACAGTCTCTAGGCGCATTTGCAGTTTCAGGAATTAAGCTAGAAATAACAGGTGATGCAAATGATTATGTTGGTAAAGGGTTATCTGGTGCAAAAATAATTATAAAACCAGCCTCTAATAGTGAATTACAAACCTCAAAAAATACAATTATTGGAAATACAGTTTTGTACGGAGCAACTTCAGGATTGTTGCTTGCGGCGGGACAAGCAGGAGAAAGGTTTGCAGTTAGAAATTCAGGGGCCACTGCAGTTATTGAAGGATGCGGAACAAATGGCTGTGAATATATGACAGGTGGCGCTGTTGTAATATTAGGAGAAGTCGGGGATAATTTTGCAGCAGGCATGACAGGTGGAATGGTATTTGTTTACGACCCAGAAAATAGTTTTGAAAATTATGTAAATCCATCATCAGTCATTTGGCAAAGAGTTGAGACAGATTATTGGAATGATTTTCTTTTAAATCTAATAAAATTACACGAAAAAGAAACTCAATCGTTGCACTCAAGAAAGATTATTCAACAGTGGAATAGTGAAAAAAATAACTTTTATCAAGTTTGCCCTAAAGAAATGTTAGATAAATTAAGACAACCATTATCGAATAAGGCAGTTCATGGAAAAGCTGTCTAAATCAATTACTTTAGTTTGTTTTGGTTTTGGCTTAGCAGCTAAGTACTTTGTAAAAGAGCTGTTAAGAAATAAATATAAAATAAAATTAGTCACAACTTCAAGATCTAAAAGTTCTAATAATAAATTCTTAAATATTAATTATAAAAATTTTTGTTTTGATAATAATAATTTTGATAAAAAAATTTTAAAATATATTTTAAATGCAAGTCATATATTAGTTTCAATACCTCCAAAAGATAGAAAAGACTTTGTTATCGAAAACTTTTATAATGAAATTTTATTAAATAAAAAAATCAAATGGCTGGCATATCTTTCGTCAACAAGTGTTTACGGAAATCATAATGGTAAGTGGGTTGATGAAAGAAGCAAATTATTAAGTAATAATGACACAGGAATAAATAGAATTGTAGCTGAAAATGAATGGTTAAAATTAAATCGCTACCACCTTGTTCCAACAAGAATATTTAGATTGTCAGGAATTTATTCCCCGGAAAGAAACATATTTTTACGATTAGCAAGGGAGCAAGTTCGTTACGTTAAAAAAAGTAATCATATTTTTTCAAGAATTCATGTTGCTGATATAGCTCAAGTTTTATCTAAGTCTTTAATTTACTCAAAACCTGGTGAAATTTATAATGTAGCAGACAATTTGCCATGTTCTTATGATCAAACAATATCATATGCTTGTAATTTAATGGGAGTTAAAATTCCACCTTCTGAAAATTTTAAATCACCAAATGATAGTGACCTGAATAATTTTTATAAAGACTCAAAAAAAGTTAGTAACTTAAAAATTAAAAAAGATTTAAAAGTAAAATTACAATTTCCATCATACAAAGAAGGTTTTAAAAGTATTTTAAATAATATTTTTAATCGCTAAATCTAGTTTTTTTAAATCTTGAACTCTAGACAGGGAATGATCACCATCATCAATAATTGTTAATTTAAATTTTTTTGCTATTAGAGTTTTTGTTAAATTTATTGAATAAATCCAGGGAACAGATGAATCTCTAATTCCATGTAATAATTCAATTTTAAAATTACACTTAATTTTTTTATTAAGAATTAAGTTTTTTTTTCCACCAAATATAAAATTTTTAGTTATAGGGTAAAAATTATTGTGACTACTTTTTAATTTATAGATTTTATTTCTTCTTATATTATCTTTTTCAAAACTATTTAATTTTTTCCATATTAATTCTTCAGTAAAATCAGGGGCAGGCGCAATTCCGATAAAACCTTTAATTCTTTTATGAAAATGTTTAATTAGCATAATCCCAATCCAAGCACCCATGCTTGAGCCAATAAGGATTATTTTACCTTTTTTAAC
>JAAOEI010000214.1_pt1 | contig 23800 bp, 40 predicted proteins | sample 7059261 | NCBI WGS metagenome assembly JAAOEI01 (sample SAMN14008812, study PRJNA610033) | viral metagenome | isolation source: viral particles filtered from seawater | place: China: Hangzhou Bay, Yangshan Deep Water Harbour | collected 2017-10-31 | reverse complement strand
ACTCGTGCATTTCCTCAAGGACTTCCCGGAAGGGGAGCAGCGACTCATCAAGTCCGTGTCCTGCAAGACGTCACGGGAACTAGCGGAACTTGGCATCGAACGCATCAAGAAGTTCGCTGGGGCTGGCTCGTCGCTCCCCAATCGTCTCGGCAAATGGTTGCGCGAGAAGTTTCAACTCGAATTGGCTGACTAGAAACAAAATTTCAATCTTGAGGAGATCGCACATGAGTCGTAGTGGATACACCGACGATCTTTCGCAGCACACACTGAATCTCTACAGGGCGTCCGTTCGCAGGTCGATCTTCGGGAAGCGCGGACAAGCGTTTTTGAGAGATCTCATTGCCGCTCTCGATGCCATGCCAGAGAAGCGGCTTATTCAGGGTGAGTTGGTTTCTCACAACGGAGAGTGCTGCGCCATTGGTGCCGTCTGCAAATCTCGTGGGATCGACACGACCAATGTCGATATTGATGACGCTGAGAATGTCGGCAATTTAGTCAACATTGCACGACCGATGGCTGCGGAGATTGAGTACGAAAATGATGAATGCGGGCACGATTGGCCGACGCCGGAGACCCCGGAGCAGCGATGGACTCGCATGCGGAAGTGGGCTCAAGACCGCCTTAAAGCGGACTCTTGAGTTTGATTTTCGTTTTGGGTTGGTGGCCACTCGCATCGCCTGTATCATCCCGCACGAATTGCGGCCAATCGCGAATTGCGAAATCTGGCGTCAAGCATTTCTTGAATGTTGAGGCCACGATGGATCATGGAAGTTCGTCAATTAAGACGCAGTCTGGCAAATCGCAGAAGAGATCGGTTGCCACGGCTCTTTAAGGGTGTTTCCTCAGGGCTTATTTTCGGGATATCGATTCAGAGGCCAAGCAACATGCGCATTCTAGTTGTTGAAGACTCTGCCGGAGAACAGGCTTTATTACGGCACATTTTCAAGCAGTATTCCGAAGTGTCTTCGGTGGTGTTTGTGAACACGCTCAGTGGTGCTTCCGAGAACGTCTCGGAATGCGATGTGGTGATCCTGGATTTAATGCTGCCTGACTCGATGCCGGACGAGTCGGTTCGCTGGATTATGAACTGTGAGAAACCTGTTGTCGTTTTCAGTGGATCAAATGATCAAGGGATTATTCGACAAGCAGCAGAGGCGGGAGCCCTGAATTTCATCTGCAAAGGAGCCGCTGCGACTCAGTTGGTGGCCGGAGTTGAATTTGCCATTGCCGAGCATCAACTGGAGAAAGAAAAGCGGGCCAGGCGGCAAGAAAAAGTTCGTGCATTGATTGACACGATTCAGAGCTACCGAAATCAGGAAGCGAGGGCGTGAATGGACTGGCCTTTAGCTGCTGTCGTCTTAGGAGTGGTTGGGGCCCTGGCGAAGCTCTGGCACGACTGGATTGTAAGCCACAAAGTTTCTCGCGTTGAGCAATCGCAGACGTCGGATCGGTCTACGGTGACTCATGTTGAGCAGCGGGTAGATTCATTGGAGCGTCAGATCGACCAAAGAATGGGTCGCGTAGAAAAGCAACTTGATGCGCTCATGAGTCGCATCATGGATCTTTGCAAGGAATAACAAAGGTTAGTTCTTGGCGAAGGATTCGCCGCTAAAGGGCATTGAACGGCAGTGATATCAGGGACGAAATCTGCTTTTTCGTTTCCAGAAAGAACTGCGTCATGCACCATTCGGCGACATTGCCGCTTCCAAAAACAACAACTCCGTCAATGGAGGTGGTTCAGATACCAGGCAAAGGCCGTGGCGTTATCGCAAAGAGCTTGATTCTTCCCAGGCAGCTCATTTGTCGCTGCCCTGTGGTGGTCATCCCGGAAGAAGATCTTAGGAGCTTCGAAGAGACCGCGTTGGCTGATTACGCTTTTGCGTGGCCATCCTCACGAGACGATCGTTATGGAAACAAGGATCTTTGGAGCTTGTCGGCAATCGCCCTTGGGCTACTTTCCATGATGAATCATTCGGGACGACCGAACGCAAGGTTTGTCATCGAGGTCGAGCATCTTGAGATTACGGTTTACGCTCTTCATCGCATCCTGGAAAGCGAAGAAATTACGATCAACTACGAGTGGCCAGAAGAGCACACGAAAAACTTTGTTGAAAACGGGGGTCCGTCATGAAGCCAGAAGAATTTCAAAGAAGAACTGATGAGTTCTCGTCAAAATACGAAGGTGCCTTGCGTAAACTGGAACGAGATCATCAGCAGAAACTGGAACAAATTCGCCGCCGCGAGAAAAATGCGATAGCCCTCGTGATTGCAGTCTCTGTTTTGATTCTGTTGATTCCTCTGGTGAGGTGGAGCTTTTTTCGTTACGCCTCGACCGAGAAAGCTTCACAGGAGCTGCGCGAGGGTCAAAAGCCGTGACAACAATCATCTATCACTACAGGGTAATTGGGTTGCCACCAATTGTGCATGCAAAACTTGATGTCTCGTCTCGCGAAGAGCATGATCGCATTCGATTGATTATGAAGAAGGCTCATGGCGACATGTACGCTGGTTCGGTTTTGTATCGCAAAAAAGGAGTTTCATCTTGAAAGAAATCGACGAGCAAATCGAAAAAATGACACTTTTGGAAGTCGCAGATCACATCAAGCAGCTCCAACTGAAGTTCGATCGTTTGTTCGATGTTACGAAGCGATACGTTGAATGCGAGCACGCACAACTTCGAGGCGAGCATTTCCGTGATATGGCCGCGACGATTGAAGCCTTGGAAGGAACTCAAATGACTTATGGCTGGCCTCAATGCTTTTCGAGAGTCGAAAAAGCATTGAAATGGGTCATTGAAAAGCTCAGGACGCATCATTCGTCGAGGCCAGGCATCACGGCCATTTGCGACCGCGCTGAAAGATGTCTGATTGCTGGTTCTGAGATTGGTGAATAAGTCACTGTTCGGTATGGCGAGGCGCTGCCGGTTCATGGACGCATGAAGCACGGCGAAGACAGGTTCGACTCCTGCGCCGGACTTTTTAGAAAAGAGGTTTCCATGAATCCAAGTGATAAGCAGCAGATTGCCGCCTATGAGTTCATTCAGTCCGTAGAGGGAAGGGCGGATGCCGACAAAGACACATTTCCGCTGTGGCACGGCTGGGCCCTGCGTGAAGCCTTTTTGGCAGGTATCGAGTACGCCAAAAGGGGCTTGCTGGCAGAAGCTTCAGGTAGCGACAACGACTCGCATCTCGATCTTCGGGTTTCTTTAATGAAGAGGCATTTTGAAGAGGCGATGACGCTTCCTGGAAAGATGTCAAATTTCGCAGCGTTGACCGGACTGACGGAATCTCATCTCTGGGTCGCTCAATGCTGCATTGTGATTGTTGGCGAGCAGATCGAGGCGCTCGAATGGGCCATCAGGAATGACGCAACTCCCGCAGAGATGATCGGGTGGCACAGACTTCAGAATGGATGAATCATGATGGAAACAAACCCTACTTTATTTGTTGTTTTCGTGCTTTTGGGTTCGTTCCTTGCGACCCAAATGGTTTTGCTGGTATGGAATGCCATCATTGACCCAATCATTTTTGGAGTGATCGCCATGCTGATCACGCTGCTGCATGCTGGGTACAAACCAGAGGCAACGGCATGGCAAAAAATCAAAGGCCCGCTTGTCTGCTTCTTTTACTACTGGAGGCATCGATTTAGGTTTAGATCGATAATTACCCACCTTGAAATCGGTGATTTTGTTTACGTTCCGCCGTTCAGGATCTACCGGAAGATCAAGCCATGAAGTTCAACGAATTTTGGACACTGAAGCGTTGCGTTGAGCAAAGAAATCCACAGATCGCCAAGCTTTCATTGCGGCAGTTTTACGACCAGGAATTGCATGCGCGGATCGCCGAGAAGACCCAGGATGACTACAGCGATGTCGTGGCCACAGAATACTCGTGGCTGGAGAACGACAGGGCTTTTTACAACGTCTATCCAGCCATCATTAAGTGCCTTGGGCATACCAGCCTGAAGGTTCGTCTTGAAAACATCGGTGCATTCAGGACAACGGCCATCTGCTTTCCGGTTGGTCACGAACCGAAGCTTTCAAACGGCATTCTGAATGCGTTCCTGTTTGGAGTTTTCACGGGCTACACTGACGTCTTTACAAAAGAGTTTCACGACACATTCATGTTTATGCTGTTGATGGACAGGACGAATGTCGATGGGAAAAGGTCGTTCTCGTCAATGGTCGGTGCCGAGAAGGACATGATGCTTTTGTCGGACTTGGCGGAAGATGTACCTAGTGACAAGAAAACGATTCTGTCTCTGGCGGTCGGGGTGTCGCTACTTTCTAAGGATCCGAGATTTACCGAGCCGATCCTTTTGAACAGAGACAAAGACAAACAATTCCGGACGGACGCCGAGCGTGATCTCGCAGTGGACAGGGCTCGCAGGCGCGGCGTCAACGGCATGACGATTGGGAAAGACATCGAAGTCTCTCCGCACATCCGCAGGCCGCATTTCGGCATTCGCTGGACCGGGCCTGGAGCCGCCGTTCCCCGCCTCGTCCCAGTCAACGGCTGCTTGGTGATGAAATCAAGGCTGCTTCCGATTCCTACCGGCTATCTAGGACCAGATGATGTCGAATGTCCAGACCAAGATCTCGTTTCTTCTGAACATGCCAATCAATCCGCCGCCAATTGATGATTACGAAGCCCAGAGAGCAAGGTTCGAGAAATGGATTTCTTCTCCGCCTTACGAGCACTCTGTTTCTTTGATACCGAACAACCCAGAGGAATTCGCGTGGCCTGGCCAGTATGTGGACATTCGAGTTCAGCTCGCCTGGGAGGCTTGGAGCGAATCAATAAAACAGGCGTCTGGGCAGACACGACAGAATTAACTGTATTCTCTTTTGCGTTTACGTTCTCTTTTTGATAAAATTGGATGCGGCAGAAATGACAGGCTCTTTTACTGACGAGGATCGCATGCACGAATCGCTCCTGATTGTTTCGACGAACAAAGTCACGCTTGCCAGGCAGGTGATGCTTCCGTTTGTTCCGCATGTTGGCCAGACGTTTTCCATTGGATTTGGAGCTGATTTGGCGTCAGGTGTTCGCGATCCAATTTACGCAAGAAGTGTTGACTGGGATCTGAAGTGCCGAAGATCAAATGTTTTTTTGGCTTGGGAGAATGGTTTTTGTCTTTACGAAAAGGACGAGGAGAAATTCATTCTTGAAGGCTGGTTTCCTCTCTCCGTGGCGGCAGCTTTTCACACAACCTTTGATCATTCGCCTCCTTCAGAAAAGACGTTTGAGAGCGACATGTTTTTGGTTTCCATTAAGCGCAGGTTTGATTCGTCTTTCAAGAAGTTTGCGATCCGGAAGAACGATCTCGATTTTTTGATGAAGATGAATCAGGTCATGAAAAATGGCTCAATGGCGTTTGATGTGAATGTGGATTTTGCTCCACCCGAAGCAAAAATCGGATCTTAATCATGTGTCAAATCGAAATTGACGAACATTGCGATGTTTGGAGCGAGGCGATTGTTCTCGCTCGAAAGCCGCATCGTTGTTCTTGTTGCTTTTCAATGATTCAGTCAGGGCAGAACTACCTGCGGCATTTCAGCGCTCTCGATGGAGACGTGAGTCCGGGAACGCTTTGCATGGACTGCAAGACGGATCGCGATCTTTTTGCGGAGAAGCACGATGGAATTTTGGCTCACCCGTCTGGCCTCTTAGGAATGGTCGAGGAGTGCGTTTATGAGGGAGACGATGGAGACGAGGACTCCTGGAGGCCGATGCTCTCCAGGATCAAGATCAGAAGGGTTCGTGCTACAAAAAAAGAGGCCAGCAATGAGTGCCATCCGAAAGTTTGAGCCAGTTCGGATTCAATGGCGCTCTCGATGGCGAGCACTACTGCTGGCCATCAAGGCGAAGTTTGAGGTTGTTGACGCTGGAATTTCCGTCTTCGCTCGCGAGTTCCTCGCCTATATTGTCGATCCGTCTTCTGGGCAGACGATTGGCGATGAAATCGAAGGGCAGCTTGAGCTGAACTACCAAAACCGCAAGAGCAGTAGACCGATTGCGCTGCTTGAGCATCACAAGTAATTCTCTTTTCAAAGGAAGAAAGACTCTCATGATTCACGCTCGTGCTGACTACAACCGAATTCAAGATCCCGCTGTTTCGAACCCTGAGCTGGCCACTGGAGGTGCTCCCATCGCGGTAGATGAGCCAGTCTTTTTGATTCGAGGCAAAGACGTCTGTGCCGGAGCGGCCCTCCGAGCCTGGGCAGACCGACTCATGGAGATCGGCGGTGACATGGAAACCGCCGAACACGTCCGGATGTGGGCAGTCCGCATGGAACTGTGGCAGAACTCCCACGGCGGCAAGATCCCTGATACTCCAAGCCATCTGCTTGCTGGCGATCGTTGCTTGCAGCCACATCAACAGAGAGTCATCGATGAAAAGACCGCTTTGGACGAAAAGATTTCCAAGCTCACTACCTTCACGGAGAACTCGTTGTTCTTGGCATTGCCGTTCGAAGAGCAAGAGAGGATGGCTAGACAGCTTGAGGCGATGACCACCTACAGCCAGGTTCTTGAAGAACGAATCAACGCTTTTTAGGGATCGGCAATGATTACGAATTCTGAATTTAAGGAAATCATCTGCCGTGTGAAGTCTTCGGTGATTTCTGATTGGGCAACCTGTCGATACGAGACTGATCTCCAGTCGATGGATCGGATGTGTATTGAAGTTGGCAGATTTGACGTCGATATCAACAGGATTAGGCATGGAAAGGGAGCTCACATTCATGCTTGTGACGTAATTTCGTTGATCCTCGACCAAGGATACGGTTACTGGTTGCGACAGAGCGGTGCTTCAGTTGATCGATATCATTTTGCGGCTCCGGGATCGATCATCATGATGGGTCCAGAGGATGCGCATTGGATTCCGGAGATAAAGACTCCATCGACGTCTCTTTTCATTGCAGAAAGGCATTTCAAGTGGCACCTTTCTCATCCTGCCCTGGATGCGTGTGTGGCCTCTGAGCTTTTCTTAACTGCCTTGATTTCATTGTCAAAAATGAAGAGCGTGCCTGACATTCCTTTTTAGGGAGATGCGCCTTGATTGACGGTTACTTTTACGACTGGGAAACTCATTACTCTAGCGATCCTGCTTTTGCCGATGGATTGCTTGGCGGTCCAGGATTCGTCTCAGGAATCAAAATCAACGATCGATACATTGAGTTCCCTGGAACTGTCGTGAGATGTCACACAGGTAGTCGCGGGTTCTTGATGCGGCTTCTTGTGGACAGAACATACATCACAGACAAAAACGGTCCTTTGTTTCATGCGTACCGAAAAGACAGTCGCGGAAATGTCGCTCACGAGATTCTTTACGGAAAAGTCGAGATCGAATTTGATTGGTCTAAGGCGGGAGAAAAAGAAGAGATCAAAAATTTCCGTTCTCCAGGAGCTACGCATTTAGCATGATGACCCGTCTCTCTCGAAGCGCTCCGGCATCAACGAATGAGCCAGTTGATGCGGTCCTGATTTCCCAGAAGGATCTCGACGCTTTGAAAAGAATTCGAGAGCTTGCTGTTCGGTGGGCCGAGAAAAGGCAGATGCTTGCGGATTGGACCGAAGAAACGGTCAGCATGTCTGTTTCAAATCTGAATGGCACCGTGACGGCTTCTTTTCAAAGCTTTGCTGCTCTTGAGGAGTCTGCTCGTCAGTGCGAGGTGGATTTTTTGGGCTCTATTTCCGTGCCACAGAAATCGCTTCATGATGCAATTTCGGTTGATGCCGCGATGCGCTCAAATTAACCAGCTCTCTGTGATGGCCTGCATCTTGCATAAATGAAGTTTTCGATGGTTGTGATTCTTTTTGTGCAAATGTTCTCGATTTCGAATCCGCACGACGCTAACGCTCGCGAAATAGTCTCTTCGTTAAAGAACCACAGGTGATCCGGATTGCAGAGATCCGTGTCGTCTGGAATCAAGAGAATGAATGTTCCGTCGTGACGCAGCAGGTTTTTGATTTTTTGTAACGACGAGATAGCGTCCGGCATGTGCTCCAAGGAATGCGCCGAGATCACAAGCTCGAACTTCTTGTCTGTCTGAAAGTCTTCAAGCGTTCCATTGAAGATTCGTTCGCCATAGGTTTGTTTAAGGTGATTGGCGGCGTACCTGGACGGCTCGACGGCGAAGTACGCGAATCCTTTTTTTGTAATTGCTTGAGCGTATGGGCTGATGCCTGGGCCAATTTCCAGGGCCAATGACTTCTTTGATGAAGCTGTTGGGAACTCTCCAGCACCAGCCTTCATCTCCTCTAGGTACAGGTCTAGTTGCGTGCTCGTTTGCTTGGAGAGAGTTTCGTAGTAGCTAAGATCACAGCTTTCTGGATTAACCATGTGCGAGGAATGAAAATCGCATTTGAGTTTTGATTTCAGCGCGCCTGAGATCTCGTCGATTTCGTGGGTGCATCCACAAGCTTGTCTTAGCATTGGACTCGACTCCAGTTTCTGTAAAAAGCTTCTGATTTGTAGATGTACCACGAAGCTGGCGAATGCTCTTCATGCGTGATATTTGCAGTCAAGCCGCGTTTTTCGCAGAATTCCGTGACCGCCGAAACGACCCCTGGATGACCGTTATCAAAGTCGTGCCCAGCCATAATCCCGGAATCAGAGATGAGTGGCCACAGGCTCTCCATGTCGCTCAGCGCAGATTGTTTGTCATGGAGGCCGTCGATGTATCCGAATTCAAAGAGGTATTGAAGCGGGTTTCCTGGGTCATGCTGAAGCGACCGTCGCTTCTCAAGGAATTCTGATCCAGTTTGTCGCACGAGCCTTGATCGATCTGCAAACATCGACAATTGCTGCATTGCGAATTGGTAGTCGCTGTCTCTGTTGTACATGAATTCATGGCACGGCAAATAAGGGTCGATTCCCCAGTATTCGATCCCTTCCCATTTTGACAAAAAGTCAACCGCAAAGTTTGCTTTGTCTACGCCGATTTCGATCGCTCTGTAGAGCCTTCTCCAATTACACAAAAGCGAGAAATCTGATCGCGTTTCGATTTCATGAGAAATTCTGATTGGCATGAGCGTCTCCGGTTTTTGATTGCTATCGCATTCTCTTTTTGTAAAGAGAATGGTTTGATCTAGTCAATTGACTGGGTTACTATTGCGATGGCGAACCACCCGCCGCTTCCTGGAAAGCGAGCCCGCGTTTTCACCCTTCGCGGGCTCGCGCCACGAAACCTTTGGGGCAGTCTCGTGAATAACTACGAAGTTATCGGGATGAACACGAAGCCCAGACTGACCGAGATCATTGAATTACCTGATGGCACCGCGATTTATTACGAGTGGTGGCCGTGGCTCAGACCGCCAAGAAGCAGGCTTCGAGGCAAGAGGCGGTTGCAAAAAATCTTCCGTCCACCGCGATCAACAATTGAAGAAGTCGCCAGGCTGACCCACCTTGACGACTTCTTTTTTTGTTTGTTGCAAAAAGAGAATGGATTGCTAAAATTCTCTTTTTGCAATGTCGATTGCTTTTGGAGATAAGTCAATGGAACAGCCAGTCAGCGCTGAAATCGAAAAAAGAGAAATGGCACCTCACGGGCCAGGATTTGAACGCCATAGACGTTCATCGGATTTCGATGACGTTCTGATGGGAACTCCTTTTACCGGGGATCCGGATCGTAACGGGCCAGAGAATCAGGTCTTTCATACCGGAGCAAAAAGAGGGACTGATCACGAGGATTGCTATCTGCATTTGATTCCACCGGAAGCTCTTTATGCCTACGGCAGAGCCTTTGCTGAAGGGGCAAAAAAGTACGGCCTTCACAATTGGCTCAAAGGATTTCCGTTTAGCGTTCTTATGAACCATGCCCAGCACCATCTTTTGGCGTACATGGGTGGCGACAGAAGTGAGGACCACCTCGGTCATGCGATTTGGAATATCGGAGCGATGATTTACTTCCAAGAGCATCGACCGGAATTGAATGATTTGCCGCCGTACAAAAACTTTGTCCCACAAGGATTATCAACACAGGAATCCAAAGGAGAGTCGCCTTGTTCGAAGTAAAAGTTGTTCTCGATTCCATTGCTCCATGCGGAAAAAGGCTAACGACAATCACGGCGACGTATCCGCGATTCATTCACTCGGAAGTCATGACGCATCGCGATCGAGCGAGAAACTCTGCGTCGTCTCGTGCTATTCCGTGGCCCAAGATGCGGGAGATGATCGCGACGAACCCCGTCGTGCCGATTCGATTTGGCTCAGAGCAGAAGGGAATGCAGACAGGCGGTGAAATCGACGACGTTGAGTCTGCTGAATTGATTTGGCTTGAGGCTAGTCGTGACGCGCTTCATCACGCCGATTTGCTGGCCAAGCTTGGAGTTCACAAGTCCATCGTCAATCGCCTTACTGAACCGTTCATGTGGATCACTGTCGTCATGACGGCGACTGAATGGGCCAACTTCTTTCGATTGCGATGTCATCCTGACGCCGAAATTCATTTCCAGAAGATCGCTGGAATGATTCGCGATGCCCTGGAATCCTCAACTCCGTCGCTCCCCCCTGCGATACATGTTGGAGGCGAAGATGCTCAATACTGGCATCTTCCTTTTGTGACGGGAAATGATCTTGAAGAGCTTCTTGCTGATTACGGACTTGGCGACATCAAGAAGATTTCTTGTGCTCGCAATGCTCGTGTGTCTTATTTGACGCACGAAGGCGTCCGCGATCCACAGAAAGATATCGACTTGTTTGACAAGCTTGTTGCTGGTTCTGGGTTCGGCCATTTCAGTCCGCATGAGCATGTTGCTCGTGCCTCAAACGAACTCGTTCGGTCTGGTCCGTTCATAGGTTGGACGCAGTTCCGAAAAGAGTTTCCTCTTGAGAATCAAGAGGGATAGTTAAGTCTTTTTTCAAAGGAAAACGCTCATGGCAATGGCTCTCGCGGCTACCGATGTCAAACGCACGGACGACTTGCTCGTTTGGCCCGATGACATCACCGTTGACTGGAAGACATCTGGTCGGTTTTCGAAGGTGAATAGCTCTGATGTTGAAGATCTGGCACAAAAGATCATGTCCCAGGGACAGCTCCAGTCCGTGGGATGCCGTCGCGGCGCAGACAAAAAGCTGTATCTGTCGTTTGGTTATCGACGATACACGGCCATCAAGCTGATCAACGAAAAGCTTCAGCCAGACAATCCGATTCGAATTCGCGTTCGCGTTTTTGAGGGAAACGAGGTTGACGCTTTTGAGCGCAATATCATGGAGAACAGGGACCGCAAAGGCGTGACCGTTCTCGATGATGCGAACAACCAAAAGATTCTTCGCGAGCGATTTCAGTGGTCCGATGAGAGGATTGCTGAGTTCTATGGATGCACCGTCGTCTATCTCGGTCAACTCGCTCAGATCCTTCTGCTTTGCGATCCCGTCAAGAAGGCCATTCAGGAAGGCATCATGGCACCAACTGCTGCCCTCAAAATGGCCCAGCAGGGACTCAGTGAAGACGATCAGATCAAGCTTCTCAAAACATTGATGGAGGATGTCGAGAAGGCTCCGGAAGGATCAAAGGCCAAGAAAAAGAAGATTTCGACGTCAAAGATCGAGGACGGGATTCGCGCCCAGAAGGAAGAATCTGGCCAAGGCGGTTCTCCTGGTCGCAGAGTTTCTCATGTCAAGAAATACTTCTCTGAGATCCTGGAATGCGAAGACGAACCGGAAGTCATCAAGAATTTCGCCGAAGTTTTTCTTGAGTGGATTGCTGGAGCGAAGACTGACAAACAGCTTTCGAATGCGATTGCTAAGCTCAAGGAGTAGCTCATGGGAGATTCGATGCTTCCGTGCTTCAGGATGAAACCTTCTGCTTCAGGCGCGGAGTTCATTGATGTTGTTTGCACGCAGGAGGCCATCGCGAAGATTTCCGCGATGGCTCCTGTTGTTGTTGTTGGGTTTCAGAATCACGCTATTCTGAATGGGGTTTCAACAGAGAGCGGGCTCTGTTCGCTTAGACTGGAAGTTATTCCAGCGGAAATGTTCTCCGATCCTTTTCATGAAGACGCATTACTGGTCGATTGTCTTGATAAAGGAGCGAAAAATGAAAATCAGCAACCAGAGCCTCCTGATCCTTACCATTCTGACCCTGCTCTTGATCGCTTGCGCCAGCTTGGCTTCGTCAAATGAAATCGAAGACATGTGGCTTGAGTCCAGGAGCGACATCTCCAGAGAACTCTCTCTTTGGAAGAGGGGGTCAGGGCCAATGTTCTTGATCCGGGACGGTCTCGTCGAGGAGAAAAGAAGGATGGCCAGGGTCGCGCCGGTCTTGCTGCATCCAATGAACACGAAAGATCTCAACGGAGACGTGGTCGGTGTTTCTTTGTTCGGAAGGGTTTATTACCCAGAAAAGCTCAAGGTAAAGAATTGCTGGGCTTTTCGAATTTCCGAAGACAAGCGAGTAATTCTTAGCGGCATGCCTGGGAATCGATACGGCACAAAAATGATCGCCACGGAATACGGAGATGTGAGCGAGATCTCTTTTTCGGATGCGAACAAGAAATACGGACTTGCTCCGATGTGCCATCCATCTCGCGCCTTCGTGTTGACGAAAAGAAAATACTGATCGTCCCGGCTACTCGATTTGAAATGCTGCCTCGCAAAGCAAGTCGATCTTCTTTTTCAGCTCGGCATCTTTCGAGCCCCTGAATTCGTTCTTCAGGCCAAGGCACATAGCTTTTGTCATTCCGATAACTAGCTCAACCGGAATGGCAATGGACGGCATGGAGATCTTCTCTCCGATGGCCATGAATCTCCCTCCGTCCCTGGCGTGCATGCCATTGAGTTCTCCAAAAGAAACTTCGACGGTCCTGTCCAAGACGATCATTAGTCAATCCTTTGAAAGACAGCCAATCTTCCTTTGTTGGTTGTTCCGATTTTTTGGTTTTCTGGAAGACATCTGATTTCGTTTCTCTTTTCGAAACCTTCAATCAGGGCTCTCTGGACTTCGGTGGGCACTGTCAGTTGCTTCGCGCTTTTTAGGCTAATGCGTTTTGTGATTTTCCAGGATTTGCCGTCAAAGGTGTAAAGCCTTTTTCCAGCAATCTTCTCGAATCGAGGGTAACAGCGTGCTGCCTTTGATTGTCTTTGTTTCGAAAAGGCTTTTTTCGCTGGCTCGTATGTCTCACATGCTGGAAGAACGCCAAGGCTGCAAGTTCCGTTGTTTGAGCAGACGGAAGAATTCCCTTTGTTCGTTGCGATCATTGGGCTGCGACAAAGCGGACAAACGCCAGTCTTGATTGCCTGGTGAATCTGGTCGTCGGAGATCATGCCCTCTCCTTTGCGACTTTTTCGTGCGCTTTTTGGCGAAGAATGGCTGAATCAACGGTCGCCTTGTCGATATCCACTGAGAGGCAGCTTCTTTCGAGAGCACCGCAGACTAGGGGCACGGTTCCGCTGCCGCAGAATGCGTCAAACACGCTCGATCCTGGGTTTGTGTACGCTTTGATGATCCTGGAGATGTAGACAATAGGAAGCTGATTGGGGTGGTCGATCGGTGCTCCCTGCTTTTTGCTCCAGCGCTCCGCGTTGCCGCCCTGGACTCTGCCCCAGAACTTCCCGTCGCTCGGTATGCCCCAGACCGTCAGCGGCACTCTTTTCCCGCCACGCTCGGTCTCTCCGATCCTCTTGTCTCCGTATCCAACGCGGTCGGATTCAACAAGAACTGATTCAGGATTCCAAATGTAATCCTTGCTCTTTGCAAAGAAGATGCAGTGACAACGAGAGTCAATCCAGTTGCTTCTGCCGCACATGCCGAAGCGGTAGTGCCAATTGACCCATCCAATTCTGTCCATTCCAGCAAGCCTTGGAACAAGAAGGTATTGCTCCACGAGACTGTCTGGTCCATGCAAAGCCATGACGCCGTTTGGCGACAAGAGATCCATGCAGTTTTGAATCCACTGCAATGTGAATTCGCGATACTCAATATCCTTCATTGAGTCGTCGTGGCCATTGTACTTTTGGCCAACATTAAACGGAGGGTCTGCAATGACTAGGTCGAAGCCTTTTTTCGACCTGGTTTTGCGGCAGTCTTCTTGTCGGATTTCGATTTTGCCCTTTGGCATTCTGGATTCTCCTTTGGGACTTCTTTGTAGAGCTCCTTTGAGTCTGGCCACAGCTCCGTCAGTGGCTTTTTGTAATGACGAGCAATCTTGAGCGCCATCTGAAACTTTGGATCGCGTCCTTGCTGAAGCTTGTGGAGACAGCTTGCGCTCATTCCAACAGCCCTGGAGAGCGTCTCAAGGCTCTCGTTGCTTTCTGTTCTGATCGCTTCGAGTTGGCAGTTTGGATGTGGCCTGTTTTTTGTTCTTGCGGTCATTTCACTTCCTTGATGTTTCTCGAATTTCGATTCCATAGAAAGCCATCATCATTTTCTTCTTGATGGCATACACAGGGTTCTTGCGGGTAATTGGTGATTTGAAGTCTTCGACAATTTCGATTCCGTTTTCAATATAGACGAAGTCCGCGATGTATTTGCACAAGAGAACGGAATTGTGGATGAATTTGTATGGAACTTGCGTTCTCAGGTTGCTGATTTTTCCGGCTTTCTCCAAGAGAGACAAAACTTGAAATCTGGCGGCTTCGCCTTTGGAGTCAAATCCGTTGCAGCGAACATTTCGATATTTGCGTGTTGGCTTTTGGGTGAGGCTTGCCATTGCCAGCTTCAGGCTTCGCTGTCTTTGCTTTCGATTTGACATGGCTCAATACTAGCGTCTTCTTTCGCTTTCGCAATTGCGAAGACGTTGATACATTCTTTTTTGCGTTGTTCGATTTCTTGTGGCGGAGTCCAGAGTTTTTTCAGTTTCTCAACAAGTAATGGGATTGTGTAATCAGTCCTCAGAAGGCACATGTTTTTCCAGTCGAGCGGTCTTGGGTACGTTGGCGATGGGCCGTTGCTAAGATTGCACCACAAATGCAGCCATCCAGGAGGAGGGCCAAGGCAATCCTCGCCCGGAACGGCACCATCCATTCTGTGCCTTTTGAAGATGACGGTTGGCAACATCCAGTAGCCGCTGTCTGTTTTTGGGAATCCTTTACAAGTCGCGAACTCGGTCTTTTCCGGAATCAGTTGATCGCTGATGACAATTTTGTCCGACTGAAATTCTTCAGGCAGGTGAGAAAATGGGTTTTCTGATTCGTCCGTTTGTGCTTTTTGTGAGATGGGCATTTTTCACCAAGAAAGAGCGTCGTCTTGCCGAAGAGAAGGATGATCTGAAAGCGAAGTCTGCCTTTTTGAGTGACGAGAACTCAAAACTGACAAAAGCGCTTCAGAAGCTGAAGTCTTCCGAAGAAGATTTACTGGGACAGAAAACTAAGCTACAAAACGAAATTGCAATGTTGAAGGACGAAGTTGCGATTCTCAACAACCGGGTTCACATCATGAATCTGGGGTATCGCTACAATCGAGAGCTGGTAATTACCATTCTCGGAACGACGAACGGAGTCAACGATGGCGGTACAGGAATTGACGGCCTTGATGACACAGGCGTCCCAGGTGCCGGTTAGGCGTCGTGGTCCAGCCAGAAAGCCAGTGATTCAAAAGAAGATTGATTGGCTTGCCAGGATGGGTGGAAATTCGCAATGGACCAACGGCAAGAGGCCGGTTGCTCCTGTTCGCGATTATGGCGAACTGCTTCGCCTGTACCGTGGCTCTTTCGCGATCGCGGCTGGCGTTTACGCTCGATCAATTGCTTGCCGCCAGATCACGGTGAAGCGGCGACGGATTCGCAAGTCAGGTATTGAATACGAAGATGTTTCTCCGAACCACATGTTGTGCGAAACGCTTGAAAATCCCAATGCTTACGACACGTCTTTTGACCTGCACTTCAAGACCATTCTGCTGAATACGATCTTCGGAGATTCGTACCTTTTGAAGTCTCGAAACTTCTTTGGGACGGTCAACGAGATTACTCCGCTGTATCCGCAATGGGTTGAAGTCATCCCTGGGATTGATGAATACATTGCTGGATATCGAGTCAGCGCGTGGAGGTGGGGGGCTCCCGGTTACGATGTGCCGCGAAAAGAAATCGTTCGCATGCAGACGTTCAATGCTGATTCGTCTGGCAACAACCCTTTTTACGGAACTCCCGTTGCCTCACTGACCGAAGACACTGTCGAACTAGAAGCTGAGATGTTCAGTCGCGTTCGTCACAAGTTGAACAATTTTGCTCGGCCAGGTCTGATCTTTGGTACAGAAGACCGGCTTTCTTCGATTCAGCTCGAACAGAATGCTCATGAGATCTGGAGCCAGCATAGCGCTGCCGAGCAAACCGGAAAGCCAATGATTGTTCACAGCAAGATGAAGCTACTGGCTGGAGGCGATGCCGGAAAAACTGAAGAAATTGACTACCTGGAATCTCTTCAGACGACGCAAAAAACCAATTCCTCTGCGGTTGGCGTTCCGTTGTCGGTCATTGGGTTGTTGTCTGACGTAAATCGAGCTTCTGCGGAAGCGGCGATGTACACATACGCTGTCAACATTATCAATCCAGATTGCATTCGATATGGCCAGAGACTGACCAAGGATCTGGCGCTGGATTACGAGCCTGATCTCATTGTTTACATCGCCCCGCTTGACACGAACAGCAGGCAAGATGTGATCAAAGCTGTTGAGGCGTGTTGGCGGTCTGGGGCAATGACTCCGGATGAAATCCGTGACTTCTTGATGAACTTGCCGCCATTCAAGAAGGGTGGTGATAAGCCAATTCTTCCAGCAGGTTCAATGATCGCTTCTTACGGAAATGACCCAGATGCCGTTGACTTGCCTGGTATTGGTAATGCTGCTGGAGTTGACACAAACGCCTTGACCGGCAATTCTTTCAAGTAACTCGTACCCACCGGAGCGAAAATATGAGTGCCGCGACAACTCAATTGGCCGCATTGACTGGCTCGACTGTTGATGGAGCCGTCGTGACCTGTTTCACGCACTTGATGTCTGATGTGCTGATCGGTCTCGGTGTCGCAAATATCGTTGAGGTTGTCTCTGGGACTTCAATCACAATCGACATTGGCGGTGAGTCTCACCGGCTCACGAGAATTTCTGATACGCAACACACGGTTGAGGATCTCACGCCTTAGCGTTTGAAAAAGCAACGGAATGTTTTTTCTTGGAGCGAACAATGGCTGAAGAAGTCATCAGTCCTGAGTCTGAAGAAATCGAACGGACGGAACGAAGCCTCGGAACTCTTCGCATTGCAAAAAGCGAAAAGAGAATCGAGAAGATGGCTGATGGCTCTGAGCGAGAGTATCGCTACGTTCTTGGGCCTGTTTTGATTCCGAATTACCTTGATTTGCAGAAGGATTGGGCGACTCCATCTCAGATCGAAGATGGTTGTCATCGGTTCATGAATCAACTGACAGTCAGTGATGGACACAAAAGAATCGTCAAGTCGGACGATGCGGCTTTTGTTGAAAACTATCTGATGCCAGTTGACGCGCGTGTCGGAAATCTGCATATTCCGCAAGGGACATGGATGGTCGCTGCCAGAATTTACAATCCTGAGATGATTCAGAAGGTGGATTCAGGCGAATACCAAGGCTTTTCCGTGGAAGGCATGGCGAATCATGTCGAGCGGGAAATGCCCGTGAGCTAAGGAAACGCACGATGCGAGGCACGAACAAGATTACCGAGCTCGTAGACATCAACGTCTCGGCAATCGCGCTTGTTGGCAAGCCAGCACTTGGCAAGCCATACGCCATCATCAAATCGGAAGACGCTGAAGACCAAGCGGTCATTAAGTCGAAAGACGAGTTGATGATCATCGATCAAAAGTCTCTCGATATGGTTCGCTTGTTGATGAAAGAAGAGCTTGAAGTCTTCAAGGCTTCCATGCCGCTTCCATCTAGCGACAAGCCGTTTGTGGACACTCCTCCTGATCCGCAGCGAGAAGTCATGCTCAAGTCTCTCAAGGACTTGGTTGCGAATTCCTCAGAGCTCTTGAAAGAGCAGCGAGAGCAGCTTGCCGTTGTTGCCAAGTATCATGGGCTGGAAGGTCCGGCTGTCAGCGACGAAGAGGAACCGAATGTTTCTCCTGCCATGCAGGCCATGATGCAAAAGATGGAGTCTGTCGTGACTGCCATCAATGGTCTTGTGGCCCAGATCTCAAACAATCAAACACCGCCGAAGCCGCAGCCGACAGTTCAAAAGGACTCAGATGTTGAGCCTCCTGTTGATCAGGCTGCTTTGGAAAAGGCTCTTGAAACTCAGTGTTCCTTGAAAAAGGAGCTTGAGATGTTGCAGTGGACGTTCCTCAAGGCGACGGGTAAAGATCCCGGCCCCAAACCAGAGTAGTCAAACGGATTTCTTTTCACGCGAAGGAGCTGCGATCATGCCTGAAGGCACCGTCACATTGGAAACGATTCAAAAAGACAATGAGGACATGAAGGCGTCCATCAGCCAGATTGGCAAGACGATGGATGAGATCCTGAAGTCCAAGCACGCTCCGTTCGAGCGAAAGCCTGGTGCGAGCGCGCTGTCATCGCAGCCGTTCCAGTACAGCAATTTGCTGAAGGCGTTGCACTTCAAGACGAAGTACGGTGCTGACAGCAAATGGCGTCAATTCGCCAAGAACGAGCTCGCTCTGACCGAGAAGATTCAGAAGTCGGCCAATGCCATCAATCCGAACGGCAGCGTCTCGGTTTCTGAGTTCTGTTCTCCGTACTCCGCTGCCCTCATGTGCAAAGACTGGAAGGCAGAAGGTGTTGACGGCGGCGAAAACATTCCTGGCTTCCCGGCTGAACTGGTCAAGGAAGTCGAGCAGAACTTCAATGGGATGCCGGATTTTGATCCGGATGAAGCGGCTGCTCTCGGCCTGAACCTCAGTCATCTCCGCTTGCTCCGCAAGGCCGATGATCAGCGATACGATACGGCGACTCTGGGCGGCGTTCTTGGGGCTCCTCCAGGCCGTGGTGAATTGATCGACTTGCTGCGTCCGAACCTTTTGTTTGGACAGGCTCCTGGCGTTCGTTTTGTCCCGCTGGGCGTGTCCGGTTCGATGGAGTATCCGCGTCACACCGGAGCAACATCGATTGCTGCGACGACTGAAGGCCAGAGCACTCCGAAGTCGAATGTGACGTTCGGGATGCTCCGAATGGATGCGAAGCAGTACACGGGCCTCGCTCAGTACACCGAGCAGATGATGCGGTTTGCTGGCAATCCGATGATTGAGGCATTCCTGCGAATGGACATGACTCAATCTGCGGCACAAACGATCGATCTCGATTCGATCATCGGCCAAGGCGGCATCAAGATCCTTGGTATCACCAACATTCCTGGCAAGTTGACACACAATGCGGCAACTGCCGGAACCGATGGCGATACGCTCGGAACCAACGATCCGTCTGCGATGGTCGCTGAGATTCGCATGCAGAACGTGCCTGGCCAGGTCTACTTCGGTGTTCTGCCATCGCTCTGGCAAGCCATTCTGACTCGCAAAGATGCGGTTGGTCAGTATGTCTTCCAGTTTGCTTCGGCAAACGGTTCGCTTCCTCCTTCGTTGCACGGAACTCCGGCGTTGGACTCGACCAACATTCCGCAGAACCGCGTGAAGGGTGCCGGAGACGATCTGACCATGCTGATTGCCTTCGTGCCTTCTCAGTTGATGATCGGCCAAGCTGGCGTTGTGGACTTCGCAGTGACGAACGCTCACGACGACAACTTCGCTCGCGGCATCAGCACGATCCGCATGTCGATGTACACCGATCTTGGCGTGCGATATCCGCAAGCCATCAACATCTGCGACAAGCTGGTTGTCCAGTAATGACATCGGGAGAGGCCAGTCCACAAGATCTTTTCCATAGGGAGAAACTTTCATGCCAGTCGTTCGTGAGTCCCACATTGAGAGCATCAAGCACAGCAAGCACGATCCAGTGCCTTCTGGCAGCTTGAAAAAGCTTGAGTTCGTCCCTGACGAAAACAAGTGCTACAAGGTCGTTCTTCAGTTCGGTCCAAACACCACTTGGAACGGAATGGGAGGACTTGGGCCTCGTGCTGGATGGAAGCAAGAAGAGGATCCGACAAACAAAGAGAATGTCATCCTTACTCCCAAGTACGTCATGAAGGAAGTGGTCATGGACGGCGCGACCGTCAATGGTCGCATTCAGTCCCACAACGATTTCGTGGACGGCCTCGCCAAGAATGCGAGAACGGCCAACAACAATCCGATCGTTACGCTCGATCAGATGTTGGCTGTTGTCAAAGTCGAAGAGGTTCCTGGTTCCCTTCCGTCTTCCAAGAACATCTTTTTCGGGAACGTCGATAAGGATTTGCTCAAGGCGTTCATTCGCCAGGAAGTCTCGGCTGTTATCGCTGAGATGTCTGACAAAGAGATTTCTGATCTCGTTGCGAAGAAGACAGGCAAGTAGTCAACGTCCGTCATCCAATTTCGCCACGTTGAGTGGTATTCACAGAAGGAGAGTGACCTAATCATGCGAGACCACATCGACTTGGCCCACACGATCAAGCGCGGAATGTCGATTCCTCCTGCCTCGAAGGCGGCTGGGACTCACACGGGCACCGCTTTGGATTGGACGGATTCTCCGTCCGAAGTCCTCGTTGAAATTTCCGTTGGTGCTGTTGCTTCTGGTGCCTCCGCAGTCATCACGCTACAAGAGAGCTCCAACAACAACACGGCTGACGCCAGCGGTGCTGCTGATCCATACGCCAACATCAATGACGGCGAAGCCAGTCCGACTGACTTGAGCACGACAATCAATTCCACGCACGCCAACTCGATCGTGACGTTGCGAGTTCAGCGACGGTCCAAGAAATGGCTGCGGGCCAAGGCTGTCGTTTCGACCGATGCGATCGTTATGGGAGTCAACTTCCAGAGCGTTCGTCGTGACAACATGGCGTAATGCCGTAACGACAAGGAGTCGCGTTATACGAGAACGCGAACGGGAAAGGATTCCCATGAAGAAGAGAGGCTTGCCTCTCTTCTTTTTTTGTTGCTACTCAGAGACGTGCGAAGCGAACATCGTTTCGTTCATTTCGTCTCTTCCGAGGCTGCTTACAATTCCGACATGCTGAGCCAGGCAAGGCTTCATCCCGAACACCTTGAGCCCAAGTTCATGGCAACACATCCCAATGCAGGTGTCTGAGTGACGAATGTCGCTGCCTGAGTCTTTTCCACTGATGCCTTGCCAGTCGATTGCCGTCTTGTGTTCGACGACTCTTCTCAGTGCTTGCAATGGCCAAAGCAATGCGCATGATCCGGTCAAGCTCCTGGAGTCGATTTGCTCGACCATTCCTGGGTTCTCTTGAATCAGATTCATCTTGTTCTGATACACAGAAGACGTGTAAACGCACAACGGGCCGCATTCGTTGCCGTAAGAAAGAATCAAGCTCTTGAGGACTTCCCTTGATTCGCGAGCCGCGCTTCTTGCAAAGCAGACGTCGTCCTCTGCCGTCAGAACGATTTTTGATGAGAAGTTGCAAAGCCTGGTTGCCATCCATAGCCAGTTTCGCCACTGACCACGTTTTACCGAGCTTTCCATGACCCATGAAACATTGCGAACTTTTTCCGGGATCTCAGAGCCTGGTTCAGCGAAAACGAATATGTCTCGGAATCCAGAAAGGAATACTGAAGAGACTGTTTCTTCGAGAAAGCATTTCTGGCGAGGAGCTGTTGTGATGCCACAGATCATCAATCATCCCTTTCGACTCGACCCTTGATCCACATGATCGCTTCTCGGTCAGTCTTGAATGGCCACGCAGATCTCCCGCGTGAGTTCCATTTTCCGTTCTTTGCGTCATTCAGTGAATCAGGATTGAACAGCTTCCAGTTGCCGCCGCATCCATCACAGATGTCGTGAGCTTGTTTGTGGTGCGTTTTGCAAAGCCAAAGAAACCACTGACCTTTTTCTTTTGAGTAAACCAACTCCGGATGCCCAGCCATTACGCACCAGCGAGCTCCGATCCCGTGGTGAAGGTCTGTTGGCGGCTCGGCGCATCCATTCCAGTCGCATCTTTCTGGTTTACGCTTCGCTTCTTCGCGACGGAATCGATGCCATTCTGGCCAATCATGCGGGTCGCCATCGCCATCGACTCTCGACAAGAGGCCGACGATTTCGGGCTGATTTTGCTCTTCTGGGCTTTCGAGATGACGAGAAAGCGAAAAGAAGATCAGTCCAAGCGTGATCGTCAGGGCGGCAGCAACTCGATTTCTCGTCAAGTGATTCATCAGCTAGTCGCCAAGATGGTAATAATCGAAGAGCATCCTGAGAATCGAGACTATGATCGAGATAATAGTCAATATAGTGAACGGATCGAAAGTAGCATACTGACTCCAGATCTCCTGGTTTACGCGACGACGAATTCTTTTCCGTTCGTCATGAGCCCATTTCTTCTGAGCTTTGATCGCTTTTTTTTAGCACTTTCGCTTGAGCCCTGAACGATTCGCAGTTCCATTGGCATTTGGCGAACTTCAGAGGCGACGATTCCGTGGATACGATCGGCGACCTGATCGTGAAAAGATCCTTCTCGGTATCCCATTTTCGCACTGACGTTAATTCCTTTTGATTGCAGAGACGCTCTTGGCTGGGAAGCAGGTTTGACGTCTTTTGTTTGCTTGGATTGCCTGACTGCCGCTGGAGAGATCGATCCTTCCATGACAGCGTGATCCCAGTCGTGATATCTCCAGACTTCTTCGTCGCTCATCGCGTCCACGGCCTTCTTTGGGAGTCTGTGTTCGCTATTAGGGTCACAAAGATGAGCTCGCATCTCTTCGATGGTTCCGTTTCCGCCTTTGATGTGCCAGTGCGACAGTCCTTTTCCTCCGAGGCTTGGCATTCCTTGCTTCGCTTCGGATGGCTGGTGCTGCTTAGTCTCATCGAGCCATTCGTTCCAGAGTTCGCTGATTTTTGAAGCGTCGAATCCGGATATTGATTTTTGGACTGATTTGTCGGACTCACGAACTGCAATTGGCATCTGAGAGAGCTTGATGCCTAGCGACTGAATTATCTTCCGGTCTTCCGGCTTGTCGTAATTCAGTAAGACAAAGTGCGATTGCTCATCGCCAGAAGCGTTCCATGTTTTTGGAAGGCTCTTAATTGCTTTGATTGCAGAGATGCTCGGCGCGGCATTTCGAAATTCTTGTCGGCACCAATTTCCGTTGATGTCACAGACTTTTTCGTTGTAGTTGATCTCGTGATAGATCACGAAAACTCGATTTGCTCGGCGGATTGCGAGTTTGTTGTCACCGGATGATCCTTGCGGTGGGGCAGATCCTTTTTCTTCGTGGGCAAACCAATCAATCGTCAAGTCTTTCTTTTCTGACCTTTCGAACTTTCGTGGCTCTTCTGAAACGACTTGGTCTTTTTTTCCAATGAAGTCCATTTCCACCGGCTCAGGCTCGTTGCCCATGAAATTGATGGACGGCTCTTGAGCAACTGCTATTGCGCAGCCGAGAAATGCTGTCGCCAACAAAATGATTTTTCGCATGACTGTTTCTCCTTAGAGAGCTTGTGCTAGAGATTTGCCTTCCTTCTTTGGGGCTTTCCCAAAGATGTTGATTCTGAATTCGTCTCTCGATTTGAACCCTTCGAAATTGGAAAAGGCAAAGGAGTCACCCTGCCGAGCCATTGCGTCCATGTCTTTTTTTGTGATCCAAAATCCGCCAGGAGGAGAGTTGTCGATTGGGTCTCCATGAGCATGCGGACCCCAGGAATTGATGATGTAGTATAGAGGTTCAGGCGCTGATCCATCGAACCCAATCACAGCCATTTGATGGCCCCAGGTTCCGTTCCTGACTCCAAGCAGTCTGCCGTATTTCTTGATGATCGTGTTGAATCCGACATTGCTTGC
>JAAOEI010000213.1_pt1 | contig 23886 bp, 27 predicted proteins | sample 7059261 | NCBI WGS metagenome assembly JAAOEI01 (sample SAMN14008812, study PRJNA610033) | viral metagenome | isolation source: viral particles filtered from seawater | place: China: Hangzhou Bay, Yangshan Deep Water Harbour | collected 2017-10-31 | reverse complement strand
CCAGAGATACGATTGGGCTACTCACGAGCGGTCTTGTATCCGTTAGCACAAACGAGGGCGAGTGGGATAGCCAGTGTGATGGGGTGGACAGCTCCTGGGCCTACGTTGGTTGTAGCAGGTGCGGGATATGGATGGTTAGCAGAGGCATTTGAAGAATTAGGCTTTACGCGGGTAGTAGGGTTTGATACCTCAACCTATATTCAGAGTACAAAGAATACCGACGAGTCAGCGGATATTGATGCTGCCATTCAAGCCGTGGGGCTGGACCCGACGCAAGGAGAAGGACTGTCAAAACGCAATCAACTGTTGGGGTCAGGCGGGCCGCGAACGAAGGCGAGTCGTGGGGTGTTGAGTGAGGATGCACGGTCGAATAATTCGCGGGTGGCGATTCGTCAGGCATTGGGTCTCTCAGGGAATCAAACCCCTGATTTTGCGTTGACGGAAACCTTATTAGAAGGTCTGACCGATGTCGAGATTCTTGACTATATGACGGTGTTGGCAAGTTGGGGACCGGCGTTTGTCCATTATGTGGTGACCACCCGTCCTGGTCAGACCCCTGGGGAATTTAATTGGAAAACGTTAACAGAGTGGAAAGCCTTACTTCCCACTCATACCTTTATTGAAGCAGGAACTTACAATATTCTATAAACAGGAGAAATATGAAAATATTAATAATATTAATATTGTTAATACCTTCTCTTAGTTTTGCTGATGGATCGCTTTACGATTATTCTACCAAACAAGGGTGGGATGATCTATATGATATAGGGGCTGAGTCTGCTTGGGGACGACCAAACACGCGGCCAGAAGTTCGACTAAACTATCACCGATTTGTCATCAAGCCGATTACGGATAACCATGCTGTTAACTTGAAGCGAGTGTTAGGGTGGACAAACGAATCTACGGTCTTGGTGGTTCAGTGTGGGTTTGGGTGGATATTGGAATCGCTTGGGCAAATAGGAGTAGTTGACACCAAGTGTACGCAAACGAGTCCTTACATACAAACTAGTAAAGATCTAAACGAAGATGCAGACATTGCTCAACGTATTGTAGATGCTGGGTTAGTGACGAATGTAGGAGATGGGTTAACCATTTTTAATGCCCTTCGGGGCGATGGCGGGGCGCGAGCGAAACGGTCAGGTGATTTATTAAACGAAGATCTTGACTCGAATACTTCACGGCAACGAGTACGCACGGCTCTTGGTGGGCCAGGGTTTGATGTGATCACATATGATGGGTATTTGAATACACATACGGATATTGAAGCCGCAAACCTTTCAGATCGTCTCCACCGTATGCCCGGAGTAGCCCGAGTTATCCATCATGTGTATAGGAATTTTCTGAATGGAAAATCGTTAGACGGCTGGAAGTTGTTATTGCCAAACGATGTCTTCGTTGAAGCGATTACGTATGACATCAGAAACTAAAGACATTTGCGCGGCGCAGTGTCAAGCACAATGTTGTCAGAATAAGTTTGTGATGTTGACGCAGGAAGAGGGAGAGCGGTTATCGCCGTTATCCCCGAAAATTGTTAAAGGGACTAATCAGGAATATATGATGATGTTTTTAAGGAGTCAATGTGATTTTTTGAGTGAGGAGTACACGTGTACGATTTATGCGTCGCGTCCGGCAGGTTGCGCCGCATTTCCCTATAAGCCGATGGCTTATTGTTTGTTATGGCCTGAAAAGGAATTAGTCTAGTGGCTATTCCTGTCAGTTTTACCAGTGCGTCGATGCCTGACCAAAATTATTTTTGTGGACCATTTAAGTCCTCAGGTGGGGCCTACTATGCTGTGGTGTTAGAATCAACAGGCAGTACCCCAGAGGTCTTTAAAGCCACCGATCCAACATCATCATTTACAGCGCAAGATACGAGTAATAATCCTACCCAAACGCCACTGTCCATGTGGGCTTATCAAGATGGCGATATTATCCATATAGTGGCCGCAGGATCATCGGCACCTGAAATACGCTATCATCGTTTTTCCATGACTTCGGATACCTGGGTGACGACAGGTCAAACGATTGAAGATTTAGGAAAGAATGCGCCTGGGTCAACGATATTAGCAGTATCCGCCTGTACACGTGGTGCATTTGGAGATCCGGTTGTATGTCTATACAGCGGTCAAACCGATAGGGTCATGGGAACAGACTATGAGCGCGTAGATCATGCTACACGAACTACTTCCAGTACGTGGACTCTAAGAGGTTTAGCACTTGGCACATCGAGTGATGAGTTTTGGTGGCGTGGGTGTGCATGTGCGATAGGCACGTCAAATAGTGTGCATTTTTTGACCAAACGAGATACCACCTTTGGAGCTGTAAATGTCTCCCGTACATTACGCAGTGATAATACTTTGTCAACTCGTGCGGAATCATCGTTGATTACAACTGAATCAAGGTTTACGTGTTTGATTTCCTATGATGATGATGGAGTACGGGAAATGACGTCTATATATTCCACAGGCAAACGCATCAGGTTCACAGAATCAAGTGGTGATGCCACTGCCCCAGCCGGTGAACTCATCACAATCCCTGATGCCACCAGTAAAGTGGTGAATACGACTCCGGTTGTCTGTTTAGCTATTGATGGATCGACGATGCATGGAGTGTTTGCGTTAGATAGTGATAGTGATTTGTACTACGATAAATCAACGACTCCACCATGGTCAACTTGGGGAACGGATGTCGAGCATCGAGATGCGGTAACGATTAATCGTATTTCATGTAACGTCTATAACCGATCGGGCGCGCGTAAACTCGCGATGGTCTATGACGATGGTGGAACGATTAAATACGACGAAATCGACATCGATGTGGTGCCGACGAATCTCTCTGACGTGAAATTCCCACAACAATCCTCTTATATAGGGCCATACGAAATCTGATGGCGAAGTATATTGTGGCTGTCTCAGCATCATATGAAGAACTGATTATGATGAGGACGACGGTTGCCAGTCCGTCTGACTCGGATTGGGCCGTGTCTGGTGATAAATTGAGTGTGGCACCAGGTCGTGCTCGATCAGCGACGAATGACAAAATCATTGTGGCATCATCCGTTGAAGATGGATCCGATATCCATGTGGTGACGCAACAATTGAGCGGTCGAGTGGCCTATCATCGATTTGATCCAGGTACTGCATCATGGACGGTGGAAGATGAGGAAGTGGGGGTGCCACGGCAAGAACATATTGATAACTATACTAAGGCTGCCGATGAGGATAACATTAGCGTCGGACTATGTTTGCGGGGTGACGGGGATGTAATAGTTTTAACGATGTACAAGCATGCAGCATCATCCGATAACGCTCGACTCTTTACTAGAGAGGCGGGAATTTGGACTAATCGCGGCGTTGTGGGCTCGACCGGAACATCGGGGTTGTCCCTATGTCCGAATCCCCACTCTTCTACTGACCGTGTGATGTGGGCACACCACGATTTAGATGATACGACGCTCAACATTAGGGCGATCACTTCGTCTAATACTCTGGACGCTATTACATCACTTGACACTACAGAGGATACGGCTACGCAGCTTTTAGGGCAGGGGGTCTATCTCTCCTCTAACGAATTTGTGATTCCATATATTGACGCGAGCGATAAGGTCTCCCTCTACAAAGCCACGATTGCCGCGACTCCCAGCACGACGCAGTACACCGATCGTTCCGCGAATACGGTGTACGGCAATGGTCGTACCACCGCACCATTTGCGGCTTTTTGTCTCGCGGTCGAATCCGATGATACGGTTCATCTTCTTTATAGTGATGCATCTACGCAAGATCTTTTCCATCAACCTGATGCGACGAATGCGAGTCCCCCTAGTGAAGTTGAAGAACTCGATGCGGTCACGGTCAATCGCATTTCGTGCCGGGTGGTCAACTCGGACGGTAATATTTATGTGGCCTATGACGATGCGGGAACGCTCAAGTTTTTAGATATTAGTCTAGGTGATGTAGGTCCAGCAGCGGGACTTAGAACTCTTTCATTAACAGGAGTTGGTTTGTAATGGCAGATGGAACTCAACTTAATACAAATACAACTTCTGGGGATATTATTGCAACAGATGATATTACTGATGGTGGTGTTGCAGATTCTCAAAAAGCCCAACGTGTAAAAGTTGGTTACGGTGTTGATAATAATTACAAAGATGCTAATCATACTACACCCTTTCCTGTTATTGGGGGATTAGCAAGCCCACAAACAACACATGCAACTTCCGCAAGTGTAGCAGCAGGTTCTTCAGTTGACTTAGACAGTGATCAAATTAGTGTATCAACGACAGGTGAGTTAGTTGGTTTAATAATTTGTGCAAGTGTTCCGTGGAAAGCACAATTAAAGACAGTGTTAAATGGAGTAGAATCTTCAACACTACTTACTTTATTTGGTCAATCTGGTAAATCTCATACAGAAATAATGTATTCTAAAAAGTTTTTTACACAAGCATACGATGCAACAGCAGGATTAGATGGATTTAGAGTAACAATGACGAATTTGGATACATCTCAAGCAGCGGATTTATACACAACATTTTTGTATGATGAGGTATAATCAATGGCTGATATTATGCCAGATTATTTTGTAGAACAACAAAGAGTTATTGCTAATATTGCATCATTAAATCATAATTTTCAACGACAACAACTAGAAATTATGGAAATGGATAGTCGAAAGAAAAAAACTATTGAAAATTTAAATGCAACAAAATTAGCAATTACTGATCTTGAAACAAAATTAGAAGGATTAATTGCTGAACATGGCAAAGCCCCAGAAATCAAATTCTAAAAAAACATTAACAAAGACATTTGATGAAAGAGAACTTGCGGAATATGTGCGAAGACATCAATTGTGTGAGCATTATCGACAAGTCTACGATACTATGAAAGCATCGTTGCTAGGATGGCAAAATTATATGAGGAAGATTCATGATCTACCAGAAAATTACCAAGTAAATTTAAAAACTGGTGTTGTAACCTGGGAGATGACAAAGATGGAAGAATTTATGAGCAAAGGAGGTAAATGACATGGCCGATGAACGTATTGTTCAAGCAATGAAAATTGTGGATCCGGTTACGACATCCCAAGAAGCTGCCGTGGATGCTTCGGGATTTTTACAAGTAGATATTGCTGCATCTTCAGCAACGGTAACTACTGATAATGCGGGTACATTTGCTGTACAAGAAGATGGAGCTGCACTAACAGCATTACAGTTAATTGATGATGCAGTTTATATTGATGATGCAGACTGGACAGACGCAACAAGCAAACATATTTTGGTTGGCGGGTTATATCAAGCGTCACCACAAACCGTGACTGATGGTGATGTTGCACCGTTTAATATTACTACAAATGGGGCCGTACACGCAGCTATTCAAAATACCGTGACAGTAACAGCTACTGATTTAGATGTGCAAAGCGGTGGGGCAGATCTTGCAACACAAACAACGGCAGCGGCAATTCAAACGGCTGTTGAAATTATTGATAATGCTGTTCATGTGGATGATGCAGCGTTTACGTTAGGAACAAGTTCTGGCATTATGATGATGGGGTTTGCTGGAACTCAAACAGTAGATGCTAATGATGCAGCCGCGTTAGCATGTGATACAGATGGTCATTTACAAGTTGATGTGTTAACAGGTGGTGGGGCAGATTCTCCAACAAATGCAACAACAAATGCAGCTACATCGGCTTCTTTGGCTGCTGGCTCTAGTGTTGATTTGGATTCTGCGGAAATTACAGAAGCAGAAAAATTATGGGGTGTAGATGTCACTTCTTCTGCTGCATGGAAAGCCATTATTAGAATGGTAGAAAATAATGTAGATAACGGAAACCATGCTATTTTGTTTGGTCGTGCAGGTGAAGTTGTACAATTTAGACCGCCGCATAGGGATTTTTTCGCACATGCTGGAGCATCAGCTGGAACTGATGTTTTTCAGGCTGAAGTGACAAATCTTGATACATCGCAAGCTGCCGATGTGTATGCAACATTTTACTATTCGACGTAATGGGGTGAGTTGTGGCAGACATTCAAGGCAATGACAATCAGGTTCATGGGACAATAGCACATGACGGAGTAGCAGGAGATAACCCTGTATTTATTGGAGGAAGAGCTTCCAATACAAATCCGACTGCTGTTGCAAATGCTGATGTTTGCCAGTTAATGGTAGATGTGCAGGGGAGAGTAATAACCTCCCCTCACTCTCCTCGCGCTCTAGTTAATATTCAGCAAACAAATTTAGCAAATACAACAGAGACAACAATAGTAACGGCAGCGGCTTCTACGTTTCATGATTTGCTTTTGTTATCGTTACACAATGCAGGAGCAGCGTTAAATCAAGTCACTATTCGTGATAGTACAACAGGAACAACACGATTTGTAGTTCAATTAGCCGCAGACGGGGGAGGAACTGTTTTTCAGCCAAGCATTCCTATACCACAAGCAACAGTAAATAATAATTGGACGGCCCAAGCATCGGTATCAGGGGATGTGGATATAACTGCTGTCTACATTAAACGAACATAATGTTACTGTTATTGATGGGAAATTTAATGGGGAACGCAGGTGGAGAAGGATTTCTTCAAAATCTAATTAATTATTTTGTTGTGTGGAAACGTAGAAGGAGAGCGTGATGGAGTTGACGAGAAAAGATTTGAACGAAAGTAAAAAAGAAGTTGGAAGATTTCTGAAAACTTTCGACCATTTTAATCATATTCGTGAAGTTATCGAATATTTGGAATCATGGTTGAACGAACGAGACTCACTTTTGCAAAAAGCTAGAAGTGATTATGAAAACAAAACACGTGAAATTGCTGATATGGAGCAACAAGCAACACAGACTCATCAAGCTACTATAGAAAAATATAATGAGCAAATTCAGCAATTAATACAACATCAAGCAAAACTTAAAAATGAGAACAAAGCATTGGATGATGTTGTGGCAAAGAAGTCTTCTATTGTGAAGTCTCTTGAGAACGAGTATCAAAATAAATTTCAAGAATTTCAGAAACAACAAAAAGAGAACGATCATATTATTGCTGCCCAACGAGAAACCATTAAAAGTTTACGGCACGAAGCTCGTTCGATTATTGAAAAATATAAGGAGGGCTTCTAATGGCTGACCATACTCCAGTCCTTGTTGATAACAAGCAAACAGGGGCAAAGGTTTATGAATGGAGAGCAGCAGACGGAACGAACACTATTGTTCCAGGAACAGATACAATTTCTGGTTATATTCCTACGGGATCAGCTAGAGAAGTACACATTCATGTGTTTGAAAATTCTGCGTCTGTATTTGTGTGCAATATGCAAGGAACGCTTGATCCAGATGCAAGCGACTGGGTGAATTTAACAGATGCGCTTTCTAATACAGCCATTGCTATTACTGATGCAGATGATTTGGTAGAAGTATTACAAGGTGCATTGTATATGAAACCAGTGTTATCAACATCAACAAGCGGGGATATTACAATTCGTGTCATTGTAAAGGGATAGTATGAGTCTACGACTGGCAGAAGTAGAATGGGAAGACGCTGCCAGTACCGATATATGCTGGACAGCATTCGACGAATTGGATTGCTGTACAGAACGAATGGTGTCTATTGGGTATATTTTAAAGTACACCAATACTCATATTTCACTAGTACAAAATATGCACTTCAATGAAGAAGACCGTTGTTATTCTCATGTGATCAATATTCCCATTTCCTGTGTCCACGCGATTCATATGTTAGAACGGTCTGTGAAAGTGACAAATGATTTACAAACCTAGACCTTATCAGCTTGATTTTTTAAAAGCTATGGAAGGCGGGTGCAAACGAGCCTGTTTGGTGTGGCATCGTCGAGCAGGTAAAGATACTACATCTTTTGCGTATCTAATTAAGACAGCTTTAAAAGAAGTCGGCATTTACTATTATGTATTTCCTTCGCTAAAGCAAGGTCGAAAGATTATTTGGGATGGGAAATCTGGGCAAGAAACGGACAACAAAAAATTCCTGGATCTGATGATTGATCCAACATGGTTATGGCCGAACCCAGATAAGGGCAAAAATGACACCGAAATGAAGATTCGGTTACGTCATCCAGATGACCCTTCCAAAGAAGGTTCCATTGTACAGATCGTTGGAACCAAAGGAGACGAAGCAGACAGTATTGTAGGAACCAATCCACGAGGATTGTTGTTCAGCGAGTATTCTTTGCAGTCTCCTATTGTGTGGGAAGTCATGTCTCCGATTCTTGCAGAGAACGGAGGGTGGGCAGTGTTTGTGTATACTCCACGAGGACGCAATCATGGATATACTCTTTTCTCACTTGCACAGCAGAACGAAGATTGGTTCACGAGCATACTCACAGTTCGTGACACAAAGCGACATGACGGGAGTCCAGTTATCACCGAAGACTATATCGACGGTGAGCGAAAAATGGGCAAGCGAGAAGAGTTCATCAAGCGGGAATATTATTGCTCGTTTGAAGGGGCTGCTGACGGGGCTGTTTACGGAGAAGAGTTAGAATTTGCGTACCAAGAAGATAGAATTGTTAAGCAACTGTATGATCGCAGCTTAGGTATTACGCTTGCGTGGGATATTGGGCGGGACATGACAGCAGTTGGGTTTTTCCAAAAACAAGGACAAGCAGTTCACCTTGTAGATTATTTGCAAGACTCCAACAAATCATTAGAATATTTTGCCCGTATGCTAAACACAAAAGCCTTACAACTAGGTTATCGGTACGAAGGACATATCTTTCCTCCAGATATTAAAGTTCACGATTATGTAACAGGATCCAGCCGTTACCGGGAAGCTGTCAAACTAGGGCTTATTCCTATACAAGTTGCACCTAAACTTTCTCTTGATGATGGTATTGATGCAGTCAGACGAAATTTCAAGTATCTCAGTATAGACGAGAAGCGTTGCGAAAAGGCCATTCACGCTTTGTCATCGTATGAATCAGAAGCAGACGAAGAGACCATGGAAATCATGGCAAATAAAGTCGGTCCTAAGTGGTCAACACACGCATGCGATATGGTTCGTATGTATTTTACAGCTCCCCATCGTCCTTCCGCTCGCGAGCTACAAGGACTAAACAGAGAGGTATTATCACACTATGACCCGTTTACCCAGGGAAGAGATGCTGGAAACAGCAGGGATTTCCAAGGAAGCCCAAGCAAAGTTATTTTCTAAAGCCTACGATAAATTAAACGAATTACTTGAAGCCAAAAAGACCGTGCAGTTCCAGTACCAAGGGAATATGAAAGACTCTTACGAAACCAATGATTTAATCATTCAGTTAAAGGCAGCTCAAGAAGTCTTTAATTTCCTTGGTGTGTATGCCCCGAAAATGGCTCCGATTCGGACATCAGAAAACTACAGAGAAGGAATGGTGGACCCTAATGTACACTTCAACTGGGAAGGAAATACAGGAGAGATATCGAACAGCATACCGTGTGAAAACACGCCAAGCGAGAATGGAAGAAGTGCCGGAGGAACAAAGACCGGCAATCTCTCATCTCCTGGATCTTACATTGGATGAATTACAAGTAGGGGGTTGGGGATTTCACAACGCGCTCACATAATTGCAATCCCACGAGAAGAATTAAAAGAGCATATCTGGGTTGGAGCGCAAGCGTGGTTAGAGGCAGGAAGGTTTGATTTTAACGAAGACTATTTTCTGCGCTATTGGCAAAAGGTCTACGATCAAAACTTAGGCACGGTCTATAGTGACGATCAATCTACTTGTTACGTAGGAGTGACTGCTAATAAAAACTTATTTACAGGTGAAGATTTATTAACAGTGCAATTTGTTTATGTACAACCCAGGTATCGTTATACGGCTTCTTTATACCGTGTGTTAACAGAGATGTTCAAATTAAATAGTCCTGCTGTCTGGATGTTCACAACGGCCAACGAAAATTTACTAAGGGTATTACGACGGTGGGGATTTGAGAAAGATGAGTTTATTGTGAAAGGAATCGTCTAATGGGTGGAGTTGTTGAAGCCATTACATCAATATTTACGGGAGCACCCAAACCGCCAACTCCTCCTCCTGCTCCTACAGTTCCCACGGAAGACAATCAGCGAGCAGAACTTGAAGCGGCAGCACAAGCAGAAAAAGACAAGAGACGTAGGGCTGGTGCGCAAAACATATTTGCCGGGGCAAATACTGGTCCTTTAGTGGCGAGTACCCAACAGCAAAGGACCGTCTTGAATGGCTAATCAATTACACAAAAATTTAGTTTCAGAATTAATGAAACGAGACGGGCAGATGGATATGCGCCAAAGTAATTGGCGTAACGCATGGCAAGATCTTGCGACCTATATGGTGCCAAATGCCAAAGACATTACGACGGTTCAGTATCCAGGACGAGTAAAAAATCGAGAAGTATTTGATTCAACAGCAATTGAAGCAGCTTCTCGACTTGCCGGAAGTTTAACAGGTATTGTGACTTCTCCTTCTACGCAATGGTTTAATTTTACCTTTGGTGAAGGGTTGTTAGAGTTAGGCACCGATTCGTTGCAGTGGTTGCAAAACGCATCGCTGAGAACCTTCTTGGCATTACAACGAAGCAATTTCTCTGTTGAAATGCTCATGGCGCATCTTCAGCTTGTCGTCTTTGGAACGACTGCACTTTATATACGCGAACATCCTCTGCGTCCTGGGGAAATTCTCTTTGAAACGCTACCGATAGGCACCTATCGAATCCAGGAAGGAATTGATCGACGAGTGGATACTATCCACAAGGATGTGGAAATATCCCTCAAACAACTTGTTCAGCATGCAGAAGAAGACGGGTGGGATATTCACCCTGACCGTATTCGAGCCATGCAACGGGATCCTTTTCAGCAAATCGAAGTCTTGCATTGTATCTACCCCAAGACACAAGTTTTGCACGAATTAGATACAGACGAGTTTACATCGGTCTACATTGACAAAGAGAAAAAGCATCTCATGGCAGTGGAAGGTTTTAAAGAACTTCCGATTGTCATTAGTCGATGGATGGTATCAGGACGAGATGAAGAATATGGAAGATCCCCTGGGTTCAAAGCCTTACCTGACGTACTGACATTGAATCGTGCAGAGGAAATTGGATTACGTTCTTGGGCCAAAGCCGTAGATCCTCCTGTCTTGGCATTACATCAATCAGTGTTAGGAACGCCTGACTTACGGCCTTCTCAACTCACGTATATTTTGGAACAAGGGGCCTTGGCTCCATTCCCACACAATCCTAATGTCAATGTAGACATGGTGAATCGGGAACGTAAAGTTCAAATGATCCGGTCTATCTTTCTTCAAGACCTGATTCAGTTTCTTCCAGGAGAAGGGTTAACTCCTCCTACGGCTACGCAAATCAATGCGCAGATGGACATTCTGTTGCAGGTAGCAGGACCAGAACTTACAAGACAAGAATACGAGATGTATGATCCTACAATTTCTCGTGTTTTCAAGATACAGCAACGATCTGGGGAAATTCCTCCTCCTACAGCAGAGATTGCAGAATGGGCTAGTCTAAAAAAGATTCCTGTTGATGTAAAATTTGACGGACCAATTGCTAGGGCCAAACGACGAGACAAAGCACGAGCCATTGATACGATGCTGGCATGGGCTGGTAATATGGCACAAATCTATCCCACAGTCTTACATAAGTTTAACAGTGATCGTGCAGCAGAAATTCGTAGCGAACTCGAAGGAATGCCGTTAGAGATTCTGACGACAGATGAAGAAGTCGATCAGATTCGGCGAAAAGAAGAAGAACTTCGGCAACAACAAGCACAACAACAGCAAATCGTAGAAGGCTCCCAAATAGCCAAAAACCTAGGAGGAGCTGATGGAATTGCCCAATTCGCACAGTGATTTTGTAGATCAAGAACTGGTGCTGGTCACTGCGTACAAGCACACGTTCAAAAAAGGCGCAGGCAAAGAAGTCTTAGAAGATCTGGAAAATCGCTACCTGAAGTCAGAATATGCGGGAGTCACTGTTGGCAACCAATTAGCGTTTGCCTTTGATGCAGGACAACGAGCAGTGGTTCAGCGTATTCTGAATATTTTAAAAACCGACGAAAACAAATATCGTCGCAAAATGGAGGAATTGTATGTCAGAGACAGTCTTGGACCCACCGAAGACGGAGGATAATCCACAAACAGACGCAGCTTCAGAAACAAACGAATCTGCACAATCGACGCAACCTGTTTCGCTTATCGACTATTTTAGCAATGAAGTTAAACAAGATCCTGCATTTGAAAAATTTAAGCCATCTATTGAATCAGGAAAAGCCGATGAAATTTTTAAATCATATCGGCAAGCAGAAAAGGCTTTAGGAAGTCGGGTTAAAATTCCTGACGAAAAATCTACTCCAGAAGAAGTTAAAGCCTTTTACCAAAAACTCGGTAAACCTACTGATCCCAAAGATTATGCAGTCGAGCTGGATCCTTTCTTTGGTGTAGACGAAGCGGGATTGCAAGAGTTCCAGCGAATCTTTGATGCAAACAATCTGACGAAGACACAAGCAGAAGGCATTTTGCAGGCTCTCAATGGGGCTGCACAAATCCATAACCAGGAAGCATCAAAGCTCTCTGACAAAGTCATGGAAGAAACCACCAAGGAGTTGAAACAATCCTGGGGTGCAAATTTCGACATGAACAAAGCTCTTGCCAAACGAGCAGTCGGAGCAGTATTTGGCGAAACAAAAATGGAATCCATCATTTCAAAAAACGGAAATGATAAAGATTTCATTGAAGGCATGTACAAAGTTGGACGCATGCTGAATGAAAAAGGGCTCTTAGGAAAAGCCAGCCCACGAGAGTTGGGCGGGTACGGTCCTGAAGAAGCTCTTGCAGCAAAGAATGCAATTGTGAACGATAAAAACAATGCAGAACATGAAGCCTATTGGAATAAGAAACATCCCCAACACAAACAAGTGGTGGATAAGGTGTTGTCTTTAATCCAAGCGGCACAAGTGACAGGATAACCGAAAGGCCCTGCCCAATAATACTCTAGCTTTTTGGCCCAGATGGTCTGGAGAACCAATAAGTAGGAGCCATACATTAACAACAAAGGAGAGGAACAATGGCATCTACTATTGATGTAGCCAGAATTGTAATGTTCTCGGACAATTACAAGCATCTGGCCCAAGAAATGGGTAGTGTGTATCGTCCTCTGTTTGAAGATGTTGAAGTGGTCGGAAAGCGGAGAAAAGAGAATTTCATCGCTAGTACGTCAGCTTCGACGAAAACAGGACGAAATCAAGGTATCACGTATGTTGACCCCACGCATACTGCGCGGTGGTTGGCGACGAAAACTAAATACTGGTCCACGCTGGTTGACAAAGAAGATATTCTTCGCGTGATGGCTGATCCGAGATCCAAGTATCTTGAGAACGGCGTGATTGCGATGAATAACGAATTTGATTCAGTGGTGGAAACAGCGTTTGACGCAACGGTGACGACTGGCGAAGATGCTGATGGGAGCACCACGTTCCCGACAGCTACGCAGCAAGTTGCTGTGGGTTCAACGGGTCTAACGACTGCTAAATTACGTTCGGCTTTACAGATTCTGGAGCAGAACGGGTTTGTGCATCAACGACCTCAGATTCCTCTGTACTGTGTATATACTCCAGCGCAGAAGAATAACCTCTTGGCCACGACTGAAATCGGCAGTGCCGATTATAACATTGTCAAAGCCTTAGTCAATGGCGAAATTGATACATGGATGAATTTCAAGTTCTTGACCTCGACGCTTAATGGGTCTGGTGATGGGCTTGGAGCGGGATTGTCTACGAACCGCGATGTGTGGTGTTTCTCTGGGGACAGCATGCAGGTGGGTCATGGTCGAGACCTCCATGTAAAAGTTACGGAACAAACTGATCTGGTTGGGCATCCTTGGCAAATCTACATCGAGGAAGACTACGGTGCGATGCGTCTTGAGGAAACCAAAGTGGTTCAGGTTGTTTGTAACGAGACTGTCTAAAGAAAGGAGGAATGAAACACAATGGCAAATTACAATAGTGTTCAGTATGCACAAACTCAGACGACTCCGCATACCCTCCTAGACCAAACAGAACAGGCAGGTGCTTTGCGTTGCTTGTGGGCAACCATCGAAACTACAACGGATCATGATATCGGTGATACGTTTACGTGGTTTACTTTGCCTGCAAATGCTCGTCCGGTGGCTGCCTATATTACAGCTGATGATGAAGCTGCTTCGTCTACGCTGACGTTGGGAGATTCGGATGATCCTGACGGGTATATGGTAGCGACTTCTATTGCTACTGGTCCGACCTACTTGGACTGTGTGGCAACCGGGGGTGCTTATTGGTTGGGTGATGTAGGAGTAAATAGCTCTGACACACAAGTAACGTCAACCATCGCAGGAGCTAATCTTGCTGGTGGAGCCACGATTACTGTGACCATGTTCTACATGTCAGGCACGTAATTACTGTGGGGGCATGGGAATTGATCCTGTGCCCCTGCTTTCAAAGGAGAAGAATTCATGGCAGTCACACCTACTGACAATACTGCGCATAAAAATTTACGAGCGATTGGTGGGGGCGTTCCGGCTCCTGATCAAGCAAGTATTACGGCTCTGACGGATTCCACGACAGGGACCGCCAGCGATACGTTAGATGATACGACAGCGAGTGTGAAAGATGACTTGGCTTCTTTGGCAGCCAAGATTAATGAAATTCGCACGGCGTTAGTGAATCATGGGATTGTAGCGTAACATGCCTACGCAAGTTGGAATTTGCAACCAAGCCTTAGTGTTCCTTGGTGAGAAAACCATAATCTCCCTGGATGACAACACACGCCAGGGAGAATTATGCTCGACCTTTTTCGACGACACACGAGATACGTTGCTTCGTTCGCATCCTTGGAATTTTGCGTTAAAGCGTATGGCTCTCACATTGCTAACGGGGACTCCTTACGGAGACGAATGGGATAAGCAATTTCTCTTGCCAGCAGATTGTTTGAGAGTCTTACAAACCTATCCGTTAAATGCTGACTATGTCATTGAGCATACGGAAGGTGGGAGACGACTATTAACTAATGAGTCAGAAATCGGGATAAACTTTATCTTTCGCAACACTGACTATGGTTCATACAGCCCAGAGTTTGCGCAATTACTCGCAGCCAGACTAGCGGTACTTCTTGCACATACCGTGACCGATAAATCAGGGTTAGTCAATCAGGCAATGCAGTGGTATCAGCTAAGTGAACGGATGGCAAAAGGGATTGAATCACAAGAAGGATCTCCGGTTATCGTGAATTCAAATGATTTACGAGATGCCCGTTATGGATCATTCACTGATCGATTTGTAAAGGATACTCTTTCCTAATGGCGTTTCAATTGTTTTCTGGTACAAAAGCGGCAGCAAAAGAAGCCAAAGGAGCGGCTCGTCTTTTTGTTCCGGCTCCTGGTGTTGGCAAAGCCTTTACTTCTGGGTCTAAACTTGGACGTGATATTTTGGGAACCTTTACTTCTGGCCCCTTTAAAGAACTATTCCAGGGGCAAGGACGTTCAGGCTTAGGACTTCCACAAAAGAAAAAGAAAAAACCGAATGCCTCGCGTTAAACACCTTATCAATAATTTCACATCAGGGGAAGTTACTCCCAAACTTCGCGCTCGTTCCGAGCTGAAAGCGTATCGGAACGGAGCCAGAGAAATGACGAATGTTTTAACACAACGTCACGGGGGATTCATTAATCGGGGAGGGGCAAGATTCGTTGATCGTGTGAAGTCAGAAACGACAGAACACGCATTGCTTGATTTTGTCTTTAGTGCTACCCAAGCCTACATTATAGTAGCAGGGGATCAATATTTTTGGTTCACGCTCAATGGTTCGTTACTCACGGAATCTACATTTACGATTACGGGGGCAGCCGATAATGGATCAGGACTTATCCAAATCACGACATCAGGATCACACGGATACTCTAACGGAGACTATGTACGAATCACTGGGGTGTTGGGGACGGTGGAAGCAAATGATGTGTGGTCGGTATCTGGTGTCACGGCGACTACGATTGACTTGGTGGGCTCTACATTCACTAATACGTATACTTCCGGTGGCACTGTCGGCAAGATTGTTGAAGTTACTACCCCGTACCTGGAGGCAGATCTTGATACTCTCGACTGGTCACAGGATGGGGATGTGGTTCATATTACACACCAGAATTATGCACCAAGAACCCTTACCAGAACAAGTGCCACTGCCTTTACCTTAGCCGTGAAAGCCTTCAATAAGGCTCCGAAACAAGCCGTTAATACAACAGCAACAACATTGGTAGCCAGCGGTGGGTCATACAGCGCAGGCGATTCCATTACAATGACAGCCAGTGCTGCTTTATTTGTCGATACAGAATCAAGTGGACATATCTATAGTATATGGGAGTCTCATGGTGGATCATGGCAGATCACTGCTTTCACTAGCACTACAGTTGTCACAGCAACAGTCATTAATACACTATCTACGACACCGACCACACCAACAACCACCTGGAATGAAGCGGATTGGTCAGGCACTGAAGGATGGCCACGTCGGAATACCTTTTACGAACAGCGTTGGGTAACAGGACCAACCACGGTCAAACCCCAAACCTTTTGGGGTTCAGCATTAGGCGGTCCATTAGATTTTGATCAATCAACGACAAATGATGATGATCCGTTTGAACATCAAGTCGCAGCGAACCAAATTAACACTATTACATGGTTTTCCCCACAAAGCACTTTGTTGATTGGGACAGCCGGACAAGAGTTTAAAGCTAGTGGTTCAGCCAATGGGTCTTTAACAGCTACAGATCCGGTAATCCGTAGACAAACACCATTTGGAGGAAAACAGGTAAAGCCTGTGCAAGCAGGTAATGAAACTTTGTTTATTGATCGCTCCGGCAGACGAGTTTATTCATTAGCTTTTTCGTTCCAGATAGACCAATTTGATGGAGATGAAACAAATATATTAGCCGATCACTTACTTACGTCAGGGCAATCGCTGACTCGTTTAGCCTATCAATCAATTCCAGACAATATTGTTTGGGCAAGACGGTCTGACGGTAATTTGTTATCCATGACGTATTTACCCAAAAATGAAATTATTGCATGGGCAGAACATCCCTTAGGGGGAACAGATGCAGAAGCTGAATCGTTGGCGGTTATTCCTAATGCAACAACTGGTGAAGACAATGTATACTTCATTGGTAAGCGCACAATTAATGGTGCTACGCATCGGTATATAGAATATTTTGATTCGACGTTATACGTAGACAGCGGAGTTTCTGGAACAAGTTCTCCAGCCGCAACCACTCTCGCAGGGCTAACACATCTGGTAGGCGAAACAGTTGATGTACTTGGTGACGATAGCCCATACGTACAAACAACAGTATCAGCTACAGGAACGATAACAACAGCCGAAGGCGAGGTTGCAATTACCGAGTCGCAAATAGGATTACCGATTCCTACGCCAACATGTACGCCAAATGAGATTGACCCGTTGATTCTTAATGGACAAACAACTTTTGGAAGACCCAAAAGACCGTCACGTATTTATGTGCGTACAATATCCACACCGTCAATTTATATCAATGGAATCCGGCCTTCGACTCGTTCAACACAAGATGATATGGATGCAGCTCCTCCCACTCCAGCACAGGAAGATTGGGATATTACAGAATTAGGGTATGACGATAACGCAACCATTACTATTACGCAAACCGGCCCGTTGCCAATAAATGTCTTAGGCATCTTTGGCGAATTCAGTTTGGACGACTAATTATGGCAAATGCAGCACTTATTTCTGAAGGTGTCAACAATATATTCTCTGGGGTTCAAGGGCGATTTAATGCGCAAATTCAGCAACGAATGGCAGGGCTTCAAGCAGCCGAGACTCGTATCCAACGAGGGTTGTTTATTCAAAATGCTGCCGTAGATCGAACCTTTTTTGAACGCCAACAGGTCACACGAAGAGGAGGTCAAGCCTCAGGGTTTGCCAAAGGTGGGGTACGAATCGGAAGTGGTTCAGCATTAAATACACTAGTGCAGCAAGCACGGATTGATCGGTTTAATCTCGCTCGCTTAGATTTTAATGTTGCAGTGCAATCACGAAACCTGGAAATACAAGCACAACAAGCGGATTATCAAAAGAAGATTGCGCGTATTAACGAAGGATTTTCTACAATCCAGACTTTGTTGGGTGTTGGTCAAACAGCAGCCGGTGCAGCAAGTTAAAGGATTATAAATGCCTCAATTAGATCAGTCGATTATACAATCTGTTGGGCCGCTAATTCCTCGGTTTTCTACCCCGCAAATCTCAGGGCTGGCTCAAACAGGGCGAGCCATTGCGGGAACAATTTCTCTCATTGAGGAATTCAATAAAGAAAAACGAAACCGGGATTCGTTCGATTTATTTCGGGAAACCCGTCGGCAATTACAAGAGTCAGATAAAGACTTACGGGCAAACATTACCGAAGAAGGCAAGTTCTTAGAAAATGCCGATAAAAATAAGAACCTTATTTTAAAAAGAGCCCGTAGCCAAGCACAAAAAGGCGGGTATGCGGCTGAGTTTGAAGCAAAGATTCAACCGGCCATTTTGTCTCTTGACGATGACCAACTCCAGCATTCTCTCACGCTCAATGGGTTGAATCGTGGGAATGCCATTAACAAAGCAGTCACGGACAGTATTCGATTAGCTGTAGATTCGTTTAACATCAACCAAACAGCTTCGCCGTTTCTGACTGAAACCACGATAACAGGAGCCACTGAGACAGACATTACGGCTATTCCAACAGTAAAATCTCCTGACAAAAATTCAGTAGAGATCCGCTTTAAAAATGAAATTTCCGCGTCAACCAATCTTGGGCAAACAGGCAAATATGTTTTTGAAGAAGTTTTAAATAGCACAGGAGATCCGGCGCAGGCCCAGAAAGCCTTGACCAATTATGGCAATCAGGTTGGACAAGCCTTGCTAGACAAATTGTTACAAGAAAATCCTATGGCATTTTTTGACAAAGGATTCGTAGACGACATAACCATTCAAGTACCTTCTTTCCTAGATGACAACGGAGACATTGTATTTCACGAAGTCAGGGTTGAAGGAGATTTGTTAAAGTCGTATCAGCAACAAGCTTCAACACTAATGGGGCAACAGAATGCTATACAAAACGCTATAGCAAATGAACAAAGCAAACTCATTGCCTTGTCTCAAGATATGTTGGAATTAAATTTAACCAATGCCGCAATTGAAAGCGGGAATTGGCATAATCTGATAGAAGACATGAGCAATCCTGAAAAGATACGGGAATTTGGATTGTTACCAGAGACAGCACAAAAGGTCCGAGATTTTGCTTTGACCATGGGGCAAAAAGGTTTTGCCGGGGTAGACAATACCAGAGTCATCGGAAGTGTGATGGCTGATCTTCGGGCAGGCAAACAGGTTCCTCTAGAAGATGTTAGCGAATTGCTTGGATTCATGTCATTGGATACACAAAAGGAAGCCTTCCGGTTGCTAAAGGATAATCGGGAAAAAGCTGATACGGATGCGAATAAGTTTAATCGACTGCAAATCAATGCACTAGAAGACATAGTGGGAAAAGTTCCAGGCGACATAGATGCCACAGCAAAAGTATTACCAATCATTGCTTTAGGTAAAACAGCGTATATGTCACGAGTGGGCAGACTCGATCCTGCTGACCCGCAGTACGAAACCAAAGCGACACAGATTATGACTGAGATTCTGTTAACCACTTTAGCACAATCTGTCGTTACTTCAGGAGGCAATGCAGGAATTCTTGGATTACTAGATCCTTCGGTTCTTTCCGGTGTGACCCCTGAAGGATTTCTCCTTGAAGGCACAACCAGAGGACAGCAAACATTTCGCACAATAGAAGATGTCAAAGCTGATTATATTAATACTCCGGCTGAGCAGAGAGATCCTTTGCAGACTGCCCAAGCGATTCGTGCATTGTCGCTACGAAACTTTATCTTACGCAGCCGGGAATTAGCAGAACAAGGCGACAAAACAGATCAGCAACAAAACGCAGCCTTGGTACGACAAGCCCAACAGTTAGGCGAACGAGGACGATTACCTTTGACAGAGTTTCAACTTATTTCTGATAAAGTCCTGCTTGGGGATTTACTTATGAAACGAAAAAGGATGCTACGACCTGATGGCAACTGACGAACAACGAGAAGGCGGTATCGTTGAAACAGGCCCACAAGAAGCTGTTGGGCAAATTACGATAAATCCAAAACGAGCCAAGTTTCAAGGATCTCCAGAAGCCTTCAAAGCTGAAGTCGAAATGATGGAGTTCTTGAATGCTCCAACGCAAGAACAAAACAACGAAGATTTTTCTTTTGCCAAACGAGGATTCGAGCCAGAAGACAACCAGTTCTTGCATATCTTAGGAAGACTGGAATCGAATACGTTTGATCCGCGAGAAGACGTGGCAACACAACAGGCTCAATCAATGCAGACCCCGGCTCGCATTGCCAAAACAGGGGAACGTCCTGTCGGGTCGTTACAGTTTGAAATGGCTGATGTTGGGCAGACTCGTAAGGCCGTACAAAAAGGATTACGGGAAGGAATCTTTTCCGAGTCAACCATCAATGACATTGCGGTAGCCAATCGAGAATTCGGCAACAATCCTCGCAAGTGGCGGGATGCCATGTTTGCCATTTTTACTTCACGGCCTACCGATGCCAATCAATTAAATGTCATTGGTATAGAAAATATGAAGAACGATCCGGCCAAGTTGAAATTCGTTTCTTCACCAGTGGCTTCGTCGTTCATTTATAACAACCCAACGGAAGCAGCGCGATTGCTTGGGTCAGTCATGGGAATGCGTGTCCCTGATGATCTTGGAAAAGATGCAGCCATTGCCAAACGGGAAGAGATTTTTAAAGCATGGGGCAAGTTCGAGCAAAAGATGGGCAAACAGGAAGCCGACCAAGCAATCATTGATCACTTTCCTGAGTGGCTACAAACACGTCCCTTGACTGATACATTGATTACGTTTCAAAACAGGCATCAGCAATTAACGACAGGATTGTACGACGAAGCCTTAGGCGTAGTCGATACCCAGGATTTAAACGAGTTTCTACAAGACATGACGCGGATCCGTAGAAAAGATACCGCGCTTAATCCTCACGAAGAATTGAATCGGTCTTTTCTTGAAAGAATGGCTCGTGCAGCCAAGGAAGAAATCGGGTCAGTCCTTCCTTTAAGCGACAAAGCCGGGACAGCCGAAATGCTGTTAGACATGTATCTGTATCCTGGGAATTTACTACGATCTCAGATTGCGAAGTTCGCACAAGAACACAATCTGTCGAGAGATCACAATGTCATCCCAGAGGAAATTGACGGGTTTGAATTGCTTACGTCGGTCTTTGATATTTCGCCTCAAGACTTGGCAGCAAAAATACCAGAGCTTGACCGAGCCCAACCCTTGATCCCGCAACTGTTAAAGATTGCGTCTCCAACAGGGTGGGTATTCGAGAATCCAGGGTTTATTGCAGGAATTGCTGCGGAAGAAGCTACCGATGTAACAGCTTTAGTTGGGGGAGCAATCCTGAAACTGGCTTCATCTGGTTACAAAAAGGTTGCCAATTCTCAACGATTAAAGAATCATGCCAAAGCCAAGGCAGCTATTCAGACAGAAGCCGAACGAAGCATCAAGGCATTCAGTCGTAACTACAACAAACAACTGGAAGAAGTCAAGAAGACTCTTTCAGATCCTGCGAGAGATCAATTAGCAGCAGAACGGATTGCAGCAGGAGAAGATTTATCCACCATTGCAGCCAAGATGGAACGAGGAGCGATTCCTGATTCTGTAGATATTCATATCTTTAATCGGCTTATGGTACAGGACGGGCAAAGTCTCCAACAGTCAGCCAAGACGTTACTTCGAGGAATCAAGAACGGGAAACCCATCAAAAATGATGATGCGTTATTCCAGTCTTTTATCCGAGAAGCTGCGCGGTTCTCTGCTCTTTCCACCTTACGGGAATCCATGGTGACCAACCTTGGAAGAGGGCTTCGAGAATTATCTGATGAAGATCTAGGGAAGTATCTAGGAAACATCAATCAATTCTTGAGCGAAGTAAATCGGTCTTTTTCTAAAGGCGAACACAGCCCACTAGGATTCATCAAACTTCTTGCTTCTATCGATGATCCTGAGACATTGTTTCGAGCGACAAAAGCCATACGACAACCAGGGCTTGCGGCAGTTTACACTGAGCTATATGTCAATTCTTTGTTAGCAAATACTGCAAATTTAATGGGCGGTAATCTGTACTCTAACTCGCTTATGATCGGATGGCAATTGGCAAGGAAATGGGCAGGAGCCATTACACGAGAGAATACTTTTACAGAAGCAGGTGTATACACTATGGGGACCATGGGCAATTTTGTCAATGCCCTTCGTTTAGGGTGGCGAACCTGGAAAACCGAAAAGCCTTCCAGCTTGACCAGCAAGATTGACCTGGAAACCAGTCGAGCGTTCACTGCGGATACGTTTGGAATCGAAAATCAAGCTACAGCCAAAGCAGTCAATTTTGCAGGGCAACTTTTCCGAACACCCCAACGGTTTCTGCTAGCCTCTGACGAACTATTCAAAGGCATTAATGCTGGAGCTGAATTTGAAATGCTCATGTATCGCAAGTCAACCAATGGACTCATTGAAGGAAAACCTTGGAAACAATTTGCGAAAGAAGTTTGGAGAAATCCTGAAAAGTATCGACGATTTATTCCTGAACTCAAAGAAGCACGACGCAAAGGGGAATTTTCTACCTTTACCAACCCTTTAGGAGAGGTTGGGGAAGCAGTGATTGATTTGGCCAATAGTCATCCGTTGCTTCGTCTCGTGCTGCCGTTTATTCGTACGCCAATCAATCTTACAAAAATGACTTTCGGTGAACTAATTGGGCTCAAGCGATTAAAAGACGTATGGCAAGGAAAATTGGTGCATCGGGATCCTGCTGTCAGGGCAGCCGCCAGAACTGACTTGCTCATGACTAGTGGGTTTTATGCAGGCATGATCAAAATGCTCGATGATAGTGACGGGAGATTTCGTATCACTGGTCCAGAGATTGCCGACGCACGAGCCCGACGATTCATTCAACAGAATACCAAGTGGGAACCCAATGCGTTACAGTGGGACCGAGACGGAGATGGAAAATTTGAAACATCTATTTCCTTAAATCGCATCGATCCTTTTGGGCAAGCTCTTTCTATCATTGGCCTATTGTACAACCATAAACAATATTTGTCAGAGCAAGAATATGCACAAATGGCTTCAGCTGGAGTGCTAACACTGGCTCAAACCTTTGAAGACAAAGCAATGTACAGTGGGGTGGCAGAACTGTTTGACCTCATTGCCTCGTCAGAAAGTTTTGTCGGTGATGCGTTTGAACGGGCTGTCCGACGATCCTTAACCAAACTCATGATTGTTCCAGGGTTTCTCGATGGAGCAGAAGCAATGATGGATCCTGCACGACGAGACGCATCGACGTTATGGAATTCCTTCGCGTCAAAAATCCCAGGGCTCAGTAAAGAGGTTCCTGTAGTATTTAATTTCTTTGGCGACCCCATGATTGGACTAGGGCCCATCACAGAGATTACCGATAATCCTGGGTTCATGAGCACCTTAGTTGGAAATTTCTTTCCCTTTATCGGAGGACTTGAAGTCGAGTCTGCGTCAAAGGATGACCAAAGAAAGTTCAATGCCATTATGTTTATGGTCAACCGAGCCAACTATATTCCTGCCAAAATAAGCGAAAAGCAAGAACTTGCCGGACAGAAACTTGAACTGACTCCTGAAGGATTGTCCTGGTATACCGAAGCGGTAGGCAAAAATATGCTGGAAACCGTTGAGCGTGTAATGAAGACCACACGAAAAACCACGCGTCCTAA
>JAAOEI010000211.1_pt1 | contig 23988 bp, 34 predicted proteins | sample 7059261 | NCBI WGS metagenome assembly JAAOEI01 (sample SAMN14008812, study PRJNA610033) | viral metagenome | isolation source: viral particles filtered from seawater | place: China: Hangzhou Bay, Yangshan Deep Water Harbour | collected 2017-10-31 | reverse complement strand
CATTCAGCATAACCTTTGTTCGTATGGGGGTATCCTGACACAGTCTCGCTTTCTACAACACCATTGTAGACAGACTTTGTATATTTATCGTCTATTAACATTGAGACATATCCCTTTACTTGTCTATGATTTCCGTGGTCAATCTGAGATTTATTTATTAAAAAGTTATATTTAGGATTGTTGAATACTTCCTCCAACTTAGAACTCTTCACAACACCCGTTTTAACTTCGTATTTAGATCCACAGATAACGATGTCAAAGGGATCTAATCTTCCAACCATATTCTTTTCTAAATAACAGGGGATACCTAATTCCTTTAAGATTATTTCTAGCATTAACATACCGATGATTCCTTCGATATTCTTATTAAGTTGAGATTTTCCAGTCGTGAAAACGGAAGTTTTTTTATTACTGCTCGCATAATTTTCGATACCTTGGGCAGTTTCCTTAGCTCTGCCAATAATATCTAGGGGAATATCCTTGAATACCATTCATTATTAGGCAGGATTGGGTTACACCCCTGCCCTAGGTGTAACCCACTGCCAAGTACGATATTAACACAGTTTATGAACTATGTCAACTACCTTAACCAGAGAATCATCTGAATTACTTTCCAATTTAGGGGTTCTAAAACCGGGGGTTTGGGAGGTGATAATGGAATTTCCTCCTCCTTAGAATTCTTTTCTTCGATAGGAGGAGGTTCTTCCTCAAGCACTTTTAGACTCCTTCTGAAGGTGTTTCTTCCGCAGTAGCGGCCTCAGGAGTAGTCTCTTCCACTGAAGTTTCAGTTGTTGCCTCGGCAGTTTCATCTGCTGGGGTTTCGGCTGTCTCTTCAGTTGAGGGAGCGTCTTCTTGGACTGTGAACTCCCAATTTGTACCATCGTCACCAACTACAGAAACAGGTACACCATTTGTTGTGTGAACTACACATGCCATTTTGGTTGTCCTCCTTTCCTCTAGATCTTACCTTAAGATACGGCTTTTCGTAAACCTACTAAAGCAAGTGCGTTGAATATCATCTGCACGGATTGTTCTTGGGTATTGTAATGAAAATACCATCCAATCGCAGCATATATTAACATCGCAGCACAGACTGCATAAGTTTTATAACCTTGAGCAAAATTAAGTTTTACTAGATCCTTCATTGGATTTCACCCCCTCCTTAATTTCTTTGACTTCTTCGCTTATCGTATCACTAACAGTCTGTTTAATGGTAGAGGTTTGGGTATTCCAGAGTTGTCTCATCTCCTGAAGTTGATCATCAATTCGACCTTGGCGTATCTTGAGTTCGGCAATATCATACCTATCGTTTTTCATGTCGTGATCGATAATGTCCAAGGAGCGTTGGAGCTGCTCAATCATCTGTTTGAGGACTTTGAATTCATCTGACTCCTGAACCTTGGAGTCTCCAAATAATTTCATTAGGCTCTTTCTAAACCAAAGAATTCTAATATTCTATCCCAAAGACTTTTAGGTGGTGTCGATGGTTGAGGATTATCCGGTGTTGGAGTTGGGATGGGTGTCGGAGTCGCTGACTGGCAATCACTCAGTTTCTTATTAAGGTCGTTAATCATATTTGCCTGTTGGTTATTAATAGAGGAAAGATTGTTATTTTCGTCAGTCAATTTAGTGACTTGGGCAATATTGGAGTCAAGATCTGTTTTAACACCTGGGTAAAGAATCGCCAATTGGATAAACGCCCTGACCATTGTCTCATTAGTGGGATCAATGTTGTTCTCTTTAAACAACTGTGTCAGGTAATCTGGCATACTTGGTGATTGTACCACATTTGGCAACTTGGGTCTTATCCAGCCTTGGATGTATGCATAGTTATATAGTTTGATATGGCAAGGCGAACCAAGTGGATCGTTTTGTTCAAAGACCTCCACAAATCCTGCATTGGTGTTTTTACCGGTAGCGACCCCAGTATGTCCAACCCCACCATTAAACTCAGAAGTCCAAACAATAATATCCCCTGTGGTGGGGATGGCGGTAGGAGTATTAACGATTTTATCGAAGTAAAATGGGTCAGCATTGGCAAATAATTGGTCTGCGTCTCCCCAAGTATGCGGCAGACCCAAATAATCTGTCCATACCTCAATTAGACCAACACATTGTCCTTTATTCCCGGGGGTATCACCTACATTGGGTTGACCGTTGTACTGTGTAAATAGATTGTTAAACGCTTCCTGTATATCCACTTAAGTCGATCATACCATATTATTTCAAGTAGTAATGGGTAATTACCGTCACCGCCACCTGAATAATCGCCAATGCTATCCCACTAATACCTATGATAAATTTCCAATTAGCCCTTAAGTCGTCAACAAATTCAGAATTGGCTTTAAAATGAGGTAGATCTATTCCCGCATGATAGTTATCAATTGCATCCAGACGAGTTTCAACCCGAGCAATCCGGGTGGTATTATCAGTGTTATTATCCCTCATATCTGCGGTTAAACGATCAACTTTCACGTTAAGAGCAATCAGAAGATCGTGATCGGGTGTGGCTGAAACTCCTTTATCCATATAATATCCCAACAAACTGTTGTAAACCAAATTGTCTTGTAATTGCATCGTTCAATAATATCTCCATTATGTCAAGTTCCCGTAATAATTATGTATTATTTCTGACCTTTAAGAGAAGCCGGGGCACCATGCCAAGCATTCCATCCCTGTTCTTTATATATTAACCTCCCCATTAATATATTCTTCGCAGGGTCAAACATATCCTTAAAATCATTTATACCTTGGGCTTTTAGAAAATCTCCATGTCTACGCATAAAGTCATCAAAAGTATTGGAATTTATTTGCATCACCCCCCTGTCAATAGACCCATCAGTATTATGGGTGTACTCTCTTGTTGGATCATGAGTAGCATTCTCTCCGCTCATTGCTTGATACCATTCGTCATGGTGGTCAGGGAAAAACTTTTTAACCAGACTATCTATGTCAGGATTGGCAGAAGGAATAGGTTGGGGCTGTTGGGTGGGTTGGGGTTGAAACTGAGCTAATTGTGGTGCTTGTTGAGGCATTTGCTGCTTATTTAGGTTTGCTTGATCTAATGATTGGTGAAATTGGGAAGATCCAGACACAGGAGACACAAGACTGTTATCTTGCCCTAAGAGTGTTCTTATTAATTCAGCTAGTTGTGGTGGTAAATTTAGAGCCATCCTTTGTCCTTTAAAAACTTAACCGTCTCAGGGACACCTTTACCAATTTGGGATCGGTAATAGATATCTGACAGGTTTATCTTTTGTATAACATTTTCGTAGATATCTTTCAAAGCAGCCTTTAAAGTGTCTTTAACTACGCATGCCACCATGACCACCCCATTCTCAATAAGATAGGTATCGTCATCCCTCGAGACTCCATAAAACCATAAATTAGGTTCAATCTCCTCTTCTATGGTGAAGAATCTCCCCGCAACCTCTTTATTCTCTGTTCCTGGGCTACAACAATAGATCCTGACTCCAACTGAGATATGGGAGTAATCAAACTGAATTGGTTTTCTCTCAAGTAAGTTGATGAAGAATTTGGCAATCGACCAACCGTTTTCCTGTCTAAGTGCCATCTCTGAGAAGAATGAATCATATCCAAACCTAGGAGTAAATTCTAGAAAATATGGATCGCCTGATTTCTCCTCCATAATATTGTTAATGGCGATTTGCCCAACGTAACCCTTCTCCTTTAATAGAGGCTCTAACTTCTTGATATAGGTATCAAAATATTTGGACTTCTCAATGAAGAATAACGCCTGACCCATGCACCCTGAGGCTTGTCCCACTCCTACCTTATATTCACTATCCCCAACTTTCTTTTGCTCAAAACACAAACAGGTTGATCCGGATACAAAATGTTCTCCGTTAAACCAAGCACTAAAATCGGCCTCTTTACCTTCAACAAATGTCTGTAACTCGAACTTCTCAAACTGGTAATGTTTCTTGCGACAATCCTCCCTAAGCCACATTAAATAGGCGGTCAAATCAGTCATATTCTTGGAGGTATAGGTTTTACTTGATCCTGCAAATTCTGCTCCCTCGGCTTTAAATACAAATTTGGTTTCCTCTTCCTGAGTTCTACAAAAGGCAATTGCTAAGTTTAAACTACTAAATTCGTAAGTTCTGGGAAGTTTCAGACCGATCTCAAGGGCAATATCGTTACCATAGGTGCGTTCGTGCTCAATCTTATCAACAAAAGTTCCCCCACCAACGACCTTGTAACCCAACTTCCTAAGCATATCAACCGAGTACCCACCACCATTATCATCAACGATGATAACTAACTCCTCGGGTTTTTTCTTGCTAATTACCTCCCAGAAATCCTTGACCCATTCGTTTTTATCAATAATCCCTTCGCCCATTTTGGCCCCACCTGATTCATTACCATCAACCTTAGTAGCCTCAGGGGATAACCATATCTTGATTGGATAACCTTCACGTTTGACACGCATGGCGATTGAGAGCATCGAACCGTTATACATTAAGAATAGGAATGTCGGTTTCATTTGGGTGGTAACCATCCTAGTAATTTCTGACCAGTTTTGGATACCCAATCTTGAATATTAGAGGTTTTAACCCCTTGGTAAGTTGCCCCAATCTGATCTCCGTTACCTTTGTAGATGGTAGTGTGACCCCAACCGCTGTTTGATTTATCAGGTGCATAGAATATCTGAGCCCCAGGCACAATCTTAGACATATCGGTTTGGATTTGATCCTTATTCTTGGTAAAGGCATCATAGGCACTGGCAAACTTACCTGATACCCCTTGAGCCATCTCAACAAACTTTTCACATAAACCGTTGTAATCCTGTGATCCTAACTCTTTTAATGCTTTATCTAGAATCTTGGGATTTGCCCCGGCCTGAATAGCCTGAGAAGTCACAACCGATGTTTTAGGATCTGGAGGTAAATATTGTAAATAATCTAAGTTAGGAGAACCACTTGCCGCAGCTGAAATAACATCCTTAGAGTATGATCTCTTTTTCTTCTTTCGTAAGGCCATAATTTCATACTAACCCAGTTGTAAAGTATTTACAAATTGACATAGTTGTGGTACTATATTAAGTATGATATTAATGATGATTGAAATATTACTCGCAGTAGTTATAGCCGTGATCGTTGTGACTGTCATTCTGACAGCATTGGCTCTCATCGCAATGTATATTTGGATGAAACTTACTGATTGGACTGACCCCTACCATTAAGAAGTTCGTATAGAAATCCTCCAACTCCCAAACCCGCAGCGGGTAAACCAGCTTTTCCAAGGACAGATTTAGCAATAGTTGGTGCAGCACTCCTTAAAGTGGCTCCCTGACCATAGAGTTTATTTGCTCCCTCATATTTAGGGGCAACATTACTCAATTCAGTTTTAATCGCCTTAGAGATTATGCCATAGGCTTTTTGAGTGTCAGAGCCAACTCCTGATTGAAAGAAATTCTCTCCTGCTGCTTTACCAAATGATGCTGCCTTTTGGGCCGCTAAGATAGGGTCAATTCCCGAACCTTCATAAGCAGTTCCAGCATCTTTCCCAGGGGTAGCTACCGCCTTAGCAGTGGATTGGGGAAACTCCTGATCTAATATTCTTTGGACTTCTCCCCTAACCCCAGCAACCTCACCTTTGGCTTCTCCTAATGCTCTACTTAAAATTTTGGCTTTATCTAGTTTCTCTGCACCAGAAACCGAGTTGATGATATTTTCCCACCCCTTTGCACCTGACATTAGCGATGGGATAGCATCTTTTAAATTCGTAGCGGCACCAACCCCTTTACTAATTCCACCCTTAATCATTCCTGGCCCTCCGATTAATGAGTCTACTGCTAATCCTGCGCCCAAACCTGTTCCAACGCCTTCTTTCAGAGCACCACCAAGTGGAGCGTTCTTCTGACCGGCAGCACCTAATGCCTGAGCGGTTTTAGGAGAAATAAAACCTGTCTCAGGAACGTTTTGGCCTGTAACGGTATCCAGTCCTGTTTTACCAACCTGAGCCAACATTTCCTCACCCGATAAAATAGGCTTGAGAATTCCTCCTAATACTGGCGTGTCCAATAACCCTGGTGCGGCACGATTAACTTCTTGAGTGAAGGCACCCTGATCTGAGGGACTAAACCCGGTCTGAGCGGATTGTTTGTTATTTACTTTATTGAATTTATCTGCCCAACTCATTGGCTTGCCCCCTGACTTTGAGTATCAGCATTAATGAAATCATCAATCCCCACCCCGTATTGGGTTTTCATTAATTGGTCTAATTGGTTAATCTTTTGTTCGGCCTGTTGGTCGGTATCATAAATTGAGGGCATAAGTGATCCAATCCTATTTAATTCTTGTAAGTTGAACCTAAATCCTGATTGTTGCCCCGCCCCAACCAATCCCCTGATCGATGATGCTAAATTTGTCACATTGTTTTGATAAGTCTTGGAATCCCCACCAATCCCCATACCTAATACTCCTGGGATATCAACTAAATGTCCTGTTTCAGGGCCCTTAATGGAAAGGTTATGATAATCCTTGAGTAAGTTGTAAACCTCTTGGACTGTGGATCTAATCGGTGCCATTTCATCAGTGTTGTAGTAAATATTGTTGGGATTGGTGTAATTACGTTTAAATGTTCCATCAAAGGCATCGCTCGTAATATTTAAGTGAGATGCATCCTGTTTGGCTTTATTATAAACCTGGGGTGAGACATACCCATCTTTACCTTTGTTTTTATCAAAGAGATCCTTGGTTTTGGCAATATAATCTAGTTGAGCCGCCTGATTGACATCTACTGTTGATTTAGCATTAGTTGATGCAATAACTGACGGTGCAGTTGTGGTTGTTATATTTGATTCAGCATTAGTAGCAGCAATCTTTCCTGGGGCTGTATCTGTAGCAACCTGACCTCCCGCTAAAGCAGATTGACCACCTCCAACTGCGGAGTTAATTTGTCCCTGATAAGCATTCTGGGGTGAAAGTTGATTAGAATTTGTTGGAGGAACAAAAGTCTTTGGGTCTGGTAAACCTAACGCCCCATATTGAGATGGATTTATTATTGCCATATTTTATCCTGTTGGTGTAGTTGCCCAGTTCCCATTAACCCAATAAACTGTTCGTCCATTCTTATCGGTTGTGGTTGGCTGTTGAGTTGTTGGGGCGGCATATCCAGTCTGAGTATTAAATGCCCCAACATAAGGAATTGCCATATACTTGGCTGCATTTGCTTGTGCCTGTGCTAAGGCTTGGCTAAATGGAGCCATTGCCTGTTGTATTGCCAAATCCTGTTGTGATAACCAGTTAGAGAACTGATTTTGTCCCTGCGATTCTCCTAATTGAAGTGACGATAGTGGTTGACCCGATTGTAATTGTCCAATCTGACCAAAGATGTTTTGCAAGGCACTGGCCTCGTTGGTTTCGACTGGTTGAACTGCTCCTGCTCGATTTTGTTCGGCACTAAAGGATGTCGTTGGAACTCCCCGTGACGCATATTCCTGATTAATAGACTTGGTTAAATCATTAATTGTGTTCTGATATTGTTGCTGAATAATAGGTACTGCTGATCCCAAAGCCTGAACTGCTGGTTGATTTTGTTGAATTATGAATTGATTATTTGCCGCTGCGTTGGCTTGATCTACCTGGGCTTGAGTCTCTGGAGTAAAGATCTTCCCCAACATAGAAGTATCACCTGGAGATTGACCTCCACTGTAGGTTAATTGTTGACCTGCTGTTAAGGGTGTATCTGCACTAATTCCTAGATATTTAGCAAAGTCCTGAGGATTGAAACCGATTCCCTGATATCCTGGGGTGTTGGCTGCTCCTAATTGATTAATCTGACTGAGAGACTTCCCAACGAAGGGCGAGGTTGATCCGATTGTGTAATACCCCATCGATTGATCTGCCATAATTACATACTACACACTTTGTCCAATTTCTGACAATATAGCGTTCAAGACTTCATCATCGTCTAAATTGACCTGAATGTGCCCAATATCCTCATCTGTTAATCCTTCTAAATCTATTGTCTTGACTACTTCTGCACCATGAGGTGCTAGTAAAACACCTAAGTCTGTAGTTAAACTCTTTTGGCCGTTATTAAATAATACCAATGTCACGATTGACCTCCCGAGTTATTAGCAGTAAATTTCCATTGAGATTGAGCATAGATATTTGCAGTAGTTCCCCCGCCAACATTATATATTTGAACAACAAAATTTGTCTGGCCAGGATATGTTCCATTAGTCTCCCAATTTAAAAGGTCGAATCCTGACGTAAATTGAAATTTACCCGCAGCTATACCCGCTCCGATATTTGGATAAATTTGCATTGATCCTACTGCGCTTGTTCCCTCATAAATTGCCACAAATGGAATAGCCAGATTAGTGTTAGCCCTTATTTTAGGAGTAATCCAAGTAGTATAAACAGAGATATTTCCTGTTCCTACATTTCCTGAAGCAGCGGAAATAGAAGTTGTTCCAACTAATCCACTATATCTTTGTCTGGACTTTTGGACTTCATTCTGGGCATCAAAAGTCATTCCTGATAAAGCAGGTTTATTAAAGACTGATAATGGTGACTCCGAATTAAACCCAAAACGGTCAGAATCGCCAATTACTCCTGAGTTGATACCGTCTGATAGGGTTCTTGAGGTTCCAATTGTCTGATGTGTTCCACCTGTTTGTTCGTTATCCACTGGCCCTCCTTTGATTTACATCATATTCTACCTCTAAGCCAAATATCTGAAATGGATTGGTCGTTGAGTTGTCAGAGAATTTAACAAACAGATACCTACCTCTTGCCCCGGGTTGACCGTTTCCTTGCCCTGTAGGTATACGACATTCTAAAACTCCGTCTATCGCTTGGCCCACCGATACGTATTTTCTAGCTCTTTGGGATAAGTTGTTACAAACTGCCACCTCAACCTGAGCCTCACATCCCGGGTTCATTGCTGCCCTCATCCAATACCAGTTTTTCTCTTGAGTAGTTCTGGCATAAATCATTAATTCTAAAATCGACTGAATTGGAGTACCGTTATCAGTTTGGGCGGTTCCTGATAATTGAAATACCTGACCCGACCCATTACCGAAGATCATTTGTAGGTTACCATTAATATCTTTATAGGAGTGATAGGATTGAGGAAAATCAGCAAATTGCCAAAGCATAGTTTCATTAAGCCTCATATCATATTTTAGGATCGAATTATTGGTTGTGACCCCGGTGTAATCATCGGTGGTTGTTCCAATTGAGACAAAGTAATCATAGAGGTAGATTCCCCCATCGGCGTTATCAAAGACCGTTCCAGCAATAGCCGAACCTGATTTATTGTAGATTATCTTTTGGGTGGGATTAGTTACTAAGATTGGGGATGATCCAGCATAGGAATAAACACCTAATCTATTTAGCCAAAACGCCACTCCTTCCTGAGAGGCATAAGAGTACGGAGATGTTGGCCCGGAGTTGGTAGCAAGATCAGTTAAGTTTGCTCCATCCCATCGGAATAACTGTTGATGGGCATTCTTAACAATCATTAAACGGTCATAGTTCTTGAATAGAAATGAGTTTCTACCCTCGCCAGGTATGTTGATTGATGATGAATCTGAGGTTCCAGAAAATGCCCAATTTGTAGCATCATCAATGGCTGAATAAAATAACACCGAAGATGTACCAGAGGCATAGACCCTATCTTGGTAAACTTCAAAGAACGGGGAAACTGGGGCTAAGGAAGTGTTGCTAAAAGACGTTCCATCAGTTGAGTGCCTAGTCGATCCTTTACCATCACCAACAATCATGACATCGTTTAATACAGTTTGACCTACTATTGCGGTTCCTGAAGCATCAAAGGTGCCATTACCGGTAACCGTCCATGCGCCTGTCCCTTGGAGTGACGAATAAAGAACTGATCCTGAATTTCGATAAAGATTGAAGGTTGTTCCATCAAGTCTGTACCAAGAAAATAATCTATTAACAGAAGCATTGTCTGGTGTCCCTAAAAAGGTGACATAACCTGGGCGTTTGGATTTAGCCCCAAAGGGATCAGACACCAAGTTAAGGGATTGGATAATATTCCCATCACCCATACCAAGGGGATTATTTTGGGTATTTAGTCCATCGAAATTCGTGATAGATACAAGTGGCATATTTACATCCAATAATCATCGGCAGAATCTATAGTTTCCTCTAGCCTCGCATATATTGGCCCAGTCTGAACCCTGGGAGTCATATCTGCTTTAAATCTCTGTAACTGGCTTTGGGCCGAGGCCTCAAGGGAATCTGCTTCCTGAGGTAGATTATCCTTTCTTTTGGCTTGGGCCAAACCGTAATCAACGAATGATTTTGAATATCCTTGCATTGATACTGGTAACTGGTCTCCGTCATTAACCAGAATCGGAGGTAATTTGTAGTATAGAATACCAAAAGTTGCTGACGAACTGTAGGGTCTCCTCCCCATGATTGTATCTCCGTACATATAAAATAAAGGCAAGGTCTGGTCGTAAATTGTTGATGGATCGAAATCATTGATATCGGTATAAGTCGCCTCAACCGGAGCGGTGCCAGATCCATTTGTGACCCAAACCCTTCTCACTTGTTTGAAATCTGTTGCAGTAATTGTTCCGAGTTCAACATTTGCGCCATAAGTCAACGATGTACTTCCCAAAAGATAGTCCTTATTGAGTTCAATCGCCGCATTTGTCATAACTTCTAGCCATTCGTTGATCCAATCATTAATCATTCCATCATCGGGAATATAGGAAGCATTGAACAATTTATTCTTAATAGAACTCCTGATCTTCCCCAGCGAGTAAAGGGGATATCCGGCAAATGTTTGCCAATCAGATTCAGGTGAAGTCTGATTTAAAACAGAATTTCTAAAGTAGGTTTTATAAGCGTAAGTACTGGAACCGCTGGTATCGTCAAATATCGTCGTAGTCCCATTGGGCATTATCCCAATAGTTCCCGATGACATTGGCACTGCGGTACCCGCCGTCCCAGTGGTCGAACGCTCAAATACGATTTGGTCGTACTTGATCCCATAGACAGGTGTGTCTGTGGGGTGAGCAAAAACGGTTGTTCCTGTGATTGTCCCAATCGTCCCATTCGGGCTGGACGCTGAAAGCAGCACAATCTCTGTTTGTGCCTCACCGGTTTCACCGATCTGCATTGCCCAGGAAGCGTTGAATTGGTTAAGAGCCTTAACTGGTAAGGTTCCTGAGCCAACGGAGATAGGGCCTGTTAAGAAGGTCACTGGTGACGTTCGTGGTAATAGGTTTTCGACACTTATGATCACAAATTAACCTCCATAAAACTTTCCAATCATCCCATTTATTGAGGGCGGAAATTGAGTGCTATAAATACCATCAACCAAGTAAGCATTGTCATAGATGTAGGGATTTGCTCCGGTGTTGGATACTGAGTCTGCCGCTGTAAAAACTATGAATGCTGTAGCACCTAGGTTAAAAGTCTGAGTAGTACCAAGTTGCGTCCAAGACGAACCTCCCCAGAAATAGAATTTAATGGTGTGGGCTGTGAAGTCGTATTCGATCTTGACATCCTGCCCCTTAACTTGGGATGTATCAATATCGTAGGCGGTGGTTGAGGCCTGTCGAATGAATAAACGATATTTACCCCCGGCAGCTGTCCTACCGGTAATTTGGGCAAAGTTATTATTGTCTACATAGAGAAAGAGTCCACCTGAGGACTCTAATGTCGAATCAGTTGTCCAAGTCAAGTTACATTGGACGGTGATTTGACCATTACCGCTCGAGGTGACGGAAGCGACCGATTTCAGGTTGTCATCAAACAACGCAGTTGACTTGGCGTGGGGCTGGGCAATATCCAGAACGTTATTTTGGGAGATGTACCCATCTGGGTCTGTTTTTGTCCATTTCCCAGTATCGATGGTGGTGCCATTAAAGGCATCTGACATTTTGGTTATTACCATATTATTTTACAAATCCTCCCGCTGTTATTGATAAAGCGGCAGTTCCTTGCTGTTGATAAGTCACCGGAGATCCAGAGGTTGCAATAAAAGGAGTTTGTCTATTGGTAACAATTCCGCCATTAGCATTAAATGCCCAAGATCCTGCTAGAACATTGGCAGTGCCACCATTGTATAAAGCAACTGTCCCTCCAACTACCCCCATGTTAATCTCTAAATCAGTGATGTAAATCGTTGAACCATTAATACCTGCTTTGAGTGTCCCGAAGGCCGTACCAGCGGTATTAATTGTTGTTCCCCAAGCATTTAACGGTAAAGCAGATTTGGTGTCCATTGTACCGTTGGCTGCTATATTACCGTTAGAATCAGTCCTTATAGCTCTAAAAGTACCACCACTATCTGTTCCCCCAACTGCCACCGGATTGCTTGATAATGCAACCCCAGTACCAGTGTTCCCTGTAGCCGTAACCTGACCTTGCCAAGGAAATGTTGTCCCAACGCCACCAATATCAATTTTAGAAATAGGGAAAGTGGTACCCCCAACCGTATCGATTGGAATACCTGTTTGGGTGCCTTGTGTAATTAATATTGTTCCGGCTGCCATGTTATAACCTCGTTGCTATAAAAGTGATTGTTGCAGGATAAGTAATTGCCCAGTTTATCCCCCAAGGTAATGGTTGTCCTTTAAGAATAGTTCTGGTTTCAAGGTAAACAAAGTTAGGGGTCTTTAATGGATCAAGTTTCGGATTTGGGTTTTGAACTGACCCATGAGGGTTAGGATTTTGGATTTTAGTGAGTTTAGGGTTAACATTTATTATTGACATTCATTTATCCACATCCTATTAAAGCATCAATTGTACCGGAAACAACTGCTAGTAAACCGTTTTTGACTTTGATAAAAGGCGCAGAAGAGACTGTCCCGCCGGTGTAACCGCCTAAAAGTAACGAGGAAGATGTGCCTTGAAGTGTTCCTGAAGAATCATACAGAGCAACTGTACCAGTAGTAGCGGTTCCTACCACATACGTATTCCAATTTCCCCCGTAATTCATGACTGAAACCGTTCCAGCTGCGGTTCCAACTAAGTGTTTATAACCGTCATTAGCAGATTGACCAAACATATACTTTCATACTACACGGTTTGTCAATTTTAGGCAATTATTTCTTCAGATAACATCTCAAGGAATGGTTGCCAGTGCTTAATAAACACTAAATCTGAGTCATAATTATCAACAATTCTTTGACGGATATATTGAGGATCTAAGGGATTATTGTAAATTTGTTCTAAATATTCAGCTATTTTATCCGAGTCTGGGATACCAAAATATGACCCTAAGGGTGACTCCCGGCGCTCCTTAATCGGTGCCAAATAACCTGTTTTACCAATCTCAACCAGTTCTTTCATCGAAGTCCATTCATTAGTTATTACTGGTACCCCCACCGCTTGTGCCTCAATAATCGGAATACCAAACCCTTCGGAGATAGATGGAGCTAGCAAAACATCAAACATATTGTAAATTCGGGTCATCTGATCCCGTCCAATCTTGAATTGTTGCTCGTAAGGTTGGAGAAAATAGATACAATTGGCTATATCATAATGATTCGCATCGCACCATTCGAGTAAATTTAGCCCACCAGGCTGAGTCATATTCACATGAAAATAGATGCCTGATTTAGGATATTTATCATGGAATTTCTTGAATGCCCTCAAGGCGTGTTCAAATCCTTTCCTAGATGGTAATTCTTTATTTGCACCAACAATCCCTACTAAAAAGATATCTTCGGGGATATTGAGCATCTTTCGACACTCCTTTTTATCAAGTATGACCATTTTCTTGGTATCAATCGAATGGGGAATATAAGTAGAATGGAACCCATTTCGTTCTAATTCCTCTTGACCAAATTTACTCATCGAGATAATCCGATAGGCTAATCTCATCCGTTGTCTGACAATCTCGGGCATTGGTTCGTGGTCAATTGGAACCCAAGGTATATATCTAGTTACTTGTTGAAGGCCGTTTAAATCTAACGGCCAGGAATCTTGTAAAGAAATACAACAATCTGCCTGGTAATCTTTAGCATGGTGAATCATCCCATCTAAACCCCAAGGATCGTTCATCTTAGGATATTGTGGAACTGTCGCAAATTGAGCCTCAACATCGTTGGTATCAGTTAAATCTTTAGGGATGAAACCCCCTAGTGCCCATCCCTCCAAACCAAAAAACGCTCCACAAGCGATATCAACTCCTGATCTGCGTATTCTTGGTACAACCTCTCTGGTTTGGTTGCCATATCCTGACGTTGACCAACCAGCGTTGGAATTCCAATAGATCCTTAAAGGTCTCTTTGGCTCTTCACTAGGGGGTTTCAATTGGGTAATTCTGCCTCCAACCTTTAAGGCTTCATCAATGATCGGATCACCGGTTGCCTGAGGGACTATTTTAGAATCGTCTGATGCTAGATTCATCTGGTAAATATCTCCTTATATAAAGTTATGAATACTCCAAATATCCAGTATCTTTTGCAATAATAAATGAGGTCTTTATAGCCACATGTAACCTCTCCTTTTTTGGCGGCTTCTTTGATCTCTTCTTGGTCAATATCCTCTGGCCTTACTTTGTTAAAATCTCTCATTTTATTAAATCCTGTAAATAAGCCAAGATTTCGGGTTTAGTATGGGTATTTAGAAAGTCCATTTTATCTCCAATGGTGTTCCCTCCTGCCAAATGTATCACTTTGACCACCATATCCTTATCAGGGAAGTGATCTTTGGCCGCTGGGACTATTAATTTACCATCTTTTAGTTCAAACCGCATCATTTCACCTTTGGAGATCAATCCGTTCCAAGTATCTTCCGCATCAAGGTTTTTGACTTTCCAATCAAAGTAGAAAGCAATAATATTTAATAGATCTTGCTCCCGGTATTGATAGGCCCCAAAGTGTTGACTATGGCATAATCTAAACCACTTCTCCACAAGTTCTCTATTTCTCATCGCAACTAGTCCACAATTTAGATACATTGTTGGGGGGACATCGACTACCGAAACTTGTCCAAAAACTTGAGGATCGTACCTATTCCAATTAAGAGGAGCAGCCAAATCATAACTGGTATCATTAATAATATGGTTAAGATCCCCAGTAATAATGCTGTCGGCGTCAATTTTGAGTACAAGATCATAGTCTTTAAGTAACTGACGAGCAATAATCGGTGTAGCGCGATAGAAGAACGCAGGGTCATTATAACTCTCTATTTTAGCCTGATTCCAGAGTAAAAGTGGTAATTCCTCCTCACTGTGAAACTTACGCAGGGAATTCTTCATCCGCTCGTAATATTTCATGTTATTTGCGTCAGCGATAGTGAATACTACTACTTTACCTTTTGGCATACAAATACTGAGGCTTCCGTGGACATTTGTGCCCAATCGAAGCCTAAATCCTTCATGGTGGTTCTGATCTGGTCGATATTGTAACCACACCAGACGTGATATTCAAAGATAATGGTATCGAATTTATCAGCAATTCTTCTAAAAGAATCTGAACAGAGTATTTTCCCCTCCTCACCTTCGGGATCTAACTTTAGTAGGTCAACGTGATCTATTTTGTACTGGTTTAATATATTCTCAAGAGTAGTCACTTCGACCTCCTCCCCCTTTAATGTTGGATCGGCGACTTCTTTAGAGAGGGAGAACATAGTCTTGTTTGTATTGTGGTTGAGTAACATCTTACCGGGTTTATTGGAGACTGCGGCCTGGATGACGGTGACATTCTTGAGTCCGTTATATTTAATGAGCTCATTGATGACGGCAACGTGTTCAGCGGATGGCTCAACGGTGTAAATTTCTTTGGCATAATCAGAGAAATAATTAGTAGTCCACCCAGCGTTCCCCCCCACATCAAGGATAGTGAGGCCGGATTTGCCCGCAAGATACGGAGCATAAACTTTATCTTTATAAATCTCACCAAGGACATGACCGGGGTAGTAATCAGCCAGATTCCCTTCATAAAATAGTGCTTTCATAACATTTAAAACGGCCCTAGGCGAAGCGGACACTTCTAAACCTAGAGCCGTTTGTGTCCGCTTTCCTTTAACCAATCAACCATATCACATTATGGTGTTCCTGGCAAATTGGCGAGTTTTGGCACAAATCCTGAGTTATCCCAAGTTGATTTGATAGTCACAGTATATGTGTCTGTCAGTGCAACTGCGGAAGTTCCCCTAAAAGCGTGCTGGGCTGTTTTAACCAAGACGCTTGTTCCAATCGAACCACCAAATAAGGCGGTTGTCGTGGTGTTGTTATCCCAAGTTAATCCCTTAACGTCAGAAACTTTGGCTATCTTTGTTGGCAGACCAAACAAATAACCAAGGGCTGTTCCTGTAGCATTAGCTGTTCCTGAGGCATAACCTAATTTAGGCGTACCATTTCCGGCTGATCCAGCCGCAAAAGTCATTGAACCGGATACAACCTGTGCAAAGATTTTACTCCCTGCATATTGAGTTCCTGGGGAGACGACCGTTCCAAAACCCAATGCTTCGGTCTGAGCATTACCAAATTGATCAAAACCATTAATGGTCGCAGTACCCCCGATATCGTTTGATCCCGAAAGATCAAATAACAAATTCCTGGGGTAATCAGGTCTTAAGTTAGTGATAACAAAGGCTTGAGTGGTTGTGGAAGTTCCGACCGCAGCTGTACCAATAGCGGTGTGGGATGTTCCAGGGTGAATAACAACGTATTGTTCATAACGATCTATTTCATCTGGCGTCACCTGTGCTTTGGCTGGGCCATATTGAAAATCATACATTTTCGCTCCTGTTGGCATTAAATATCACTTCCTTTCTTTAATTGGTCTTTTCCGACCAAAAAACCATTTAGCAAGTTTAACTCGCTGATATGGAGTTAAATCCAGACTATCACACATCTCTCTAAAAGTATAATTTGCGAAGGGTTTTAATCTTCGATTGGTTTGTCCGACCATCCGAGTTGTAGTCCTTTTTGGCCATTGGCCGCAGTAAAGACCGTCTGCATAACATGTCTGGCGTGTAATTTAGCAAGTTCTCTTCGACCAAAGTACCTCTCTGGGGTCATATCTTTACCCTGAGCGAGTGAATGGAAGTAAGTTGCCAAAGCATCAGTCCTATAACGCAAGTCTTTCTCCCATTCAGACATTCTTCTTTTTCTAGCCTCGATAGACAATCTAATTGTTTCAGCAACAATGGCTTTATTCTTGGCCGGATTAAACCCTGGGCTAGGATTAACCTTGTAATATTTAAGATCCTCTTTACTGAAGAGTCCCGTTGATGTTTTGACTAGGTCGGCCATATTTAAATGCCTGGGTTGAGATTTACGTGATAACCCAGGCTGAAACCCACGATTAGGCGGTCTTTTGTGCCAGCCTCGCATTTGCTGCGGGTGCTAGACATAGTACGTTAGCAAACCAAGCCATTGTAGCCTGATATGTTAAGTAACCAACCTTCCTAAATAACGCTCCACCACCGTTTCCTGGGTCTTCCATCCAACCCATATCGGAAACTTGGCAAAGTGTCCAAGAATCGAAGTTGATAATCTCAACCTCTCCATCTGGGACATCAAAGTCAAGGAATACACCAACATGTCCTGCCCCGGCTGCGAAATCGACTCCCGTCCATCCCCCAGCAAGATCAGTTTTGTTAACTTCCCTGCGCAATGCAGTGAGTAAGTCACAATACTTTTGATACAAAGTCATGTTACAAAAGATTGCGTACCTGTCTCCTGGCATAGCGTATTTACGAGCCCTGATGTACATCTTTTCCATTTTATTTAATGAAAGGGACTCGGAAACTGTGTCGAGTTGTGGTGTCCAAGTAATTGTATTTCTTGCAACACCTGCATAAGTTGCTGTTCCTGTTGACGAAGACAACGCATCCCTAACTCCTGAAAATTCGGCTGTACCTGCACCTAAACCATCTCCATCAACGATGTAGATTGGATTGTTGGCTGCACTTGAAATAGTGCCTCCCATGGTCACAGTAGAACCTGAAATTGAAGTTATAGTACCGAATGCACCACCACCGGCTGAGCCGATGTAGATATTTTGACCAGCAACTAAATACTCTGCTGGGTCGATATCACCGTTAATTGAGCCAAAGAAATCCGCGGTACCTCTGGCATCACCATCGGATGATGTTGGAAGTTGAATGGTAAATGTTGTTCCTGAAGAGGATCCGGCTACCTCAGAGACAATTCCCAATGAATTTCCAAAAAGTTGTCTGTTGATGTTTCTTGCATAATCTTTGGTTAGGGTTCTAGCCTGAAAGGTCAGTTGATTTTCAACCGCACCTTTAGTTGACTTGGTCGCCTCTAATACCAGTTTAGTGATATCGAACGTACCGGTCATGATCTTAACACCGATTGATGCTTGTCCAATTGAAGCCGAACCACTAACGAGCTGTGAAGCATCGTTGGCTAAATTGGTAACACCTGATTGTTTTGAACTACGAATAGGAGCAAAAAAGGTGTTGTTGATAAATGTCGATGTGACATTTCTCTTAACTTGATCGTAAAAGATACTTTGTGCTGGAACTGAATCCTGAATATAAGGCAAAAGCACTTTTGTCAAACCATTTGAAACTCCTGATAATGTTACTGCCATCTTGTTTTATCGTTTATATCTCTATAAACGTTAACTCACCCCATTTCCCCAACGGTATCGTTTGTGTTGGCAAAAGTGAGGTGAGTATAAGTTTTAGTCATTTGGAATCCCTGCGGCCTCCCTAAAAACATTAATTAAATCTTCTTGGGAAGTCTCACGATTAATCTTGACTCCATCAGGTAATTTGTATGATCCCGCACCCCCGACTGTATTGGTTGCCCAATCATCGGGTTTTCCTTTAGCAAGTTCCTGTTCTTGCCACATTTTGATCTGTGGGCCGTATAACTTTTCAATAGCCTCTTGAGGATCACTGATATCAGCGGCATCCATGAACCTAATCACAACATCCCTATCAGCCTCGATATTCATATCAGCCAGCTCATCAACCAAATCATCGGTGTACCTTTTCAACTCGTTACTCTCAACAATTTGTTCGATTATCTCTGGGGCATTCTTGGCTGTTACAAGCCCTACTGAACTCGCTTCCTCCTGAATTTTAGCTAAAATCTCATCACGGGTTAGTTGACCCGCCTGAGCTCTAGTTGCCTGATCTCTTGATTCAAATTCAGCCACTTTCTTCCTCAAATCACCAAGTTCAGCCCGAGTTCTACCCCAATCAGTCATAACCTTATCCAAACCACCATTATCTTTTTCAATAATAGCTGCCTTTTCCCCTAGGGAAACTAAGTTATTTAATTCTTCTTGGGTATATTGTTTATCACCTATCGTGAAAGTTTCGGGTTCGTTAGCAGCATTTGTGTTTTCATCGTCAAACATATTTGTCTCCTTCACCTCCTCACCCGCACCTTATCCGTTGGTCGGTATGTACTAACTCCATACTAACGTACTTGTAAAGAGGAGGTCAAATATTTCCTACACCAAGAAGAGTTTTATAAGTGTTATTTGCATTACCAGCAACACCAGCGGTTGAATCAACATAAATCCATTCGGAGGTAATATTTACCCCATTTGTATTTGTAGCAGTTATTATGTATCCAATCTGAGTTGTATCTAAAGCTGATTTTGTCCAGGGTGTGGCCCCGGAAGACCCTGGTTGACCGTAAAGCATGTACATATTAAAAAGAACGGTCTCATTATTTGATCTGTAAACACTTTGTGCTGGGGTTACATTCGGGGATTGTTCATTAGTTCCACCAGAGGAAGATTCAATTAGCAAACCAAAAGTAGCATTAGCACTAGAACTGGCTCCAGCATATCTCACTCCTAACCCCACAACATTGATTACATCATTGGCCCCAATCTCTGCACCTGTATTCGTGACATTAACTAAATCTTTCTGATTTAACGTATTACTCGTATTAAATGATCCTGCATCATCTGGGGTGGGGCTATCATTGGTTGCGAGTTGACCCCAATTTGTTCCAGTATCAGTGGTGCCACCTCTAGTCCATTGAGCAAAATCACCCGTCGCATTTGGTAGGTATCTAGTTATCCTCCCATCCCCAGGATATGAATTTTGAAATGATCCTGTGGAGTCGTTTAAGGCAATATCATCGAACCAAAATTTACCGAGAGTAACAGTTTCAGCTTTTAAGTTAGCTCCGTAACCGTAGGCTTGAATACCTGTTGCATTTGTTCTCGTTGCATCATTGGCAAAGAAGATTCCATCAAGACTCGCAGCTATAACTGAAGTACCTCCGCCCCCAGCTTTAAACTGCCATTCAATTCGATACCAAGTATTTATACTAATTGCAGTTGAATTACTCCCAACCTGACCCACTCCATCGTAACATCTCAAAATTCCACTACCATCAACCGTGATATACATCCTGGCAGTAGTTAATGCGGTTGTATCTGAAAGTACCACGAAGGAAGTTTCTGCTGAAGGTAAAACGTTAACAAATAAATAAACTCTGCCAAAATAGGGGCCACTTGAGGCTCCATTAACGATCCTCGTCATTCCAAAGTTCTTAACACCCGACTGGCAATTAGCATTACCCGCCCAGCTCCCAGACCGAACATGGGTACTGTTAACGTTGAAGTTATTCGTAACAGCAAACTCTATGTTATTAGCATTACTGCCTAATTCAAACCCAACAAAGTTTATTCTAGCCATATTAGAGTGTACTTGGTGTTATAAAGTAAGTCACATTGATGTCAACTGTACCTGCACCTCCGATGAAGAATCCTAATTGAGCATTTGTTCCACTATTAATCGGAGGGATAAACTCCTTCTGGATACCACCACCTGGCGGAAAATTGCCCCTAACTATTGAGGCTGTACCTGAGTGGTATGTTCCCGCGGCCGTACCCCATCCGATGGAGACATCTTGAGAGCCCCCTGTTGATGGAATGGATAATGACACACTTGTAACGAAGATTTCTGTCCCTGCACCACTTCCTGTTCCCCCAACCAAAGTTCCAACCATGGCAGCACCAGTTGTTCCTAAGGTTCCATAGGTTTGAATTCCAATAGTCGGAATCGGATTAAGTTTAGGGGTAATAAATCCACTTGTATCAGTCTTGATTGCATGCCATGTACCACCAGAATCTATACCGAGTAATCCAACTCCAAGTAATCCTACCCCCGTCCCGCCATTATCTCCATTAGCATCTGTCATTCTGTCCCAAGAACCAGCTGCTCGGTTGTATACCATAGGTTGAGAGAAGTCTAAAGCTGAGGTTAAGTTGGCTTGAACTGCATCACTATTACCAAATTGACCAATTGCGAAGTTCTGAACATTAACAAGAAGATTCCCCCCTGATTGGTTAAGGTGAGTGGTGCCTGAGAGGATTTCAACCGGTAAAGGGAACTGTGTACCCACCGCACGTAGAGTGCCCCCTTCTTCACGAAATACAATCGCATTACCTGTAGCGGTTCCAACCGTCCCTAACTCAGCATATTGGCTACCACCACTTCCACCTGCACCAAGGTTATTTACGTATATTGCCCCCGTTGAGGGGTCTATACCTACTGGAAGTGTCTTGGCAGTTCCCCCAACATCGGCTGTCCCGAGTGTTCCGACCACTCCAAGCATGGAAAATTGTTGGTTGACATTATCGGCATGTGCTCCAAAGGGAAAACTACCCGGCATTTTCGTCATCCCTCCTCGAATGTGCAATTTTGTTCAAAATCTGAGCTGTTCGGGCATTCCCAGGCCCCATCTGTTGTGGACGCTCTTTTGGACGTATGTACATTATCTTCGCTCCGCTCGGACTTATATTATCTACAAACTCTCCTTCAAGACCGTGGTCTTGTAAATATTTGCCAAAAGTCTCCTCAAATTGAGAGACATGAGCCCATGTTTTTGAGGGCTCGAAAATGAATGAGTAAGATAGGTATGCAATCTTAGGCATTGGCGGCTCTCCTGACTGCACCCTTAGAAAACTTCTTTTTCTCAGGTAATTTCTTGAAGTTTGAGGTCTCAGAATCCCAGCGTTTAGCTATCTCAGGATGCTGAGCATGCATAAATCTCTGTTGTGCTTTAGATTTGTAGGGCATAGAACCGACCTACATTGGTCGGACTCCTCCTTTAATACCGTTAGAAACGGCACCTTTAATCGCAACTTTCGAGAAATTTCTTTTCTTGCCTTTGGCGGTAGACCCTGCATGACCCATTGGGCCAGGTTTTCCTCCAACGGTTAAACCACTATTTGATTTAGGCATAGTATCTTTACCACCAGGAACATTCTTACTCACCATTGGAGTATGAACGAACTTTTTATTGAGTGGATGATTAATAAGCTCCACCCCCCTTCACAGCGTTTTTAATTGCACCTTTGCTATATGATTTCTTACCTTTTTTCTTCATTGGGTTAGATTGGCTTGGAAAGTTTGGCACGCCTGCGAATTTTGGTTTCTGTTGTTTAGAACTCATAATATCACCCCTTCCTTTTTTCAGACTATTAAATAACCATCAATTTATCAAGCCCCTACCGCTCTACCCGCAGCCCCCGGCGAAACTTGGCCTGGGGTTGGTCTGGCATAAGGACTAGGATTTTGCGGTGGTTTAGGATTTGTCTGGGTAGGAGACACAGCTGGTTGTGGGGATGCACTGGGTTGCTGACCAGTAGGTTGTGGTTGTCCACCTTTTGAAGCGGTCATAACATCTTTCAATACTTGAGCCATTGCTAATTTTATTTGATCAATCTGTTGTTGTGGTACTTGTTGATTTGGGTTGGCATTAACTAGTTCCATAAACTCCTGGGTATTACCAAAGCCGTAGTTATCCAAAAGGTTCTGAACAAACTGTTGCATAGCCTGAGGAGGAATAATCTGATCCTTGGAAAGTGCCATTAGGAAGTTAGCCAGTTGGAGTGCCGCCGCTTTCTTGGCTTCAGGAGTGTAACCCAAACCAGTCTCAGTTTTAATCTCAACAATTAAATCCCTCCTAATTGGAATATAGCGGGAAGTATCCATACCCAATTCCTCCATTTTAGAGTAAGCACCCCCTCCAACTATATCAAACCATGTCGGTTCACCTTGTTCGAGGATGGTCACTTCCTGTGGTTTCACAAAGTAGTCATGAGCCAAGTCAATCATCATCTCAGCCCAACGATTGATGAATAGTTTGAGTTGGTCATCAGTCATCTTAAGTTGGTTGACTTCCTGAGCCTTAACCGCTTCGATCGCCTGAGCAGACTTGGCACCCTTGGGAGCCCCACCAGCTAAGATCATTCCCTGTTCTTGGATGAATGAGTTAAGCAAATTTATAAAGTTGAATACATAGTTTGGGATTGGAGAAATCTCCAACTGTTGGAGTGGCGCTGTTTCATATTCGTAGACAATCCCACCAGCCAAGTTCGTTGGAGTGTGGTTTTCACCTTTGCGGCGTTGCCAAGCCCCAGCGACCATGGTGTTGGTGTAGCGTTCAACCCGAGACACTATGGTGTCAATTGATTTGTTGGTCTGTATAAAACGCTCAATTAAAGGTGTTTGATAGAATGCCCCAGGCTCAAGTTGCAATGGAAGATAAGGAAAATCATTAAAGTGGAGGTATTTATCAGACAACCAGACAGTTCCAGCCATAAATACCTGTCGGATTACAATATCACCCTTTTTGCGGGCATTCAGAATTTTCTCCCCGTCCTTTTGGGCTCTAATTTTCTTCATATTATCATCATCAAGGTACTCTTTCAGGTAGCATTCCCTAAGTAAAACAGTCCTAGTGAAGTCAGAAGGCACATTCAGACCATATTTTGCCCTCATATAGGCTTCTTTAATCTGAGAGTCAGAATACTTGTTATCAGGAGATATTTTGACTTTTTGATCTTCGTCGAACTTATCGTTAGCCCAAATCTTGGTGATTTGTTCAGGATGTTCCTCAATCATGAATGGTAATTCTTTCTTCGAGGAGAAATTACCCAAAACATACATATCGAAGTTATCAACGATTGAAACATTAATCTTTTCTCGCTCTTTATCCGGCCAAACCTTAAGCCACGCACAACCTTGTTTAGCAGCGATTAGGAATAATTGGGCTACAATCTGT
>JAAOEI010000210.1_pt1 | contig 24083 bp, 28 predicted proteins | sample 7059261 | NCBI WGS metagenome assembly JAAOEI01 (sample SAMN14008812, study PRJNA610033) | viral metagenome | isolation source: viral particles filtered from seawater | place: China: Hangzhou Bay, Yangshan Deep Water Harbour | collected 2017-10-31 | reverse complement strand
TATAAAGCAGGGATTCGTAACGTGAACGCTGCTAACTTCACTATCCGATCGGGGGACTATCCTAAACTTGTTCTACTGAGCGATAAGTGGTCGGGCTGGGACCCATCCAACCTTCACGAGTGGACAGATTATTGGAATAGTTTTCCTAACGAAGAACACGCTGTACATCATAGCGAGTTAGTCGCCAATAGGTCTCGAATTCCTCCAGTGACTGATATATATGAATATCACAACAAGAATTTAATTGCCGCGGGGCTCGAAGCGCCTATATCAAAACTCAAAATCGTAACGCCCGCTATTGTTATGATGGACATCCAACATGAGGACGAAGTATGAGTACACTACAAGATCGCATAATCGAAATTCTTACTAAAGCTGAAGCGCCGGTGAGCCGTAAAGAACTTCTAGTACTAGGTAATTCGGTCGGTTCAATCAGCGATGCTCTAACGAAGTTAAGAAAAAAGGGTATAGTTGTTTCGCCCGCCAAAGGAATGTGGACACTCACCAAGATATCGAAAGGTAACGCCAGAGTAAGTAAAGCGGCTACAGCGTTACCTGAACGCTCACAACGTGAACAAATAGCCGACATCGCCGAACAAATAGGGCGCCTCCGTGAACGCCTTTCTTTTTTGATTACTTCAGACGCAGAAAAGTAAAGGTCTTCAGGTATCCTACACCCAAAGCCTATCGTGGTCGTCGGGGAAACCCCCTAAACTTTTAAGGCCCCCAGAAGCCTCTCCAGACGCCCATTTTCCCGACCATAGCCAACCTAGGGACCCGCCCCCAAAGTCTACCTGAAGTCATCCTGGAGCACGCTAGGCCCAAAGCCCATCCTGCGATCCCTGTTCGTTCTTTTCAAAAACCTAAAGGGGGAAAAACCTATATTTTTAATAAAAAATATAGACCCCCCCTCCTATACTTTATAGAGTGTTATGTTTTGTTTTTGTATAGAAGTAGTCGCCGTGGGGTAGGTATAGGTTTTCCCTTACTCAACCTATCGCTGGCCGCTAAGGGTTATCAGCCTATTACCGTTTCCTTCGATTTTTCCCAACAATATCATAAACTTACAAACCACTGTGCAACCCAGCCTCAAAAGTGCCGTTTGTGCGTTTAGATATGTCTCTGTAGGTCCTAAGCGTCTCTAGCGGCACACCTTTTGACACCGAAAGCCTCCGGAGCTCATCCTCGGACGCCTGCGAAATATTCAATTCCCTCAACTTTTCTAGCGTTTTTTTGTCCATCCACTCCGCTTTGAAATGGAGATTGAGACCTTCTTGAACACACATTTCCTTCTCAGTAAGAAAATGTCGTTCCCCAGCCCTATACCGTAGGACATACCCTCCAAGGATGTGGTGAATATTGCGCTCAAGACCTTCAATGTCTATCCTGGAAATGGGCACTGTAAGGTATCTCCTACTGCCGCTTGAATCCGTGAAAAGAAACGGTTCGTTGGTGGTTGCCCCTATAACGCACTGCCTGGGGAAGCATTCAACCAGGGCCCTATAGGGTGGTCTAACGTGGTCTTCTCTGGTTGAGAGGAACGCTTTTAGGGCGCTGTCGTTCCTACGTTTAACAAGACGGTCAAACTCCGCCCATTCAATTATCCATCTAGACACTATCATCATCTTTCCGTCTTTACTATTTGGCTCGAAAACGCAATCTGTGAAATAACCATCACCCGGCGCATTGCCAACTATAGAGAAGAAAGAGCTCTTTCCCACTCCCTGTGCGCCAAGTAGCACTAAGACAGTGTCTACTTTGCATCCTGGTTCAAATGCCCTAGCAATAGCGCTAAGAAACCAAACATCTACAAAGCGCTTAAAAATGTCGTTCTCTATTCCTAAAATATCGTAAATCTTCGGCCTCGCAGAGTCAGAGGAAGAAATGCCATTTGAGGAAGAAAGGTCAGAAGAAAGATTTCTAAGAAGATCATTTCTAAGCGGAAGATCATTTCTAAGCTCATTTCTATCACATTCTTCTCTAGCTTCTTCAGCGACTTTAGAAAGATATTCCCTTAGCGGATATCTAAGGTGACGTTCAGCTACGACAGAGATGGCTTCTAGGACGACGTTAGTGTGGCAAGTATTGAATTTATGTCTTTTCTCTATATCCAGTGCGATTGAGGTAGCTTTAACCGATGTCAAAGGCGCCGATTCTACCATAAGAATATGCCTGGACTTATCTAGCCAGATTTTGTCCTTGTAGGTCGCGTCATGTTCTAATATAGCCTCGACATGTGTCTTAGTGGCTTGTCTTCTATCTTTGAACGCTCTGGGAAGTCCGGGGATAATATCTATTTTCATTTTTCTCCACTTCTACCCCTGGGGGAGGGGGGTTCTAATGCAAAGAGAATGCCACATGGAGCTCGCTGACTAAACCTCCGGACTGCCTGGTGTAGTCAAACCCCCGCACCTGACATCGGCTGACAATATGTCAGAGGGTAAAGCCCTATACCGTGCGGTCAGACCGGGCGGTACAGGCCCTAAGTAGGCGAAAACACTCACTTTTCCCCCTTTGTCCTGAAATGAGCTCGCCCCTGTCACCTTGTCAACGCTCTGACCGTCCAGTTTAGGGCGAAACCAGCGTAGGAAGGGTAGATTCCTCAATGATTTCGCTTAGGTAGACCCTTGGCCCGGATTTAGCACTAAGACCCTCCGTGCCGAAACCCCTAGTGAAAACACCGACAGCCGATGGCGATGGCGATGGCGAAGGCTCAGGAGCTAAGAAGAAGAAGAGACGAACACCCTTTAACAGAGGTCGTTTCAATCCATCTCAAAAGGGAATGTACAGCGTTCTATCTCGCTACGGAGTGAACGAATTAGCCGAGTCGTTTCTAACGGTTAGACCAAGAAAGTGGTACCGCTAATGTCCCAACACATGGAACGTGCCGGGGATATTATGCTTCTCCATGTTTGCTTAGCGCTAGCTAAAGCTTTCAGGGGAATAAATGAAAAGATTTCGTCAGAAACTCTTACAAAAGCTGAAGAGAAAAGGAAAAGAAAGCGTGAAAGACGAAGAAATAATCAAGCTTGTAGATAAAGCTAGAGATCGCCTGACAGAGCTAGAGAGAACAAACGAAGCACTTTCAGCTTCTCTCGCTACGGTTACAACCTTTGTTCTAATTTTGGCTATAGCAACTATAGTCTATTTGACCAGCCTTTAAGCCCTTTAGGAGATTTTATGAGCGGAACACGCTACAATACAAACAAACCTCGTCTTGGTCTTCTTCCACCCCACGCTAAAACAGAAATTGCTAAAGCTTTCACTATGGGCGCGGAGAAATATGGAAGACACAATTGGATGACTGGTCTGTCGTTTGTAGAAACTTACGACAGCCTAGAGCGCCACATGACAAAGTGGATGATGGGAGAAGAAAACGACCAAGAAAGCGGACTTTCACATCTTGCTCATGCCGGTTGCAATATTATGATGCTTCTTGAGCTCTCCAGACTTTCGCCCCAGTATGACGATAGGCCTACTCACCTGTCGGAAGAAGAACTCCACTTCAAACCAAAAGAACTTCGGGCCCACCTAGACACTAAGCCGCACACTATGCCAGTTTTGCTTGAAGAAATAGAGCAAAGACACATTGCGCAAACTGAACTGCAAAACGCCTTGAAAGAACCCCGTCCCGTCTATCGAGTTCATCCATGGGTAGAAACTAAAGACGGAGTCCATCGATGTATTCGTTGCCTAAAGACTTCAGACCAAAACCTCGAAACGTTTAACGACACTCACAAATCCTGCATGCTCTCCACAACTTGGACAGCTGAAATTAAAAATCAAAATGGAACAACTTAACATGAGTAATATCATAGATTTCCCCCTGAGGCCTCTTCCAAGTGCATTAAAAGCCAATCTTCGTCTAGTCAATGACCACAAAGCAGGAAAGCACAAAATCGCCCCAGCTTTTGGATGTATTCTCTGTATAGCGGCATCGAAATCTTTTGATAAACAAACCTCTTCTCAAGAAGAAGCACAAATTCTCTATTTGAAGGAAAGGCTTTAGGGGTAAAAGGTGTTAGGCTTTGTAGATATAAAAACGCCCTATAATCCAACGTTTATAGAACACGTTAAAACACTGCCGGGAACATCGTGGAATCCGGCTAGAAAAGCTTGGAGAGTGCCGGTTGAGCTCTATCAAAGCGTTGTCTCATACGGTAAAAGCAAAAATCTCCGTATTGATGCTGTAGTAACTTCAAATGTCAAGATTCTCGAGGAAAATCTTTCTCTTCCGGAAGAACTCTTCCCTCTTCAGCAAAAGGCCGTCTTAGCTATTCTTAGAAATTGCCGTCATTTTGTTATTTTCGAGACCGGTCTAGGAAAAACTGCCGTGGCCCTAACTGCTGCCCGTGTAGCCAAATGTAGCCACGCCCTAATAGTTACTCAGAGGGCGATTAAAGCGCATTGGCAAAACGAAATATCCCTTTGGGCGCCGGGTCTTCTAGCCGACATAGTGAACTACGAGCGCCTCAAAGAGATAGATAATCCAATTATCTACGATATTATTATCTTTGACGAAATCCACAACCTTAAGTCCTATACTACCGATAGGTACAAAAACGCAAAAAGAATTCTGTCGATGTCTAACAATCCGTTTGTAGTCGGTCTATCAGCCACACCGATAGATAAGCCAGAAGAAATCTATTCCCTAGTTGATCTCTTTTTCCCTAACCGCTTCGGCTATTGGAGTAAATTCAGAAATTATTTCTTCGATGTAGAACACCACAGAGACGAAGAAAAAGAGTGGATGAAAATCAAGGGTGTTAAACCCCAAAGGGCCGACGAACTGAGAGATCGCTTAGCCTCTATGTGCTCTTACGCCGCCCATACAGATTTTGAGAATCATCTCAACCCTCTGGAGGTAGAGATAATCAAACTGAAAACCTCTGTCCATTTTTCAAATGTAACGTCTATCAACGACTGGATGCGGCATCTTAAGCTTTCTTCCCCCGACAAAATCAGCCGCCTGAAAGAAGAGCTTAAACTTATCTCAGATTCAAAGATTGTAATAATCTCTTATACGATTGAAACAGCCGAAGAAATAGCGAGAGAACTATCACACCTAAATCCTATTCTTATAACCGGAGAAAAAGCCGACCGCGAAACACTTCTTCACAATGCCCAAAGCGCTGAAGATGCCGTTCTCATTGCTTCCCTTAAATCTATCTCCACGGGCATAGATTTAACTTCTTTCACTCTTTGTTTTATAGTTGAGCTCTCTTATTCTCTTTCCCAAACCACTCAGCTCCTAGGAAGGTTTAAACGTCTCTCGGGCAAACACAGCGTTAAAATTAAAATCCTCACTGCCGAAAAATCAGTAGACGAAGCAATAGCTCTTTCTTTGAAGAAGAAAATAGGGTCCCAGAAAGATGTGTTAAACACTAACAGCAGTCAGCAAACATTACTTGACGCTATGGAGGATGATCTCAATGAACTTAGGGACGCGCTTAAGGAGTTTTATGATGAGGATTTTTCCGGACTATGACCACCTTACAGCCTTTAGTCCAAAAGAACCACCCTGGGAGAAACCGTTGTATGACTTCGCGAAAACTTACAAGCTATCGCTTATCAGATATCCAGCCCCAAGTATTGACATTGACAGATTTCCACCTTCCATACTCTACGTTAACGACCAAAATCTCGACCACATCCATTTTTTCTACACTATCGCTCGTGTGTATAATTCAAACACTAACATAGTCCTATGTTCTCTTCGCCAAGCGGAGGAGTTTAAAGAACTTCTCTCACCTCATGGTGAAATTATAGTAGGAAGAAATGAGCATTACCGTGAAATTGAATAAATTACTAAAAAACTCTCTTAACCTCCTGACAAACGACGAGTTGCAGCAACTGCTGGCCAACACCACAGAGTATATCTTAACGTTTATACATTTCGATCACCACCTACATGATCTCTTAACCAAAACTTATACAGACATACAAAAAATCGAAATCTTCGATGCATTAGCCGCAGAATATCGTCAAGCTGGAAAAATAAACGCAACAAGGCTGGCTCAACATATAGCTAATTATAAATCAGTAGACACGGAGGTTTTCGATGAAAAAGAAAACAGCATTACTTGATGTAGATGGAGTTATAACAGACTTCGTTGGTCAGCTGGAACACTTCGGTTTAGTAAACGCTAACAACGTAACAAACTGGAATGTTGAACGAGCAGTAGATCCGGCACTGAGAAGAACGCTAAAAGCGCTTCTTAAAACAGACGACTTTTGGTACGATATGCCATTTATTCCCGGTGCCCTAGAGGGACTTAGAGCCTTCGAGCAATCAAACTATAAAATTGTCCTCCTCACAGCACCTTACGAAGACTATAAAGGTTTCACCTGCGCCAGGCAAAAGCTCCAACAGTCCCTTAAAAATGAACACGCCATAGTGGCCGATCTAGTAATTACAGAAGATAAGCACCACGTAAACGGAGACATTTTCATCGACGACAAACCCCTCAATGTAGAGCTGTGGCAAAGAATGAACAAAAAGACAGCTTATCTTTTCGATCAACCGTACAATCAAGACGCCGACTTAAATCGCGTGCTCGGCTGGCAAGGAATAATCAAATGGCTCTCTATCAATATATGATTTTCATGGGAATTTTATCTCTCGTAGTGGCCGTATATCTAGACTTTCTCGACGGGGGGAAGTAATGGAATCTGAAGAACTGACTCCACTTCGCTACAAAATCACAGGACCATCGAGAAAAGGTTACCATTCATATTCTTCTTACGGGGCATGTTCGATGAGAGCACACCTGGACTCCCTGTCGGAAAAAAATCACTCTCCAGGAACAGGAGAAGGAGTAATTCTCCACGCTTACGCTGATCTTTATCACAGCAAGGCCTTCGATGGGCTAAGCACTCATAATATAATTTTCGAGGATGCGCATACAATTCCCGACATTGCCCTAACAGCAGCAGATAATACTTGGCGTCAATACGTGGAGAAAGTTCCACAAGACTCTCTAGGTGAAGTCTTAGCCACCGAGTTAGACCTAGATCATCCCTCTCTAATAGACCTCTTCGGAGTAGACATAACGGCGCGCTTAGACTTAGTAACTTTTATATCCCCTGAGATAGCTAGCATTCATAACGAAACTTACAACACAGACCTCTACAGCGGAGTCTATTTAGTAGACCATAAATTTCTATCTAGAACGCCAACCAATATGGAACTAAAATATCTTAATTCCATGCAATTTCTGATTTATATGTTAGCCTATAATCATTTAAACAAAACAAAAGTTAACGGCTTAATCGCTAACGTCGTTATCAAAACAAAAGAACTAAAGATCCATCGTTTAGTTGTACCGCCTCCGTCTGACTATGATCTCGTAGTGGTTAAATCGGCTTTAGCGAAATGGAACGCCGAAAGGGCCAAGGAGCCTACCCCCAATCCTTTAGAAGATAATTGCTTTCCCCTCTATGGGGTTTGCCCACATTTCCTCACAGGAGCCTGTAGCAGAACATGAATATTATAGCAGAGCAAAACATAGTAACAGCCATCAATCTCCTCGCCGAAGAGATTAATCGCCTTTCCTCTTCAAAGGGTTTTTGGGACACGGGAATAAGCGACGAAACAATTGTAACAAAATTAGCACTAATTCACACAGAAGTTGCCGAAGCCACAGAGGAGGTAAGAAAAGACTTTTCCTACGACGACCGTATAGAAGCTCTTGGAGAAGAAATTGCCGATGTCGTTATCAGAGCGCTTGACCTCTCGGCAGGGCTTAAATTAGATATCGGAAACATTATTCTTCGAAAACATAACGCAAACGCCACTCGGCCCTATAGACACGGAAAGAGATTTTGATATGTCGTATCTGACAAACACTGCGGAAGCACCATATTCTGGAACAGTTACAATCCACGGTCCCCCGGGTCATGGGAAAACAACATTCGCCGCTTCAGCTAGCGAGCACTTCGAAAGTAAAGACCTAAAAGATATGCTTTTTCTTCAGTTTGATCTCGGTGGCCTAGATGGTCTGAAAGCCAAAGGCTACAAAGTCGCCTTCATAGACACAAGGGCTCTAATGGCCGAAAAAGGAGCTGTTAGAGGAACATTCGATGCGCTCGATATTCTCGCAAAACACACAGAGCAAAATAAAGATCTTCGCTACATAGTCGTTGATACCATTTCGGAAATGGACAAACTTTGGCACGAGGCAATAGACAAAATAGAAGACGACGGTCGCGCTCTCTATAGGCAAATGTTAAACAACCACATCAGGTTCTATAACAGAGTGATCAATATCTCGCTAAAAACCGCCGCAAAAGCTATATTTATAGCACACTCAAAAGCTAAAGTTTTAGACCAAACAGCCACCGAAGGTCAAAAGAAAACTCAAACAGCCGACAAACTTCCAGGAGGAAACGATATTCAAGTCGACGTAACGGGTCAAGGACACGGCATATATACCAGAAACGGTAGTCTAGTAATCGCTATGCAGTGTCGCTCTATAAAAGGCAAACCAGATGTCTATGTAGCCTTGCCAAACGGAGGAGGAGGGTTTGAGGGGAAGAACAGATTCAAAGGAATTCTAAACGAAGAAGAAAGCCCAAATCTTAGGGCAATTTTTAATAAACTGAAGTGAGGAAAAGATGAACAATCAGAACGACCAGACCGATATGCCAGAAGAACTCTCTTATACCAAAGACGACGTCTCAAAGAGCGTGAAGCAAAAGCGCTACAAAGATGGATGGTACGCCGCGATGATTGAAACGAACACACCGAAGATGTCGAAAAATACCGGCAGCTTTATGCTCGTCCAGACTATTGTTCCGCTTAAGAACGCTAACGATGCGAGCTCTAAGGGACCAATGGTAGTCTTCAATAATCTGACCCTGCCTTTCGCAAATCCAAAGGTAAAGGATCACACCCCGCCTAAGACTCTGGGAATCTGTCACAGTTTCCTTCGCTCGTTGGGCGGAGAAGTAGCGCAAAACATTCCTGATTTCCCCAAAAAGGAAGACGGTGAGTTTATCTATAACGGTGAAGGTATCAGTGAATCACAACTTCAGGAGTGCAGAGAAGAAGTTGCTGAGTTCACAATGCAGTATCTACAAAAGCTCTGGAAGACCCCAGACCTTATTGAAAATTACTCTTGCTATGTTCAACTTGTTCAAGAGGGAGACTATACAAAAGTTAAGCGCTTTCGTTCAGAGCTTCCGGAAGGCGAAAACACCGTACCGGAAGAGGAGTGGTTTGAATAATGAAATTTACTCCGCTGGGCGACAGAATTCTTGTTAGACAAGATAGTGCAGATGAGAAAACAGCAGGAGGAATATATCTCGCCCCAAATGCTCAGGAGAAACCATACACAGGAGTAGTCTTAGCTATAGGAAATGGTAGGCAGACAGATAGCGGGTTTATTCCAGTAACTCTTCGCGTCGGCGATTTGATTTATTTTTCTCGCTTCGGTGGAGTAAAGGTCTCTCTGGCCGACTATACGGCAGACGGAAAAAAAGAGGACCTTTACGTCTTACGCGAAAGTGAGGTACTCTTAGTTATGCGCGCACAGTAGAAGACAAAATCGGGTTGGGCGTTATCCTGACACATGAGCGTACAGCTTGTCAAAAACGCCAGTGGGTAGTTCGTCTAAGTAAGACAATGAATGCGGGTATCGAATCCTGCACTACTCATATGAGGCACGATCAAAAAAGTTCAATCATCCAAGCCATCGAGACACTTCTCGATCTGGTGAAAAACGACAGAATACCCGCTGTGGCCATAGCAGCTATATTGCAAACGGAAACTTCAGACGCAGTAATAACTTCAGCTATTACAACCGTCTATTCGGATGGAAAAGAGGACGACAGCCTTCTCTATGCCTATAAACAAGTTGAAGAAGACCTCGCTGAAGCTAAGACAGACGCCGGTACCATGAACTAACTTTCCCTGCGAATGAAGCCAAACGGTTAAGGCAGTAGTCTTATAAGCTACCATAAGGTGGTTCAACTCCACCCATTCGCATATGCAATTGAAACCGAATGTCGATAGACCCGACCCGAAAACACTGGGCGCAAATTGCGATAAATGTCCTCTTATGGGCAAATCTCTGCCTGTAACGACATATTCTTCGGCCTCGCAGAGTAAAGCATCAAGTGCCCCCCAAAGCCCACAAAGCCCTCTAGTAGTTCTAATAGAACATCCCACGCAGCGCGATAGTTTTGATAATCGACTCTTGAGTGGGCATAGCGGTGAGCTTATAGGCGCTGCTATGGAAAAGACTAAGGAGCCTTTCGAGCTCAATGCCGCTACTCTGTGTGTGGTGAAAAAGGGCACTCCCACCGTTGATGTGGTCAAAGCCGTAGAATGTTGTAGACCTCGTTTATCGAATGATTTGAAAAACGCCACCACAGTCCTCGCCTTGGGAAATAGGGCTCAGCAAGCGCTGACTGGAAAGGCTAAGGTGGCGGATTGGATGGGTTATCCTCTCAAGGGCGCAGCTTTTAGGCCTAATGGAAATCTCTGGGTACCTTCTAGGAGAAATCCTACTCCTCCAGATGACCTAGTATCCTTCGTGCACCTTGAGATTTTATCGACACATTCTCCCGTTGAGCTAATAGCTAATCCCGCTCTTATGCCACCGGTTAGAAAACATATCCAAAGAGCAGTAGACCTTCATCGAAAAAACTTCAAACCTTTTCTTTGGCCGAAAGAGTTTATCGAAGATAACGACGAAACAAGGCAGGCACTGAGCGAAATTCTATTAAGCGATACAAACGTCGGAGTAGATCTAGAGACAGATTCTCTTGACCATAAGGGTTGTACGCTCCTCAATGTCGGCATAGCAGGAGAGAAAAACGCGGTATCTATTACCTGGCAAACTGCGCCTTCGGATATCAAAGATCTCGCCGTTGCTATATTGGAAAATCCTCGCATAGACAAAGACTTCTGGAACATGCAGTTTGATCTCGGCGTTCTAAGCGCAAAGGGTATAGTGGTAAACGGCTCTTGTGACGACTGGATGTTGGCCAAGAAAATCTTAGCCCCTGCTATACCCAACGGTCTAACGTTTGCTTCGTGTTACGAGTTCAACGTACCGAGGTGGAAAACAGAGTTTCACATTCAGAGCGACCACAGCGGCACAGCAAAGTTTCTGAAAGCAGATTGGAGAGAGCGCTCCATCTATAACGCCAGAGACACTTATGTCACTCGAGCGTTTAGAGAACCATATCTCAAACGACTTCTTTCTATCCCATATGGAATCCAGCTTTACGAGAGAAGCCGAAGAAACACCTTCATAGCTATGAAAATGTCGAAGAGAGGAGTAGCTCTAGACACGGAGACAAGAGACAAGAAAAAACTCCTCGCAAAAGAGCAATTTGCCTCCTCCACCTCAGAGATGATCGACATAGCGAAAGAAAATGGAATAGAGAACTTTAATCCGCAGAGCCACAAACAGAGGCTAAAGTTCTTTATAAGCCAAAAAGTAGATCTTCCACTTTCAAAAAGCGGAACCCCAACGCTGGACGAGCAAACATTGCTTTCGCTTATCCATCTTCAAACACCCTCCGGAAAAATGGCAAAAGCCATGCTCCTATCGAGGAAATCTAAGAGGCGCTTAGACTACCTAAATGCCCTTAGCGGCGATAGGGTTTATCCTACTTGGCGCCCGAACCACGCAAAGACAGGAAGATGGGCATCGTCCCATGGCCTTATGCTCATCCCAAAGCCACGAAAGGATGACAAAGACAGCGGTCTTCGTGATTGCTTTAGGGCCACAGATGGACACAACCTGGGCGAATGTGACTATCAGGCCCTAGAAGCTAAAATTTTAGCACTTCTCGCTAACGACACAACGCTTATCGACTGGTTTAATCGCAAGGTAGACGTTCACACAAAGACAGCATCCATCGCCCTGCAAAAACCAGAAGACCAAATAACAAAACCGGAGAGAGAAGGCTGTAAACAAATACGCTACGCTTTTCAATACGGCTCAACCGTCAAAACTGCCTACCAGCAAACAGTGCTCAAAATCCCCGGTTTAACTTTGCCGCTTGTTGAGCGTTTATTCAAAACACTAGAAGAGCTTCATCACCCAATAGTGCTTTACCACCAAAATATCGTCAAAACTGCTAGAGAGAGAGATTGTGTTATAGATGTTCTATCCGGCAGAGCGCACCATTTCCACGGTCAAATAGACATAAATCAGATCTACAATCTTCCAATCCAGATGTTTGCCAGTTCCCTCATAGATATCGCCATAGGTAGAATCAATGAAAGATTCGGCGCAGAGCACCATCTCCTTATGCAAATCCACGACTCCCTGCTCTTTGAATCAGCCGACATAGGGAAAGCTATTTCTATAGTCGTAGAAGAAATGGAACGGCCCGTAACAGTAAACGGCTCAACCATTTCTTTTTTCGTAGATTGTAAAATAGGAGAAAACTGGGGTAGGATGCTACCCTATGACCATAAGAGCTAATGTCTTCGACCGAATTATTTCCCCCATAAAGCTTCAGCGCATAGAGCACACAAGGCGCATAGATCCAGATCTCCATATAGATGCATACGTTGAGCGCTTTGGAGTAGGAAAAAGTACCCTCCGAAAGATATTTGAGAAAATGGATCTCAGGTCGCGCAGCGTAAGGAAAAAAAGAAAAAATAAATCTTCTCCAAAAACACTATCAAAGAAAAAGAAGACGCTGTAATATGGCTTCATGCTTCCAGTTTACCCTACCGCCTCATTGCCCAGCGATTGTCCTTTCGGGATTTCTCTTCCAACGAGACCGACAGGCGCCGTTATAACTCTAAGCGCAGATGCTTCGTCCTTTACCGTTAGACAGTCGAACGTCACGATAGACCTAAACGGATTTAAGATTGGTCGATTAGTTTTTGCGGATGGTGTCAGTGTCGTAAGAATATCGAACGGACGCCTCGGGACTATGAGGACTAATCTTCAGAGATCTAGCGATGCGCCCACGCTGGTTAATAATGTCACGATTGATAACGTTATTTTTGATGGTGGCGTAACGACACTTGACGGTAATAGTCTTCGGGTCGGTAGCCTTCTACTTTCCAATTGTTCGTCGGTTGCTGCCACTAGCTCTGCATCTCTTAACGGCATTCATACTTGCGTTTTGTGGCTAGACCCGGGAAGTCACGATGTCCTAGTTCAAGACTGCGATTTTTGGACAAGAGGACACGAGGCTTGTTTGCGCTTTGTTAGCTCTAAAAGAACAATAGTTACGCGCAGCAAACTTGGCGTATCTAGCGAAAAACATTGTTATCGTGTCCACGGTAATGTCGGACCAGCAGTTGTACCGGCCGAAGACCATTATATCGGCGATTGTGAACTTAGAAATCGCGGAATGATGGTTGCAACACTGCCAGATTCAATTGGACCGCAGCGCGATATGGTCACCAGGATGTACGCTAAGCGAATAAAAATCACTATGAAACTTGATGGTCGCCCGGGGAGTGATGATCCTTTCCAGTATTCCCCCCGAACATTTTCAGGAGCCAATTATTTGCAAACGGCCGTAGCCGATGGAATAGACATAACGGCTGGGAGAAACCCTATGCCCGCCCTGGAGCAAATAGCACAAAACGAGCCCCTCAAGAACTGGATAATAGTGAACTCTACTTTCACAAAAATTTAATTTACAAGGCCATGGACTAAAAGCGCTCCACCAGCTCCAACTGCCACACTAGCGGCAATAGCAGTTATGTAAACCCATAACTTTGGCTTCTCAGTATCTTCATCAACCGCCATAACGGAACAGACTTTGATGGTATCCAAATGTGCCAAGCGCTCAATGTGGTAGCGTTCTTCCCAATGCAAAGCAGCCTCAGCTAAAAACTTTTCGCAAAGAACACTAGGTGGCCCATCGCATGGTGAAGGCCCAGTAGAAGGTTCAGCCCCAAGAAGCGCTAAAGCTAAAACTATTGTTTCCATCGTTCCAAAACCTTCTTTGTCAAAGTCTCATGATCGAGATCTTTAAGTTTCTTCAACTCATCTAGAGACAGCTTTGGGTTTTCGTTAGGATTGACGGTTCTCTTTATTAGCTCTGTCCAAAGAGCCTTATTAACTTTTTTAGTATCTTCTAGGCGCCTATGTTCTTCTCTGCGCTCTAGAATCAAATATGTTACTGCCCCGGTAACTATGAGAGCGACTACCGACAGGATAGTCCACATAGTTATTCCAACGGCTCGATTGGACCTTCGACTTCCTCACCGTTTTCAGCGCTGAGGACATTAACACAGACCTCGTGAAGAATAGGCTTGAAGTCCGCGAACATAGTGACCAGACCGGCTAGTACCATAGCGATAATAGGACCGATAAACTTTGGTTCTTTGACCTTGACGATCAGTTTAGCAAAGAGTTCTTTCATACAACTAGTTTACTAATAAGTGCACCTGCTCCGCCAGAGCTAAGAGAAAGAACCAAAACCATAATCCTCATTTTAGTCAAAGTGGTAGCCTGCTCTATCTCTAGGCTTCTAACTCTGTCCTCTAGTTTATGTAGGGAAGTGTGGGCCGCCGCATCTTTCGCCGCATCTTCGGCAACATGTGAGGAAAACAGAGTTTTTAATTCACTGAATCCACTTTCCATTTTTTGTCTTATAAGCTCGAGCTTCGCCTCTATGAGTTGTTCGTGTGTTTCGCTAGGATCACTCATACCACCTCCTAACTGGCCCTATATCGTAATGTAGAATAGTTGGCCTGTCGTTATAAATTCCGAGTCCACCGTCTTCTATCTTATCGAGTGAAATAAAAGCCTCAAACCAAGCCTTGAGTTCTAGTCCGCTCATCCCGCCAGAACGAATATCAGCCGCTTTACCATGAAGATGTTGGCTGTTTTCGGTTCCACCGACCTTTTCGTTATGCTTTTCGCATCTATAGCCGGAAGTAATGTAGATTTCTCTCTTAAGGTGTCGACGGACAAATTCCAAATTCTTCGTAAGTTCAGCCACATTACGAAGAACACGTTCTGGCATTTCACAACCACAGCGGCAGGAAAATTCTTCTACCGCGAAGAAACCCACTACTTCTCCTCCACGATAAAGCAAGTAGTAGAAGCAGCTGCCCTACTATAGAGAAACGCTCCTCTTATCTTTTCAAACGTCAAATTGTTATTGTTTGTAGCCGTCGTATTACAAGTTCCTCCGCTACCACAATCAGCATTTGCATCACACGGCCATTCAACCGTCGAAGTATTCCCGCTACAATACCCCGTCCTACGGCCAACCTTATTGGTATCCCGAAAGTTTTCCCTAAAAATAGTTACATCGCGATATGTGCCTGCTTCTACGCGAAAACAAGAACCAACCCCATCGTTTCCATTTCCAGCGCCTGTGTCCGTATCTGTCACTGTACCGTAGTTATCCATGGACATTTCGTCTGTATCCATTACAAAGCAGAAATTTGCAGCTGTCGTTTGACAAGAAACAACGACCATTGTGCCCCACTCAAAAAGATGAGCATCGGATGCTGTCGTTGTAGTCCCGGTATGCCCAACGACGTTAGCGAAGTTTGTTCCCGTCGGAACAGTATGCCGACGCCCCCAGACAGGACTACCCACTCGAGCGTATTGAAGCGGAGTAGAAATATTTAGAGGAGCTTTAGCCTCTACTTCTGCTATACAAGAGGGTGTAAGGAAAAGTAGGCAAGCGCCCAAGATGGCATTTATGTTTTTCACCATAGTAGTCTATCTCCTTTTACGTAAAAGAGAAATATCATTTTCCTCTTCCAAAATTTATCTTTCTAACTTCTTCATCTTCTATACGTTCTTTTCTAGCTTTAACCTTCTTTAGCTTTTTTTCTTCTCTCTTGACGCGACTAAGTGCTTTTTCAACTCTCTCAGCTTCATCTTCTCCCCTTAAAATCACATGACCTTTAACAGGAGAAACCGCGTTGTAAAGCTTAAGTAACGCATCTCTCTCCCTCAAACTATCGATAACCGGAGTTTGAAATCCCTGATAGCCTATAGCCGGAGTTGGACCGCTTTCCGGACTTGTAGTAAGTAAGTGAATAGCGTTAGTTATATTCTGAGCCCCAGGACCTGTAACCATCCCTAAAGCTTCTCTGGAAGAAAACGGCTCAGGCATATCTCCTTCTTTAGTAAAGGGATCTATCCCCGCCGCTCTAAGAGAAGCTTGCGCCAGAGGATTAATTGACGAAAAGACAGCTTTCTTATCTATCAAACCACCACCTTCACCACTTAGCATAGTGGCGGGGAAGAACGTAGATTCAAAAGGATGTCCCCTCAAGCCGAAACCAAGCTTTTCTCCCCTGTCTAACACAAAGGGAAGGTCAGGTGGACCGGTTGGACCTTCAGCCCCGGCAAGAGTACCACCAGGAAAACGATTAGCTTGTCTCGGCGCATAGTCTTCATCTCCCCCGAGAGCAGTTCTTGTAATAGCAGACGGAACTCCAATCATAGTCCTAGGAGAACCAGCAAGGAATTTAGGAAGTTGAGGAACAGTTCTTAACGTATATCCGATGAAAGGAAAAACTCCCACCGCCAACTTTGACGCCGTGTTCATATTTCTATTGAATTTTCCAACGCTTAGATCGAAAAACGTTTTCCTCATCTCAGCTATAGCAGAAGTTGGAGATCTTCCCTTTTGGAGGCGATCGATAATAAAAGCTTCTCTCATAAGCTTATCTCTGGCGCGTTCAAACTTAGAAACAGGAATACTTATTCCCGCCGTTAAAGCAGCAGTTGTATAATCTTCTATTGCCTTAAGTTCCTTATGTCCTCTCTCCGCCATAGTGATAAATCTGTCTGATTCCCCAGTTCCAGCATCAAGGAAAATTTTCTCTAAATGCTCCCTCGTATAGCTCGTTCCTCCCGGAGTTCTAACAATCTCCATATTAGCTGGAATACTAGCGTCTATCTTCTTAAACGCATCTGGCGATACATCCAAGATAAACGCCTTAAGACCGTCTTCTACAGTATTAACAGCTGTCCAAACAGCTGAGCCTTCGAGCTTCACTCTTTTCCAAACTCTGTAAAGTGCTCCGAAGAGTTTTAGAAACTTATTGCTGTTAGTGCTATTAAAAACTTCTTTAAGAGCTGTAGCCACAGCTGGATTAGAGGCCAATTCCGGGGCTGCTTTGAAGATTGTTTCTTTGGCCTTTTCTACATTTAGTCCTTTGATTTCTTTGAAAAAGAGTTCTCTTGCTTCTTCTACTCCAACGTCAGGTGAAATATCTTTTCGCGCAGTAAGCTCTTCTAGATGTCTGAGTGCTTCTTCAACCTCATCAACTGGAGGTTGTTTAAGAACAGGGGCCTCGGGAGCAATATCGAGCACCCCAGGCTTAGACGGTTTGACGCTTCCAACTATTTTATCGATAGTGTCCTGAACATCTATATCTTGGGCCGATTTAGCAAGAGGACTAAGGGGTTCTCCGATAGGAGCACTAGCTGGAAGTTGTCTAGGTGGAAGAGGAGGCTCATAAGACGGCAAATCTGCAGCTCTTCTATGCTCTATATCGACTGGCGTTTCTCCCGGCTTAAGTCCATAGTCCGGCAGAGACTTGGCGCTTCTAACATCTTTTGCCCCGGGGAAAGGAGGAGGTTCTGGGAAGAGACCAAGAGGTGGTCTAAAGAGATCTCTTTCCCCCAGAGGAATATTAAGAGCATCTAGATCTTCCGGCGAAAGGTCTAAAAGAAAATCTTTATCTAATGGATCTTCAGGTGAAAGGCCAAGTTTACTTAAATGAGGACTGCTCCTTTGAACTGGCCCAGGTTCAGCTGGAGGAAATCCACTAATAGGTGAACGCAATCTCTTATCTATAACATTGACAGGCTGAGGCCTTTTAATTCTAGAGAGAAGAACGTTAGGCGCAGTTTCAGTCGGCACATGACCAGTAGGCTCAATAGGCTTAGCTATACTAGGATGAAGAGGTTCGTCATACACTCCGGGTATAAAAGCAGGTTTACTAGATGCAAATGACACAGACGGTTCCGCAGGAGAAGGAGGAAGAACTTCAGAAACCTCAGGCACAGAAGAAGAAGAAACTTCCGAAGGCGGCGGAACAAATCCGCTTAATTGATTTTGTCGAGTAGCATGAACAGCTTTTGCAGTTTCTACATCTATTAGATCTCTAGTGAACTTATCGGCGTCTATATCGTTCATAGCGCGATATAGCTCTCTGGACATTTCTTCGCCCATATTGGGAATACGCCCGGCGGCCTTTGGACTAATCTTAGATATAGTCTCCCCGAGAGGAATTCCCCCAATAGTCGTGTCGGGCGAAAAAATAGTCTCGAAGTTTTGCCCATACCGAGCTTTAGCCTGCGAGAGATTTCCCCCAGCTTCCACTAGAGTTTTTTCAAGAGCTTTCACACCGCCGACTTCACCAAGATTTTCAACCGCTGCGATTATATCGCCTAAAGCAGCGGGGTTGGCTTTAGTTAGCTTTAGCAATCTCTTAGCCGTAATGGGACTTGTAACAGCTTTTGATCCAGAGATGTTAGCTACATCGCTAAGCATTTCTCTACTTATATCTGTAGCGGTTTCATTTATTCCAGGGCGAGCAAAACGCGAACTATAGGGATTGTTCTTTGGGTCATCTCCAAAAAGCTCATGTTCTAAATATGGATCTAGATCTTTTGTGGGATAAGACATTCTAGCCACAGCTTTACCGATAGCTTCCGGAATATATTTATAAAAATCCGCTACTACATTTTCTCCGCTGTTTGCAAATTCCTTGAACTCCAAACTCTGTTCCGGATTGAATATATCGGCGGAAGAGAATTTGTCCTTACCGCTAGACATAAGAGCTTCTTGGGTCGCCTTACCTGTCATTGATATAATATCTAATATATCGGCGTCTTTTTTCACCGGAGGAAGAACAGTTCCTCTCTTAGTAATACTGGGCTGATATGTATCCGGTAAAGCTAAGCCACCAGAATCTGCACTTATAGTACCTCCGGATTTTAGTCTGCTAAGTTTTTGCTCCTGCCCTCTTTGTAGTTCAGCTGCAATATCTGCTGTAGTCTTACCGTAAACATCCTTCTGCATCTCAGCCAAAATTTCTAGCTGTTTTTGGTAGTATTCTTTATTTTGCTCATTTCTTTCTATCCTATCAGCTGCCCCTGTGTAGGTATCGGCTCTTTGTGGCGCGATAGGTGAACTCGCAATAGACGGTTCAGCTGGTGCGATATTCGGCGCGGTGTTTTTAGTTATGTATAGTTCTCTAGCTTTGGCAACCAAAGAGCGTTTCTCATCATTGGACATATCGGGCCGAGTTTTAGCTTGCCTGTCAAGTACACTTCTGAGAAAATCGATTTCTTTTTGGTCTGGTGCTGCCATGTTAAATTCCTAGCGCCTTAAAGATCTCTTCGTTTTCATCGGGAATAGGAGACTGAGTACCAGAAGAACCAGAAGAACCGGAGAGAGATTTTTCAGCTTCTATTCCCTTTATAACATCTTCGCGTCTTTTAACTAATGTTTCTAGCCTTTTATTGGCATTTTGAATAGCTTCTGCGGCCCTAGATCTAGGTATCCCACTCATGCCAGCTTCAGCGTTACGAGTAAATCTATTTATATCCGATATTTCTTTGTCTATAACAGTTAGTTCCTTAAGTAAAACAGACCGGCCTCTCGCAATATCATCTCTGTTATATTTTGTTCGCCAATTTCGTTGTTCATCGGCTTCTCTTTGGGTTATTCTTCGCTGCTCTTCATCTGCTTTTTGTTTAGCAAGATAAGCATCAAACTCAGCTTTAGTCTTTTCTTCTTGCGCCCGCATCAAATGAGGGATGGGGTCAGCCGCAGAAGCTAATTCTTTCTCTTTGGCTTGTCCTTTGACTTGCTCCTGCTCCATCATAATTGAGTAACGATTTTCTGGATTAAAGATCTTAGTTCCCGGAGGAAGCTTTGCACCGTAGGGATCTAGTTCTGTTTCTCCATAGCGCCTAAGAGCCTCCGTATGAGCTGCGCCAAATGGATCTGCCCTGTATTCTTCGTAAGCTTTTTCGGCTAGGTTTATATCTCTTTCGGCTTTTTCGCCGTATACACCAAGTTTTGCACGCTGTTTAGCTTTAGCCTCAGCCGCCGCCAAGGCAGCTATTATATTTGGATCGTTTTTTATCCCAAACTGTCTAACAGCCTCAGCGCTCTCAGCGGCTAATCTTGCTTGTTGCTGCCTAGCTAAATCTAATTTTTGAGTATCAAGAGTCATTTGATCATTGTCTTGCGCCAATCTCTTAGTGGAAAGTTCATTAGCTAAGCGCCTAGCTTTAATATTTTCTAGAGTATCGTATATACTTATACCTCTAGCGAAGTGTGCACCTGGGTCCCTTAGATAATCACGAAGACTCATCGTGCCCCCCCAGTTAAATAGTGTCCAAGAAGAAGTCCACCTATATTAGACCCCAAACCAAAAGCGCCGCCGATAACATCGCTTGCTGTTATTCTCCTAGAGAGCTCATCTTGCAGTCTAACCAAGGCTGCTTGAGTTGCAGCGGCTTGAGTTTGAAGTTTAGAAGAAAGATCAAAGTTTTGCTCTGCATTTGCCTGGGCCAACTGATTTTGATAATACATCAACTGAGCACTTAAACGCTGTTTTTGTGTCTCGAGTTGCTGATTAACAATATCGCGACTTTGGGCTATGGCGCCTTGTTGGTTTATTTCTCCTAAAACACCAGCGCTATAATCAGCCCCTGTTCCACTATAGGCAGCAAGTTCAGCGGCACCTCTAATTGCCCGGGCTCTTTGTTGAGCATGTTCTGCTCGTGTTTGAGCTAGGCGTTTTTCACCTTCGGCATCTATAGTGGAAAGAAGTTTTTCTTCGTTTTCTCTAAGTTGACGCTCTCTATCTGCTTTTGGATCAGGTGCAGGTTCAGACTTCTTAAGAATTCCTTGTACTTCTAACTGTCTAATAATCGCTTTATATTCTGCTGAGTTAGGATCGAGACCGCCGACATATTTATCGTCCAATCCACCAGGGTTTGTTACTTCCAACTTACCGTCAGAATTTATTTTTAACCCGTATCCTTGATCGGTATACCATTTCAGCAGTTCAACCGGATGACCAGTTTCCTCTGCGGCTTCTTCAAGAGAAGCATCGACAGGTGAACCGTCAATATATACCCTGGGGTTCTGTTTATTGGCTTCTGCTTGACGACTATCCTCGGCTTCAGCATCATCTTCAGTTTTTTTAGCCACACCATATCCGGCTGCTGCACCTATAGGTCCTCCAACTAAAAACCCTCCAGCAGCTCCAGCAGCCTCACCCACACTTATTCCTCTAGCAGTAGTCCCAAATCCACTATCTTCACTGGAAGTAGGCCTAGTGTCGGGTACAGTATTGGGCTCAAGTCTGTAGGTATTACCTTGGTAGGGCGCTATAACAGGCTTAGCGGGAATAAAGTTTGGGTCTAACTTAGCGGGCGCCCTGGGAGCAACTTGGACAAAAGGCGGAGTAATCGGATTTCCTTTTTCGTCGAACTGCTTACGTCCAGCGTTCCATGCGCCAACTGAGAGATAGCTCTTTGCGCCCTGCTGATTACTTTCCTGCCTGCCGCTATTCCATTTAGACGTTTGGTTTGGACCACCAGCCCCGGGCGAAGGAGGAGTAACACTCTGCGCGTTAGGACTTGCAATTGGATTGTCGTTAGTCTGCGGCCTAGCAACCGGACCGACATCAGCATAAGAGCCTACTCTGTTTTTGGCTACTTGGTCCTCTGCGGCCAAAAAACGACTCTGATTATTAGAGTAATTAAGAGGAGGAGTAGGCGCAGGAGGCAAAATCTGCCCACCCTGTGGAACCCTGGAAGTTTCTCCGAGACCATTATACGATCTGCTGGGAGACCCAATAAGCCTTCGCCTTCTATCTAGCTGTTCGTCAAAATCTTTTCTTATCATGAATGAAGCTCCACTTTATAGGTCAAAGTTGCCATAACTCCTCCTGCTCCTGTTGCGGTCGATCCGCTATTCTGAAGATGTATTCCCATACTGATGTAATCGTTGTTAGCCAGTGCTGTCAGCGGATTATCCAATGGATTGCTATTTCTTAGGTGGTAGACAGTATCAGCCGCATCAAACTGGGCGTGAGTTCCTCCTATGGTTGTTCCGTTTCTTGTAAAAGTTATACAGGGTCTTTGTGCCCCGGGAGTAATAATACTCTGAGCGTAAACGCTAATTCCGCAAAGATAACAGGCTCTGCCCGTTGGAAGGGTCATATACTTTCTGTAGATCTCTTCGGGCGTAGTGGTATCTGGCCAATAATATAGCCGAGAAGTCAAAGCTCCATCATCATACGGGTGGCCAACTATCGGTATGCTTTCGCTAAATATGGCGAAACGGTCAGAGAGCTGGGTAGATAGAATTCCCGCATTAGCCGCTATATCGGCGCTGCTGATAGACGATATTTCGCTCAAAACGTCGGAGAAGTTGGTGTTTAACTCCGCCGCAGTTATTGTCCCACCGGACGAAAATGTATAAGTTACCGGCATATAGCCGAATTATACACTGGGTTTTTCTTCTAGCGCCATAGGCTTAAGGCGCTCATAGACCCTGAAAATCGCCATGGCAAATATGCCCTCCAAGACGTTAGAGTTCAATATGTTATGGATCAGGGCATAAAGCACCTTGAGGTCCTTATTGCTCACTCTAAAGCTATGGTCAGAAAGCGGCTCGTCCACCTTAATTTTCCCCATGAAGATTTCGTCCCACGATCTTCCCATAAAGAGAATCTCTTGCCATTTAATGGCCATGGAAAGAATACCGAAGGGTAAAACTATACGGTTAAGGCCGTGAAGTATACCGTCAATTTCCAGTTTATTAAGTGAAAAAGCCGAAGTCTCGGAGTCCGTCGTTGATTTGTTTGAGCTTTCTGGCGAGTTGGTAGATATTGTTTCTGATGGCATTTGAGTCGTTTGCATAGGTTGTTAGGTCTGTATAGTTGGCGATTGTATCGTCCGTTCCACCAGAGGCTACATTGTTAGTTAAATCTGCGCCAGATGTTTGTTGTCCGACGGGTGTAACGTTGAAAAACCCTATAGACCCAGCGCCGGTTATTTGAATGCGATTAACGAAGGAGTTTAGAGATGACCCTGCTCCACCTGCGGGGGATGTCTGAAGAATAATATCTCCTCCAGCGCCTGAACCTGTACTCTGTCCCGCTCTAAGAGACAAATTTGACCCCGCTATATTTGTCCCACTAGCTGCCGACGGATTGATAGTCACAGCACCGGGGGCAGAAGAAGTTTCTCCGCTACCTATGATAAATGCCCAAGCTCCGGTAGTATTTCCGCCCATTACTATGGTACGGCTAGTAACTACATCCAAACCGCTGCCTATACCTATGGCAAAGGTAGCAGAGGTTACGTCGCAATCGTAACCTATAGCTATTGACTCTGCTCCTGCACCAGCTGAGCCAGTTACAGAAGCAAGAGCTCCGATCACAACTGCCCTAGCGTTTGTATTTGCTACGTTAGCTAAGTATCCGATAGATACGCAGTTTTCCCCTCTGGCTGTTACAGTAGCACCAAGGGCCGTTGCTTGGTCTACGTCTATATTGACGCTCGATCCTATGGCCGTAGAAGAACTTCCCTGGGCAAGTGAATTGTATCCAATAGCAACTGCGCCAGTTCCGGTTGCCACTGCTCCAAAGCCGAAAAACTCGCTATTTGTACCGCTAGAAGGTGCACTAAAACCAACAGCACTGTTTGTCTGTAAATATGACCGCAAGGTATCTGCTATAAGGGAAAGAGTAGTTGTCCTAGCTCCAGTTGCAGAACCGCTGCAAAATCTTATTCCAGCGGTTATACCGGCAGAGGAAACTCCCGGTGTTCCTATAGTAAAAAGTGAACTTATCTCGCTATATCCCGCGCTATTTCGATTTCTTTCCAACTTAAAGACGACCATTTCGTCATCGCCGTCAGTACGAAAAGTAGAGCGAATAAGATCGTCGTTGGCGCCACCTTCATCAGATGCAATGGCTATATAGGAAGCATCTTCATCCGCAGTATTAACAGCATCTCTGTTAAGAGTAAAAGTATTAGAGTCTGTTCCTGTTACATCTTCCCAGTCAGGAGCAGCGTTTGGGCCGTTTGAAGTAAAAACTTGCCCGTCGTTTCCGTTAGATTCGTTAATAAGAAGTT
>JAAOEI010000209.1_pt1 | contig 24166 bp, 15 predicted proteins | sample 7059261 | NCBI WGS metagenome assembly JAAOEI01 (sample SAMN14008812, study PRJNA610033) | viral metagenome | isolation source: viral particles filtered from seawater | place: China: Hangzhou Bay, Yangshan Deep Water Harbour | collected 2017-10-31 | reverse complement strand
AGTCATAAGACGGTTCATTCACTCGTTTAACATTATCCCAAAACTGTTCTTTAGTCTCAGCCGTTGCCGTTCCTTTCCTTGTCCTCAGGGGTATTTCCCCCATGTCTCTAGTAAACACACGCACCATACGCCTCATCCGACACGCCTCACACCCACGCATCCACGCCCATACACACACACACGCACGCCCAACACGAGAGGGTACGCAGGAGCGTAGGAGGGTGAGTTGGAGGGTGAGAGATTTATTGATTGTGTTGTTATTTAGGTATGTTGGATGCCACGTACCCCCCATGGTTGAGGGGTTTCTCTTTTTCGACTGTTCGGGGAACCCCATCCGTGGTAGGAGGTAGAGGAGATTTTTGATGAGGAAAGGAACGACATGGAGCGTCAGACAGACCAAGGACTCCGACACGGGGCGGAAATGCGGGAATTGGCCTTTGCGCTGTACATCCGAGCTGACCGGAACCTGGTCCAGACCCACCGATTGCTCGAAGAGGAGTGTCGTGGGATCAAGGAGGAGGACGGATCCGATGTGCTCACACCAACATACAGAACATTGCAGCGGTGGAAGGCGTCGGAGGACTGGGATCTGCTTGCCGACAAGGCGATCGCCGAGGCATTCCCCCACCTCAGGATGCGGAATCTGGCCCGTCTCATGAATCTGCAGGGGGAGGCGCTCTCGCAGTACGCCGAGGTGTTGTCGGGGAAGTGGGATGACCTGAAACCGGGGGCGATCCAGGCCCGGGTGGCGGTGGCGAAGGACCTTCTCTGGCTCTCCGGCCTCGGCACAGCCGGCAATCACGCCGGATCCTCAGCTGTTCAGCCGAAGGTGATCGTGACGGAGAGCATCGATTCGGGCCTCACCCCCCAGGAGATCGCCAGGAAGCAGCGGGAGCGGCTGGAGGGGGATCGAGGAGACGTCGATCAGGGGTCGAAGGTGAGGAGAGGGGGAGGAGAGAGGGGCTGATCCCCTCTTCCCCACGCTCCAACACAGCCACAAACGCGAATGAGGAGAGGAGTTGGTGTTTTCAACCAGCTCCTCTCCTCTTTATGGAAAGATATACGTCCCTACTCCCTGCCCCCGGACTCGGTGTCCGGCCTGCAACCCTGGAACCATGGCCGCTTGCAGTCCGCGGCGTGCGAATGGACGAATTGTGGGGTTGTCGCGCTGGTTCGTAACAGACACGACCTCTCGCACCGGTCTGCTACCCCGCGGGGCCTCCGGCATTTGGGCGACTTCTTTGCTGTCCGTCCGTATCAGTCGCATTTCGGCACTGTATTCGGTTGTGTGGCCCCGGCATCACACCACAAAGCTAGCCGGCAACCAGTGTTTCCTTACTTGGCCTGCCTCAAGAGGTAGGGCCGATAGACGTTGTCCCACCACGGGGACGAGATGTAGCGGATCTCCTGGTCGAACCAGGCTGGTCGCCGCTCGATCGGGGCGACCGTGTCGTCAACGAGCTGAACCGCCAACTCTTGCTTCATCGGCTCACTCCTCTGCGGTGGTCGTGCATGATCCCGGTGGCGATCTCCGCTGCGGCATTGGCCCGACGGCAGCTCCACTGGTACTCAGGCAACAAGAACCGGTCGTACAGCCGGGTGATTGTTCCGACGATCTGTTTCATCTTTCCCTCCTTGCACGGACACTCCATATAGGATACCATGATTTCAGATATTCGGCAAGGGTGAAAGGGCCCGGAGAACGAAGTCCCGCAAAGATGGAGGGCTTATCAGGAGGACTTGTCTCCGGGCTCTGTGTTCATCCTACAGGTCTATTAGGTGAACCCTCACCTTTTAGCTCGTTATGGTAAAGGAGGGAGAAAGTGCCCCAGAGCAACCATCCGCTGGGCCCCGAGCTGCCACCGGGGACAACTGCCACCCACGTCGCCAGAGAGATAGGCGTCTCGGTGAACACGCTGAAAAGCTGGGTGTACCGAGAGCTTTTGCCGCCACCAGGGGGGTCGAAGAAATACCCGGTGTGGCACGAAGGCCATATCCAATGGGGCAGGGATCTTCGCAAGGCAACGGAAGACATGACGCTCTCGGAGTTCCGGGACATGGCGGCAGAGGTTCGGGAGTTCATCCGGGGCAGGAAGGCACAGGAGGGCCAGGATGGAAATCGTTCTGTCGATCAGTGACAAGCACCCTCGATCCACCATCTACGGCATGGCGAGCTCGAAGCGGGCCGACATCATCCAGCAGGCCTGGCTCGACTTCTTCACCACGGAGAAGCTGACCGAGTCCCAGTGGACGGCCCTTGTCGACCACAGCGCGTTCCTCGGTGTCAGGGGTCGGGAGCTCGCCCACCGCGAGTGCAAGCGGTACGGACACGACTGGGTCAAGGTCCCCACCATGGACGTCAACGTCTGCCGGCGGTGCGTGTCTTATGGAGGAGGCAAGTGATGTTTCGCCTTCCCGCCGACCAGGTTTGCGCCAATTGCAGCTGGTTCGCCCCCAACAGCGATGACCCGGACGACTTCGGGACGTGTGAGCTGGCCACGGAATCCGCCCACGCCCCGATCTACATCGACTCCGACGACGGACGGGCCGTGCTCATGGTCAGCCCGTCGCACCTCTGCGCCGAGTATGTGGAAGGCCCGATCGAGTGACGCTGGCCACCGGGGACGCCTACATCGAGTCGTTGGAGCCGTTCGGCCTGGCAGTGGTGCCGGGCTACGACGCAAACGACGATTCCTGGCGGGAGCGGTGGCAGGAGTGGCGGGACGGGGTGATCCGACTCCGCGACAAGGTGGACATCGAGTGCAGGAACTCCGAGCAGTTCCGGCTGGACCAGATGGCGCTCTATTCGGAAGACCCCGCGTTTTTCGTGGCAATGACGCTCTGGATCGAAGAGCCCCGGGTTCGGGCTGGGGAGGATGTGGTCAAGCCGTTCCTCCCGTTCGCCTACCAGGTGAAGCTGCTCCAGGACTTCAGGCGCGTCTGTGAGAACCCGCTCCCGGAAGACCGCTACTACTCCAAGGCCCGAGGTCTGGGTGCGTCCTGGACCATGTGTGCCGCGGCCTACTGGGCCTGGTTGTTCCGGGACTGGCGCGGCAAGATGGTCTCCCGCAAGGAAGATCTCGTCGACAAGCCGCTCGACCTCGACAGCCTGTTCGGGAAGATCGACTTCTTTCTCAGGTACACACCGCCGTGGTTGATCCCGCCCGGGTTCAATAAGGGCGACCACCGCCTGAAGCTGATGCTCAAGAACCCGAGCAACGGGGCCCAGATCTCCGGGGAGTCGACGTCCTCCAAGACCGCCCGTGGTGCCCGTTCCACGTACATCGTCTACGACGAGGCGGCGTTCATCATGCAGTTCAACGACGTCTGGGGCACGGGCTCCGGCACCACCGAGCACCGCTTCGGCGTTTCGTCGGAGTCCTTCCAGGAGGGCGAGGACTGGTGGCAGGCATGGAACGCCGCCAAGCGCGTTTCCCCGGAACAGGTGGCGGAGCTGGACTACTGGCTCAACCCGTACTTCAGCCCGTCCTGGTTCCTGGCCGAGGAGAAGCGCTGGAAGCTGTTCGACCCGGAAGGGTTCCGCCGCGAGTATCTGCGCGACCCGTTCGCCGGAGCCGGGGACTGGGTGTACCCGACGGTGCGGGAACTCGAGGTGAAGCCCCTCGACTACGATCCGACCGCGATGTTGGTGGTGGGGATAGACCCCGGGCACGCCGATGACACGGCCATCGTCTGGGGACAGCCGGTCTGGGTCGACGGCAACCGGGGCATCCACTGGCTCGACAGCTACGAGCGCAACCTGGCGCCGGTCGAGTGGTTCGCCCATCTCCTCACCGGGATGCCGCCGGAGCCGGGGGACGAGGCGTACAACCTGTCGATCAGCAGTCGGGAGCGGGAGTTGATGGAGTTCTTCGCCTCCCTCCCCCACGGCACCGACCGCGTTCGCTTCTACATGGACCCAGCCGGTGCGGCCAAGCACTCCGGTGTCTCGTTCTTCGACCTGTTCGTCAAGAAGACCGGGGAACTGCGGCGACGGGACCACGAGCGCAAGCACCTCGAAGGAAGGGCCCAGGCCCTGGTTCCCCTGTACAAAGCGCTCACCGGACAGGCAAGGCTCCACGACGAGCGTCGCTACGCCACCCGTCGCCTGCTCCCCTACTCCACATTCAACGACGTGCCGGGAGGTCGCCGCATCAAGGAGGCGCTCTCCAACTACCGCTTCGCCGAGATGACCGGGAAGTCGACGGGGGAGCCCAAGCCGCTCCACGACCGCCATTCCCACATCGCCACCGCCGTCGAGTACGTCTCGACCTATGCGTCGCTGGGACTGGCCGATCCGCCACGGAAACGGACGTACGCCGGGATGCGGAAGCTCGGCGGTCGCAAGCAGGGGAACCTGCCGAACGGAGTGCTGTGATGCCGAACTTCACCTCTGAGGACCTGTTGAAGCAGGCGATGTCCCTCCTGCAACGGGCCCAGATGCACCTGGATGGGTACGAAGTCACGGACGACGACATCGATGCGTCGAAGTCTTGTTTGCAATTCGCCTTTGCCATGCTCGCACTTCAGGGTGCCGCCGTCAGGAAGGAGATCAAAGATGCCGCTGGGGAATGACGACCTGTGGGTCGGTGAAGACGGAGGGTTCATCGAACCACCCGCCGACCCGATGATGGATGAGATGAGCGCCATGCTCCCGGCGATCCCCCAGGTGGGGCCGACCCCGCCGGCCTGGTATCGGAAGCCGCCCAAGCCGGACCCCGACGATGTGAAGGAAGACGCCGAGCGGGAGCACACCGACCACGCCATCCGGATCAAGGTCGCCGCCGAGATGGTGCGCCGCCTCAACCTGGAGACGGTCGGGTTCTTCGAGCGCGACCAGGAGGCGATCCAGTCCGGGGAGATCGAGACCTTCCAGTCCACCGCCCTGCGCGACGAGCACGATGCCGCATGCGCCTGGGTATCGGGGATGGACCTCGTGTTCTCCAGCCCGTACCGGGAGGCGATCGACCGGGAGGAGGCGATTGCCAAGGAGGACTTCCTCCACTTCCTGTGGGAGTGCTGGCAGGAACAGCATTCGGTCGGCGGCAACGGACCGCTGCGCTGGGCGCTTCCCGACACCCTGCAGAAGTACGGCATGCTGGCCGCGTTCATCGGGATCGACCCGTCGAACGACGAGCTCGGCCTCCGCATCCGGATGATCGACCCCGCCACCATCTTCCCCGTCCACGAGGGTGAACGCGGGCTGGCCTGCGTCTACCGCATCTACCAGGCGACGGCAGCCACGGTGGTGGGGGACTTCGGCGACGACGCCGGGTCCGTTGAGCGCAAGGTGCGCAAGATCGCGAAGAACCGGGGGTCGGAGGGCAAGTATGACCGCCACCACCTCGGCGAGGTCATCGAGTACTGGGACCGCCACTGGGGCATGGTGCTGTTCGAGGGGGAGCTGGTCCGCCGCTGGGAGCACGGATACACCCACGTCCCGTTCGTCGTCAAGTACGGATGCTTCGGGATGCAGGGATTCACCCAGACCCCGGACGAGATCCTCCCCCTGCTCACCTCCGACAACCGGCCGTTCGATGCGGAGAACCGGCCCCGGGCAGACCGGCGCCGGGACCTGGCACGCATGGCCCAGCCATTCCTCTGGCGGCGCACCCGCGCCCACGACACCGAGGAGGCGATCGGGGCCCGGCTCGTCACAGCTCTCCGCCGTTCGATGAACCCGCCGCTGGTGGTCAAGCAGGGGGCCGTGTCGGCTGGTGAAGGAGATCCCGAGGTCGATCCGAACGAAGGCGGCATGACCCGCCTCCGGGAAGAGGACGACATCTCGGCATTGCCGAACCTCCCGGCCCCGGAGATCATGCAGCCGCTCGGCCTGCTGATCGAGCAGAACCGACAGACCGGCATGGCACCGGGCCTGCTGATGGGACAGAACCCCGCCTCCCAGACCTCCGGCTCCGCCCTCGACATTCTCGCCGCCGGCGGGTTCGAGAAGTGGGCACCGCTGGTCATGACCATCGAGGAGTTTCTCACCGAGCTCGGTCGCCGCTCCCTCGTCTTGATCAAGGACTGGGGCGAACTGCTGGGCGAGGACGCATCGGGCGTGCTCTTCGTTCCGCGTCGCAACCCGAACCCCCGCACCGGCGAGGCCCCGGCCCACGAGCTGACCAGCGGCATCCTCAAGTCCACCGGCACCCGGGCGTTTGCCAAGATGCGCAAGTTCAACCCGCAATCCCTCGGCCCGGTCGGCAACGGACTGGCGATCATTTCCAGCCTCGGTGTCATCGACAAGCGGAGCATCATCGAGATCCTCGGCTTCACGAGCGATCCGGATTCCGTGTTGCGGCGGATCGACGAAGACCTGTTGGACGACGTGCCGGAAGTCAAGCAGACCGCCACCATCGACATCCTCTACGAGCAGGCGGAGAAGGCCATGGCGCGGGGTGACGAGGAGTCGGCCCAGAAGATGATGGCCAAGGCCCACTACGTCGCCTCCCAGATCCAGATGCGCCAGATGTCCCAGATGGGGATGTTGGGCGGAGGGATGCCGGGGATGGGAATGGACCCGGGCATGATGGGGATGCCGGGGATGGACCCGAGCATGATGGGGATGCCGGAGCCCCCGGAGACCGGCCCGGGCGGTGGGATGATCGATCCTCAGACAGGAATGGAGATGCCGCCGCCAGGGGTGCCGCAACCGGAGGAGCCGATGATCGGCCCCACCGGCGGTGAGAGCCTCCCCGGATTCGGCATAGACACAGGAACCAACGGCGGTCGACCGCCAGGAGGAATGTAGGCCATGCCCCAAGTTCTTCCGTACTACGACGGAACAGACGGTGAGGTGTTCCTCGATCCGAACACCGGCGTCACGTACGACCCGTCACAGGTGACGACGCTCACCGATCCCGTCACCGGGGAGTCGACGTATGTCACCGATGGGTACATCCCGGGGGAGAACTACGTCACCGAGTTCCCGACCGGTGAGAACACCACCGGGTCGATGCGCGTCCCGACGCTGGACATCCTGAACGCGAACAACCGGACGGTGAACACGGAGGACAAGTACTCCCCGGGCGGGTGGACCTACGACTGGAACCCGCACATGAGCAACCGGAACTTCGGCCTCGCCGCACCGGCGGGAACGCTGAAGATGACGGACCCGTCAGACATCCCTTCCGCCACGACCGGGACGGGGACCGGGTCGGGGACCGGTGGCAGTGGCGGTGGCGGTGGCTACGGCTCCAGCTCCGGCTCCGGCTCCAGCTCCGGCAGTCAGCACGGGACTGTTCCGATGTACGCCGACGGATGGATCTCCCCGTTCTTCGGCGGCGATTACACCCGGGCCGAATGGTTGGCGATGAAGTATCCCGACGACGGGTACTCCGGACCAGCCCCACTCCCCAAGCTCCCCTACTCGTTCAACCTCGACGTCTTCGGCGGGAACACCCCGGGCAATCCGTTCTACGGGGGATCCGGGGGGTCGAGCAGCGGGGGAGGCGGCCTCGCCAGGCAGCTGTACCAGAAGTTCGCCGGCAACGTCATGCCTGGTCAGGGTCCGACCGAGCAGGACTACAACCGATCCGAGCACCGGGCCGATCGGGATGCCCGGAAGCGCGAACGGGAATACGCCGAACAGCAGGTGACGTGGGGATTGCAACAGAAGCCGGAGTGGGGCATGACCGCGCTCTGGGGCAAGGACTTCGCGTTCAACCCGGCCTACGGGAATTACGCGAACAACTTGCCGCTCTACGGACTCCAGTTCCTGGTCAATGGCGACCAGAAGGCGAAGAAGCTCCAGGATCCCACCAAGTACAAGCGGCACCTCGCCCAGATGTACAGCCAGATCTCCGGGAACAACGGGGTTCTCGACTACTCCAATCTCCGTGACAACATGTTCAACTCAGGAAAAGGGTCTCTCCTGAGTCGACAGTTCCAGAGCCAGCAGCCCGGCGAAGCGCGATACAGCCCGGACGGTATCTACAAGGGATACAGGGATGGTCGGTTCAAGTGGAACAACGCCGCTGAACAGGCCGGTACCGCGTCCTCGCTGATGGGAGCGCTTCACGCAAGCACCCTTGCTCCACAGGCAGCTGCGTTCCGCAACCTCCTGGTTGACCGGACGCTTGCCGGATGGGGCGGGTCAAAGGGTGACAGGGTCAATCCGGGCTCGGTTCTCAAGTATCTCAAGAGGCAGGGCTTCTAGGAGGATCTATGGCAAAGGACTCATACGTCAGCGGCAGAGGCCGTGGACGCAACAACCGAGACGAGGAGGACGACAAGAAAGGCAAGAAGCGCCGACGTCCCGGAGGTCCCGATGACGGCGGTGGAAAGGTCACCGATCCGGCGCAGGGGGCGCTTGATGAAGCGGCGCGACAAGCTGCGGCGGAGCAGCAACGGGCGTTGGTTCAGCAGCAGCTGGCCCAGAGCAACGCGGCGTACCAGCAGGCTGTTGCCGCCCAGGATCAGGCGAATCGGAACGTGGCGTTCAACAACGCCCCGGCCCCGACCCCGCCACCGGTGATCACCGAATCCAATTCGTCGAACCCGTTCGCCCCGATGAACGTGACCCCGGCAAGCGGTCCAGCCATGGATTCGCGCGGTGGTCGCGGCCCCGGCCGTGGTAATAACAGACCAGGAAGGGGGCCGGGCAACAGCCCGGAGCCCGGGGCGATGACCAATGACGAATATCGTCTTTGGCAGGACAACAACCAGCAGGACGCGTACCTCAAGTACCTCAAGGACAACATCGGCATCGACCCGTACGCCCAGAACGACTACTCCAAGTTCTGGGGATCGGAGTTCAGTCGGCTTCAGCAGGGGTACAACGAGGCGCTCACCGGGAACCAGTCGCTCCACTTCAACGACTACCTGAACAACCAGATGAACCCGACGGAGATCGAGGGGCGCTGGCGGAATCAATGGGCGGACGACAACAGGGAAACCGCGATTGACCAGCGACTCCAGGCGAGGGGGTTTGTGACGCAGGGACCGAAGACCAACCAGTTCTCCAACTGGCTGAACACCCAGGGCCAGAAGCAGATCCAGGACGGATTCGCTTCTGCTCAGTCGTCCAACCCGTCGTTGAACTTCAGCGACTACGTCAACAATTACAACACGTCGAAACTTCGAGACGACTACGCCAGCCTGGACGGGGCCGAGCGCGGTGTCAAGGCCGCCAGACCCGGACGTTGGGTGGCGTACTAAGGAGCAGTCATGCCAAACGAACGACAGAACACAGGAATGCCATCAGGACAGCTTCCGCCGAACATCCCCATCGGGTTCCCGCCACCAGGGGCCGGAAACGCCGCGTCCGGCATCGCCGTCCCCGCCCCCGGTCTCGGCGGCGTGATGTCGCCCATCGGCGTGAACAACCCAACCCCGGCCACCGGGGCCGGAAACTGGGTGCCGCCGGTCCCCGCCGGCCCAGCGCGGTCGGCCTGGGCGGAGGCGCTCCGGCAAGCGATGGCCAACGGCGAACCGCTCGGCAACTACGCCTTGCGCAAGCTGATGGCGGAGAACATCCCCGGCATGCCGATGCCCCCGGCCCCACAGCCACCGGCGGGCGCGGAGTCCGGCAACATGATTCCGGTTCCCCCGGGGTTCCCCAACCAACCACCGTTTGGCGGCCAGGTCCCGGCGGGGTTCCCCACCGGGTTCCCGATGACCAGCCGCGACATGTCGGTGCCGATGCAGATGCCGCAGCAAACTCAGCAGCAGATGCCGCCCATGCCGCAAATGCCGAAAATGCCGCAGCAGCAGATGCCGCCGATGCCGAACCCGGTCGTCCCGGGAGGGCCCAACGGTGGCAATGCGCCGATGAAGACCATGGGGTGGAACGGCATGCCGCCGTACGCCACGACCAAGCCGACGATTCCGGCTCGAGACTTCCCGATGATGCCGCAGCTGCCGAAACTGCCGGGCAGATAGGAGACACCCATGTACTATGGTCCAATGGACTACCTCGCCCAGCGAGTGTACGGGCAGGCACAACCGCCCTCGTTCCAGCAATACCAGCAGTCGCTGTACCAGCCGGGAACCACGGCGCAGCCGAGCGGCCCGATGATGAATGACGACCCCGGCGGCATGGGGGTGGTTCCTCCGTCGCAGCCGCATCTCGTCAACTCCCTCACCCAAGCGGCGTACCCGCCGTCGCCGTCGCCGCAGGCAACCCTTGGCGGTGGAAGTTTTGGCTCCAGTTACGCCGGCCCCCCGACCTTGGCGCCGGATCCTGGCCTTGGCGGCCACGGCGGCCAGATGGCGGCTTACCCGTACCCGGTGGCACAACCCCCCGCCGCACCCTACACCCGCCCCGTCGTCAAGTACCCGTACTAACACTTCAACCCTTGCGCCCACAGCGCCGCAAGTAGAAGGAGATGTCCATGCCCCCGTTCCGTAGTTTCAACGACTACCTCACCGGCTTTCAGGTCACGCCAGCTGCGGCACCCCCGCCGGTTCAACCGGCTCCGGTCGAGGACTCATACGGACTGGGGTATGGCGACTCCTACGCCGCCAATGCCACGCAATACACGCCGCAGCAGAATCCGCCGCAGCAATTCACCCCCAACCTCCAGGGCGGAGCAGCCGAGGGACAACACCTGTTTGTCGCCGCCCCGGGGGTTGTCGGGCCGCAAGTCACTTCATGGGGACAGGTCGCCAACAGCGCCTACCCACTGACCGACCTGAGCCAAGAGTACGGATACCAGGCTCCGCCTCCGCCCGAGCCGCAGTTCGGCGGGGGCACCATGTTGTCTGCCGGCCAGATCGCGAACGAGACGCACCCGCGACAGGTTCAGGGTGCGATCTCGAACATGATGTCCCAGCCCGTCACCGACAACATGAACTGGGATCAGTACAAGAACAGCTTCACCGAAGTCCCGAACAGCGGGTACGGTCCGGATCCGATCTTCGGACCGGGCACCGACAAGCCGTGGTGGGAGTCACAGGACGTCCACGAACAGCGGTGGTGGCAGGACCAGCTCAGCCCGATCGACCCGGTGATGCAAAGCCAGTATGGCGTGGACTTCATCAGGTCGGGATACAACGATCCCGAAAAGACCGAGGGCCCATTCGACTACGGCAGCTACCGTGAGGGCGCGGAACAAGCGCGGCAATTCCAAGAAGAAACCGCTCGTGCAGTCGGCGACACCGTCGGCCCGGTCCTCAACACCATATGGGACGGCACCGACACGGCCTACGGCCCCTATGACGTCGTCACCGGAGCCAATGCCCTGACCCCCGACCAGGGGATGACCAGGGACATAACCAAGATGGGGCTCAACGACGTCCTGAGCGGCGACCGCTGGAAGGCGGAGTTGGTCGACCCGAAGACTGACGAGTGGTACCGCAACTGGCACGATCCATTCCTGGAGAAGGAGTGGGTCAAGAACGTCAACGACCTCAACGATCGGGCGACCGAGGGATTCAACAACAAGGTCGGCGAGTTCGGCGGCTGGCTGAACGACACCTTCGGCGACGCGCTCCGCAACGAAGCCCGCCGACAAGGGGATGATTGGCAGGACATGGTTGCCGCCATGGATGCCGCCCCCGTTCTCTCGGGGATGACCGACTTCGTTCGCCAAGCGGGGTCCGGCATCAAGGACAAGCTGGTCGGCCAGGACACGGTCATCAACAACCCGCTCGACTTCTGGGTCAACGGCGGGAACGGATTCAAGAAACTGGCTCTGGCCGACACCATCACCAAGATCTACGGGGACAAGGCGACGCCGATCCGCGACACGTGGGGCGACCACATCGCCAACGTGGGAACGTCGCCGTTGCGAACGCTTTGGGGGGATGATTACCTCCACTGGCTCAATACCCAGCAAGGTCGGGCGGCCCTCGAGAAGCACTTGAAGTTCGGCCCCAACAACATGGTCATCAACTTCGACGAGGCCCACGAGCTGATCTGGAACGACTTCCTCGAGACGCAGCCGGGACTCCTCGCCAAGCTCGGCCAGGAATACCAGGCTGACCCGACGGCCATCCTCGATATCGCGGGGATTGTCGCACCGGGTGCCGGCGCAGCCCTTCGTGCGGCTGGCGCTCCGAGATGGTTGTCTCGAGGCATCATAACAACCGGCAAGCTGGCAGACTCCGGGTCGATCCTGTTCATGGACCACCTGGGAGGGAAGGCCGTCAGCAGGCTGGCCGGGACCATCGGGACCGCCCTCACCCCCGAGGCGGTGAAGAACGTCCGAAAGGCCAACGCGGCGGCAGAGATCGCCACGGGCGTGTTGAACGACTACCGCAAGGGTGGCATTGTCGGCGGCGCCAGCGGAGTTGTTCCCGCTCCGGTTCCGACGGCGTTCAGCCCAGCCGCGGTTGGACGGGCAATGGCCGCCGCCGGATCCGTGTCCCCGCCAACGGGAGCAGCAGGAGCTGTGACGCCGGGAGCAGCAGGAGCTGGGGCACCGGGGTCGGCAAGGGCCGCCGCCGCTGCTGCAGCCCTTGCGTCTATTCCGCCATCCGCCCTCCCATCGCCGGCGGGGCAACCACTTGCCCAACTGGAGAGCAACGGATTCATCATCACGCCGCACCACACTTCCGGGGAGATTCGACAAGGCCAGGTGGTGACAGAGGTCATCACCGTCGTCAACGAGGAGACCGGCCGGGTCTACTACATCGAAGGACGGATCCAGGCAACCGGCGACATGGTCGGCGGGGCTGTCGACCCCGAGATTCCGGTGTGGCGTCCGGTCGTCCAGACCCCGGACGGCCCTCGTTACATCGGCGACAGCCCCATGACCGCAGACGAAGCGGGGCAGATGATCGGGTGGAACCACGACTCGGTCAATGGCGAGGCATTCGACTTCTCCTGGATTGACGATGCAGAGGCGGCGACGGACGAAGCAGCCGATGCGATGGACCCCGAAACCGCCGCCGCGATCCGGGCCGACATGGAAGAGTTGCTTGGGGACCGCCTGACACTCACGCCGGAAGCCCTGGATGACGGAGCGGACGAGCTCGACAACATCTTCTCCTTGGAGGAGAACGGCTACACGGTGACTCGCCAATCGCGGGACGACTCCGGCACGCACGGCCACGCCAGCACCGAGACCTACAGCGTCGAGAAGGACGGCAACGTCTACATCCTCACCGCCCAGCGACCGGAGGGCCCATCGGGATTCCGTTCCGGCGTCCCGTTTGCAGCAGACCCCAACCAGCCGTACTGGCAGGCTTGGGTTCCCCAGCCGGACGGTTCCTACAAGAAACTGCAGCGGCCCAATGGCCGCCGTCGGGTGAGCATGACTCGGGAGCAGGCCGAGGAACTGCTGCACCGGTACCACGAAGGCGACTTCAATTCGCCGTCCATGTCCAACGCCGACGCAGATGCGTTCGACGAAGAGTTCAACAACTGGTGGCGCAACGCCACTCCGGAGGAACGAGCGGCATTCAACGCCGGGGAAGACATGGTCGCCCCGCAGATGAGTCCGCTCGAGAACCTCTCCGCCCGCCAGGGCACCGCCTCGCTTGACGACATCGACACCTCCGCCCTCGACCCCCTGGCCGAACAGCGCATGGCGGAATACAATGCTGCGGTCCAGCGCATCACCGACGGCAACGGCACGCCCGAGGACTGGCACATCATCTACACCGAGGATTCGGCGGGGTGGGGTGCTGACCCTCGGCCGGCGGACAGCGGCTCTCCCGACAACTACTGGGAGGAGACGCTGCAGACCCTGCCGGGAGGCACCAACGAGATCAAGCAGACCCCGCCCACCGAAGAGGATCTCCTGCGTCTGCAGGAGGAGATGCGGTGGACGGACGACGAGTCGTCGCTGAACCAAGATCGCATCCGCATGTTGGAGGAGAAGGGGGCCAATCTCACCGAGGACGAGCTGCAGGAACTGTGGGAACTGGTTGCCAAGGAGTACGGCTACGATGGGCCGCCGGTCGACCCCAAGATGTTCATGGACCCCAACTGGCGGCAGTCGTTCCTCGGCGACGTGAACGGGACGGGGCTCGACTCCGGCGCGATCCGGTCCTCGATGAACAACATGGGGCTGTTGGACGCCGTTGCCCGGATCGCTGACGAGTTGCCCGAGCTCGAGCGGGAAGAGGTCTTCGCCCTGCTCCGGAACAAGAACACGAATCTCAAACAGAAGATGCAGGCGCTGGAGGAGTGGAAGCAGCGCCAGGACCCGATGACCCAGCTGAAGTTGGACGAGGCTATGGCGCAAGGTCCGCGCCCTCTCACCCAAGCGGACATCGATGAGTTCCCCCTTGGTCCATACAAAGCCAATCGCACCGGGGAGGAGTCGCTGGACTCCTTGGGCCTGAACAGCCTCGACGAAGTGGACATCGAGGACGATTACGGGATGGGCGACTTCGGCGACCCGATCGTCGACAGCCTCCGAAGCGCTGCCGATGAGGTGCCGCCGGATCGCATCCCGACCGAGCAGGAGTACATCGCTGCCGTCACGCGGATGATGGACGGCACGGGGACCACCGACGACTGGACGACCATCGCCGCCTACGATAAGAACAAGTTCGGCCCCGACATGGGTGTGCCCAAGAACTACAAGAGCCCATACGAACTGGAGCTGGAGCGGCGGGTGAAGCTCACCCGGGAGATCTTGCCGGACGGCACCATCTTGACCGGGGACATCCCGCCGACCAAGACCAGCCGGGCCATCGACGAGAACACCGGCTTCTCGTCGAACTCCGCGATGCCACCCAGCGAGGAGGTCGTCCACGACGCCCCCTCCGCGAGAGAGATTGAACGACTGCGCCAGCACAACAATGCGTTGCGCATGGTCGTCCGCCGGGCCCATGAGATGGGGATCCCGGTCGGCGACAACGGGGTCTCCGTCGCGATCAAGCTCTTCGACGTCCTCGGCCAGACGCTGGGGTCCTACAACTACAACACCCGGGTGATCTCGCTCTGGCTCGGCGAAATCGAGCGCAGGGCGGCGGATCTGGGTGAGACCGCCGACCTCGTCCTGCGGAAGACCGTGAACGAGGAGGTGTTCCACGCCCTCCGCGCCTCCGGCGCCATTTCGGATGACGAATGGGCGGTGTTGGTCGCCTGGGCGAAGAAGAACCCGGGGATGACCGAGGACGAGATCGGCCTCTACACCCGGGTTTGGGACGAGGCCGGCCCCGAGAAGTACGATGCCTTCCCCAGCGCCGAGGCCCACATCGAGGACGAGATGGTGGCGAAGGCGTTCGCCCGCCGCCAGGCGATGCTGGAGACCGCCAGCCCGGCGGCGCGGATCTTCGAGAAACTGAGCGACTTCATTGACAGGATGCTGTCGGTGTTCCGCAGCCAGCCGTCGGCGCGGACGGTGCTGCGAGACACCAATGCCGGCAAGATGATTCCGACCTGGGGACCACGGAACGCCTCTGAGCGCATCAACAGCCTGGTCGGGTTCGACCAGTCGGACGAGGTGAAGCGCGGCTTCTCCCAGAACTCCCTCGGCACCGAGAACGGCGGACTCACCTCTCGCCCGATTCTCTACGGAGCCGCAGCGGCGAAGAACGCGGCCCGGCACCGAGAGGCTCTGAACCTCGTCTTCCGCCGTGCCAAGGAGATGGGGATCCCCATCAACGAGAACGGCATCGAGGTCCGGATCAAGGACGCGATCGAGAACGGACTCAAGGGTGAGTGGAACAACAATGACCGTGTCCTCACCCTGTGGCTGGACAACATCGAGGCCGAAGCCCGAAAAGGACGAAGCGCCGAGCAGATCCTCAGCGACACCGCGAACGAGGAACTGATCCACGCCCTCCGCCGATCAGGCGCCATCTCCGAGCAGGAGTGGGGCGTCCTCGTGGACTGGGCCAAGAAGAACAACGTGATGTCCGCGGAGGAGATCGCGGCCTACACGAGGCACTGGGAAGAGGGGTCGGAAGCCAAGTGGGACCTCTTCTCCGGCCTCGACGACTTCCTCGCGGATGAGATGGTGGCCAAGGCCGTCGCCAACCGATTCACCAACCAGGCCATCAACAGCCCGGTCGGGAAGATCATGGCCAAGCTCCGCGACTTTGTCGATCGCATGGTCTCCGCATTCCGCAGCACCCCGTCCGCCGAGACGGTGATGCGGAACATGAACACCGGGAAGATGACCCCGACGTGGGAGCCGAAGAACCCAGGGGAGCGTTTGCGGAACGAGATCGCTGCCGCCCAGGCGGACGAGCTCGAAGACCGGTTGACACTGGTCCGAACCGGGCGGCGACGCAGCGAGACCCGCAGGCGCATCGTCGACCGGGGACCCGCTCCGGCACCAGAGGTCCGCAAGGAATACATCGAGGTGGCAAGCCCCGGTGAGTACCTCGAGCTCGAGGATGCCACACACATCCTCACCCGGGACCCGGCCACGCAGTCCTACATCATCCGGCGCAGAACCGACGGACAGCCCTCTTACGTCGCCGTCACGGCAGAGAACCGTTTCAATCCCGAGATCGCGATGGCCGAAGGCAAGAAGGCCCTTGAGGATCTGGACGCCCGTCGCGCAGCCGAATTGGACGCCAAGCTCGACCAGCTCCGGCTCTCACCAAATCGCGCGACTGAGGTTGCATCGAGCAAGCCCGGGAGAGACACCCCGTTCCGCCGGAAGTACAAGACGCGAACCGGCAAGGACTCGACGGCCTGGCACTCCAGGACCGAGAAGGGGTGGCAGGAGCCGAACCGCGAACCGCGGGAAGATCTCCAGCTCATGATGGACCACGTTGAGCGCGTCACCGACCAAGCCGAGTTCGAGGCCGGGTTGAGGGACCTGGCAAGCACCGCAGGGCTGGGGACCGACGAGGAAGGGCGTGGCCTCGCCACGATCTTCTGGCACTCCACGGACCGGGACGGAACCCCCGTTGGGGAGGCGTGGGAGAACTACAAGAACATCGTGTCGAACCGCCTGGTCAACTACGGACCAGAGGTGGCTCAGAACACCCTCGACATGATTCGGCTGGAGAACCACACCATAGAGCGTGCGGGGGATCTCGAAGAGATTCTCCAGATGGCGTACTCCAAGGGCCTCACCCCCGAGGAAGTCCGGCTCATGAGCACCGGTCGATTCGCCCGGGGCGCGAAGGGCAAGGCGAAGATGTTCGTCACCGGGGAGTGGCGGAAGATCGTCACCGACCCGAACGGCAATCCGCTGAGGCGACCGGTCATGGCACAGGTCTCCGGCCCCTTCGTCGGGGAGACCGAGAGCTGGGACAAGGTCGTGGTCAAGGTTCTGCCTGGTGACGTCAAGCACCTCACCAACGGCGGCAAGCGCAAGTACAACGGCATCATCAATTCCAACCAATTCGCGGACCACGCAGAATCCGCCAAGCCGAGGAACGCCTCGCTGTACGAAGACTACAGCCCCGACGAGATCCTCGAAGCCGCTGTCGAAGGGGGAGATGCGATCAAGCCGGGGACGACAAGCCTCCCCGACGGATTCTCGGACAACCCGGGTTCCCAGTTCATCACCTCCCACCAGTTGCCCGATGGCACCCAGACAATCATGGTCAGGGACAAGGCCGACGGCGTGTTCCGCATCGTCGACCGAGAGGGCAACCTCATCGGTGAGGGGTTGTCCCCCAAGGCCGCGCGAAACAAAGCGGACGCCGCCCACGTCGCCGCCGGACACGCCCCGGTCGATGGCCCGGAGACCCTGACCCGATGGGAGTTCGAAAAAGCCACCACGAAGCGCACGGACAGCTACGGTGTCAACGTCAACGCCAAGAACGGGTGGATGACAATGGTCGGCCGGACATCCAGCGGTAGCAGGGTCGGTCGCAAGCTGGAGATAAAGCGACTCGGCGCGTACTTCGCGCCCAGGGGGTTTGACGCTGAAGCCGCCGGCTTCGATGCGGCCTACCTCATCAAGAACCAGAACTCAGGCCGCCACTTCATCATCGACGCCAGGAAGCTCGAGGACGGAACCCTTGAGTTCCGGGTGGTTGCCAATCGCCAGGGTCATGTGAGAAGCGCCAGCGGACGACACGTGAATGTGCGCAACCACCACCTGGTCGGGACCTTCAACGATCTCGACGTGGCGATTGACCACATCGAGGTGTTGGCGGACCGATCCCGAGCGGCGGAGATCGACGAACTGCCAGTTATCGATCGCGAGATCAAAACCCTCGAGGCCACCGAAGACGGCCTGACGGGTGAACAGATCGCGACGATGAGCGAAGAGGAGCTCGCCGCCCACTCCATGGCCCAGGCAGAAGGTATTGCCAAGGCCAAGAACCCGGACTACACCGTTCGGCGCAAGACCTCGACATCATTCCATGTCGTTGACGGCAACGGCAAGGCCGTTGGCATGATCTTCAATGACGAGCCGAACAGCTTCTTCCCGCGATGGGACGTGCCGCAACTCGACGAGATTGCCCAGGCAGCGGTGAAGCAGGCCGAGGAGGTTGTCGAAGGGGCTGCGGACAGCGCCACCAAGTCAGGGGCCAAGACCACACCCAAGCGCAAGAAGAAAGCCACCACGGTGGAGCTCGAGGAGAGGGAGGCCATCGCCAAGGCCGCCGACGAAGAGCAGGCCGTTGTGGAAGCTGCGGCAGCGGCAGCAAAGAAGAAGGCTCCGAGGGGAACGAAGAAAGCCCGAGAGAAGGCGGCCAAGGATGCTGAGGCAGTGGCGGCAGCTGACGCCGGGGTCGGCGGGGAAGTCCGCACTGTTGAGGAGTTGACCGAGGCTGGGGACATCACCCCGGCGGGAGAGCCGAGGACACTGGAAGCGGCCAAGGCGCTTGAGAAAGACAGCCCCGACGTGTCGATCCAGGCCCAGCGCGGTGGCACCGGGAAGATCACGTTCTACAGCAAGAGGACCGGTGCGACGACCTCCAGCATGTACGCCTACGACAAGAACACCGGGAAGCTCCTGAGTTCCGAGGACATCGTTCACGAAAACCTTCAGGAGCGCAACGCCAAGTACGAGCAGTTCATGAGCGAGGTCGACAAGGCAGACGAGGCCCAGGTGACCCAGGTGACCCAGGTGAACCAGGTCAACGTCGACATCGTCAAGCAAGACCTGGCGGACAGTCATGACGTGAGTCAGCCGCTGGTGGTCCGGCAAGCCAAGATCGAAGAAGCCCGTGAACTCATCCAAGAAATGGGGTACGCCGACGAGGACGCCTTCATTGCCGCCCACGGCGGTGTGAAGGGGGCAGTCCTGGAGGAAGCCGCCGAAGAAGGGGACGCCCCGGCCACCAGGTCGCTCTTGGATGTGGGTGACGCCGGAGCCGCCAACCAGGAGAGGGGCCGAGCGAGGAGGACCCTCTCCGACCAGGACAAGACGATCCGAACCACACAGAACAACATGAGGGACCTGGAGAGCATCACCGACGAGATCGCCGAGTTCGTCGGCGAAGACATCGAAGGCTTGAGCGCCGTCGATCGCGCGACGCTCGATCAGCTCCTCGAAGAGGCGAAGGCCCTCAAAAAGAATATCGACGAGGCGGCCAAAGACCTTGGCATGACCAAGAAGCAGATCCAGCAATACACCGTCGGCAACGGGAAGTTCTCGTCTCCCAGCATGTCGATCAGGAGCGCCAAGAAAACCGCGCCGGGCGAGATCCCCGCCTGGAAGAACCCGGAGTACAACCCGGGCGCCCCGGGCGGCATCCTCGACAACATCGGTCGCGCTCTCAGGAACAGCAAGGGCGCTGAGCTGAAGCACAAGGCCCACGGGCGCACCGCCTTCCAGGACGCCGCCAACCTCAGCGTGGGCGGGGCCGAGGCCGTCACCCGACACGCGGACAACATGCCGGGCACATGGGGCCACACCTACGGCATCATGATGACCAAGGACGCCGAAGAGGGTCTGAACGTCGTCTACACCACCCAGCGCGGCGGCACGCGAAGGCTTGGCGACATCACCTTCGAGACGGAGGATGCGGCACGCGAGGCATGGCGACTCGGTCACAAGCAGCTGACCGGAGCCACGCTGACCAAGACCGAGGCCGTTGCCCTCAAAGACGCGAAGCGGAAGATCTTCATCGCCCCGAAGAACCACGAGGACTGGCAGGAGTTCCTCTCGCTCGACCACGACGGGGTCTCCGGATTCGTCGATCGCATCATCCGCGAGGAGATGGGCATCGCCAACAAAGCCCTGACCGACGCATGGCGACCAGGGGCGATGACCAACAAGCAGGGAATGGCCGAGAAGGCCTACGCAACATACCTGACCTACCTCCGCAGCATGTACCTCTACGGGCGACACCGCATGGTTTCGTACCCGATGCAGCAAGTTGTCGGCAACTCCGCATCTGGACTTGTTGCGGCACCGGGATCGGTGCTCCACTACTGGAAGCCGCTCAACTTCATGAGGACCCGGGCCAGGAACCTTCAGGGCCCAGACTCCAAGATCAAGACCTTGGCGGACGAAACCCGATCAGCCCTGTCGCTCGGTGGGACTCCGGCCCTCAATCCGCACCTCTCGCCGAGGAACACGATGCGGGACAGCCTGCGCCTGAACCAAGCCCCATTGGCCGGGGACAAGGCGGGTCCGTTCGCCCAGGCGCTCCAGAAGATCCTCATCTCCCGAGCCTCCAAGGAGCTGGGAGATGCGGCTGACGTGGCGTTCCGCGAGGCGGTCTGGATGGATGCCACCGCCCGGGAGTTCTACCTCGCCAAGCGCGAGCTGCTGAACCACATCAAAAACGCTGCCGCCCGGGCCAACCGCTCGAGGGGTGGTGTCATCGCCCTGACCAATGACCAGATCGAGCGGGCCATCCTCGACCTCTGGCAAAGCTCCCCGACGGGACTGGCCTCCGGCAGCGACGTGAAGAGGGCCCTCCTGGACGCCGCCGGCCCCAGCCCGATGAACATGACCGAGCTCGGCAACTTCGCCGACCGCATGGGCCGCGACTGGATGTACGCCGTCCGGGAGATCGATCGTCGCGGCATCAAGGAAGTCAACCGGATTGCGTTTTCCTTCGAGAACAAGTACTTCGACAACGTCCTCAACAAGTTCTTCATGTTCCACTACTGGTCCTCCCGAGCGACGATGCTCTACGCGACGGAGGCCATCAGGAAGCCGTGGTTCGGTCACGCATGGCAGAAGTACATGACCGAGGCGCGGCGGGAGTACGAGGCGCATCCGGAGAAGTACAGCAAGTACGAAGCCGGGTTCTGGGATCTTTGGACAACCGACGCAGGCGTCAAGCTTGCCATTGACCCGATCTCCCTCCTTCGCACCTACATCACCGAGCCAGGGTACCTCTACGGCCAGAAGGACGCGGCGGATCGCACGCTGCTGGGCAAAGCCCTGAGCAACCCGTCCTTCGAGGTCGCCGGCATGGAGCTCCCTAACCCGGTGGCAGCGATGTTCCCGGTCCCCGGACCGATGATGGTCCTCGGGGCACTGGGTGCATTGGGCAAGGACGTGGATGTCCCCGACGCATTCGGCTTGAACGGCCACGCAACCGCCGTCCTCCGCATGATGCAGATCGGGTCGAAGCTCGGCATCCCGGTTCCGGGATCCAAGGACCCGGATGGCAACCTGATCCCCGTCGAGGGGTACACCCCTGACGAAATTGTCAAGTGGGCGATGGTCAAGTTCAACAACGAGTTCCCCGGCGTCCTCAACAAGATCAACTCCGACTCACTCCTCACCACCACGGAGCGGCGAACCCGAGCCCACCGACAGGCGATCTTCGGGGCCATCTACACCGATCCGGAGAACCAAGGCCTGACCGGCGACGAGTTGATGGACATTTTCGAGGAAGCGTCGCGCGACCCGGCCAACGAGTATTACCAGGCCGGACTTGAGCAGGTCATGGACAAGGACGTCATCGACTTCGTGATGAAGCTGTTCTCGCCGGTCTACTCCCGCACCGAGACCAGCGGCTCCGATATCGTCCGGTTCCTGGACAAGATCGCCCCGGACGGGACGGTCCCCTACCCGCTCGGAGACGGGTCGGGAGCAACCCTGCCCGGGGAGTCAGGGTTCGGCACCGACGTCGACCTCCGGAACACCGACGAAATCGAGTCAAGCCGCGCCAGGCAGCGGATGAACAACGTCATCAACGAGGAAAACACGAACATCGTCGACCTCTCGATGAAGCAGGACGTGTACTACAACGCGATCCCGGAGGATCTCAGGAGCGTCAACGACACGGCAAACGGGATCAAGTACGGCAACGGCCTCAAGCACGACGTGGTGATTGGCGGCATCCTGTACCCGGCGCAAAGCCTGCAGTTCCTGTCCTGGCAGGAGCGCAACCTCCTGTCCGACCGCTTCCTCAAGGAGGAGCTGGGCAAGGAGGGGATCGGCAGACTCCAGCGGGCGCAGGAACTCCAGATGACCATGCTCAAGGAAGACCCGGAACTGGCCGACTACCTGGGCTTCAAGAAGCTGGCCGAAGACTACGAGGGCGGCGCCGCCGCATTCATCAACCAACTGGCCCGGAACAACCCCCAGTGGCAGGACTGGATCCTCAAGCAGGACAACCAGGAAATGGCCTACACCTCCAAGGAGAGCTGGGAGATCCTCAACCAGCGTGGTGGCGACATGTTCGGACCGGAGGCCAATGCGGAGCTGGGGATCACCCCGAGCCTGGTCGGTCTCGGCTTCGAGGATGACAGCCAGACCCTCGGCCAGTGGTACATCAGTGAACTCGAAGGCGAGGAAGAGGAGCTCAACGAGTACAAGCAGGGCGTCGTCGACGACATCGAGAAGGCCGGCATGCTCTGGAAGCAAATCATCGAGCTGACCGGGGACGACGAGCTCTTCCAGGACATCGTCGAAGCCTCGGCAAAGGGCGAGAGGTTCAGGATCGAGGACGAAGCCCTCTACGCCGCACTCAAGGAGTTCATGACCGACGGCGGGGACGGCAACCGCTACTGGCTCGGCCTCGGTGCCAAGGACTACCTGGCCTGGATGCAGCGGCAGCGGGAGCTCGACCCCACCGCCGACATCTCGGTCGACAACTACTTCCTGGAGTCGGACGCGTCCTGGGGCATGGAAGAGCGGGTCGACCCCAATGCGACGTTCGACCCGTTGACCCAGGGCCCGGAGCTGATCAACGCCCTCGGTGGGGTCGAGCAACCGGCCGTCCCGAACATGACCCAGGCCCCGGACGGCCCACTCGGATCCGCCGCCGTTGGGGTCTCGGACAAGCCGATCACCATCCGATCCGCCCCAGACGGGGCTCCGGTCGGAGTTGTGAAGACCGGTATCCGGCTCGGTGTCCTGGAAACTGACGGAGATTGGACGAAAGTCCAGCTCCCAGGCGGAAAGGTTGCCTGGATCGAGAGCTGGTTGCTGATGAAGTGAGTCAAAGGGTGAGTGCTCACACTTTAGAACCCTAATGTTAGAAGGGGTTCTTATCACCAAGGAGGGAAGTTGTGGACGATTTCTTCAAGGAACCAGGGCTGGAGACGGGCGAAGTCGCCGAGGCGACTACGGATACCTCAGAGGAGCTTATCGAGGACCCCGGTGAGCTTGATGAGCTAGACGTAGAGACCTCGCCGATCGCGGGGAACGAGGCCGAAGAGGTCCAGGAAGAGTCGGTTGACTCACGGCTTGCTCGCCTTGAGCGAGAGCGGGATGAGGCCAAGGCGGTTCTTGCCGCCCAGGAACAGGCCAGGATCCAGCACGAAACCCAGGCCTATTGGGTGAATCAGAAGAATCAGGCAGATGCCCACTTCGCCGCCCAGGAGGCCAAGATCTACCAGGAAGCGGCCAACGCCTACGACTCAACTGCCTTCGTCAAGAACAAGATGGCGCAGTTGAATCAAGCGCGAGATGCCTGGACCCAGCAGTACTACTCGGCCAGAGAGCAGGGTATGCGGCAGGCGATGGAGCAGATGGCCATTCCGGGGTACGCGTCGGAAGTCGCCCGACACTACGGGCTGAGCGCGAAAGACACTGAGAAACTGCTTCGGTTCCATCCGGACCAGATGCCACAGGTCGCCGAGCTCATCGCGGAAGCCAAGGGCATTTCTCCGCAGCAACTCAAGCAACAGATGGCCCGATCACTGGGGAGCGGGGTCGCTCCCGGTGGCTCCCGGGCAAGTGGCGGGCGGAAGATCAAAGCAGGATCGGATGCCCATCTCGCCGCCCTGTTCAAGCAGGGTGGGAATGGTTAGGAGATAGAACGTGGCACAGACGTACAACATCGGAGCCCGGCTCAACCCGGTCTCCAGCTCGATTACCGGCGGTCTCATCCCGTCGGCCAACGTTATTGTCAAGATCGACAGCTGGGCGGATGAACTCGAGCCGCGCCGGACGCCGATCCTCACCCGCGTCAAGAAGGGCAAGAGCGT
>JAAOEI010000208.1_pt1 | contig 24186 bp, 28 predicted proteins | sample 7059261 | NCBI WGS metagenome assembly JAAOEI01 (sample SAMN14008812, study PRJNA610033) | viral metagenome | isolation source: viral particles filtered from seawater | place: China: Hangzhou Bay, Yangshan Deep Water Harbour | collected 2017-10-31 | reverse complement strand
TTTTAACAGCGTTTAATACTTGCAGAACCTTGCCCACTCCCGTCAAACTAGCCCCGCTAATGGCAGGAAGATTCCCACTCAGCTTGGTCGCATCCAAGGTCGTGGTGTCCCTCATGTTGTCGCTTACTTTAGTAATACTCATAATTTATCCTTGCTGTATCATAATGTGGTTTTTTTGTTGTATTAACCAGTTTGGTGCATAAGGGTTGTACATTAACTTTATAGTTACCTAAAGGTTCATACTGGCTTCGTACTAGTTTCACAGAACTAGTATCAACTCGGTTTACTTGCACGAAGAGCCACCTTTGCGTCATACTTTGCCTTAAGATCAGTGTTGAGTGTCAGTGACGGATTGCCCGTTATCAAATCTTCAAGTGTGCGTGGGAGCATTGAGGAGTCTGAAGCGTTCATTTGGTCTAACCAATCGTTCATTGGCTTTTCTGCTAAGTACTGAGCTTCTTCCGCATCTCTAGCTGTTTCTTCCTCAGGGGTAAATGGAACCGCTACCCCGTCTATCATATGGTGTCTTGCCATTATTTAATCCTTATGTATGAGAAATGCCGTATGTACGCATTGTTCCACTAGCAATGTTACCGCTACTCATATAAATCTGGAACCTATCAAGCGTGATTGCATTATCGTGATTACCTGAGCCACTGTTAAATCCCATGTGACCGTTATCATCTAACTGCATACTGTTGAACATAACCATTGGCTTGGTCGTGCCACCTTGGTTGCCGTAGATATATAGAACAGCGTGAAAACCCTCACCTGATGCACTGCCAGTGGTATGACCAAGAATAATCATGTCCTGTGTATTCCTAGCCTGAACGCCAGCATAAGGTGAACCACTATTGTCCCACTGTCTGCCAACATGATAAGAGTAAGTATTGGATGTTGAAATAATTCCACCAGAGTTACCAAACCTCAGTCTAGGATTAGCTCCGTCTGTCGCAGGGACAATATCTGAGATAACCACCATATAACAGTCATAAGTACTGTCTAAGCCTGTCTGCGTTAAGGAGGCTGAAGATGAAGCTGTTTGCGTTCCAATAAGTTTTACTCCACCGCTCGCTAAATCCAATATCCCCTGTATCGTGTCACGCTTAGTATTGCCAGAATCACTGGCATCCCCGTGTAGAAATGTATCAGATGCAGTGACCGTAGCATCCGTAAAGTCTCCAATTAAGGCATCCTTTAGCTTTGTTTCATCTACAGTGCCGTCTCCCGGTGTTGGCAAGCTGATTGGCAATGCGAGGAATCGGATTTTTATCGCCACGCCCGTGGGTACGGCAGATGTAAAACTGATTGATGTGCCGGATGCAGTAAAATCTGTGCCGGGAATTTGATCCACGCCATCAAGCGTCACTTGCAGACTTTCGCTACTTCCAACGGAGTAATTCAAGCTTCCAATGGGGGTCGTAGTGTTATTTCCCGTTCCGGTTTGTACCGCTAAATTTCCAGCATGTAATGGTTGGCCTATATACATATGTCTATCCTAATTTTTGGGGTACTTGGCTTTTGTTGCTTGCCGTTGTTTTGTAATTTCGTCCCACATAGCAGAGTTGCCTTCCGCTTTTTCTGCCAATGCTACTGTTACCGATTCAAGTGACGGGTACTCTGCCTCACGTTTACGGGCGTAGTCTTGTGATGCGTACTCTGCATCATACTCTTCTTGTGCAGTTTTAATTTCTTCGACAGACGGTTGCGGTTTATCAGAGTGCCATTCCGCAATATAGACACCTTTGCCATCTGAATTGTCTGCCAACAAAAAGTCTTTATTTGAAAATCCTAAATGCATTAACCCATTGTACATCTGCTTCTCCGCTATAATTTTGTTAACATCCAGTAAAAACCATGACTACCGCTATTCCAGAATGTTGTTGATAACCAATGCAGTGATATGTAATGTGTGCCACTACCCAAAGTGAATATGTCCCATATCGATACGCATATAGGATGATCTGGATAACCAGAATAGCTTGGATTTTTTTCGTTGAAATTTTGTCCAATAGGGGCACTTTTCACCTGACTGCCATCAACAGATGTCCCTATTTTCATGGTAGTATAGGCACTGCCGTTTGAGCTATCTTTTCCGTCTATCACCGCTGTGCGCCCTTCCAGCCTATATTTCCCCGGTGTGCTTGTAACGATATTGCCAGAGGAAATAGAAAATATATTATCGCTGGATTGCTCTTCTATCGTCAGTGTGATTTTTGTCAGAACGCCACTGGTGTTTGATGATACAGTCTGGTTCGTTGACCTCGCCCACGATCTACCAGCCCCATCAATCTGTGTCTGTACATTAGACGTAACAGAGTTGAGATAAGCGTGTTCAGTATTGGATACGTCACCTGCTCCAATCATGCTTGAGTTTATCCTTGATAATGCCATAGTCTATCCTACGTTAAGATGGTTTCTTGTTTCGCAAGGCAACCTTTGCGTCATACTTTGCTTGCAGTTGAGCATTGCTAGCCACCCCACCGTGGTCATCCCTGATGTGGTCTTCCAATGCCCTCGGCAAATCGTCAGTTTGAGCCATACCCCTAAGCCAATCGTTCATTGGTTTGTTTGCTAAATACTCCGCTCGCTCCTCATCTAAAAAAGCTTGCTCCTCTGCTGTATAGGCTCTAGTTGTTTCTTCACCTGTGATGATGTTTATTTGTTTAATCATATCCTACTCGTAAACTATGTTAATGTTGCCAGCATCAAACGTATCTGAACCGCCTACAGTGGTTAGTCTAATTTGAGTTAGCTCTGCTGATAATGCCTTGTTACCGCAACCGTGCGAACCGTCTGAGCCATTATTAAATGCGGCACACGCTAAAGCTGTCCATAAGTTTGTTGAGGAGTCCGTAAGAGTTAGTATTATTTTAGCTGAATAGACCCAAGACGCATATGTTGTATCATTAATGGCAAAACTGTTACTAACACCCCAATTATAATCTGTACCACTTCCCATAGTGACGTTCCCGGCATACCCGGTACTCTCTATCCCCCCAGCATCCCCCAACCTAATAATAATTGGGCTGGTGCCACTTGTCGAAACATCATCCAACAATACTGTTACTCTCTTAGTGCCGGATGGTATACCCGTGATATCCACAGACGTTCCAGAAGTAGTAGCTGTGAGTGTGCCAGCAGTTATAGTAGAGGTTAAATCCAATATCCCTTGAACAGTATCCCGTTTTGTCGTTCCGTCTCCGTCTCCCAAAAGAAAACTGTCTGAGGCTTGAACGGTTACTTCTGTGAAATCCCCGATGAGTGCATCTTTTAATTTTGTTTCATCTACGGCATTGTTTGCAATCTTGGCTGTTGAAACACTAGAGTCAGGTGGACTAACAGTTTCAGTAGCTCTACCATAAAACAAAGCGTACATCTCATCGCCAGACACTAGAGTAGGTGTAGTCAACGATGTCCCACTTGCTGTGTAATCAGCAGGGTCTTGCTTCACATTGTTGATATACAGTAAAAGATCATCCGAGTTTGTTACGCTATGGTCAAGCGTAAACGATGTCCCTGTCGGACTAGAGAAAGTCTGCCTAGTGAGGGATGTATATTTTTCTGCGGGCTGGTTTCCAACGTATGCCATGCTTATCTCCTAAGTGCTGATCGCATCAATGCGAGACACTACAGTGTCCAATGAACTAGCAGTGTCACTGACAACCGTAAGCGCATCACCGCTTTGTAATATAATCTTAGATCCACCATCAATAAGCTCTAGCGCAGAACCTACTGGAACAGGCGCAGCTTTAATAAGGTAGTAATTGTTACCGCCATTAACTACATATACATCTACGTTAATGGAACTACTAGCATGAACATTTGCACAGCGAATACCAACCACAGTATCATCACTGTCGCTTGTGAAAACCGTGACAGGGCTTGTGCCTGTGTTACGATCTAAATGTCTTTCAAAATCTTGTGCCATTGTTTATCTCCGTTATAATGCGACTGCCATTGCTATCGCGAATCCGTTAGTTGCCTCACCGGGTGGGCCTTGCGCGCCAGTGGCCCCCGTGGCCCCGGTTGCACCAGTCGCACCAGTGGCCCCCGTAGCACCAGTTGCGCCTACATTACCTGATCTAGTAAAAGAAATATAAAGAGTATCAGAAGCAGACAATGAACCACCACTTGCCGCTGTAGTAACCGGAATTTCAAGCCACCCAGTATTATCTGTAATTGCACCTGTAACATTAAATGCCAGGAACGTAGCAGGCGCGCCTGATTTTCTTGCAAATATATAACCCTCATGCGCAGAATTTGTTCCGTCATCAATTGACGCGATCAGATCAGACACATCTGGATTGCCTGTATCCGCGCTCTGGGCATCAATAGCAATAGCTGTAATTGATCCTAGTGTCCCATGATTGAACCTAATATCTCCCGTGCCAGGGTCTGCCATCGTAGTGGAGTTATCAAAAGTGTATTTCCATGCTAACGCTCCGGCAGAGGCTTCGGCATTGGTTTCAGAAGTCGCTGCATTAGCAGCGGATGTAGAAGCATTACTAGCTTGCGTGGTCGCTGTTCCCGCAGAAGCGCTGGCAGAAGAGGCGCTAGACGCGCTTGAAGTTGCCGAACTTGCGCTTGAAGTTGCGCTAGACGCAGCATTTGATTCGCTGGTCGCCGCAGCGGCAGCAGATGCGGCACTAGCCGTTTGACTAGCGCTGGCAGCCGTCGCGCTGGACGCGGCAGCGGTAGCCGAACTTGCAGCAGCCGAAGCTGATGTCGTGGCACTCGCCGCGTCTACTATCAAAGCCCATTTGGCAACGTCTGTGTTGCTTGATATAGGTTGCGATCCAGAAGATGTGTGGGCTGTAAGACAAATATAGATGTTATTGTTTGAAGTGTCTTTGACAATGTCGCGCGCAACATACGCAGTACTTGCTGCCCAGTTTCCCTGGTATGTTCCAATTTCCTGGGTTACAGAAAAGTCACCATTCGCGTCAAACGCAAATAACATATTGGCGCGATCTGCCACTACGCTGGATGCTTCCGTTACGCCAGCGTCAGGGACAATCGTTCCGAGTTTGAAACAGCGGTCAATCTCTTCCTGCATGTCCTGCGTAATTTGCGTTAGCTTATCCAGGTTCCCTTCTACTGTGTCAGCAGAAAATGGATCGTTCTCAACGTAGTCACTTGTTTGAGTTTTTGCGGTAACGCGGCGAATAAATACGTTGCCAGTTCCAGTAGGAGGGGCTGTCACGAAAGTGATGGACCCGCCACCCGCTGTGCCAGCGCCACTTACTGAATAATTCGTAGTGATTGTTTGCAACGCCCAAGATGTCGGAGCGCCTACAGGAGTACCAAGGTAGACTTCAATTTCTGAGTCAGCCTGGATATTAAAATCGTAGGCGAATACAGTCGTCGAATTATCGCCGTTGTATTGCTTGGTTCGTGTTGTGGTCGATATGGTCATTTGTTACCTCGGTAATAAAGTTCCGCTAAACCCGCCAGTAAATGCGGAGCGAGATTGCCCAGTTTCTCTTTCAACTTTTTCATCCTTTAATTCCTCAATTCTGCTGGCAAGCCTTGGAAATTCGTTCCTAAACTTGAGGCTATGTATTACAGCATCTTTATATGCGTTATATGTGTCTTGCCAATGCTGTGCTTTTTGAAAATTGGTTGCCTTGTTCTTTCCATCTGCAAATTTATAGTCATTACGCTTGATCGTGGACAACATCATTTCTTTGAAGTTTTTGCGCTTATTGTCAGTTGGATCAACTTCCTTGTGATTTTCAACCACCTCGCGTATTAACCAATTCTTTTGCCTTGGTGTTAACTCAATCGCTATGCCATTGGTAGTCAATGTGTCGCCAATAGTGTGAAAATTCAGACCAATATTCAGCATTTCCTTGACAATCGGATCATCAACCTTCGTGCTGCGCTCAGTTGGCAAAACTGCATCTAATAAATTGTTACGTTGCTTAGAGCGCGGTCTTGCCAATACATCCAGCTTCGGCTCCAGCGTTTCGCGTAAAATTGGAATATTCTTTTTAATCTCATCAAACATGCTGCGAGTTTCACGCAAAGTTGGATCAATATATCCAGATGTTTCCGCAATCAACCTTGGCACAACACTTCCAAATAAGTTGTTCCAATATTTTCCCGTATTGCGTTCAGGTGACAGCAGAGCATCCATTAGGTTCCTAAAGTTTGTTGCCCAGGTTTTACTCAACATCTGCCTGGATAATGCTAATGAAAAAGCTTGCGCAGCCTCTCCCCAGCCATGCTCATCCAAATCATTCCTAAATGCGTGCAAATCAACAGCCATACCAAAGACCATTCCATAAGGATCGTTTCTATCAAATGACCATTGGTGCCATTTGCCCTTTTCATCCTTAAAAGCAATTGAGTCATTTTGTATTTTTGCTGCCTTTAAAACATCCCTTGATCCTTTGGCGTTACCACCAACAGGCCCACTTCCAGACACAGCTACTTCTGCTGCATCAGGATTATTCATCTGAGTTTCTGCAATGTTATAGGCAACGCTTGCCAACAAAGCACCTTGCGAAAGCCTGGCTAAAGAACGGCTACGCGCCATACGCTGTTGTTTTGTCCATTGGCTACTATCTAAACTCAGCCCATGTGGAAACAATGCCTCGCGAGATTCTTTTACAGCCATGTTTAATCCAGGAAAACGCTCAAACGCATACTTGTTTAAATTCATTGGCGTTCTGACAAATGGCAAAACAAACCTTAGTTCAGGGTTAGCTTCCACTAAATTCTGAACTGACTTGCCACGTTTACCCAAAGCCTTGGTAAAAGTCAGATACTCAGCCATATCTTGAGCTTCCATGCGAATCAGCTCGTTTGGCTTTTGGCGTTGATCGACAATAAACTCGGTCAGCTTTTTGCCAGATAATCCTTGCGATTTACCAAGCCTATATGCTGCGCTATTTACTTGCATTCGATAAGCCATTGACTTGAAAAAAGCATCTGATGAAACAAGCGCAGAGCCACCTAAATTTCGCCATAATTGAAAGCTTGCATCCAGCATGTGCGCGAAGAAATTTTCTTCCTTTATTTCCATAAACTCGCCTTCAGGCACGTTCATCTTGCGCTGGAAACGCCTTAACATTTTGTTTAGGTTTTGAGTGGTTGCTTCTGGTCGTACAAACCCTTCAAGCTTTACATTATCCACTCCACCTAAATCAGCAAACTCAGCATCAACAATGTTAAATCCCTTCTTACGCTCTTTCCATACAGCCTTGGCAAATCTAAAAGATTCGCCTAATGTTTCGCGCATGCCCATGAACGAAGCTGAAATTTCGCCAAAATAAGCTCTCTCATCTGCTGGCGCACGCCTTAAAGTATCTATGGAAGCAGTTAAAAACTTCTCCAGGGTAAATTCATTCAGGTTTGCCAAAGTGTTGCTCAACATATTGGTCATGTGAGTTTTTGGGCCTGTCAGCAAAGCATTCAGCCAAATTTCCTCAAACATCCGCAAACCAGATGGCCCTGCCAAATCATCAAAAAACTTTTCCCTGGCAGCAGCAGAAGGCAAGGCAACGACTCTCTCAGCCAACCTCATGCCTGACACTGGCAACCCAGACTCTTCAACCCGTTTTGCCAAATCCACAGATAAGTTGTCAGCAAACTCCTGAGTAGCCTTTTCAGCAGCTCCAACAGATTCTTGCAAATCACCAACACGCCTTGATGAATCTGCCTGAAACAAGCTTTTAGCGCGTTGTAACTTAGTAAATAACAAAAATGCTCTGTCTACTTCCTGCTCTGGCACAACACCAGCAACAGCCATTTCTGAAATATTCTGAAAATACTTGGCACTGGAAACTGACAATATTCTGGCAACCATCTGATCCTTGCGACTCAGCTTTAAATCCTTGCCATCAGCAATTTTCAAAATATCGTCAATGCTCTTTTCAGCATTATCAGCCACTTCTTTTGCAGCATGCGCCTTTAAATCCTTGCGAGACAAATCTTGTAAAATATTGCCTAATTGCTCCTCATCCTGCTTACGCAAGGTTGCGATAAGCCTCTTAATATCTCGCTCAGAATCAATCTTGCCGTAGTTAATGCCAAATTGATCGTTAATGTCTCTAACAAATCCAGTCGTTTTTAATTGCTTCTTTTTTGGCCGAGGCTCGTTAGGAAACTCAATATCAGGCTGATCTTCAAATTTTTGCTCTGCTCGCCATTTGCGATATGTATTGACTCTCTTCCTAGCTCCGTAAAACTTCACCCCATCAATAAATTTATCAATCAACTTTCCAGCAATTACACCCTCCAAGGCATTATTAATTCGCCCACGAATTGCAGGGGTGTCCTTACCATTCGCCAATAACTCAGCGACAGGAGCAGCCAGCCTGGAATTTTCAGCAATCACAGCAGCCAGGTTGCCATCTTCAGGGTCAAATGCTGCAAAATCAGCAACCATACCATCCACTACAGCCTTCAGCTTCTTACTATTTTTGGCAAAACCTAATGCTTTAGTTGTGCTTTGAACCACCTTAAATGGAGCAAAAAATTGCCCTAATGCCCTGATAAAAGGATCATCGTCCTCTTGAAACTTAGGGATGATATTGCCAAGTTCTGAGTCATTCTCAATGCCAAACAATCCTTCCACAACATCCTGGCCAGCATTTACCATCTCAGAGATGCCATCTAATTGGCCAAACATGAATTGAGTAGCTGGCAACCCTGCTGCAAATTTAGTGAACTTGTTAGTAGGCCCATCAAACTCAAGCCTATCTCTGTTAGGTTCAACATCAGGAATTGCATCCGCTTTCTTGGAAGGCTCAAGAGATTTAATAGCTCCCTTAAGCGGGTCTGCTCCAAATTGTGTAGCCTGCCCAGACTCAACTTCTTTTTGCGCTTGCTGCTCAACTTGTATATTTTGAATTTCCTTCTCAGCCATCCTCGCCCGAATCTTCTCGCGTTTCTTCTGAACACGATCATTTAAAAGGTTCCGATCTATCTCTTCGGCTCGGCTGTCAGGTACAATCTCAGTCATATATGTTTAACCTTGCGTTAAATTTCTTCTCGCAGCTTCCTGTATTAATAATTGCAATACTTTTGCTTCCTCTGGAGAAGCGTTTTGCTGAAGCTCTAAAATCTTTTGCAAAATAAATTCATCTGGGAAATCAGAAACATTTTGCAATTCATTGGCAGATAGCTCAGTATTAAACAAATCATCTGATGTAAAAGATTGAGTCTGCTCGTTTGATTGTGGAGAAACAAAATCGCTGATAGCATTCAAAGCATCAGTCGCCAAACGATTTAATGTTTCAGGCCCAGATTCGCTATCAGAAACAGCGTCTTTAAAAGTTTTAATCGTTTCTTTAATTGGCTCAACAAACTCTCTAATTTCCTCTTTGACCAGTGGCTGAAGTTCTCTTGCTTGCTGCTCAACAGGCTGAACCAGCTCTTTGCCAGTTTCTTTAATTCCCTGTTTAGCTGCTGGCAGATCAACTTCATCCTCCTGCTCTGGCTTTTTAGGAGGCACAATTTCAGGAGCTGGAGGAGGTGGTAAAAATTTACGCTGTGCTTCTAATGGGAAAAATTCCTCAATTTCGTCAATCTGATCTACCAGGTCTGCAAACTCTTGTGGAGGCAACTGACCAGATTCACTCTCTTCTAATGCTTTTGCTAACATGGCGTTTGTGTCCGGCACTTGCAAACCACCTTCGCCCTCAGTTATAAAAGCCTGATATTCTTGAGGCAAATTCTTAAACTGTCTTGCCGAAACATTACGAGATAAAGGGCTGTTTGGATCAGAAGCATTCATCCATCTATCAGTTAATTCTTTTGCAACAGCGGAAGGGTCTTCACCAGCTCCCTGTAACGGATTAACGCGATCATCAAATTCCTTCCACAATACTTTTGCAGCGTTCTTTTTAGCAGCTCCTTGAAACTTATTAATGGCAGCAACATCACCAATAATTCGATTCATTAATTTTTCGCCAGAAGTAAGAGCTTTTGTCTCACGGCCAGACATGCTAGCCCTATAACGCTGTAATAAATTATTTCGATCAGCATTGCTCAGTTGCGAATGAAAGCGAATGTCAGGCTCGGAAATATTGCCATCCAAACCTTGCTCCAACTTCTTTATTTCATTAATTACATTCACATAGGCATTTTCATCAGTTGGTCTATCCAGCTCTGGAGGATTAGTCAAATCACTCACTAATTGATTGCGAACAGTACGAGAAATATCATCCCGAATCATCGCCTGATCTAATTCCTCAACGCTTGGAGGATTATTGCTATTCATGCGATCTTGGAATGCTGCTCCATTTTTACGATAGCGTTCCTCACGCTCTTGCTTGGCAAGCTTATGCTTCCTGTCTTCTTGTGCATTCCTGGCTTCGCGCCTCATTCGGATGCTACGCTCGCCCTGCGCCAAAAATATTTCGCGTTCCTCGGCAGATAGCTGAGTAGCAGAATCCACAACCTCCTGTAATTCCTCAAAAGTCTTTGCAGTCGCAATCTTTCTCCTAATTCCAGCTTCTTCTAAATCCTTGTCAATAGAATCTAACTCTTCATTAATCGTAGATGGATCAATGATTGCGTTATCAGCCATTCCCTGCAAAACATTCTCAACAGTTTCGCGTAACCCCTTTTTCAATAAAGGATCATCCGTTGCCACCAGACTTTCACGCAATCGCTTAACATTATTTAAACCCTGCGCCTGCAAAGCTTTTAAGCGTACTACTCGACCTTCTTTTTGTATGGTGCTAAGATTATTTGCAAAATAAGCATCACCATCAGCCTGGATCAATGCCTGCAATATTTTGTTTGGCGCGCGCTTAACCAGGTCCGCATTAATTTTGGCAACGCCAAGTTTCCAGTCGCCTTCAAATGTATGCGGATTAAAGGTAGCAGGCTCTCGCAATTTTTTTTCTAAATCTGCAATTAATAATTTCCGATCAGCCTGACTAGTGGCAAACTGAGAATCATTAAATAGTTTTTGCTCTGCTAAGGCTAAATTTGTCCCAACTTGTCCCAAATCCTGCATACTTTGGCCCAGCCTGGTCAAGCCTTCCGCTGCCGCTGTAAACGCTTGCGGGCTTGCTTGGCGCAATCCAGATTTTTGCGTTTGCCTGAATACAGATCGATCTAATTCCATTAACCAAATGCTCCTTGACTTTTCAATGTCTGGTACTGCATTCCAGCTTTACCAGCTCCTGTCAGCAAGCTTGCTCCGGCTCCAACCATGCCAGCGGATCGTGCGGCAGTTCCGCTCGCTGAAGTGAGTACTGCCTGGTCTTGCAGTCCTTGCGATTCAATAGCGCCGCCTCGCCTGATAAGCTGCGCGTTCAAGTCGTCAATAAATTCCTGCTCTGCTAGGGCCACTAAATTTGTGCCTTCTCCCGCAACAACTCCACTAGCCCCTTGTCTTGCAAGCATTGCTTTGCGGCGCTGGGCAGTTTGCTTCTCATGTATTTTGGCGTTAAACTCAGCGTTTTGCCTCGCTATTTCCGCGTCGCGCATTTGTATCTGAGCGTTTCTCTGGGCGACTGCGTTAGCTGAAGCCCCAGCTTTTGCTTGTCCGATAGCAGATATGCCTGTGCCAACTACTGTCGATGCGATTGAAGCAATTGCTAATTGACTTCCTGTTAGTGTTGCCATTCAATAATCCTTGCATATAAATAATGGTCTTCGCCAGCAGGCCCGTACTTCACCATCTTGCCTTCCAGCTTGAATCCCATTCGCTCCAGCCATTGAACGCCTGGGATAAAGTCGCAAACTACATTTGCCTGTACTCGATGCAGTTCCATGCCATCAATAATTTTGTCCATAAAACTCACTACGTTCTTATGCACCCATATTCGGTGCTTCTTGTAGTTAGCTCCCATCGTCACCCAAGCGTGTCCAACTCCAGGCCATATTGGGATAATTCCAGCGCATCCGATAATTCCTTCTTCAGAAAACCCCGTAAACGCTGTTCCTTTCTGAGAAGCTTTCGATTGCATATCAGCTTCTTGATCTACATGCGACAAAGCAACGGAGTCGCTAGCACGAAGGTTTAACGCTTTCAAATGCCAAGGCTCAAAGCCAGTTACCCATCGAGTTTTAGAAATGCTCTCCGACATTCAAGTCCATGATTACGGCGACTACATGAAAATCCAGTGGCTGGTCTTGCCTTATCTCTACAAAGCCATCACGGTCATAACCTAAGTTCATAACCTTTTTGTCTCCAGTAAATGCTGCGGGAGGACTGCCCATAGGATCAGACGATTTCCTAAACGGAATTTGATCGCCATTAATTGTGATTCCACCCGTGTTTACCAGCCGAACTAATATTTGATTAGCACGTTTTTTACGCCCTTGACTCGTTCCAGTAGGCGTCCCAAACTCTGGGCGGGAAGGTTTAATCACCCCGGAGAATCCTTGCCCGACATAAGCTTCAGATACGGCGCTGGAAACAGAGACTGTTCCGCTACTTACAGTCTGGTCAGGAAAGACCGCGCCATTGCCAACTATTTTGACCGACTCTCCTTCCAGGTGCGCTAGACCAGTGATTGTGGTTACACCCTTCCGAACTTCTCCGGCAGAGTCGTATGCTGAAAACGCAGTGCCATTGATATTAGCTCCTGTCGTTTGATTAGTTAGCTCAAAAGTATGCGTTGTCTGATTGGCGACTTTATAGCGGTTGCCGTTCAGCTCAGTCATACCCTTTACAGATTTAATATCGACCAAATCACCGTTTGAGAACCCATGAGAAGTCGCAGTGACTACGACCGGATTAGCTTGCGTCGCACCTGTAATCGTTATTGGGCTGTCGAGTGTTAAACACGAGTCTGCAAAAACATACGGGTCCAAGTATTCAATAAATCGCTTGGTCGTGCCGTTAATGCGTTTTTTGACGCTAATCCATAACTCATCTCGCAAGCCATCAGCAGAAGGAATGACAGCGACAGATTCTACGACCGGCAAGTCACCTCCTACTGGATGGCGATGCCATGCGACAACATTTTGGTCGCGTAGGTAGGTGCAGCCGATCAAATCTCCGTCAGCCGTGCAAGCCCAGACAATCGTGTCTTCTTCCTGCTGGTACGCCATATCAACAATGCCGGATTCACTGACATGCTCTGCCAGTAATGTAATATCTGGTGCTAAATATCCGTCAACGTCGAAGCTGAAGACCAGCTCTCTTACTTTTCGCCCAGCTCTCTGATTAAATAAAAGTAAGTTGCCTACATTAAGAGGCGCTACCTTGTTACTGCCAAAACCCGCTTGGCGAACAGCTTTAATATTTGTTGGCGTAATATTGTCATCCTGACCGCCTGTAATTGTAAACTCACCGCCAAGCGTTCCGCATAACATGTCGGTAGACTCAGCCAACCATTGAATTGCGTTAACTTGATTTGCCACCAAAGTAAACTCAACGCTGTCATCTGCTCCTGCGCTACCTTGATTCATGTTTTCAAAATCAGCGACAGCGCTTCCCCAAATTTTCTGCGGGTCTGTGTTGCTACCTCCCCAAAATAAACGCTGATTAAAAAAAGTTACAGCGCCTGGATTTTGATTGTTCCCGTCTGTTCCCACGCCAGCAGCCCCAGCGCAGAACGTGGAAGGGAAAGTCGCGCCAGTAAAACTAATTTTAGAAAGCGTCCAAGCAGTATGCGAGGTCCGAGTTAGCTTTCTTGGAGCGTATTCCTTATGAGATATATATAAAGTATCTGCGCTTTGGGCAAAGGCTAGTGACGGTAAGTCTGCGGTTACATAGGGCGTTGCAATTTCGACCGCCGCACCACCAGATTGAATTTGCCCATTATCTTTGTAAAATCTTATGTATAAGTTCCCAAACTCTAAAATGTACGGCTGTGTAACGCTAAACTCAAAAGGCACTAGTCGAATTTTACTAGCACTAGATTTGGCTTCTGCAACAAAATGAAAACCGCCACGGCTCTTGATACCGCCATGCGGCAGGACAATGCCGTTTTCCAAAGTCTTTAACGAGTCTTTGTACTTGGCAAGGTCAGTCCGTCCATCCAGGCGTTCAGTAACTTCGCCAGCCGTGAACGTAGAAATTATTGCAGCGGATTTTGCCATTAAACTACCGTTCCTGATCGCGCATCGACTATTTGCTGAACATCTAAGCTAGAAACCGTGCCTTCCTGAGAATCGATTGTTCTAGCTTCCCTAACTTTTCTTTCGTAAAGTTGCCACATCTGCTCTGCTAATGATCTGCTGCCTGTAATTGGCTCTGCTAGTTCAGCAGCAAGCTTTGCTGTGTATGCACCGATAAACAGGCTGTCCATGTCATTCGGGTCAGTAATCTTCTTCAGAAAAATCATGTTGACAGAACTAACATCTGTCATTAACTTCCTGCCTTCTATTTCATGGTCAACGCGAATATCGCCTGATAAAACATCGACGACGCGCAGACAAGTAGAAGGCAATTGGTGATAATAAGACCAGCCAAATGCTGGCGTTGTTGCTAATGACGCTAACACCTGACGATCTTTCGCACAGTTCCACATTGCAGCTCGCGTTACTTCATCTCTCACTTCTTCATACAAAGCATTAACCAGCCTCGCTCTTTCTGAATCATCAGACAGAGAAGTAATCGGATCATCGCCCAAGAGCCTTAGCGCGTTTGATGTAATTTCAACAAAAGATGCCATTTATTTACCACTGGTTATAAAGTGTATTGCCACTAGGTATAAAGTGTATTGCCACTAGGTATAAAGTGTATTGCCACTAGGTATAAAAAGGGGGAAGCCGAAGCCTCCCCCAATCCGTTAGTTGACGATGTATTCAACGACCATCGTAATATCACCCGCAGCAGCCGTAGCAGCTACGGTTTCAATCGTCAAAGCAATGCGTAGGTTGCGCCCTGGGTCTTCAGGTAACCCAGCGTCTTCCCACATAAAATTGCCAACCGTTTCAATGCCCAAAGTTTCATAACGCACTTCAACGCCAGCCGTGTTAGCTGCTTGCAGCGTCGTCATCAATGTGCCGTAGCAATCGCGGTCTATTACTCCTTCAGCATCGTAATCAGTTCCTGCGGAAGTAGTAAATTTGACGTTGCCGTTATAAATTCCAACGTCTGTTTTAAGTGTTGGCGATCCGTTACTGTCCAGGTCATCGTTATAAAGCATGATCGACTTGATCTTAGCATTAGACGGAATCTCAGCCATCATAATGATATCGTCATCATCGATATCGCCGGTTCCAGCAGCGATGGTATCAGACCATACGCGAACCTTTCCGGTAGCACTACCTGGGCTGACCATAACTTGAGGAGTAGCCTCAAAGTTAGTCAGCTCTGCTGAATATGCAGTTCCCATGTTAATACTCCTATTTAAATTAAGTAATCAGTTAGTAGAATTTAGGACTCGTCGCAATCAATTTGGATTACCTTCTCGTCTTCTATACGAGTTGCGCCCATGGAACATTCCACGAAAACCTGAGTACTATAGTTTTTATCGCTTCTCTCAGAGATGCGGATATTTGGAGTACCGTTCATAGCCAAGCCAAGTCCTGACTTCGCCCATGCAAAACAGCTTCTAATATTTCCGCTCTTGGACAGACGATTTGAAATGATAAACTTAAAGCCAGCCCATGTGTCCAGCTCTGCGTTCATTAATGCCCTGACGCTGTTATAATCAACGCTCGTGTTGGTCGTTACGTTCAACAACGCTTCCAACTGGTCAGGGCCACAAACGATATACATTGGCTCTTCTGCTGGATCAACGTCGTTAGCCAACAACTTCTTCTTCGCTTCAAGCAACTTAGCGAGCGTTAAGTCAGTCCCACCATCGGCGATTTGCTGCGCCGCAGGAAGGGAAACTGTAGACGCCGTATCAGAAGAGTTGATTGAATAAGCATTGCCAAGAGCTGCGCTTATAATGACATCGTCCTTCTGTCGATTCATCGCTGCCATCAATTGCTTCATCGTTGGCGACGTTGGGTCTTTTGCCATCTTCACTCGATCAGGATTATCGATCAAGTCAACGGCTCTGTATGTATTGAATGTTACTCGACGCCTAGAAAACGGTACCTCGGTTAGAGGAGTATCTTCGTGACGACTGACAGATTGAACCATCGAAACGGTATCCATTCTGTCAAAATAAAACTGCTTTGCATCATTCACCTGTTCCATGCGAACAGCTCCAGCCAACTTGGAAACCTTCTGGCTTGCAAGATGGATAAAATTGTCGCTGAATTGGGATTCAAATGCCTTGTTAATTTGGCTAGACATTACTCTCTCCTATTCATTAATTGAGTTGTGCGGAGAGTTGCCCATACTTTGGACTCCCCTGACTTTTTGCCCTGGCCCTCTTAGGGTTGTCAGGAACAGCCTTACGGCGTTTTTTCTTGACGGTCTTCTTTGGGGCCAATGGCTTATCCACAGAAGGCGCATCTTTTGGCACGATTGGCACATTGCGAAAAAAATAACAGTTTCTCATTTCTTCCGGCTCTACCAATGCGTGGTACTCTTCGCATACGCTTGTCTGCCCGACAAAAGACACACAGTCGCTGCATTTAATATTTTTTATTAATGACATTACTCATCTCCGTATATAGTCTGGTTCCAGCGGTCAACCATTTTGACCACTTGATTGTGACGAGGATGAGTCTCATCAAAATATGCCTGGTAATCGTCGCTTTTCGTATCGTTGTAAAAAGCGTCCTTAGCTAATTGTGCAGATTCTGGATCAGTAAACGCGTTTACTTTTGGATCGCCCAGATGACGACCCTCACCAAAGTCTTTGGCTAAACGATCTAAAAACCTGGCAAGCTGCGGGTTGTTGCCAACGCCTGACTCTTCCAGGTATTGCTTGTCAGCGCTGTCAGCATATTTATCAACCAGTCGCTGCACACCAGCAAGTTTTTCGTCGTATTGCCTGCCCCAATCTGCTCTTAGCTCTATCTCGGCCCGTTGAATCGTGTTTTCCGACTCCACTTGGTTCTGAACGTACATATCTTTGCTCGTACTGTTCCACCAATCATACAACTCGCCGACTTGCTTGTTGTTCAAGCCTGCGGAATGAGCCTTGTTTAAAAACGCTTTTTCAAAATCTTCGTCATAGCTCATGCCTTCTGGCAATTCAGCTTTTTCAAAATCGTATTCGTCCGGTTGCGTCGGACGACCCAGCTTGGTGTAATACCGCTCCCATTCTTCAGAGGAGGCTTTTTCGTCGGGTATGCGAATTGCTCCCTCAAAATACCTTTCCGTTTCAACGTAACTTTTAGCTAACCCTGAAACGTCCTTGAACTTCTCCAAGGTTTTTATTCCCTGTAATTCATCTGGCAATTCGTCCCGCCAGGTTTTTTCAACAACTTCTTCGGTTACTGCTTCGGTTGATTCCACGGCCTCTTCTTCAGAGGTTATCGCTTCTTCGCTCATATATTACCCTCGGTTTTCCCAGTGTTCCAAGTTGTGCTTTATCTGGAGAAACACAGCGCGGCAACCTTCGTTGTAAGCCGTAGTCTCTGGTTCGCCAGGAACAAAACTGGAGGTGTTATTATATTGACTTTCTAAAAAGTCATAGACTACGGCGCCACTTTGGCTTCTGAATGTATCGTAAAACGCTCGTAACAGCTTGTCGCTATCCTTGTCCTGCGAACTGCTCGACGAGCGCTTGCTTGTCTTCTTCACTTAAGTTTGCTGCTCCGTCCTGTAAAACCTTTAAAGCTGGCGCTGCTTTTCCCGCTGACTCTGCGGTCTGCGCCATCTGTTGCTGCTGAAGCATTGCTGCTTCCTTCTGCTTAACCTCATCAATCTTTTCTTGAGTTTCAGTCGCGCCTCGTATTCCCTTTTTCGGTACACCCAGTATTGGCGCTGCCAATCTTGCCATTGCTGGCAGATCAGGAATTTGCATGACTTCTGGATCAAGTTGCCCCCATTCGGCTATCATGCCCAGCCAACTTTGCATCGATTGAACTTCGGACACGCGTTGCGCTCTGGCAAGTTGCCCGACATACTCAATGTCGATTTGATCTAATCCATCCAAAATTTCAGGCGGGGTAGCAATAGCCCCGGCTCGCATCATAATGCCGACGGCTCTTTCCAGCATTGGCCCTAGCACTTCTGTTTCAAATCTTGCTATCGTTGGGCCAAGCAGCCTTTCCATCTCTCCGCGCCTGGTCATTATTTCTTCTGCTGTCATGCGCGAACTGCTCGGCAAGTTAAGCTGATCCGTCAGGTACATATCGCGAATGCCCTGGCGCAACTCTTGCGCTTTTAACGAAGATAGATCAAGTCGTAACTCAGTCGGCAATAGCCTTACGTTCTGCGGGTCACGCGAGTAAACGATTGAGTTACCGCCCAGCTTGACGTTGCCGATAAAGCCTTCCTCGCCAGTTAAGATAGAAGGGTTGACTGCTTTTTCTAAGCCAGTAAGCTCAAGCTTTCTTAATTGGTTAAGCGACTTGATGTCGTCCATCGCTATCATGGCAGGCCCGCGACCACGCGTTTCGCCAGAAGCTTTATCCCAACGCCCTACCATGTAAGGATTTTCATGGTAGCCACGCTGGTCAAGCACGACTGCCATATCCTTAAATATATCAACGTGGGCAAATTTAAACTTACCCGCTACCTTTGCGCCAATTTCTTCGACAGGAGCGACGACGCGCACCAAATCAAACTTATCGTCAGGGTTTTTCTCCAACGATTTTCGTACTGCGTCAGGTATGTTCTTAGCGCCAAACTGCTGCGCCATCTGGCGAGCGGTTCTTTCGTATTCCCAAAAAACTGTATCAACTAAACCAGATTCACTTTCCGCAAAAACATACGAACTGATTGGCAGTGCGCGAAAATTTAAACCATTAAACCCCTTATGCTTGAGCTTGGCCTCTTCCATATACAGACAGACCGTGGCAAAAGAATTAAAATCTTCGTACACCTCGTTAATCACGACATAAAAGTTACTTTGATTCAGCGCAAAGCTTACGCTTTTAGCCAAATCATCAAACCAGCGCAGTACATCTTGGTCGTCGTTTAGATCAGCAAACTGAGATGACTCTGGAATCTTGAAGCCAAACCACTGAATAGCCTTGCTTGTCAAAGTCTCTGCCATAATTAAAGCAAGAGTCTTTGAGGCATGAGGCGCAGTCGAGTCGTAATGCTTATGACGCTGAGTGCCAGCAACTCTCTGCTCGTTAGGCGCTTGCTTGCCCATTCGCATAAAGTCCACCACATCCTGGTAAAAACCATCCCAAAGAGTGCGGTCTTCTTTCAGCGTTTCATTTCTACTTAGTAATTGTTTTGCGTTAACCATTAATTACCGCCTAATTTTGGTTTTTGTACTGAAGTAGGCTTTTCTTTTCCTGTAGTTTTACCCATTCCATAAATACGTTTTCTTTTTCTTTTAGTTTCTTGTTTTGTAGTTATTAATGATTTTCCAGAAGTTGATGATTTTTGTTGTGACATAGGCACACCATAATCATGGCCTGGAGGAGCCTTCCCGAATTGACGATTTACAAAACCAGGATTAGGGCCGCTTTCTGGATAACGAGCATCTTCATGAATAGCTTCTGGGTTTAATGCACCAGCAGCGCGTCGTCGATCCACAATGCTTTGCCTAAATTCCGGCGATGGCTTCATCGTTGTTGCAAATTGTCCACCACTTAAATCTGCCGCTATTGCGCTCATCAACTTCCCCCCAGTTTTGTTTTCTTAGTCGAGTCTTCTTCGGAAGACAACCCTGCCGCACCGCCTTGGTTCGTAATCAAAGAGCTGCGACCTTTACGCTTGGCAGCAATTTTCTGCATCCTATCTTCGCGTTCCGTATCCTTTTCCTCGACAGGAGGCAAGGGCGACGGGGGAGGGGGTAAGGGCGGCAAAGACGGCGCTTTTGGAATAAGCGGCCCGTTAATCATAAACAGTAAGTCAAAATTCATATTACGATCCTAAAGTACGTTTCTTAATGGAAACATTGTCATCTCCCCCGCCAAGCCCTTGCGCTCCCCCGCGATTTACAATCAGCGAACTTCTGCCAGAGCGTTTATTGCTGGCTCGTTTTTTTCTTTCTTCAGTGCTTTGTGCTACCGGCTCTGCTACATCAGCTACTGGAGCTGGCTTTGGCGCTGGCTTTGGAGCCGGAGCCGGAGCCGGAGCGGGTCTAGGTGGTGGTGAAGGTGCGCCCATTCAGTAACCCCCCTTCATATTCGCTATGCTCATTTACCAAATCTCTCCTACGTTGACAGCTTGAGTTTGCAACGGCTCGGTTTGCTCAGGCCGAATACTCATAGCTAATTCCATAAATGAATCAGCGCCATGACTTGCCCAGTTATGCACCGGCCTTGCCTTGAACACTTGATTCTTGTCGTCATACTCTTTGTGGTAATTCCGCAAAGCTGCAATCAGCTTTTCGCATTTCCTGCGATCCATCCAACAGCGATTTAAAAGCTGCCTTGCCTGCTCAATCGCTTCTTCCTTCTTATTCACTTTTTTGCCGACTCGAAAGTTAATGCCTAAACTACGCGCCGTTTCCCTGCGCGTCTTGCCTGTCGTTAGCTCTCTCACCTCTATGTCCCACGGGGCGTTATGACTATCGTAAGAATACGGCTTGCTTTTAATTTCGCTGATGAAGTGCGGCAACCCTTCGCCACTCGCTTCATAGTAGTCAATAATGCGTACCTCTTGACCATGCTGTTGAGCGAAGACCACTGACATCGAGTCATCTATTCCTAAGTCCCAATATGTACTCGTCATTAACTTTGGCTCCCAAGGCACTCTGCCGATTCGCCCGTCTGTTTCCATACGAGTCATTTCCTTGGCAAAGTAAGCGCCTGGAATCGCTGCGTGAAATGAGCAGTAATACTCCTGCTGGATCATCTGCTCGTCCATTCCCTCGCGACGCTCTTCATCTAAATCTTCTGCGGTTACAACTCTTGAACCATCTTCGCCTTCTGAGTCACGGCGCGTATCTTCTACCGTAAGCTTCGAGCAAAACCACTGGTCGTTTTCTTGAGCCATCTCAAACATTCGATGACCGTGGTTCTGACCACGCGGCGTATATACAAACAACGCTATTCCATCGTTCTCCCTGATAATAGGTCTTAGAAAATCCCACGCTTTAGGTGACATGATTGGATATTCACTAAAGAGCAGGCCAACAGGGTTTGTGCCGACCAGCCAATCCAGGCCCATGTCCGTCCCGACCAATTGATAGATACTCCCGTTAGTGAGAGTAATCTTCATATCAGTCTCGTTTTTAGATACGATCACCTCCTTTGGAAAATGATCCATCACCTTCAGACCGTCTTTATCAATTCCGTCCCAGATAGCTTTGCGAGCCTGTCGGGCGGTTGGGAACAAATGATAGTACTGTCCTTTGCGCTTGAACATTTCTCTGATGAATAGGTTCAAGCCACATTTATCTTTTCCTGCGCGTCTGTGCCAGCAACACACGCCTCTTTTTATTCCAGCGTCAAACGCCTTGAATAGAGGTATCTGATATGTTCGCGGCTGGAAGTTGTACGGTATTGTCAGTTTCGCCATTGTAATTGATTACATTGATTTGGATCTGCGTCCCAACATTGCCTTCTTCCTTCGGCGCTAGTTTCGACCACCAGCTATAAAACTCACGCTTATTCCTGTCGTCCTTCTTGACAAACTCAGCGAATGCTCTCTCGCCACCAATTCTCTCGAAGGTAGTCATCAACTGCTGACGAACACTTTGGGATGAAGCCTTGTCTACGCATTTTTCTAATGGTTCTAGGCGCAGGGCTTTGACCTTTTCCTCGATTTCCCTCGCACCTTTCAACATGTCTTCCATCTTCACCTACCATTCTAAATATTCGCGACCACACTTTTTCGTTCAGCAGCCTGAACATTGAATATTGCTTTGTTACAAAATAATCAACCGCATGCGGAGCAGGACATGTTGTAAAAAGCGTATGGTACTCTTCTTCTTCTCTGTACCCGCCATCGCAATTTGGCGCATGGTTTTCTGCGATGATCGGGTGAGCAAAAACTAGCTCTGGGATGTTATCGCCATCCAAGTCGTAATAAATCGTTATGTTCCTGGGTACTTCGTTGACGTTCCAGCCAATCATGTACTTCAACGGCGGCTCGACAAAGCCAGGCATTTCCATTTTCCATTCTTCGTGAACGGGCCGAGCAGCGATTACGCTAAGGCTTATTAACGCTATCGATAATTGCTTCAGTCGTTTCCTGATATTTATGAACACCTAAAATGTAAGTTGACAGAGCATCCAACTCCTCGTCTTTCAGGCAATGCTGCCCTGTGTCTTTAAAGTACAGCTTAGGCTCTGCTGGGCGAATCGGGTAAGCCAGGTTTAAGCTGTCTGGCATTGACGAACAAGCGCTAATGCCGACTGTTAAAAAAATCGCGAGGATCACCTTTGCTCTTTCTCGCCAAGCGTTTCCTGTGTTCTTTTTCAATTTTCTCTTTCGCACGATTGATCTTCCCGTGAATGCCTAATGCTGCTCGCAGGCCAGACGCTTTCTCTAGCTTCTTGCCGATGCGGATGAAGTACCATACTGCGCCTAGAGCTATAGCTATTGTGATAATCAGCGTCGTCATAGTTTTTTACAAAAGCCTTGGCAAATTGATAGACGTCTTCCTCAGAAAACTTGTTTTTTGCAAAATTAAAAATCAAACAAACTACCTGGCAATTGTCCTGCGTGTACCCACGGCTTGAGTCAACCCGGTCAACGCTTGGCTGAAACGGGCTTTTGCGGGTAGCGTCCATGACAAACGGCAATCCCGTTTTTTGGCAAAACCCTGCGTTTACAATTTGCCAGTACCACTCATCCGTCAGGTCAAATTCCCAGCCCTTTTTCTTGGCTCTGCTGGAAATAACCCCAAGCGGGTTTTCTTGGCGCCATGCCCGACAACGCGTTTTCTGTTTGTCTGGGTGTTTTTCACGCCATCGCTTAGAACGCGCGCGGTTCTTTGCCAGCCGCTCTGCGTCAGATTGCGCCAAGCCTATTTCTTCATCTCTTGGACAGGGTCGTCAGAGTTTCTGTTCTTCCCTACGTTCAAAGAAAGCCAGTTCAGAACACGCATCACCGTGTCATAAACTTCATGGCCTTTGACTGACGGCATGATAGCTGTCACAAAGTTTGCCAAAGCTATGGTGAAAGCGACGCATGAAGCTGCCGTGTTTCCGCTCAACATACCTGTCAACATTTCCATTTCATTTCCTCAATTTAGTTATTTTCTTAATGCAGCCCAGCGGAATCTGCATTCTCCCCGTGATGCTCTTATTAGCTTTATCTCGATGCTCTACATTGCTGAAGAGCCACAAATTATGATCTGTCTCGCCAAGGTAATAGCCAATCGTGCTTACCGGCATGTCCCTGGTATCCTTCAACGCGTCCTTTAAATCTGTCCAGCTCTCATCCCCCAGGTCAGCAGCATCCCGCCACTCGACTAAAATTGGATCTTCGACTTTTAACTTCGGCAGCCTCATTTCACCTTAATAACGGCGGCTCCAGGCCAATTACTTCTGGCTCTTGCTAAAGCATGTCCTTCGTTCATACCCTTCACTTCATCCCTGTGCGTACTTCCATCCTTAAATTTAACTTTTACTTTAATTGTCGTTTTATATTTCTGATCGTGGAAATCCTTACCCTTCTCACTGACTGACGGGTCATTACGGCTACGCTTGCCTTTACCGCTGCGAGGATGTTTGAGGGTACTTTTTTTCCCCGTAACAATACTTTTGCCCCCGCCCATTCTGCCTCCCACCGTTGATACGCTAGGAGCAAAGTCTCCACCACCAGGGCCAACCATTCTCTTTCTCGTCATCTACACACTCCTCAATACCCAGTAGGCTTCGGCTTCTTGACCTTCTTAGGCTTCGTTGGCTTTCTTATTTTTTTCATAGTTAGTACACCCATAAAACTGGCGATGCTTTTTTGTCATCAGAAATATCAACGTGGATAAACTGCTTATGTATGCCCATCCTTTGAAACTGCGTTCTCAGGTAGCCGACCAGCTTATCCCGCTCCCTGGAGCTAGTGCATCCAATGTCAGCCGCTTCGCCTATGACATGCGAGCTAGTGCTTCTGCTGCCTGCTGCGCGGTTCGCTTTCTGGCAGCGATGGCCTGAGTTGATACGCATCGGCTTGCCGTACATTTCCCTTACAATCTGCAAGCGATCTATCAGCTCATCCTTAATTTCGTTAACGCCGCAGCAGTTGCAAGCAAACTCTTCGCGGCTAAAGTTATTCCAGGTCATCTTCAAAAAACGCTTCGCATTGAAATAAAAACTCTGCCAGCTCTTCTTCCTGGC
>JAAOEI010000207.1_pt1 | contig 24225 bp, 34 predicted proteins | sample 7059261 | NCBI WGS metagenome assembly JAAOEI01 (sample SAMN14008812, study PRJNA610033) | viral metagenome | isolation source: viral particles filtered from seawater | place: China: Hangzhou Bay, Yangshan Deep Water Harbour | collected 2017-10-31 | reverse complement strand
GCGATATCTCTCCTACTTATTTTGTTGCAGTTTCGGCTCTTGTAGCCTCGTTCTTCGGCGCATCGGCCTATCAAGCTAAAAAGAAAGGTGACTAAATATGCTAAACTTGCTCATCGGACCCGCAGTAGACCTCGCAAAAGATTTTATCAAGGGCAAGGCAGACGAGAAGAAAGCAATCCAAGAGCGGAAGATCAATGCAATCCAGAACGATGCGGACTGGGAAGCAAAGATGGCGGATGCGACAAAGAATAGCTGGAAAGATGAATTCTTTTCAATTATACTTAGCCTCCCTCTTATCGCTGTCGCATACAGTGTTGCAATAGACGATGTAGCAATCATAGATCGTGTTAATCAAGGCTTTGCCGCACTAAGTAATCTCCCGGATTGGTATCAATATTTATTATTTATTGCTGTTTCAGCTTCTTTCGGCTTGAAATCCGCAGATAAAATTATGAGCATGAAGAAAGGTAAATAACATGAGCTTTGAAACTGTCGTACACATGGTTTTAGAACACGAAGGTGGCTACGTCAATCACCCATCAGATCCCGGCGGTGAGACAAAGTATGGCATTTCAAAACGTGCATACCCAGATGTAGATATTGCGGAGTTAACAGAAGAAGATGCGGCATCTATTTACAAACGTGACTACTGGGATCGTATCAAAGGTGATGATCTTCCTGCTAGTATTGCTTGTGTTGTCATGGATTACGCTGTCAATTCAGGAATCTCACGTGCATCAAAAGCTCTCCAATCCGTCTGTGGAATCTCAAACGGTGATGGGATCATTGGACCGGCTTCTCTCAATGCTGTCTGGGTTACTGTCAAGAATGACGGAGAAGAGTCTGTAGTAAATGATGTCACTGCACAGCGTCAAGAATTTATTCGTGGTCTTTCTATTTACGATACATTCGGTAAAGGATGGGAACGCAGGATTGATGAAACACGTGCTAAAGCATTGGAATTAATTTGAAATGGCAGAGATAGACCCAACTTCTGGGGAGGAAAATCAATTGGCTGAACAAACAACAACCGAGGACAACAACACAATTGTTGCCCCATCAGCTTCTCAGGTAGCGGCAAATATTATGGCTGGCGGTTCCACGCCACAACCAATTACGTACGGTGCCACGCTAACCCCTGAAGACGAACGTCAGTTAATGGATACCGAAGGTAAATTAATTGATCCAACATCTAATGTCTCCGCTTCGCAAGCAGGGACAACCTTAGCAAATGCGGCAGATCCTCGTGACGCTGTCACAGCAGGTGTCTCTACTTCGCAAGATGCTACGCAAACTGTTATCGATTCGTCTACTGCCGCGCAAGGTGAGCTTAGCGAAGGTGCTAAAGTTGATGCGGCGCAAGGAGAAGTATCTGCTGGCGGTATAGCAGATGCGCCTACGTTTGATTCGCAATATATACAACAAGCGGAAGCTGGAATGCGGGAAGTAGATCCCGGAGAGCTTGCAAATGCGGCTACGGTACAAGGTGGTGCACCGCAATCTTACGCGGAACAAACGTACGGTGCTGACTCTACAATGCAAGCCGCAGGATTTGGTAGTGCAACACCAGAGGCTCAAGCACAAGATCAATATAGTATACAGCAAACACAGTCAGCAACTCAAAGAGAAACAAATGTTAGCCCTTCAGCAAAATTTGACTACATCCCAGACGCAACTGTAGCGTCAAGTAATTATTCGTCAAATGTAACAGGTGCTACAAGAGAGGTACAAGAGCAAGAAATTGTAGATGTTAACAAGCTGAGTTTGCAAATTGATGAACCTGTTCAGGCGACAGCCGCTATAATGGATAAGCTCAATGAACAAGCTGTGATGAATGCCGCGCAGGGCACATTTAGCCAAGCATTAGCTACAGCCGCGCAAGGCAGTGTCGAATCATCTTCTCTTATTTCTGGTCAAATCAATAAATTGATGGAGCAGTTTAACGACGGTACACCTATCTGGGCGAAAGCCGCAATAAGGAACGTCAACATGGCGTTGGCCGCTAGAGGCATGGGCGGATCTTCAATGGCTGGTGCCGCAATGGTTGAAGCTATCATGCAAGCGGCACTTCCTATTGCTGAAAAAGATGCGGCTGTATTCGCTCAAATGGAATCTGATAATTTAGCGAACAGGCAACAGGTTGCCCTTACAAACGCGGCGGCACTTCAGAATATTGAGTTAGAAAATCTTACTAACAGGCAACAGGCCGCACTACAAAATAGTGTTAATGCGTTTAAGTTACAATCAGACAGCTTATCGAACCAACAGGCTGTTGTTCTTGCTAACGCGCAGATTAAAGCGGCAGTCCAAGAGAAGAACTTGGACGTTAGCGTGGAAGCCGCAATAACAAATGCGGCTAAGTATGCTGAAACAAATAATTTAAACTTAACCAATCGGCAACAAGCATTAATTCAAAGTAGTGCTGAAAACTTGCAAGTTGAAATGAGCAATCTTTCCAATGAGCAACAAACAGCCCTTGCTAATTTACAAGTACGTGCATCTATGCTTGGTCAGGAGTTGACCAATGAACAACAGATGGCAATGCTTGAAAGTACGCAAGCGTTTGAGGCGGCGGGCTTTGATGCGAACGCTAAACAACAGGCATTTTTACAAGACGCGGCGGCAATGCTTGCCCTTGAAGGCAAGGCAATGGATGCTCGTCAGCAGACTGCTTTGTTTAATGTAACAAGCAGATTGTCAGAGCGAGAAATTGAATTGTCTAACGAGCAACAAGCGAATGTAATTCGCAGTGCTCAGAAAATTGAGATTGATTTAGCGAACACATCTAATCGTCAGCAAACGGCTTTAGCTAACGCACAAATTGAAGCCGCCTTAAAAGGTCAAGAGCTTTCTAATCAACAACAGGTTAATGTACTTAATGCAGAGCGTATTGCTGAAGCTAACAATTTGACATTTAACGCTCAACAACAGGCCACCCTGCAAAACTCTGAGCTAATGGCATCCATTGGTACTGCTGATTTAAATGCTAAGCAAGCAACTGCATTGCAGAATGCGGCTACCATAGCCAATATGGACATGGAGAATCTAAATAATAGGCAACAGGCGGCTGTGAGCACGGCTCAAAGCTTCCTGCAGATTGACATGGCAAACTTGTCTAATGAGCAACAGACTTCAATTTTTAATACTCAATCATTATTACAATCTATTTTAAGCGACACTGCGGCAGAGAATGCGGCGGAACAGTTTAATGCTTCTTCAGAGAATCAAGTTAACCAATTTTACGACGAGCTAACTACAAACACTTCTCAGTACAACGCAACACAAAGTAACGCGATCAGTCAATTTAATGCTGACCAAGAAAATGTAATTACAAGATTTAACGAGGAAGTAAGTAATCAAAGGGAACAATTTAATGCTAGTAACACATTGATCATAGATCAAGCAAATGCTAACTGGTTCCGTCAAGTTGCTACCTCTGATACTGCGGCAATTAACTTTGCTAATCAAGAATCGATTTCTAACTTACTTGCGTTTACGACTACCGCTTTCAATAACATGTATCAAGCTGAACGAGACATGATGGAGCAAGCGTGGACTTCTGGTGAGTCAGATTTAGATAGAGCAATTAACATTGTGATAGAACGCATCCGCCAAGAGACTGATATTATTGAGGCGGATAAAACATCGTCAACAGCAAACTCCACTGCTATAGGTGGATGGATTAGAGACATCATAGGATTTATGTAAGATGACAGACCGTATTAGAGCAATGCAAAAAAATCTGGAGAAGCACCTGCAAAAACGCATTAAGGCTACCGAGAAGTTAAGTAACGCCCCCACAGGTAAAAAAGGACTGCTGGCTCGCACTGGAGTAAAAAATACTGTAACTCCAAAACAAAGTAACGATGCTATGGGCATCGTTGCAGATTACATTACGGATCTGCGCCAATATCGACAGGAGATTTTAAATGGCAAAAAAACAACAGTTTAAATTTGAAGCTCCTATACCCGGAATGTCTTTAACGACTCCACCGGGCAATCGCCCGTGGGAGAATCCACCGAAGCATACTAATGTCGAAGATGTAATTAAATTTTATTTTAACAAAATGGATGATGAAGATCGACAAGATCAACTGCTTGACATACTAGAAGATGGATTCCCAATCAACATGCTTGTTGATTCCATGGTTACTTCCGGGGTTATGTCGGGTATCCACACATTAGAAGCTGGGCTACTTGCCGCTCCTGTGCTGTCAGAGTACATGCAAACTCTAGCTGAGATTGAAGGTGTTAGTTACACAATCTCTCCAGAAGATAAGAAGCGGGGCATGAAGCCAACAATGAAGAATAAGTTTGACAAGATGCTCCGCGAAGAATTACAGATTGAAAGAGAGAAACAGTTCATGCCACAAGAAGAAGAAGAGGCTCCCATTGAGGAGTTGGGAGAGGAAAGTGCTCCCGCTCCTCGTGGGTTGATGGCTCGTCCAAAACCGGCTGAAGATGTTGCGGAAGATATGATGCAAGAAGGGGTAATGTAATGGGCTTCAGTTTAGATTTGGGCGGCAACTTTGGTAGTATGCTTGCAGGCTTTGCCGAGCGAGACATGGAGCTTCGCAAAGAAGCGCGAGAAGAAGCAATTGGAATTGCTAAAGATACGCTAAACTTCCGTGCTGAACGCGCTATGAAGAAAAAGCAAGAGCGAGATCAAGCGTTAAAGGATTCTGTTAACCTTGGCCGCACCCTAATGAATAACTACGGTTTTACTATGGACCAAGTAGGTGTACTTGCAGGCAATGGGCAACTAGAAGAAGTAGCAGAGTTATACAAAAAAGCATCAACTGATCCAAACTTTAAGGGTAATCTACCATCAGCAGAAGCTGTCGTAAATATTATAGATAAAAAACCAGAAAGCATGACTTACGAACAGTACATGCGTAATATTGTTATTGGTGAAATAGACACTACTCGTGCTTACGAGAGAGACATTGTCCAAGATGTACCGTCAGAGGACGCAATGTTCCGTGCGTTTGGCTTTGATCCGAACAAACAGGCTCGTAAATTTACTAAAGAATACCTAGAACAAATCGGCATGAGTGAGCAGGAATTAAATGCGCAGGCGTTTGACGCATTTGTTACGACAAAACCGCGTGGCGGGGTAGACTTGACTGGGTTTAGACCGGATCAAAAAGCGGCAAGAGAAGACATATTGTTTAAGGGTGCGCAAAGTCAGGTTGCGTCTACAGTAGGTGTTGTCTTCGGAGTCGATAGCTCTTTTGGAGAATCTGGAGTTTTCTTAGGTTGGCGACAAAGAGGTGCTCGTGCAAATGCGGCTCAAGTAGTAGTAAATGCGGCGGCTGACGAAATTGTAAGATTACAAGAAGATGAAAATTTCAGTAATCGAGCCGCTATTTCACAAGTAAACGTAAAATTAAATGATCCCAAGTACGTAAGGCAATTGTATAATCAGGCTATGGGACTCGACGCAGAAACACCACTTCCAGATTTCGCCAAAGTAGAAACTGATGGCGGTAATGATGGTGGTGGCTTTTTTAGTAAAGAAGAGCAGGAAGCAATAAATTCTGCAACCGATATGAATGCGCTTGTGTCTATTGTCACGAAGGCGCTAGAAAGCAAGCCGGGGGCAACTGAGCAAGGCAGAAGAATTAGATTTATTACCAAAAGCAACCTGCCATTCGATAAAAAGAAAGAACTTATTAACAGCAACGCATCAATAGAAGATGTAACTAAGCTAATTAACCAAAAAGAAACCCCGGCAAATAGATATCAACCAAAACAGTCAGTGGTCGATAAAGATTTTAGTGAAGAATTTAAAGATGAGACGGCCTATCTAACTCCCGAAGTAATCGAAGGCACACGCAGAAAATTAGAGCAGATGAATGTTGATATTAATAATAAACAAGAAGTAAAAATGGCACTGCTCGCCTTAAACAAAGAACCTATCCTAGTAGCTAAAGCGCAGTTTGAAGGACCACCTAAACAATTCATGACAATGCTAGGCGAAGAGTACGGAAGGGTGGCAGACATGATAGCTATTGATGCGCAAGGCGGTTTAGTATAAATGAGTTCAAAGTCATATGAGTTCTTACCCGATGAGGAATTGACAGAAGATAATCTTTTGCAAAATAAAGATTTCATAGCAGATGCTTCTATCTTTTTATATGATCGAACAGGCGAAGATGTGTACGAACCGCAAGAGGTTCTTGATGAATTCCTTCATCAAATGCGTTTTGCGTCGGCTAACGATATTAGCATGTACCGCGATTTAGAGTACGCCCAAAATGCTAGCGATGAGGCCAAAGCTAGATTTGGTCGATTGATGGATACCTTTGACCGTGGAAATTATAATGTTGATGCAGGAACATTTGGATCATACATTGCTGGCGGTGTTCTTTCTCCATCTACGATTGCTGGTGTAGGAGTAGGTAAACTAGGCTCTCTTGGTGCACAGCAAGTCGCTAGGCAGGGACTTAAAAAATACTTGATGGGTGCCCTCACTAAGCCCGGAGTAGGCGCAGGGGCGGCTCGTGCTGTAGCCGTAGAGGCACCTTTGGCGGGTGTTACAGAAGATGTGCATCAACGAACCAGAGAAGAAGTTGGTTTAGGTAGGCAGGAAGGAGCAGTTGCCACTGCTACTGTAGCTGGTGGTGTTTTAGGTGGAGCTATTGGTGGCGTTGCAGGATACTTCGGTAAAGAAGGAGCAAAAAAAGCATCCAAGTTAGCGGAAACAGCACAGAAGTCTGTCGCAAAGCGTAAGCTAGTACAACAAACAGTAAACACAGAAGAAAATGAAAAGCTCCGCAAGCTCAACCCGGAGTTGTACGAAGAAGGTAGAAGAGTTTTTTCTACTATGAATGAGAACACCAGCTTATCTGCTATGCTTCCTGTTGAAACAATCGATTCTGTTATTACAGCCGTAACTCGTATGGCATCTACGATTGACCGCAAAGAAGGACAGCGTGTAACAGAAGCTGTAGCTGATGCTATCATTGACGGTAAGATTACTGGGGAGCAGTTCGATAGTATACTTGCCGAGCATCAATTAACTAAAAACCAATTCGCCGCTGTATATGTGGCAGACATTTCGGATGCCGCACGAAAGCTTGGAAAACAAAGCCAGCTAAAGAAAGTATTAAATTCTTTATCAGATCGTGGATTCTTAGATCTTGATGCGTCAGAAATTGAAGAAGCCGCAAGAAAGCCCAACAAGTTCTTTGAGTTCATGCGCTCTCTAGATAGATTGCGCCTTGGTGCAATGACATCCCAACTGGCTACTACCGTACGTAACACAATCGGTGGTGGCTTCCGCCTTGCAACAGACATGTTAGAGAATACCTTCATGGAAATGTCTGACGTTGTTTATGGTGGGCGTTCTGCGAAAGATGCATTTAAAAATATAACATCCACAGCAAGATACTTTTTTAATCAAAAAGAAGCGGCTGTGATTCAAGAAATATTTAGTGACCAAATGCCAAAAGAAGCTCGCAAGCTTTTCTTTTCAGCCGCAAGCGCAGAGTCTCGTGTCGGTTCAGACACACTGTTAGGTAAAATTGGTAACGCCATTAATATCGCTAACACCATATCAGATAGTATGTTTAAAAGAGCTATCTTTGCTTCTTCATTAGATAGAAAACTACGCAAAGAAACAGGACGTAGTTTGAATGATGTCATCATGAAAGGTGACTTCAACGCGATAAACGATAAGAGTATCAGGGATTCTATAGATGAATCTTTACATTTTGTTTATCAGCAGTCTCCAAAGATTGACACGCCGTTAGGTGAAGCCGGTGACCTTCTAATTAAATTACATCGTACCCTGCCTTTTGTGGTGTCTTCATTTATTCCTTTCCCCCGTTTCCTAATGAACCAAATGAAGTTTGTGTATGAACACACGCCCGGTTTACCGATGCTGATGCAGGGAGTAAATGGCAAAGGCTTAACACAAGAAGCAATGGCTAAACAAATGACGGGATCAGTTCTTATTACTACAGCGACTATGTTCAGAGCGCAACAAGATCCCGATACAAGGTGGGACGAGATAAAAGACAGCAGAGGCAACACAATTAATATGGCGGCTACGTACGGTCCCATGTCTCCGTTTATGATTATGGGAGATTATATCGCCAGAGCAGTACGTAAAGAACCTATTGACTCAATAGAACAATACATGAAAGACACAGCACAGGCATTGGGTACTCCGCGCTTTACCGGACAGTTTGGATGGCTACCAATTGACAGACTTGCAGACGATTTGGCGGATGGAAAGTTTGCTCGTGCGGCAGGAAAATTAACAGGAGATGTTCTTGGTACGTACACAATTCCTTTATCAATGATTAAGGACATTAACTCTGCTTACGACAAGGATGCTCGATTTGTCGAAGACTTAGATACGATACTCCCTGCAACAGGAGATCCGTGGGTTGATTGGTTTGAGTATTCAGTTCATTACTCGCAGAAATATTTGCCGCACTGGGAAGATCTAAAGGAAGGCAGGTTAAATTATGCTGTCGCTCCGGAGAACAGGAGATATTCTGTGACTGCGGGAAGATTAGAGAGATCATCACCAATAGAAAAGCAATTGTTTGGTGTTACTAAATACAAACAGAAGACGGCATTCCAGTCAGAGTTGGATCGATTACAGATACCAAGGTGGCAGGTGTTTGGTCGAGATCCTGACCCGATTAGAAACGCTCTAAACAGTTGGGTCATTGGGTCAATACTACCGGATAAGATGCGTTCATACATTCTCTCTGGGGAATATCAAGGGATGGATGACACTATGCGGAGAGATCAGCTTCTTGTTCGTGCTCGACAGTTTATTAGCGAAGATAAAGTGACTGAGTATGTAACTGGAGTAATGGAAGACCTTGAAGGTACGGATAAACATTTTAGATACCGACATGCATTCCGTGAATCTTTTGAAGAGTTGACACCAGCTAGACGAAGACTTCTGGAAAGAATGTGGAAAGAAGATCCGCTGTACAATGGCATGTCTATTAACGAAGCTGGCGCTTATCACTGGGCCATCGAAACAAACGATGGTCTGGGCAAAGTTATCGAGTAAATAAAAAGCCCCTCATTGCGAGGGGCTGTAAGTGTGTAGCCAATACGAATGTATCGACTAGCGGGTGGGACTGTGTGTCAATGCATCAAAGTATGCGGCATTGAATCCACGTTCCCACTCCCGACTTTGAATATCATCTTTGCGTAGGTAGGGGTTCTTTGTGAATCCGCGCCTAAACGCTTGGTAGCCTTTTTGGAACTGAATCTTTAAAGGGGCAGAGCGAAAATTACTTGACATAGACCATTCCTCCATATAGTTATATTCGGATTATATCAAATGTCAATAGGCAATGCAAGTATTTTATGCGGCTTGCCACCCCCAATCATCACCCTCCATACCTGCGGCATTGTAATCTGTCACAACACCTTCAAAGAAATTCTTGTGGGAGTCTCCAGAAATTACCCAATCTACCCACGGCAAAGGATTTTCTTTAACTTTGTAGTTACCCTTGAGACCCAACTGGATAAGCCGTCTGTCCGCAATGTAGCGAATGTATTGCTTAACTTCTTTTTCTGAGAGTCCTTCCACATCGCCCATTTCATACGCGAGCTTAATAACTTTATCTTCAAGTGCGACTGCATCTCTAACCATTTGATAGATATCTGATTTAAATTCATCTGTTACAATCCTCGGATGTTCCTCACAGAAAGTGCGGAACAGTTTTGTCATGCCTTCGCAGTGCATCGTTTCATCACGAATACTCCACTCGACAATCTCACACATGCCACGCATTTTTCCGTAGCGTTGATAATTAAGTAGCATCACAAAGGCACTAAACAAAGACATACCTTCATTGATTACTGACCGGGCAACTGCTTTAGCTAGTCCTGACTGAGTGTTTACGTCAATGTCTGCCATGAACTCAATCTTATCTGCCATCTGTTGGTACTCTAAGAATGCTGAGAACTCTTCTTCTGGCAGTCCTAACGTGTCGTTAAGTAAAGCGTAGCTCCGCTGATGAACAAATTCACGACTAGCAAAGCTAGTAAGCATCGCCCGTATTTCGTTATTCTTGAATCGAGGAATGTAAGATTCCAAATAGTTTGTTCCGACTTGGACATCCGACTGCGTAAAGAGTCTAAGGATTTGTGTAATGTGGTTTCTTTCGACATCTGACAACTTCCCATTATTCCATTGCGCTACATCATCCTGAAGCTTAGCTTCCCATTCTCCCCAATGCACTTTCTCATGCTTAATCGCGTATTCCACAGCCCATGGATATTGAAATGGCTTGTAAGTTCTTGATTCTTCTAGCAATGGCATAGAAATTACTCCGGTTATATATGAAAAAAACCACCTATGTGGTGGTACGTAACTAGTAGTTATACCCAACCGGGCAAATTAGTCAACGGTAATTTTGTCTAGGAGCACTAAAAAAAATGCAGGGGAGGAGATAATAAAAAAGAACCAAACATAGTCGTACCAATAAATCATCTGCCTTGACCTCTGTACTCTTTAAAACTACGTTTTTTATTTTTATTCATTGTAGATGTTTTGCGCATACCATTGCCTATACTGGTGCCCTTGATCACAGGCTCTGGCCTCCATGTCTGTCCTGCGCTTATTTTTTTAGCCATTCTTTTGCTCCAATTCTAATTGAATCAGTTTAGATTCTATCTTCGCTATCTTTCTAGAGTTTCTCTTGACCGAAGCTTTCAATAGTTTCATCCATAGCTTTAGCAATTTCTGCTCCACGTTTCTGCCCATCATCAAATGCTCCATTACTAATGCACTGTTCAAAGGTATTCCAAAGGCTATCAAATCGCATGTCAGCGAAGATCTGTAGTCCATGTAGGGCAGAGAACATCTGATCCTCATTCATGTACTCAGAGCGTTCTACGAGAACCCTGAGATCATCTACAGTATGCCACGCTTCCATAATCTTTTGTTCAAGGTCAAACCTATCAACTGGCTCGCCTTTGTCATTCATGTGTATGCCGTTAATGATCATGGTCTTCATACCCCTCATGTTCATCATCGTAACAGCCATGTAGCTGTGTGAAAAACTCATCTAATCCTGAGTAACACATAGCACAGAACGCAACAGGAAGTATTCCTATGTATCCGTCGATGCCACCTTCAAGCTCAATGTCGAACTCGCAGTGGCACACTGAGCATACTAATTCATTATGACTTCTATCTTTTTCTGTAGTCACGTAATCCGCTGGCCCTATTGCTATATGTAATAATTTTCTTCTTGCCATTTTATTACCCCTGACAACTAATGCAGTCTTCTGCATCCTCGCCAGAGAAATCTTTTAATGCGTTACGTACAATTGATGCACCCACTTTATCGGCAGATACTCCTGCATTTGTACGCAAGTAGTATAATCCTTTTAGCCCATCTTTCCAAGCCTTAATGTGAACAGAATTTACATACGGCTTAGGACTACCCGCCGGGAAGAACAGATTTACTGACTGCCCTTGGCAGATAAACTCCTGCCTCTTCGCCGCATGTTCAACAACCCACGCCTGATCGAGTTCAAAGGCTGTTTTGAAAACGTTTTTCTCGTGGTCACTGAGGAAGTCCAAATGCTGGACAGAGCCTTCTGAAGCAATGATGCTTTTCCACGTGGCTTCTGTATTTTCACCATGCCCCTCCAATACTTGTTCTAACGCTTTGTTCTTAACCAGATGCGCACCTGCACGTGTTCTATGCGTGTATGCATTCGACTTGATAGGTTCAATAGACGCTGAGCACCCGCATATGATAGACGAGTTAGCATTCGGAGCAATCGCAAGTAGGTGAGCATTACGCCTCCCTGTGCCTGCCATATCAGGTGCTTCGCCTCTTTCTTTACCCAGTTCATACGTAGACTCCAATGCATCTGCCTTGATCTTCTTGAACATCTGGTAGTTTTCACTAGCCGCTTGCCAAGATTCCCAAGCAATACCCCTGTTCTGTAAGTAGCCATGGAAGCCCATCGCGCCTAAGCCGATGGACCGTTCCATGTAAGCACTAAACTTAGCTTTCTCTAACTCTTCTGGCGAATGTCTGATAAAGAATTTAAGTACGTTGTCCAAGAGTCGGACCAAGTCTTTAACCATTCCTGTATCTCGCCACTCGTCATAGGCTTCAAGGTTGACGGAGGAGAGACAGCAGACTGCTGTGCGCTCTTCACTTGTTGCGAGATGTATCTCGTTACAGAGGTTAGACCCTCTAATTGATAGTCCAAGAGCTTTTTGACTGTCTGGTAATGCACGGTTGGCTGTGTCGATAAAGTTGAGGTAAGGGCTACCAGTTCTGAAGCGAGCTTCAAGTATTCTTTGCCACAATTCTCTAGCTTGGATTGAATGTCTGATAGCTCCTGAGTGTGGACATCTAAGTTCCCATGTTGTTCCATGTTGTACTGCCTCCATAAAATCGTCAGTGATATTAACTGCATTGAACAGGTTGAAACATTTCCTGTTTGCATCGCCTCCAGTGGGCACTTTAAAATTAATGAACTCGATAATCTCTGGATGCGATACATCGAGGTATGCGGCGTAAGATCCCTTGCGAGTCTTTCCTTGTTTGTAGGCTGTCATCTGTGAATCAACAACCTTCATGAACGGGATCACTCCCGGTGCCTTATCGGACACGGGGCGCACAGAAGACCAATGACCTCCTACCCCGCCGCCCTTCACACTTAGCCAAGCAACCTCACTATTATGTTCAATGAGACTATCAAGAGTGTCATCCACAAAAGTAAGGAAACAAGATATTGGTAATCCTTTGGGATTGGTGTTGGGCAAAGGCGCATTGCTAAGTACAGGGCTGGCATACATAAACCAACACTTAGAAGCGTAATCATAGATACGTTGAGCAAAGTCATAGTCATCCTCACAATAAGCTACGGCGGCTCTGGCAAACGCATGTTGCGGTGATGTCTCGCCATCTAGCATGTAGTAATCTTTAAGTAAAGACATGGCTTGATCTGACAAACGATTGTCTCTATCAAGATCGATTTCTATACCTAAGTATTCCATCAATCAAGTCCTTCAATTTCAAATCCAATCCGTTTAAGTTCCGCACCCGGAATGTCATAGACACACGCATCGATAACTTCTTCGATGATTTCTGTAATTCCATCTTCTGTCCTATGCTCGGGCGAAATCTCAGTTATATCCATCACGAAGTATAAGTCAACTTTTATATCTACTTCTCTTGGCATTACCAATTTACTCCCTCTGTTTTAGCCATAAGCTCGCGCATCTTTTTAAGATACCAGATAGCTTTGTCCACATTGCTAAGAGGATCGCCCTTGCGCCAAGTACGAGTACCAAGATACTTGAGAACATTACCATGACAATAATGAATAGCATCATAAGGCCCAAGTACATCGATGATGTAATCAATCGTCTCAATGTTACCAGTATTGTAATGCTCAGGTTTTTCGATTTCATGATATAACTCATCATCAATCATATCCTCAATCACTGCATTGACTTCAGGTGTTAGATTACTTCGTATATCTTTAAGGCTCATCAGGCATTCCCGTGCGTCTTTGTATTAAAGTTTAGCTCGATAACATTTCCTTTCTTAGTAAAGTTTGGAGTTGTATCTTCAATGTCTTCTAAGAAATCGGTTATAACATCTTGATAATTCGTAATGAAATGTTCTTTAACACGTTCCATTATTTCTGGATCTTCCTCCATTAATGAAAGTGTTGCCGCCATCATACCTACAACACTGCGTACTTGAGTTAACTGATCTACATCTAGATCATCCATTAGCTCTTCTTCAATGTGTGCAGTAACTGAGCCTAGCCACTCGCCGTTGTCCGAAAACTCTGGTGTTATTACTACTGCAAAGCTTGATGTTGTGTCTTGATCTTCCGACATAGTTACCTCTGTATCTTTGTGTGTGGAAATGCAATAAATTCTTTAGGGAATATTGTAACAGGTTTTTTCTTCTCGTCAAGCCACTCTTGCGGAACATCCTTGTCCGCGTAGAGAAACCCGTGCTTTACGCACCAGTCAGCATAGCTAGTCTTTGCTCCCTTGCGTAGCTTTGCACGACTGTTTGTAAATACAAATCGAATGTCTAGCTTTGGGTGTTGTTGTTTAATACTCAGGTGTTTCATCCTGTCCTCTGGAGTAAACCGTCCTTTAGTTTCTATAATGATTCCGTTAGGCAACAAAAAATCTGGAGTGTACTTCCTGTACTTCAGATCTTCCCACTCAATTTTTAGGCATTCGTACTTTGCATTACACTTACGATCTTTCAAAGAGTCACGTACTGTGTTCTCTAATCCGGATCTGTAACCATGTTTTATAGCATTAATTCTTGTTTGTGTTTTTCTTATCTTCACTTGCTATCTCTACATACGCAACGATGGGCGGATCTTTCGCCTGCGACGCAAGAGAGGGTAGCTCCTGAAGTGAGGGCCAACACTTGTATCTATACTTACACCAACTACATTCCTCTGAAAGGATTTTGTTGCCTGTTGGTTTCTTTCTAAATGTTTCTTCAACTGGAGTAAAGCAACGCTCAAACGTATTGCTTTCTAATACGTCCAGTTTATTGGACAAACTGTCAAGAATGTCATCTCGTTCGATTGACATGTCCCAAGCAGAAACATATTTAAATTCGCCAGTTGCTTTATTAATTACCCACCAACCACCGGGTTCTACACCTAGCGCCTTTGAGTATCCTGCAAGCTGACCCACGTACCCGAATGAATCATGCTCTTTAAGTGTTTGATAATCTTTGAATTTATTTTTGTAGGACCAAGGAGAGGCAGACTTTATATCGTCTACTCTATCCGACATAACTAGATCGTGAGTACCATCAATGCGATGATCTCCCAATTCTAAAGTTGACTTAAACCCATCAGAAAAATCTACACCTGCTTCTGTAAGTACACCTTTAAAAACAGCTTCTACAATATCGCCAATCATCATGTTCATCAGGAAGTTAGCTGATGGCTCTATTCCTGAATCGGCATCGTATTTTTCAAACCAAAGCTGACAAGCTGGCCTGCCAATGTTAGACATACGCGCAGTAAACTTACGTTCTTTTTGATTGAACTGTTTTTCAACAGCCTCTTTTACATCGCTAACAATGCGAGCAATCGTGGCATCTGACATGCCACGCTTACCCTTTCTTGCATCATCAAGATACCGATGTATCTTTACTTCTTCGGGATGATTGACGCTCACTACTGATCGTCCTCTACCTCAATATCGATAAAGTCTTCGACAAGATCCGCATCTTCTTGCGACATCTTCTGTCCGCGCTTATCGTTCCACGCATTTACAATGTACTCATTGTAGTTATTAATCCACTCCAAGAAGTCGGAGAACCTAGTCTGGTCAGCTTCAGTCAACTCAATAGAGTCTGAAAAATTAACTGTAGCTGTGGGTAAAAAGAAAGATGCGCCCGTAGGTAGCTTACGCTCCTCTGCACCACAGGTAATCCAGTGCTGTACAGGCAGGCGTTTCTGCTTAGCCATCATTGTAAATGGCTGACCCATAGTTTTGAAAGCATCTTTATTCTCTACTTCCCAAATGAATGGATACACTTCTACATCCACCTCATTACCATCTGCGTCAACAGGATTGACTAAGCGAACTTCACCTAGCAAAACGCGAACGCGCTTGATCTGCTTGATCAAAGCTTTCATGTCATCAGGAAGAGACTGAAAGTCTTGGATATATCCTGCGGGTTTACCACAGTTTAGTCCGCCTGTGTTGTCTTTAAGATCTCCATTTAGATCTTCGGCCATTGTAGTTTTTACATACAATCCTTGATCCGAATCGTAACGCTTATACATAAAGCGTTGCACAAAGACACGGATGTCGGCCTGCTCTGCGTAGATATACTTGTCATCAGGCAGTTGGACACGGAACATGCCTGCAGGCACAACCTCCATGTTCTTCATCTTGCCTTTAACTTCGACCTCACCCATTACGGCTTGGTTCCATATGCGCAAGCGCGGAAGTGTTGAAGACTTCGGCTTGTTGTCTTTAGCCATGTCTGCGGACATGCCCATTGCCTTCGCCATATCAGCGAAGTTTGCTGTGTTTAACGTAGCTACTTGATTAGTCATTTGAGACCTCCTTCTGTTCAAGCCAGTTTACACCAACCTTTGCTTCCAATGCAAGAGGTACATTGAAATTAATTTTAAATTTATCATCTATAAGAGATTTTAATTTACTATTAATATTGGATATAAGCGATATTACTTGCGCTTCCTCAGTGGGATGGATATCAATTACAATAGAATCGTGAACAGAGTTCACTATCTTAGACTGCATAGCAGACATTTCTTTCTCAATCTGCAGTAATACAACAGGAACTATATCTGCTGTGGCAAAAGACTGCACGGGATAATTTTTAATTGCTGTAAAGTTTGTTACTGTGCCATCCCTACGCCTTCTGGCATCTGGGAAAGCAAACTGCCTGCCGCTAGGCGTGGTTATCTTTCCATGCGTTAGAACTTCCTTAGCTAATTCTCTGTGCCATCTGGCGATTCCTTTGTACTTCTCGGTAAACTGTTGGTAGTAAGATGCTTCTGCGGGTGTTCTTCCGTAGCCTGTTGCTCCGTAGAGCGGAGCGAATGTATGTGCCTTCGCCTCCTGCCTAGTAGTTGCCTGACCCGCTTCCGAAATGACTTTTGCGGTGTACGCATGGACATCAAAACCCTCCTCAATTTCTTTTATAGCCACTGGATCTTGTGACAAAAATGCCGCAACGCGGAACTCTAGCTGTGCGAAGTCGGCTTCCATAATCTTACCCCCTGCAAATCTGGAGATGAAGACACGTTTTACAGGAAACGTACCACCACGGGGCATATTCTGCATGTTGGGATCACGCCCGGAGAATCTGCCCGTGGCAGTCATGTGCTGTGTCAGTCGAACATGTAACTTGCCGTCTGGTTTAAGGTAAGTTCGGATACCTTCCACAAAACTACTGAGATATGTATCCAGAGCACTGAGCCTACGAATCTTAGAAAGGAAATTAACTGCCTCGTCCATCCCCTTAGACTTTGCAACACGCTCTAGAAACTCCAGATTGTTTTTGCTTGTACTAAATCCGTTGGCGCTGTGCCATTTTGAACTTGGTGGAGTAAACTTTAAGCCTGCAAGTTTATCTAAATCTTTTAGTATATATCCTGCGCCATTGCACGTGGCACAATTGCTTGCCTTCTTAAAGTTAGATCCGTCTTTTTTCTTCTTGTAGTAAGAGCCGTGCCCTCGACAGTCAACGCACTTAACTGCTTTAGTGCGACGAACAGGGCGAGTGTGTTCTTTTATACTGCGCCTAAAATCATCATGGCTCATGAACGCATCCACAGCATTAGCCCAAACTGTTTTATCCACGGGCTTTCGTGAGTAAATAACCCAAGACAATTGTTCTGGCGAGTTCAAGTTGATTGGTGTATCGCCCATCAACTCAGCAACATGGTCAGTAAGCTCCTTAGATATTTCGTCTCTCTCTTTTTCAAACTGAATCTTAACCTGATCTAGTGCCTCTTGGTTCACTGCGAATCCGGTTCGGTATATATGAGAAAGTGCGGTACAAGTATCCATAGTCAGATCAACTACTAATTGAAGAGGTCTGTTACAGTCATCGCGCAGATCTAAACTTTGCTCGTAGTACAGTGCCAATGTCGTACGCAAATCAGCGTACAAATATTCTTTCAATTCCTCGTAAGGAATCTCATTTATCTGATAGCCCTTCTTCATGTACTCTTTCAAAGTATCTTGCTTTTTAAATTCAAGATCCCTTCGTTCCGCTACTGCTTCAAGTGAAAGCGGTTGCTTCTGTCCGCGTTGAAGGACGTACTCCGCTAGCATCGTATCCCAAATATCACCGTCGTATTTAAACCCAGTCTCCCACAACCACATTAAATCGTGTGACGCATTATGCGCAATCAATAGAGTAGTTTTACTCAGTATGTTTTGTATTTCGTCACAGTCACGCTTGCGGTATTCGTATTTACAATCGTAATCAACATGGTCAAACGTGTAATGTTTAGGCTCGTCATCCTCTACTAACACACCAACCATAACCAAACTATTAGTGGGTTCAAAAGGATCAAGATGCAATTTGCCATCACGTTTTGTGACGGTATTCTCTACGTCAAGAACTGTTATCATGTTTTTCTCTATGCCTTTTTAAATAATCTATTGCTTTCTTTAGCCTGTTGATGTCATCGCCAAAGCAACCTAACGCACGATTGCACATGTGGCACAGCCAACCACGAAACGTATTCGTATCATGGCAATGGTCTAAGACCCAAGCACCTGCGATTCCGCCTTTTCCCTCAACATCACATGTTGAGAGGCCGCACAAGGGACATACGTAATCTTCTGGCGGTTCACCATGCTTTTGCTTTAATTCCTTCCTGACTTTAGCCAACTCTCGATTGCACTGCTTGCATTCCGGGCGATAGTAATTGGCCCCACTGCAATAACTGTAATCTTCATTGGGCTTCTTGATGCCGCACTTACTACACACGCGGCCATCAACAGGTTGTGGGATGACAAGATCAGGAAATAGATCTTCTGTCATGCCTCGTACCTACCGATGTGATAATTTAAATCACATGTAATGTAGCCATGCCACCCACTAAGTTTGTTCTTAACAACATTGATATGGCGTTGCCTGTCCTCCACGTTCGGGTCTTCCGGTGTTGGATTTTTGCTAATCAATATCATCAAGTCAGCTTCACTGGCCTTACCAGTTTTACTGCCCTCCATCATGGACTGATCTAGTTGTATCCGCCCCTCGGCATCAGCACTTAGCTGAGACATGTAAAACACTGCGCAGTTATATTCTTTGGCAATCATACGTGCGTGTATAGCACATGCTTTCAGCGCCTCGTGTTGGGAGGTGTAAGAACCACGAGCAAATTTGTCACCCATATCTAACACTACGATGTCGGGCTTGTATGTTTTACATACAGACTCAACCCAAGACATGTCATGCCCGGTAACATCTTTGATTCGTATATTCTGTTTCAGTCTAGACCAACGCTGTTGCGCTTGCTTTGGATTGTCCCTGATTTCTTTCATGGTCATGCCACTTGCGGCAGTAAGGTATCGCGCACCAACACGATGCGTAGCTTCTTCGTTACATAAAATTATGCACTTAGCTCCTTGCTCCGCAAATCCCTGCGGTCCTGCAATTAAAGATGCATGGAAAGAAGTTTTTCCTGTGTTAGGTCTAGCACCACCCACGATTAGATGCCCTGCATTGATACCTTCTACCCTGCGGGCAAGTGTGCTTATGTTAAAATGCCATCGAGCCTCAAGATCATTTTTATCTAAAAGAGTTTCAATCTCTAGGTCATCCCAATCGACATTCACATCGGGGATGAAGTCATCTCGATAGCTGTCAAGCAATCTACGCAGGGGGTCAAGGGAATTCTTTGTGCCATTAACATAATCGAATCCAATGTTCGCAATCTCTTCACCAAGGTACTGCCGAAACAAACTGGAAAGAATATCTTGAGCAACATCATGGCCTATCTCTTGCTCACGACGCAGAGAATTAAATATATTTTTATATACACTTTTCTGCGCAGTGGTCAGAGATGGGTCAGCAGAAAAGAACAGTCCTTCTACCTCATCGACTGAAAGATCGCGTGAGTATTTGCGCATGGCCTCATCGATCATGGTCTTTATTTTACTATTGTCTTTACTAAAGATACTTGATGGGCATCTAGCTCCACGGTACTCATCGTAAAAAGATTTATTTAGTAGGCTTTTTAGGATCGCCAGTTCCATTCTTGTCTCCGAATATTCTATCCCATCCATCACGGTAAGCCTGATTAGGAATTTTAGTTACAATTTCTTTAGGCTTTTCACGACTGTTAATCCAATCTTGATTGCGTTCATTCATCGAATCCCGCCAGTGTTTATCTGCCATACAACATCCTCCTCGCTTTCCTCAAGCCACGCTCAATATCTTTCTGTGCCAGTGTACCACGCTTCTTTATCATATTCCACTTACGTTTTGATATGCGAGTTCTTCCTTGCCCAGAGAGATCCGTAATGTGAATCCACTTACGCCCCTCAGAAACATAAACAAAACGATAGCCTGATCCAATGCGGGGCAAGTCTCCACCAATCACAATCTCATAGGCTTTTGCTCTCATCTTCTGACCGCCTTGTACAATCTTCTTGCCTTGCCCGTGTATGCGGATGCCGATCCAGTTTTCATGTAAACCTGATCCTCTGCATCTTCTGCGCTGTACGCCCGTACGTCAGAAGCGATGAGCCTGCCATCATAATAAACATCATAGTAACTAATCATGTTCTACTCCTGTGCGCAGGGTGCAGGATTAATGTACTCACGCGCATTATACTTACTGATCTCCTCTTCAAGGGCAGGGTAATGCACACTAGCGGGAGTAGCTACTCCTTTTTTGGGAGCTAATTGGTCAGCCATGGTCTTGAACTTATCGTATTTAATATAATCATCAGCCATGTCAGCTTCGTTTGCTATGAAGAGTGCCCATAGGTACGCGCACTCACCTGTCAATCCCATGCCACCGTAGGCACGTTCAATGTAGGGAACCTTACTCATTTCTTTTGCTCTTTCTTACCATAAAACTTCAACCAGCAGTCAGCGCACAGATACTCAGGCACATCTCCTGCCTTTGCATCCGCACGTTTGTTACAATGGTCGCACTTAATCGGATTGTTCGCCATACAATTCATCCTTCTGTTCTTGGGTCAGTTCCCACTTCTTGCAGATAAGCCAATGACCACATGGTATCGGCCCATGATACGCCTTGTCAAAGGCACTGACAACTTTGTCTTTACCTCTGTTCGCAACGATTTGTTTGATGTCCCGGTAAGGGAGCTTACGCTCTCGACGTACCTTGCTAAGCTGTTGCTTAACGCTACATAAACTTTTGCCAATAGCTTCTGCTATGGCTACGTTAGTTTCGCCATCGAAGTACAGGCCCAACATTTTGTTGGTCAGTTCCTCGGGCCATTGATTATTGTTTGGCATACAACATCTCCGCTAGTTTATCTAAGTCTTTAGTTTCTCTGTACTTCAGGTCATCCCTCAAGTTCAGTGCCTTACCATTCAACTCTCTTGCAATCTTGATTGTCTTGTCCCGTGCATCAGGATCAAGTGCAACAATAACATTATCAAAGTATTTATTGATGTACCATTTGTGGAAGTCAGTCAATTGCGTACCAAGTAATGCCAAACCAGTGCACTGCATGTTGAATGCACTGCCTACAACGTAAGCACTGACTGCATCCTCAACAATCACAACTGTCGTTGAATCAAACCCCCATGTATATGGCACAGGGGAAGATGCATAGCGTAGCCACTTGGGTTGCCTGCCAGTCAACGATCTACCTACGGCATCAACCACTGCCCCGCCCTCAGACAACACAATAAACACAAGTCTGTCTTGCCGTATGTCATAGTGAACATCTTCTGGGTCTATGCCGTAACGCCTCAAAAACGTAGGATCTATGGGGTGTTCTACCTCAGTGTATGGTACGACATAGGGAGGTACTGTATAGGTACATAGATCCTGCTCAGAATAGCTCTCAGGGGCATGTACGCCCGCAAGTATCGACTTGATTGTGCTCGCATCTACATTGCGTCGGGACGAACCAGAAATATCGCAACTGTTCTTGTAGCAATTATACAAAATATTTCCGTTGTCATTGCTTGCGGTGAATGTGTTTTTGCCTCGACAAGAGGGACAGTCGCCACGATATGTTTCACCTACGGCCAAGTCTAATGAGTCCACAAACTTTTGTGCGTACATAACAATACCTACATAGTAACTATTAAAATAATTATAATTAAATCAATCACTTAAATGTATCCCTTGCCGGTGTGTTGAGCGGAGAGTACACGCTTGTGTTGCGCTTGTCAAACTATTTTTCATGTACGGTTTAACAGACTGCGGATTCGCGTGGCCTGTCACGGACATGATCTGTGCCATGCCGACACCCGCCTCCACCATCTCTGTCGTTGCCGTCCTGCGGAGATCAGATATGCGTAGCTCCTTGGGTAGTCCCGCACGTTCGATCTCCCGTCTAGCGGCATGGCTTATTGTGTACACGCTATACGGCTTGAAACCGTCAGGTGATTTGGTGTTCATGTTCGGGGCGATGTATGGTTGCCAATCAAACAATCCATTCTGCTGATGTAGCACATCCATCAAGTCATCCGATATTGGTATGTGTACTAACGCTCTGCGCTTTGACTGTTCCAAGTGTAGCACCCGGTTTTCAAAGTCGATGTTGTCCCATGTCAGTAATCGCATATCTCCGACACGCTGTGCCCATTCGTAAGCCATGTGTACTATCAGTCCAATGGATCGAGTCTTGAATTCAGAGTAGCAATGCTCCAAGAACTGACGCACATGGTCAGGAGTCCACACTACCTTCCGCGACTGCTCACTGTACGTATCGATACCCTTCCATGGGTTGGAAGTAACGTGACCAAACTTTATGCCATATGAATACACCTTGCGTATAGCTGACACAGTGCGGTTAGCGTACGTCACACCACGTTCACACAATTGTACATACAATTCTTGAGCCATGGGATGAGTGACTTTCTGATACTGCAAGAGGCCGAAACGCTTTCCTCTTAGGGTCATGTCTAAAAGATTAGTTAATTGATATTGATATGCATTCTTGGAAATGTCGCTAAGCCTCTGATAATCAAGGGAATTTAAATATAATTTAACTAGCCCATCAACACTCTTGTCGGCAGTCAAATCTTTTTCTTGCGCATCTCTCCATGCATCTAGTCTGGCGTTGAATCTTTCTGCTTGGTTGAACGCAGTCTCTTTGCGGTCAGCTAGGTACTGACGCTCGACTACGCCTGCATCGATAGCATCTTGCGGTGGGTTGTATCGCCACCGCTTTCTGCCACCACGTTCTATCTGTTGTACATAACGAGGCTTCATAACTTCAATATGTCCTTAGCTTCTTTGCGTAACTCTTTGATTTTACTAGGGCTTACGCCCTTGTAATCCGCCAGTAGTTGCAGAGCTTCTTCTAGCTTTGTCTCGATCTGTTCTTCAGACCATTTTGATTTAAAGAAACGTGCGACTACACTACTCATACATTCTCCTTTCTAAATTAATAACTGCAGAGCGTAGGCTAGTGCCCACGCCCATGTAGTCTTCAGTCGTAGCAATCCATCGTGTTCCATCATAGTGCACAGACACTTTATGGTTAGTCATAAAGTTCACTAGCGATGTGTCACTACGTTGCTTGCGTACCTCTTCAGCGGCCTCATGTAGATCACTCATAGCTCTGTATCTCATCAATTACGTTGAACCCAATGTGTTCAGCGGCAGTGCGCAAGCGACTAGCCTGACAAGCTATCTGTTTATCCTTCTGTAAAAAGCGTTGCTGTACTAAATTAGCAAGCCACTCATATGAGTCTTTGCCGTTACCGACATTCTTAATACGCTCAACGATCTCATCGTCAGTGTAATATTCAGTCATCGTTCGTCTCCTTTTTAGAGTTTAGGTACTGAGTGATCCTAGCAGGGATCACTAGGTTTGCATCACAGTAATCGCAACACTCGCCTGAGTCTGCGAGGGGCCAAGGGTTCGCACCCATATCTGCGAGTGCGTTGCCGCACAAGACGCATTTCTGACGGAGTTCGTCAGCCATTTCATTTAGGTCACTCATAGAACCACTCCTTTTAGCTTCACGTTTACGATCAACATGGGTAACAGGGCGCAGTCTTTGCACACTGTATTTGTGTACATAATTTCTGCGCCCCATCTCACTCACCTCTTACTTAATACGCAGGAAGACATACTTTTCTTTCTGATCTGGGTGCATGTAAAGGCTGTACTTACCTTTCAGATATGCACTGCCTGCCGCACCAAGACGATGGTGATATTCTTTGCCAACAACAAACCAATCACCTACCTTCATGGACTCAAACAAAAGCTTCCAATTAGATCTGCCGTGTCCATACTTACGGCGAGGTGCAGTTTTGTCACGCTCAATTTTAATTAACTCAATCATGATAGACTCCTTCGTCTGTTGTTAGAGCTAAGCATTTAGCTCTGTGGTTTTGAACAGGTCAATCTTTACTCTGACCTTGTCCAATAGGGTGCAGGCATCATCCAATTCCTTGGATTCATGGTCGCCTGTGTCATGTAACTTTTCAGATGCACTCTCCAATAGTGCGTCCACCGAATCGATTGCGTATTCTAGTTGTGCTTTAGTCATCTAT
>JAAOEI010000206.1_pt1 | contig 24259 bp, 26 predicted proteins | sample 7059261 | NCBI WGS metagenome assembly JAAOEI01 (sample SAMN14008812, study PRJNA610033) | viral metagenome | isolation source: viral particles filtered from seawater | place: China: Hangzhou Bay, Yangshan Deep Water Harbour | collected 2017-10-31 | reverse complement strand
ACATCGCCGCGGACATCGGCTCGGATGAGTCTGAAGTGGCTTGGCATCCACAGTAGCGTGGCCCAGCTTATTTCTCACACGATCTATCGTCCGGGTAGTCTGGGGCTGAATGAGATCGATGACATCGAACTGTCAGAAGGCGACGGTCGTTCGCGCTTTGGGTCGATTGTCAAGAATGGAGTAATCGAAGACGGCAAACTTGTAGCGCGTCCAGACTTCGTCAACGACACTGACGTTAATCCAAGCGGCCGGATGTTTGCCGCAATATATCGATACCCCGGATACGGGGGTTGGAGCGGAGCCGAATCGGCAGTCATCAGCTTTCCGGTTGGGATAGGTGCTGCTACTCCGGGCTATTTCAGCAACGGGAACCACACCCTAGTCACCGGAGCGGTAACAATCACTACGTCAGCGATTGGATCAATAACGACGCATAGCACCGGAAAGTACTTTTGGGCGAACACCGGGTCTCTTGCTGCGTTTCCGCTTCCCGTGTCTTCGATGCGGTACAACAGCAGTGGCGCGATAGAGGCAATCGCAAAGTTCGGCCCGCAATCCTTTCCCACGGCGGTGTTTGCGGGGTATGGCCGTCAATGGTGCATTGGTCAAGACTTTTCTGGCAGCAACGGCTGTCTTATCGGCTGGGGTGCGCTAAACGAGTCTGGCGTTGATGAGTATCGCATGGGAAACGGCTTAGCCGATGCTGGCGAAATCGACGTCAGAGACGTGTTTCCCGTACAAGACGTAGTGAAGTATCTCGAATTCGCTTGGAGCAACCTGTACATATTCGGTGGCAATTCCATCCTTGTGTACTGGATGGGTGATGATCTCAATCCGGCCACAATGTCTCTGACCCAAGTTATCGACGAGACAGGGCTCAAGGCCCGCGCCTCGGTCGTTAAGACTCCTGATGGAATCCTTTTTCTAGGCAAGGACGGCGTCTACAAGATCGACAAGCAAGGCGCACTAGCCCAGTTCATTACCGCACGACAGATTTCTACACTGTGCGGCGAAACCGTCGCGGAGTTGATGGGGGAGGCCACCGTGCTCCGCGGCTCCGGAACCGGCAAGAACCTCGGTCTTGAAGGTACACTGAACCGGGTCCAAGGCGTGTATTACCCACCGCAGGGATGGTACATCCTGTCGTTTGGGCAGTCAAAGAAGGCGCTGTGCTTCCATACAAGGGAGAACGTACCGGGGCTCGAAGTCCCAGCCGTCACCTTGTGGACTACCGGCGTCACTTGGAACCACATGACGTATGATCCCGTGTTGGACCGTTTGAACGCGGGTGGGGACAACACGGTATATAAGTTGTCCGGCTACACACCAGATGGCACAAGCAACGCATACTCGCTGACCTACTACTCACAATGGATGCCACTCGGGGATGAGAGCGTCATCAAAGCCTTCAAGGAACTTCGGTTTGTGCTGGACGCTCCCGTCGGAACAACCGGAACGATCTACTGGGGCTACGACTACAACGACGATGCGCTTCAAAGCTACAACTTCACAGTTGACTCCTCGGAGTTCAGCGAGAATCCCGGTCTCGGTTATGTTCGGCATGTCATTGGTGGAGCCGGGCAGGTAATCAAAGTGGGTATCGAGATCCCCATCACCGGCAGCAAAGTCACGCTTAACGACATAACTCTTCTTTACACGGAAGGGCGTCGCAAGAAATGAGCACACTCAAAGCGATCAACATCGCGTTGCCCGGCAGCTACGGGCTCAACACTGTCGAAGACACTGTTCCGGCGGACGCTGAGACGGCATCCCGGTTTGCTTCGTCTATCTGGAACGCGGTTGTAGGGGTGAATGGGAAAACGACCAGTCGCGAAGACTTCAAGTTGCAAACAACTACCGGCTCCGGGCAGGTCTACGTTTTGCACACTGTGAGAACTGTAGCGAACAATCTTGTAATTGCGGGTGCGAAAGCGGGTACGACCTTCTACAGCAGCAACGGCGTTACCCTCACGAGCAGTGGCACTCTGGCTGGGTTGCAAGAACCCCAGATCGCTACGCTCGGCCAGTACACAATGTATGCTGAAGCGGGTGTGAGCGCCGTTATCTTCAGCAACAACACTTGGGGCGTTGTCACCCCCTCCGGCCAATCATGGGTAAAGCCTAACATCGTTGCGACCGGCTACGGCCGCATGTGGGTCGCGGACGATTCCTCGGTCAGCAACCAATTCACGGTTTGGTGGTCAAATTTGCTCGACCCGCTTGCTTGGGCCAGCGGAGATGCCGGAAGTCTCGACGTCACAAACGCGTGGCCATCTGGTCAGGATGTCGTTGTAGCAGTCGCCCTAGCTTTCAACCGAGTATTGATCTTCGGTCAAACGTCAATTCTCATGTACACGCTGGGTATCGACAACGATCCGGGAAACATGACGCTCAGCGACACGATTGAGAACATAGGCTGCGTGGCGCGCGACAGTGTTGTTACCACGGACGAGGGGGTGTACTTCCTCGCCGAGCAAGGATTGTACAGACTTGACCGCTTGGGGCAGGTAACGTCGCTTCTGACTATCCCGGAGATGTCGAAGCTGTACGGTGAAGACCTTCGAACCTACAAAGATGCTGAGACGGCTTCACAGATCCGTGCGGGATACAACCCAGCGGAGGGCTGGTATCTGCTGACTTTTCCGTCGTCTAACGTGACTGTTTGCGTTCATACACGAAAAGAACTTCCTGAACCGCATGCTGTTCCCGTGACGACCTTCTGGAACAACGCTGGCATGCCTTTCAGGGCATTCGCTCATGATCCTATCACCAACAACTTCTACTGTGGCGGATCAAACGGCATGTACCTGTACAGCGGTTATGTTAGCGACGGCGGCACGCTCGCGTACAGCATGTCAGTCTACACCCAGTGGCTCAACTTTGGGGACGATTCGAGACTGAAGCATTTGAAAGGTGTCTCCCTCGTTCTCGAAGCAGCCTCGGGACAAACAGGTACTTTGACGTGGAAGAAGGACTACGTAAACGACAGTTCGCGCAGCGTGTCTTTCACGTGTGACTCAACTGAATTCTCGGAGAATCCGGGGATCGGAACCGTTCGCCTCGCTCCGCTTGGTGACTCTTGTAAAGTCGTCAAGTACGGTGTGGATTTTCCCATAACAAGCAATGCAGTAACGCTCCACCAACTGCGTCCCTACGCCAATCCCGGCGCAATCAAATTCTAGGACTTGAACAATGGCATACCAAGTCTACATCCCGCAGTACCTAAAAGACTACATGGACGCGACATCGTGGAGTTCAGTAGGTATCCAGCCATACACGACGACAACCTACTCCGGCGCAGATGCGGTTCTTGTTACGCCTTCTGATTATGGAGTCTGGGATTTTGACGCAGGCGGTGGCAGAGGTTACGTAGGCTCGGCGACAATCGAGGGCGACGGGGACCAAAAGAAACGTGATCCGCGTTTAGCCAACGGGAGTACTACGAGCGCTTTCTACACGTACGACGACCAAGGCACGGCCACGCTGCAAAAGCCGGGGATGCTTGACGCAAACAATAACACCCCCGTGGAGGACATTCCTGAGTCCCCATATCAGGCTCGGCAATACGCGGGGCCGACCTTTGCAGACCAAAACGTCGACGGTAGCCCCGACCGCTTTCAGACATCATTGACGCCGGAACAGCAAGCGAACTTCGATAACCTTTCAAGGATGACGCCGGAAGAGCGGGCGGCGGAATTTGAGCGGCGCACCGCAGAAGGCGAGGACAACCTTGCCGCGTTTCAAGCGACCCGTGCTGAACGCGCGGCTCGGCAGGGCATCGACTTGAACCGTCCGAATGTAGAATACGAACTCGAATACGACGAGAACGGACGCATCATTCCGCCCGAAGGCTCCATACAGTACTCTCCGTGGACTACCGACGAAAACGGGAATCCTGTTCTGAAGTCCACTGTGGAGGCGCAAAAGTCGTGGCAGATGATCGGTGAGAACGGTGAAGTTGATCAGACGCTCGACCCGTCGTGGCGCGCAATGCAGGTCACGACCACAGCTGCTCCGGGTGAACTCGCGGACATGTACGGCTCTCTTGAGGGTGCTTCCGGCCGCGCACCAAACGGAATGGTCTGGACGACAGACGAGAACGGGAACCGAGTTTTCTATGCCCCCGGCATGTTTGGTTTGTCGGGCAACTGGGTTGACCGCGATACGTCCGGTGAATTCACGCCGTATGGCGACTATGCTGCCAAGTACATGACGGGCAACGATGACACGTACGGCGACCGTCAATCGGAATTCATCTACGAAGGCGAAGCCTACACGAAAGGTGTGTACGGGTTCGACCAGCCGGTGCAGGAAGCAGCGTACAACATCGCCCGGAAGCTGGGTATGCCTGAAGGCAGCGTCGAGCGCGCAGCTTTCATGGCGGCCAAAAGGGCTATGGACAAGCACGGCGAAATGAGGGACAACGACTCCGGCGAGCCGACTCGGGCCTACGCTGCGTCGACTAACCCGTACCAGATCGTTCAGTGGATCGCGGATGAAATGGGCGCGATGTCCGGTCAAGAAATCCCGCAGCTTTTCTCGCCCGAGAAGATGGCTGAAGGCGAGAAGATGGCCAAAGAGCGAATCGAAGCCTCGAAGAAAGCATTCAAGCAGGGCCGCGAAGCCGACATCCGCGGGGCCATTGGCGGCATGCTCGGAGTCATCGGCCCGGCAGCGTTCTCCGGTCTCGGCAACATGCTGGGTGGTGGACTCCAAGGTCAGATTGGTTCCAAGCTGATCCAAGGGGTGCTGAAAGGTGCTGTCAGCGGCGACTTGACCAAAGGGCTTCTCGGCTCTCTGCCGGGCGTTGGCATGGACGTGTTGAAAGCATCCGGCGGGCTGGATGGACTGACCGGAATGCTCGGTGGGGACGCCGATCTGCCGGAAGGCGATCTCGTCGGTGAAATCGGCGATGAGATCAGCGGTATGTCCACGGACGATATGGTGTTCTACGGGGACCATAAAGACCCGCTTGAAGCACTGATCGCCGCTAGGGACGCAGGGCTGAATAGCGACGAAGCGCTGAAGTTTGTCGAACAGAACTTCGCCGGGTCAACCAATTTGGGTGACGCTGCTGGCATGCTGAACACGCCGACGGACTTCGGGGACTCCCCGGACGCGCCGAAGGACGATCTGGCTGCCGAAGTGGACGAGATTATGGGCGAGACCACACCGGGTACGGACTTCAACCTTGACCAGCAGATGCTCAGCAAGATCCTGAAGCTGGGCAAGCTGGCGTACGGTATCGTCAGCAGTGGCGACAGCGGTGGCGGCCAGATGCCGCAGCCGAAGCAGGCTCCGCCCACGCCACCCGCGCCGGACGCACCGCCCGAGGAACAGGCGCCGTACCAAGAGGCACTTGTGGAGTACCTCGGCCTCGATCCGGAGACGATGGCGAACGCGGGCGTAGAAATCGGCACGCAAGAGTACCTCGACTACATCCTCGAACAGGCAAACGCAATAATCGAGCAAATCTTCGGTGCCGATCCTTCCGCTCTGCTGGAAGGCGACAGCATCGAAGGCTTGCAGGACGCGCTGAAGAGCAAGACCGAAGATGAGATGGAACGTCTCATGCGCGCCCTGTATATCCGCGGTCAGACGGGCACCACAGCCGCGTACGAAGGTAAGGTGTATGATCCCTTCACCGACCAGAAGTACGAGTCTGGGATGATCGGCGGCATTACGGATCCAGACGTCGCGGGTTACATGCGCGGACTGGCGGGGCAGGTTGATGTACTCGGCGGGATGCGCGGCGACCAAGCGAGGTCTGTGCTCGGCGGGCTGCTGGAACGCAATCCGGACATATATGGCTTGCAACGCGCCATGGATGTTCGCAAGATGCGCGAACTGCTGGCCGCAGCAATCGAAGATGAGAAGAAGCGCAAGAAGTACGGTGAATCGTCTTCCGGCAAGGCGTGGCAGGATTTGTTTGAGGAACGTGCCAAACAAGATCCGAAGGCAATCCAAGCACTACTTGAAGAAGTTACAGGCGGCGACACCGCACGGCAGGGCCGACTGGTCGAAGCGCTGTTCGGTTGGGAACAAAACTAGGAGAGCATGATGGCATACGGAGACCAATTCTGGGGCAACATCGGCACTGGCTTGCTGCAAACAGGTGCAGGATTCTACGCCGACGAGGAAGCGCGCAAACGGGGCGAGCAACGCTACGCGCAAGCGCAGGGCCCTTTGTACAACAAGATGATCGAGCAGGCGGGCAAATCGCTCGACCTCGCCGGAAGCATGGACCCGAAAGCGCACGCGCAAGAGCGATATGACGCGTGGACCGGCTTGCAGCAGCCCGGCTGGGAAGAGGAAGATCTCGCGCTTGACCGTAAACTGTACGCTCGCGGTCAAGGTGGTATCCGTACGCACGCGCCTGTCGCTGGCGTACGCGCACCGGAAGGTGGCATGAACCCGCAGTACGCGGCCCTGTACGCTGCGCGCGAGAAGGCGAAGGAACAGGCAGCGTACGACTCGCTGAACCAAGGTGAGTCGTACCTGAACAATCTGCTCAACCGCGGTACAAACCTGCAAAATTCAGCCACGGTGAATACCGGCCGCGTTCAGGAGCAACGCAAGAACATCCCCAGCAAGACGTCGTGGGGCGAGCAGATTGCTACCGGCATCATGAAGAACCCGCAGATGATCTCAGGCCTGTTCAAGGAACTGCCGGGCATGCTCAAAGGCGCCGGGGACTTGTTCCGCGGTGGCGGCGGGAACGAGTATACGACTATCACGCCCGGACTGGACGACGGATCTGACCTGTTCGGCGACGCCGACATGTACTCGGACCTGTTCCGCGACGATTACCTCGACTTCGACATGGGTTACGACGTCGATTGGAACATCGACAACGTCGACTGGGACGACTGGGACTTCGGCAGTAGTGACGACGGCGGGTATTGGTGGTAAACCAGCAACACTAGACGGTACAAAGGATACATCATGGCAGAAGGAATGCTTGGGCTGCTCGGACCCGATCCCGAGGAAGAAAAGATCTGGCGGTATGGCAGGCTGAACGCTGACGAGCGGGTGATGATGGACAGCGCGCAAGCCAAGGCGGCCGCCAACAAAGGTGTCCAGCGTATCGGGAATGCGCTGACCGGCGCCCCGCAGGCGCCGGACCGCGGCGCCATCGCCGCGCAGATGCGCGAACTGGCCAAGAAGTATCCGGCCGGGTCGCCTGAATTCGCCGAGGAGGCGGAGAAGCTGTTGAGCAACGCCGGGATGGTCGACGCGGCCCAGAAGATGGCCGACCGCAAGCGCACGCTTGACACCGACCCCCTCAAGAGCGGCTTCTACACGGAATTGGAGAAGCTGCAAAAGGGTCGTGAGCGTGCGCGTCAGGCTGGCAACATGGATGCGGTCGCGGAATTCGACCGCATGATTAAGGCCAAGATCTCGAAAGCTGGCGGATCTGCTGGCACGGACCCGGAAATCGTCAAGCTGTTGAACGCACTCGACGGCGTGAAAGATCCGAACAAGCGGCGCGTTCTTGAATCGCGAATCGCGAAGCTGGCAACGAAATCCGGCAATCCGTTGGCTGCTGAGATTGCTGGGCTGCGCGCTGATGTACTCCGCGAACAAGCGCGTGCGTCTGAAGAACGTCGACTCACAAGCGAAGCAGAGCGCGGCCGCAAGGAACGCACAGAGATCGCGGGCTACCAAGACAACATCCGCATGTACAAGCGCCAGCTGCGCAACGCGGACCTCGCTATCACCGAGGAGCTGAACGTCGCAACGCAGTTGTATAACCACCAAGACCTGTGGAAGATTGTCGATCCGACCCTCGCATTGGTTGACGAGAAGTGGCTGACGGCACTCACGCGGTCAAGCGCCATGCCCTACGTGAAGCAGCTGGAAGGCAAGCGGTTCCTCAGCGAGTTGCAACGCCTAAAAGAAACAGGCAAGAACGGCGCGTCTGGCCTCGGCCAGCTGACCGAAAAGGAAGGTCAGCGGCTCATCGACGCGTCAGCTGCGCTTGACAGGCAACAAAATGTCGGTCAGTTCAGGAAGAATCTTCTGGCCTACATCAACAAGCTGCGGGAGGCGAGGAAGATTTATGAAGAGACCGCAGTGCAGGCGATCAAGGACCAGCAGGCGCTGATTCGACGGATGGGCGGAGATAGCTCCGCAGGCGAGACTCGGCCAACGGAGTCGGCAGCACCGACCACGAGCGCACCCGCGGCACCTAGCGCGCCCGTGTTCGGCATGAAGAAAAGGTAGTCACCATGGCGACGTACGACATCACCTACGGGGATAAATCTTTCGTAGTTCACGCCGATGACGCGGCCGATCCGGCCAAGGTAGAGGCGTGGGCGCGTCAAAGCGCGTCGATGTGGGACGATGGCGAGGAGTACACGTACGAAGACCCCGACGCGCGTCCGGGCCTCCGGACCGCGTCGCCGTCGGCGGATAAATACTCCATCATCAGCCGGAACAACAAGTTCTATGCCGTCCCCCGCGGTAAGGGGACTATGGGCGAAGACTACGACGCCTACATGAACGAGGAGATCAAGGCGGACGCCGAGTTTGCTACCGCAGAAGACGCGCAGGAATGGATCAAGGCCAAGAGCGATTTGCCGAACCTGCGTTCGCCCGATCCCGTAAGGCTGCGCCCGAAGGAAGTGGCCCGTGAACAGGAACGACTGCGCCAGAACATCGAGCGCATGGAAAAGGAACAGGAGAAGATCGTCGGCCCGCAGACGCCGGTCGACCCGTCGGGAGAGAGTTTCGTCGAAGGCATGCGCAACCCTCTGCTCGACAAAGCGATCTCGGAAGACAAGGATCGATTGTCCGACCTCGACACCCGTGGCCTTGGTGAAGTAGGAGGTGCCCTAGCAGGCGCGACTACCGGCGGCATGACCGGCATGGCTGTGGGCGGCCCAATCGGGGCTGGTATCGGCGCGATTGTCGGTGCAGCTGTTGGATCGTTCGGTGGCCGACTGTACGACGCCTCGCAAGCTGCCGAGGTGCAGGAAATCACGCCGCAAGAAATGTTCAACATGGCCAAAGAGTCGGCCATCGAGTCGGTGGTGTTCGACGGCGCGACCATGCTGATCCTCGGTCCGGGGGGCAAAGCGCTCGGGATGATCACCGGGAAGGCACCGCTGGCCCGTTCGCTGAAGCGTCTTGGCATCCGCATCCGGAACTGGGAGAAGGTTCGGGACCAAATCGCCGCCCGCGAGAAGGGTGGTCGACTGGCAGAGATGTCGTCCGATCCGCGACTGTCCACGCAGGTTAGCGACAAGGTTCTGCCGGAGAACCAGCGTTTGCCGCAGCCGGAGGCCGACCGCCGCACTGGCAAGCTGCTGGAAGACACCCAACGCGACACGGGATACTGGCCCTCAGAAGGTGAAATGCGCGGCGACGTGCCGGGTGGATTCATGGGCGAACGCTTCCGCCGCTACATCGCGCCGGACCCGTTCAAGGAAAGCGCGGACTCCCGCGGCCACTACGCCGCGCGGATGCGTGACAGCGTAAACAAAATCGTCGATGATCCAAATCTGGCGTACAACAGCAGCGACCGCAGCTTCGGCGACACCGTGCACCGGATGCTGGCCTCGGCCGATGAAACGCTGAAGATGAACTTCCGGCCGGTCGTTCAACGGGCAGAAGAAATCGGTGGCCGAGGCTTTACCATCGACACAACGCCGATGTTCAGGTTCATTGAATCACAGTGGGTAGCAGGTGAACGCGCCGGATGGATCAATTACACGGCAGAGGAAAAAGCAGTCCTCAAGAAGTACTACGATGCGCTGAAGCCGGAGGCATCAACTATCGGGCCCGGAATGGTTGGCCCGGCCGTACCGAAGAAGTTGCCCCCCGAAGATATGCTCAGCATCGCTTCGAATCTCAAGCGAGAAATGCGTGACGCCTCGAAAACCGGGTCGCCGTCGGAGCCTGTGAAGAAGATGTTGAACAACTTCATCGATGTCACAGACGCTACGTTCGACGATGCCGCGCGCAAGATTCCCGGTGGAGGCAAGATCGCCGACGATCTTATCGACGCCCGCAAAGAGTATCGCCGCGGAATGCGGGCCGTGTACTCCAAGTGGATGACGAAGATGCTGCGGACCGATCCGGACAAAGTCGGGGCTGCGCTCAACCAGAAGGGTTCGCAGGTCTCGATTCAACAGCTGCGCGAAGCCATGGCTCTCGCGGAAGAAATCGCCCCGCAGGCTCACTCACGGCTCACTACGACCGGCAAGGTGGTGTACGGCCAAAAAGACTTGGCCCGTGAACGTGAGCGCATCGAGAATGGTCTGATCCGCGGCTACCTGAAGGCCAACACGAATGAACTCACAGACCTTCCGGAGCGGTTGAAGGATGAGAAGTTCCGCACCACGCTGCGGGAACTCATCACCGGCATCAACCAGACGCCGGGCGGGCGCCAGCGCAGCGCGAAGGTGCTGAAGGAACTGGACAAGCTGACAGCCGCGATCCAACTGTCGGATCCGCGACTGCTGCCGAAGCCGCACCGTGTTCTGCCTCCGGGGGCGCCGTCGGAATTCGCAATGGCCCGCGGCTTCACAGGCGGCGGATTTACACACGGCGTTGTGCTGCTCGGGACTACTGTGCTCGGCGTCAATGCCTTGGCAAAGGCCATGACCCGCGCTGCAACCACCGGGAACACGAGCACGATCAACAAGATGACGCGACTGTTCCTCCTGTCGTCCAGAGCGCGGTCAAATGCGGCGGCTGGCGAAGCTGCTCGGAAGCTGATGCAGGAAATCCAAGACGAACTTGGGCTTAACCTAACCCCTAGCGGGGAACTTGAAGAGGAGGCGGGGTCGTGAACGTATCGGGGCACGAACAGCAGGTGAAACTGGGTCTGGACAGTCTCGCCATCGCAAACGTAGTGGCTGTTTGGGTCGGGTGGCTGCCACATATCGCGGCTGCGCTCTCGATTATCTGGCTGCTGATGCAGATCGTCGAAAAACTGACCGGCAAACGCATTCCAGAACTGTGCAAGTGGCTGTTTGACCGCGTATTCCACCGCGGCAGGACGCCTTGGTAGATGTTTGATCGCCTAATCGACCTGCTGTTCCAGATCAAGGACCGCGTTCTGCCCTTGACGGAAGTGTCGGCGTACGAACACGCGGCTTTGCTGCGTTTCGGGCGGTTGAAAACGGTGCTGGCCCCCGGCTGGCACTTCAAGATCCCGTTTGTGGACGACGCAATCCACGTCTATACCTGCACGACGACCATGCGACTGTTGCCACAGTCGTTGACGACCAAGGATGGGGTTCAGGTAGTCGTATCGGCTGTGGTGAAGTACCACATCGAGGACGCAGGGCTCTATGTTTGCAGTGTCACCGACCAAGTGGACGCGCTGGCTGACATCGCGGCGGGGAAAATCGCCGAGGCAGTGGAGGAAGCCAGCTTCGAGGACTTCCACCAGCAGCGCCCGACGCTCAGAATCGCGTCGCGCATCCGCGCACAGGTGAAAAAGTACGGCTTCCACTTGGAAGAGTTGACGATTACGGACTTTGGGCGCGTCCGTAGCTTCCGTCTCATTCAACCCAGCCCAGTCAACATCGCAAATTAGGAGGCTACGTGAAAATCTGGGACGCGATCAAGGAAGTGTGGGAAAAAGAGAAGGAAGAAGTGCGCGAGTACACGAGCGAGCAGATCGAAGCCGTCACCGACTACCGCCGCAGGAAGGTTGCGGCCGCCCAGTCTTGGCGGGAGCGAGCGCAGCACTGGCTTGCAGAGAACTCGCTGAAGGTCTTCATCTTCATGCTCGGCGTTATCGGCATCTTCTTCATGGTCGCGGCCCATGCGGACGACGTGATGAAGCAGTTCAACCGGCACCAACGCGTCCTGACCGAAGCGGCGGTGTACCAGATGATGATTCCGGGCGTGAGCACGTGTTCCGCGGTGCTGGTAGCCCCCGACACCCTGCTCACAGCTGCGCACTGCAAGGGCGCAGACGGGTTCATCGACGACAACGGCACCCTGCGCCGGATCATCCGAAGCACGATCCTCGAATCGGCGCCGGACACGATGGTTGTCGTAGTCAAGGGCATGGACTGCCTGCCGCCGCACCACTGCGTGCCGGTGCTTCCGAAGCACAAGATCAAAATGGAAGACCGGGCCCGGATCGTCGGCTACCCGTACGGCTTGGGCGTGGCTTCCAGCCCCGCCAAGATCATTGAATGGGCGACCATCTTGGTTCCCAGAGTCACCGACGAGCAAGGCGCCGTGTTCCTGCTGGTACACTCCCTCATGCCCGTACACGGCGGCATGAGCGGGGGAGGCGTGTTCACTGTGCAGGACGACGTCGTCTACCTCGTCGGCGTCATCACGGGCGGCCAAAACGCCATGGACGGCAAAGGCGCGAACGTCGCCGTCAGCGTACTACCTTAACTCCAACAGGAGCGTACAATGCTTGAATTCGCACTAGGCGGACTGTTCCGGATCGTACCAGAACTGTTCAAACTCATCGACCGGGAAAAAGAGCGCCAGCACGAGCGCCAGATGGTGGATCTACAGCTGAAGCTCGACGAGAAGCGGGCGGAACTGGAACTGAAGCAGATCACAGTCACCTCGGAGAATGAGCAACAGTTGGCCGAACTCAAGGCACTGATCGAAGCCACCAAAGCAACCTCCGGGAAGCTGAAGGGTCCGACCGGCATCTGGCTGGTCGACACCCTGATCGGCTTTGCAGAGGCCGCCAACGCTTTCGTGCGCCCGATCCTCACCTACTGGTACTGCGTGCTGGCCTATGGCGCCTACAAGGGCGCCCTGCTGTACATAACGCTGGCCTCGGGCTCCACGGTGGACAACGCGATCCTCAGCGTCTGGACCGAGACTGACTACAAGATCATGATCTCGATCATCGGCTTCTGGTTCGTCGACAGGGCACTCCGCAAAATGAAGGTCTGACCATGCGTATGCCAGAACAGCTGGTAGCCATGGTCAAGCGCTGGGAAGGGTTCTCACCCGTCCCGTACATTTGCCCGGCCGGGTACTGGACAATCGGCTACGGGCAGCTGTGCGACAAGGACCACCCGGCGATCACCAAAGAAGAGGGCGAGGCACTCCTGCGTCACTCCCTGCGGTCCTACGTGGCCGCAGCGCTGGAAGCCTCGCCCATTCTGCACACGGAGTCTGACGAGCGTCTGACGGCCATCGCAGACTTCGTGTATAACCTCGGCCCTACGCGCTACAGATCGTCGACGCTACGTCGACGCGTGAATCAGGGGAACTGGGAGGCCGCCCAGCATGAGATCAAACGCTGGGTTTACGGAGGCGGCCGCAAGCTGCCGGGCCTCGTAGCGCGTAGGGCGGCAGAGGCCGAACTGTTGGACTGACTACCACGCGGAAGTCCAGTACTGCCCCGGAAAACAGCCAATCCTCCGATTAACCGGGCGCAGGCCCTCTGGTTCGAAGAACACAGCCTTCGGCCCGCACAGCACATACCCCGTGGGAAGACTTGCTTTCGTCGTGCTGTGTTTGAGGGAGCGCTCCTCAAAGGCCGTGAGGTTCCAATCCCTATACCTGTGAATCTGTCTGCCGGTGACGGCGTCTTCCTCCATTTCCCGCGGACGGTCACACGCGCCTTCCCCAGCACGCGCGCCGAACGGCGAAGGGGTGTAGTGTTTGCATTGCACGCAGTAGAGCATGTCGCCTCCTACTTGAACAGTTGGAAGAAGTCGACCACGCGGGTCTGGCCAGCCAGCTTGAAGTTGTCCAGCTTCACCCAGCGAACCCAGTCGCGTCCCGCACGCTGCACGTAAATCCTCATGTCCGGATTCGCCCGCGACACGTAGATCTTCTTTTCCTTTACCTTTCTGGTAAACGGCCACATAGTCACTCCATCAGTTTCATCAACAGTCCAGTCCACACGCCGACCAGTGGCCCAACTACGGACGCCACCTCATTGAACGGCGCACCTGAGAAGAACGCATAGAGCATCCACGAAACGCTGATCACCACGGAAGTACCGGCGATCACGTTCCAACGGCGGTTCCTGCGGTCGTCACTCATCCTGCATTTCCCTCACCTTGGCTCGCGCTGCGCTCAGCACGTCGTACACGTGCTGCACGCTGCATCCGAACGCGTGCGCTAGCTCCGTGGCTGTGGATCCGCCAATGGTGGCGGCCAGCACGTCGTACTCCCGGTTTGTGAGCCTTTCCCGCAGTCGGTCCCACCACTCGTCGGCGATCAACTCGTCGACCGGATCGGCCTCGTACGACTCCTCCTCGTTGACCGGACTGTTGCCGTAGCTGTGAACAGTCGGCTGTTTGCGCTTCCGCAGCCAGTCGATGGTGTGCGAGCGCAGCCGTACGCGCAGCCAAGTCAGGAACGGCACCTTGCCGTCGTACGCCTTAATCCCGCCCTGCCGCAGCATGCGGTCCCAAAAGTCCACCGCAGCGTCCGCCGCGCGTTCCTCGTCGCGGGCGATCTCCCGCGCCTTTAGGATCGACCACCCGTAGAACTTCTCCATGATGGCGTCCTGCGCAGCCTTGTCGCCCGCCTGCGCGGCTGGCACGACTACCTTGAAGTCCAGTCGCGGGTCTTTCATGACTCAGCAGCCTCCCGCACATCGCCCGCCGCCAAAAGCCAATGCATCAAGGCGCGGTGCTCCTTCTCGGTCAAAAAGCGAGTAGCCCGTTCCCCTTCGCTACAGATGCAGATAGACAAGCCGTGCTTGGTTATCTCGAAGGCAAGTCCGTCGCAGCCATGTTCCCCGTAGTACTCCGGGTCTTTGCCAAACACCAGCTTACTTCTCGCGCTCATTGCATTCTCCTAGTAATCATATCCCGGTCCTCGTGGATCAATTCTCGCAACCTGAACTTGTCCTTGCGGAAGGCTTCTTTCGCCGCCTTGTCCGACGTTGGCAGAAACTCTCTGCACGCGTCGAACCATTGGTCGACGTGCACGGGCTCGTTGGTTGGCCAACCCTCGCACAGCGCATCCCACATCATCTTCGGCCGCGAGCCTTCCCGCAGCTTCGCAGCGCGCACGTCGGGCGGCGCGACTGTGGATTCCTTGACCACGCAAGACGTAATCGGGTCGCCGTCGGAATCGATGCCCAGCTGAACCGGGACCAGCTTGAACCCGATGGTCTGGCCGATCTCCATGTCCCGCTGTTTCGTGGGCCGGATGCCCCGGTTGGCCACCTCGATCTCGCTGTCAACAGCCGCGCGGAGCGCGCTGGAACCGCGGGCCCCCTTGGTGGCGTCCTTCCCGGTATGGTGGATCACCATCACGCACGCCCCGGTGGCCTGAATCAGCGCCTGAACAGCTGAATTGAAGGCGCCCACGTCTTGAGCACTGTTCTCATCTCCGCCCTGTAGGGCGTAGGCCAAAGTGTCCATAACAATGAACTGCGGCACCTCCGGCAGTTCGGAAATGGCCGCAGCCAGCGCGCGGCGCCCCTCAGGATCGCGCAGGTTGAACGTGCCGGGCATGAAGAATAGGGGGACCTCACCCGCGCCGTGCTTTCGCTGTAGGGCCTGTGCGCGCCTGTGGAGGCCACCGAACGCCTCGAACCCTATATATAGTACGGGAGCCTGCTTCACCCGGCGCCCAAACCACTCTTTCCCTGCTGCGATGCAATATGCCATGTCCAGCGCGGCAAAAGTCTTGCCCTGCCCGCTGTCGCCGTAGAACATCACGTAGCTGTTCTTCTGGATCAGCCCCTTGATCAGGTACTCGGCCCGGACCTCCCGCTTGGCCATGTCGGCCAGCGAGAAGATCCCCGTCGGTTTCGGCTGCGGCTTCGGTGGCTCAGCCGGGCCCACGATAGGGAAATCGGTCGGCAGGACAGCCTTGCTTCCGACCTCCCCCGTGGCATACTTGTAGGCGTGGCGCACCTTGGTCTCAAGATCGTTCAAGTCCCAAGGCGGCTCACAGCTGGTGTTCCAGTCCTGCAACAGGTCCAGCGCCTGCGCTTGGCTCAACGCGCGGTCCCGCAGCCCGCAGGCCACGGCAAAGGTGCGGGCGTCGCCGCCCTGCCCCTGAATGGCGCGGTCCTGCATCTGAACCCATTCCCGCGCCTGCGCCACGATCTCGGGCGGCGCATCCGGGATGTTCACCCCCGGCGACTGTTCACGTTCCGTGAACAGTCCGCATTCCCGAACAAGCCATTCGGGCGCGTCGGCAATCTCCGTCACGGCAGGGTCGAACTTGTACTCGCCAGCGGCTATCACACTGCCCGGTCCCAACACGTAGCCGCGGGTCGACTTGATGTCGATCCCGCGCATGACCTTGCCAGCGCTGTTCTTGACGCCGGGATGCCCTTCAGGCAGCTTGTAGAACAGATGGCGCCCGCCGCTCGGCGTGATGGTTGTCAGCGTTGGCGGCACGCCGTCCATCATTTCCAAGTAGTCCAGCGACGCGTCGCCTCCGTTTCGCGGGTCCACGTCGACAACCACCATGCCCTCGCAATGGATGCCGACGTTGGCCGTTGGTGTCACCAGCCACCATTCCGCGATCTGTTTGGTGTCTGTAGTCGCTTTTTGCGGCCAGTCGCGGATCAGCGGTGGCGTCTTGGAATTCGGTTCCAGCGGGAAAACCTTGAACCCGCGGCGTGCCAGAGCGAGAGCCTTTTCGGCGATCATAATCCTTGTTCCCAGTGTAATTGTTCTATGTGCACAAACTCTTCGACGACGCGAGTCATCAGTTCGTCCATGAAGGAACCCCAAAAATCGAAGCGTGAAGCTACATCAGCCTCGCTGACTATTTCAACCTTCCCGTACACCTCATCCGTATCGCCGGGTCTGTACACGAAGCGAATTCTGACTGCGTCCCGCTCTAAGTCTTGCTCGACGGACACAGTCGTGTGCACGCGCACGTATTGATGCTTGGGGAATTTACTTTCCATACCGCTTCATCCTGTCAACCTTGGTGTGGAGCGGGAAGCCTTCCGCCCACTCCGGCACGCTGTTCATGATCTTCTCCATGTCCTTCTGCCCCTGCGGAGCGTACCGGCTGTCCGTCTCGACCACGATTTCGTCGTGCACGTGCAGCACCACCGGCAGCGTATCCTCTTCTAACCTGCGGATGCAGTCGGCCAGTAGATCTCGGCAGATCGCCTGCACCACGTTCTCCAACAGGGAACCGCCGTACGTTGCGACGCGGGCCCAGACGTTGGAATACACATCGCCGTCTTCCTTGCAGTGGATCAGCGTACCCCGCTTGCGGTCGTTGTCGCTCGGCACAGTCATGTACGTCAGCTGTTCCCCATACTTGCCCGGCAGGATGCGCGGATAGGGGTAGCACAGGCAGCGGCCGCTCGGCAGCTTGCACCACAGGAACGATCCGACCAGCTTGTACGTCACGTTGCGGCCGGGAAACCCCGCTTCGAAGGCTTCGCCGGGGCACTTCACCGCGTTGATCGCGGCCTTCTCCAATTCATACCACGTGGCGCGGACACGCGGGTGCACCGTGCGCCACGAATGCTTCCAGCTGTCGATGGTAGGATCGTCGACCGTGGTGTCGCTCGGCAGGAAGTTACGCGCCGCGCCGACGCCACCTTGGTAGCCGAACGCCAGTTCGCAGACCTTGCCAATGAAGCGTTCCGGCTTGGTGATTTCTTCAACCCGCTTGCCGAATATCTTGGCCGCGGTCATTTCGTAGATGCCGGGCCCTCGGCCCTCGTCGGCAGCTTTGAAAGCGTCCAGCTTCCACTGCTCGCCGCAGAACCATGCGACGCCGCGGCCCTCGACGGCCGAGAAGTCTCCGGCCAGCAAGTCGAAGCCTTCCTTCGCCCAGAAGAAAGAGCGCAGGCACCGGGAGATCACAGTCATCGGCGGCCCGTAGAACAGTTCGATCTCGTCCAGCTGTCCGGCGCGCAGCAGTTCCATGATGCTCTCGACGTCTTCAGCGTCGGGCACGTCACGAATGAAGTTGTGCGGCTGAACACCGCGCCCCGCCCAGCGCCCGGTATGCGCACCCCAGTACTGGAACATGTTGTGCAGCCGTGAGTCAGAGCCAACCAAGTCTAGGATCTTGTCCAGCTTGGCCACACTGGCCTTGCCGACCTCGGCGCGCAGTTCCAGCACCTCCCGCACGACACCGGGAAGATCCTTCAGCGACAACAGGTCGGCCACAGCTTCCTTGCTCACCGATTCCGTATGGATTCCCTGCGTCGCGAGCCAGCCCTTCAACGCGGCGAGCGCGGACACCGACGTCACGTGGCCGCCGGTCAAGCGGGCCAAATCACGCCCGGCCCGTTCCTTGATCCGCAGCGCGGCTTCCGCCGCCGCATAAATTGACAGTACGTCCACCTCGACGCCGCGGGTATTGATGTATTGGTCGATGTGCCAGATCTTGGTTTCGTAGTCCGACAACGGCATCAGGCGTTCGTACAGCGCGATTTCAACCCGCACGTCCTGTTTGCAGTACTCATACAGGCGTGCCAAGCGCTCCTCGTCGTCCCACCAAATAGGCTTGCCGCCTTCCATGCGCCGCGGCCGCGCCATGCGCAGCATCAGGTTCCGGCCTTCCATGTCCTTGCGGACGCGCAGCCCCATCGCGAGCGCAGCATCTTCCAGCGTGCCCGGCAGCCCCATGGAGTACGCGCCGACCATGGTGCACCGGCACTGTTCGATGGAAATACTCGGCCAGCCAAAGCGCTCGAACATTACCTTGTTCCAAATCAAGCGCTCGAACTGTACGTTGTGCGCCACGATTGGATAGCGGTTGAGGACGTGTGACTGTACATCAGCGGGCAACGGCTGCCCCGGAGTCCAGATCTCCGGCTCTCCGCCGAAGGACCACGCCATGCACACGACTTCCGTGCTGGGATCCTTCGCGTAGTTCCACAGTCCGACCTTCTTCAGGTCAGCTGTCGACCGTGTCTCGAAGTCCACATGGAGCGTAGGGGTTTTCATGGGCAAAAAAGTCCCCCGGCCGCAGCCGGGGGTAAGCCTCGCTCCAAGGCTAGAACAAACTCGCTGCGCCGCTGCCCTGCGCGGCCTCTTCCTTCTTGGCCACCGGAATGGCTTCGAAGTCATCCGCGGCCGCCACGCTGCCGCCCGCCAGCTTCTCGCCGTCGGCGAGGAACTGCACACCCATAAGAGACGCGTTGATCCGCTTGCCGTACTTGTTGTCCTGCGCCCAGATGTCGACGATGGCGTTCACGTAACAGCCGGAGTACGGCTTGCCGTCGGCCACGGTCAGCGGCGAGCGGTCCACGTTGACCACAGTGGGCCGGATGTCGTTGCTCGCATTCATGAACAGGTTGCCCGCGTAGCCCGCCGAGTCCGGCTTGGCGTTGCCGTCGTGGACCGGCAGCTTGTCCGCGGCCTTGATCGCCACAAGATGCGTGTCGGCCTTCGCGCCCCACTTGGCCTTGGCCACAGCAATGCACGCCTCGGTCAGTTCCTGCACGGCCGGGTGGTCCTTGGGGAACAGGAAAGCACAGTTGTACTTCGCCTTACCTTCGCCCGACTGCGGGGCGCGCGGCTCGAACAGCCCTTGCGCGTACGCGATACGGACATTGTGGATCTTCACTTGCATGGTTTCTCCTAGACGATGGTAAATTCGCTGGGGGGATCTTCGGTTTCGGGTTTCGCCACGGGCCCAGCGATCTTGGCGAATTCTTCAGGCTCTACTATCTTAGACACCGGCTTGCGGGGGTCAGTTCCCTTGACCAGCGTGGCGCCACTGCTCACACTTGCGAACAGGTTGCTCTGTTTGAATTTCTTCTTCTCTGCTGCGCTCATGGCTTTCTCGGCCGATGCCGGGGTGCGCAGACGGTACTCATACGGTTCGATGTTGTACAGATCCCGCAAGAGTTTTGCCGTGCGGTCGTCGCTGTGCACCCAGCGCCGCGTCGGCCGCTTGTCGACCAGCTTGTAGCCGGGGATCTCCTCGCCAGCCGCGGCCCGTTGGTAAGCCAGTTCGCGAATGGCCTTGACGCGTTGCTCCGCAAAGTCAGCGGCATCCAACAGTCGGCCCAGCTGTGCAGCCGGGATGTCCGCCGCCGGGTCAAACTGCGCGGCTACGATCATCGCTTGCTTCTTCTCCAACTCAGGGCACTGCGCCGCCACCGGGCAGAACGTCTTTCTGCACCACGGGCCAGCGTTGACTGCGGGATCCTTTTTACGCGTGGCATCCGCCGCGTCCTGCACGTCTGCCGCGAAGTCCAACAGTTCGGCTGCCGGGAACTCATAGGCGCGGATTTGTTCCGATAAGGCTTCCCCGATGCGCGGTTGCACGATTACGGTGCGAACCTTCTTGATTTGGAATCCAGCCTTTGTAAGCTGAAGCGCATTCACGTACATCAGCGCGCCCAGAGCATACAGCTTCAGCTGTTTGTTGTCGACCTCCGATACGAACACTCCGGAACCGTACTTGAAGTCCACAACGGTGAGAATGCCGGTTGTAGAGTTCGCCGCGATAAAGTCGGCTGTGCCGCCAATGTCCCGGTCGATGCGGGTAAGCTGCGGCAGTGGTGCTTCCACCGCGGTGTAGCATCCCTTCCCGATGATATTGCAGTAGTCCACGTACACTTTGATGGCTAGATCCATTTCCTCGGTGTACGTAACCTTCCCGCCTTCCACCAGAATGTCATCGCCGAAGCGCGGCAACAACCTCTTATTGAGCAGCTTCGCCGCCGCAATGTCGTGCGCCACGGTTCCTTCCTGCGCCGCGGGGGAGGAAGTCTCCGCGCGGGGGTAGCGCTCGATAAGGCGAACGCTTCCCGGACAGTTCATCCACCTCTCGGCAGCGGACGCGCGGAGCCTCGTGGCCATGTCAAACCTTCCCGTCGATCATGACTTGGTCGCACATAGCCTTGAACGCGCCGTACTGTTCCGGCTTCAGGTCGCCGAAGCGGCGCACGCCGAAGCGGCCGAGTACGTCCTTCGATACCTCAAGTCCGTGCTTCGCGTACAGGTCGTTCAGCGCGGCAGCGGCTGTGTCCTTGTCCACGGCTTCCGTGGCCTCCGGCTCCGGCTTGACCTCGGGCGGGGCCTCGTCCGGCTCCGGCTTTGCCACCGCTTTGACCTTGGCAGGGGCCTTCTTCGTGACCTTGGCTGGTGCTTCCGAAACAGTCACAGTCGGCTGCTCGCGCTCGGCTTCCACAGCTTTCTCGCCGTCGATGCCTTGCAAGAAACCCACAGCCTCGCGGGCCGAATCGAATTCAAACGTGACGCGGAATTTCATGTGTACTCCTTGTTGATGACTGCGTTTTGGATCTTCCGCAACAGCACTCGCTGCACGGCGTTGTCTACGGTGCCCGGCCACGAACAGACGTCAAACGTGACCTTGTCCGGCAGTGCCACGTTGACCAGTCTACTCATCGCCTGCTCGTTGTTTGCAGGGACAAAATCAAGCTCCAACATGTAGCCGTGACGCGCGTAGCTGAGATCAATAGCCGTCCCGCACGCGAGTACCTGCCCGAGTAAAACTTGTAACGTGCCCATTGCGAACATAGCCTGAATTCTCTGACGATCTCCGCTAGAAGTCTTACCCGTAATACTGGCCGCAGTAATCCCGGCTTGGCGGAGGAGTACTTCGAGATCGGCGAGCGGTTCCAGATGTACCCCGAACACCACAGTCTGGGCATAACAGTTACCCTCGAAGCACTCTCGAATCTCTCCCGCAAGTTGAATCGCTTTGGCTTTCGCGACCTCGATGCGGTTTTCACGGTCGACACTTTCAAGCTCCTCGGTGGCGAGATCCACCGTGGCCGGTTCGAACTCAAGCTCAGCGATACCGATTTCCGGGACCTCGGGCGCGACCATAGCCCGCGTCCGACGTTTAATGAACGGTCGGACCAGATCCCGCGCAGAAGCGAGTCGTTCCGGTCTGTTCCCTCGTATGCGCCCCTCAGCATCCACATAGCAATAATGTTTGACAAACTCGCCGTAGGAAAGTTCCGTGCCCCCGAACGCCCGCAGCATGGGCCACAGTTCGCCCACGTGATTCGGGGCGGGCGTCCCGGTCAGCGGCCAGATGTGCTTTGACTTCCAGCCGAGGCCAGTCTTGCCGTACACCATCTTGGTGCGGGCGGCCAGCGGGTTCTTGGCGAAGTGTGCCTCGTCCGGGATAAACACGTCCCACGACTGTTGGCCCAGCTGTTCCCACGCCTTTCTGGCCCGGTCGTAGCTCGCAATCACCACCCCGTTGAAACACTCGGGCGGCGCGTTCTTGTCCACCCCCAGCACGTACGCGGGCGGGCGGTTCGGCGACCACCGGGCGAACTCGCTGCGCCAGTGCTCCGTGGCAATCGCCGGGCACACAACGAGGATGCGCCGGGCCTCGACCTTGTCCGCGGCCATGATGGCCTGCGGCGTCTTGCCCACGCGCATTTCGTCCGCGAGCATGGCGTGGCTGCGACCTGCTAGGAAGTCGCAGCCCTCACGCTGATACGGCCGAGCGATCAGTCCCATTCGTCCCCCCAAACCTCGTAAGCCAAGTCCTCGGAACTGTCCAGACTGTTTTGCGCCGGGCGCAGGGGCCATGGGAGACTAGGGAATGCTCCCGGCTGTTCCCGCTCGGCAATCAATCGGTCGAAGGCTTCCACAGCCCGCGCGGCGTGGTAGTCAAGGTAGTCCTCACTCTCCAATTCCTCCACTTCCCGAGGGATCATAACCGTGTAATGGATCCCTTCAGTGCCAGCCAAGTCCCACACGCACCAAGAATGCAGCGCGGCTAGGTACTCGACGCGGAAGTCGCGCGAATACCTTGTGAACTCGGGCCGGTTGGCAAAGAAACTCACAGCCTCACTCCTGCCCCAGCAACAGCAGATGGTTCGGGATGACCAACCCAAGGCGGTGCTTCGCCCCGGTCGGCGGCGGCAGAAACATGCGCTTGCTACCCTTCATGGTGCAAAGCACCATCGCGTTCATGGTTCCCTTCTCGAACATGGCACAGTCGTCCAACACGACAACGCCGTTCTCCGTGGAGACTCGCAACACGTCGGCAGCTTCCTCCGGCGATTGGATGCGTCCATCATAGAAGAACAGGTCCACGTGGTTTGTTGGCATGTCCTTCAACAGTTCACCGCTGGTGATGTTCCGGTAGTCCACTTGGCACCGCTTAGTCGGCAGGTTCAGCGAGAAGTTGTTCGTCGCGTCTACTGTGTACAGCTTTGTCTTCGTGTGCCGTTGCAGCACCCGCGTGCTGCGGCCGATGTACGTGCCAACCTCCACAGTCACCTCGGGTTTGAAGTAGGCCACAACGTGCTCAAGTGCCTCCATGGTTGCCATGGAAACGCTGCCGGTCTGCACCTTGGAGAACTCTCGCAGCCCCTCGGATTCGTCGTAGTCCAGCATGCGGCTGCTCCCGCGCCTGTTCACCTCGACCTCGGTCTCGGTAATCATGCGCGGCCACCACGCATCGGATATGTCCTGCGCGTTGATGTAGATGTGCCCTTTGCGATCAAAGATCATTCAGCCTCCGTACCGCAGTTCCTCTTCGATCAGCTTGGCTAGCGCCACGCTGGCCTCGGTCTCCGCGGTCATGCGTTTGGTGTATTCCAAGTGCTGCTTGGTCAGCGCCAACTGTTCGCGCGTCAGTTCCTCCTGACGCTCGGCTGCGTTGGCCAGACGTTCAACGGCCCTTGCGATGCTTTCGAGAAAGACGCTACTCATGTGATGTTCACTCCTGTAGTTTGACGCTTCGAAATAACGTTAGTTCCCCGGAACCAGCCGCCGCAACTCTGGCACTGATACCTCGGGTACGAACGTGTCACAGCCACCTGCGTGCCGCGGTGCTGCACGTGTGCACTGGCGCACTTCGGGCAGGACACCTTCGGGCCCTGCGACATGTTCGGGTGCCGCGCGATCCATGGGCGCAGCTTCTTGTACAACCGCTCCAACTGTCGAATGTCGCCGCGGTTGTATCTCTCCATCTTGGCCCATGCCTTGGCGTCACCCCGCATGCACTTAACCCACAGTTCGAAGCCTTCGTGCTTGACCTTCTGGCCGATTTTGAGCGCGATGCTCACGTAGCCAAGACTGTTGCGCTCGAACCGAAACATCCGGCGCACCACCTGCAACAGGTCCAGCTGCTTGTACGGCGACGGCGGCAACAGCCCGGCCTTGATGAACTCGCGGTTCAGGGTCGGGATGTCGAACTTCGTGCCGTTGTAGTGGATCACCACGTCGGCCTCGTCCAACAGCTTGTGGATTCGCTTCAGCATGGAAAGCGGCTTCACGCGCTGGATCGATTCGAACTCGGCGTGCTTGTCACCCAGCCACTTCGCGGACCAGCACAGCACGTACCCGGTTTCCTCGACCTGATTCGCGCCGATGTTCTGGTCCCACATGCCCCAAAACCAGCCGCGGTTCGG
>JAAOEI010000205.1_pt1 | contig 24341 bp, 53 predicted proteins | sample 7059261 | NCBI WGS metagenome assembly JAAOEI01 (sample SAMN14008812, study PRJNA610033) | viral metagenome | isolation source: viral particles filtered from seawater | place: China: Hangzhou Bay, Yangshan Deep Water Harbour | collected 2017-10-31 | reverse complement strand
CACTGCGCTTTACAGTATAATACAACTCACCCTCATACTGTACAGATTCAATATAACAGGTTTCTCCTTTCCCCTCAAGATGTTCTTTACTCTCAAGTGCATAAGTGAAGCTAGTTGTGTATTTAGTATCATTGTTCAGGCACACAGCATCCCATGCTTTCTTTGTATCAACATCCCCTGCAAGAAGCAAGTCTTCCATGTACTCATTTGTGTACCGAACGTCAAGGAATCCATCTAGCACACCTTTCATATCCTCTGCACATGCACTGTCGTAAAGCTCTTGAGCTTCTTCCAAGACACGTTCTGCTTGGTGCTTGAGTTGTTTCCAGTATTCGTAGTCCGTGCCCATATGAGGTGCATTGCCGCTAACTACATTGAATTTTGTTACACGATAGTTACTCATCATTCTCCCTTAAATTTAAACTTACAAATACATCTCACACAACCGTTCAACAACACCCTCATTCCACTCAGAGAATGAATAAGCTACATCACATTCTACAGATTGTGTGTAGTTAGTGGCGAAAAGAATACGTTGATCATAATCGAAACCTTTCAAGTGGTCAAGACGATCATCAACATGCCCTACAACACTACCCTTCATCAGATGCTTCTCTTTAGTTAGAAGCACACCCACATTAAACGAAAAGTGCTCTTTAAGCCAGTAGTATTTATTCTTATGATGTGTACCCTTTGCTTGGCTAATGAAAGCAATATCAAAATACTTTGACAAAGCTTCAAGAGTTTCTACAGAACCTTCCAATGGCTTAAATTGGTTGTAGTCTAGTGTTCTCCAATATTCATATGGATCAGCTACCGTTGGGTACATCTTGGAAAGATCATACTCTACCACACCGTCTGTTCGATGTACAACCTTTCCAAACCCGTTGAAGTATTTAAGGTAGTTAGCCCAACCAATATCGGAAGGGCATACTGTTAGATCACAATCGACAGTCAACAACGCCTTACTCACCATATTGCAACTCCAAGATTTATCATTTGTTATCCTCCAAATATTCTAAAGCTTTTCTGAAAATAGTAGGGCTCTCTTGAAGCTTACCTATACCCGTATTGCACCAACCGCACAGAATTCCCCTGATCTTTCCTGTTACATGACAGTGGTCTGTGTGCCAGTTGGACCCTCTAGGATTACTTGTGGCGCAGATAGCACAAACTGACCCTTGTTCCAAAAACATCTCATTCCAAGCTTCTAGTGTAATACCATATTTCTTTTTAAGGTTGGAGTTTCTATTATACTCAGCACTTCGGTACTTATATTTTGTGGTTATCTTTTTACAACCACAATTCCAAACCTTCCCAGATTTCAGATTCTCTGCTGTTGTAGAAATATCACTTCCACACTCACAGAGGCACACCCATTTTGCTCTCTCACTACCTTTAGGGCTTACATAAAACTCCGTATCCTTTTCAATTACGGTGAGCATGTTGTAGGTGTTTCCTGTCAGGTCTTGATTATTTTTACCTCTGGAGCCTTTAGGTCTACCAATCTTGCTTAGTGGCTCTGTTTCTACTTCTCCCACTATTTATAACCCTCTTTTCTGGCCTGCTCAATCAAGAGTTCTGCATAGTGGATAACTTTCTCAAGGTCTTGAATACCTCCCTTCTCCTTCCACCGACTTGCATATTTCACAATATTGGCCTCGCAAAACCCAAGGTTATTTGCAAAAATATACTGTATTGGTTGTATCCCTTTATCCTTATAGTGGCCTCCGCCAACTTGTTTGTCAAGGGCTGAAACTTCCTTCTCTTTTATTTGATCCTTCGTATTCAGAAGGATCATTGGGCTTTCTCCAAATGATTCATAACCCACAGAACAACCTTCTGGGTAGTAAGCAAGCGGTTTGTCGTAAGGTTTCACTGCAACGTACCCAACACCGTCCTTATCCGTAACCTCAACATATTTATTTTCATCTTCCGGTAGCAACCCCCAACCACCCTCAGTTACCAAAACTACATCACCTACTTCTAACTGATAATTGTGTTCCATTTGTTCCTCCTACAAGTATTTTTCAATCAAATAGCTCATGCTAACAAAGCACGGATCATACTTACCATTTTCTACTTGGTTCTTCATTACTACACCCCGCCAATGACTCTTATTACCTTGGCTCCCCATGTAGCCTTCATCGTGCATGTAAAACGCACCAGCCACAAGACCTTGACGTGACTCCCCATCAGGTAGGAATTGAATACCGTATTGCAGTGTCTGCTGGTGTCCCATGCTGAAACTCCAACCAAGGTTCTTAAGCTTGGCGTCAATGTTACCACCAACACAATTCTTTAGCAAGCTATTTGGATTAACAAAATAATGGCTATACCGAATACCATCAATATTTACAATATCCAGAAAGTCATGACACTCCCAACCTGCTTCAGCAAAACCTAAATCATCAACAGAGATAAGACCTTCAAGCTTGCGGTCATTCTCAATAGCACGCTCAATTCTACCCTGATCATGGTTCCCCCAGCACATTACCATGCGTGGTTTGTACTGCTTCTTACGATTCAAAGCCTGCTGCATGTTATAGGCTCGCAGAGGTGCCAGCAGAACATCCATTGCTTTTCGTGCAGATTCGATATCCTTTGTGTACATACGCCCCTCAAAAGACTTCTTACCAACATCATAGGAGCTTAGGCTTGGCATATCAGCAAAGTCACCAATCATTACAAGTACTTCTGGTTGCTTACTTACAATGTAATTACCCAGTGCCTCAAGATGCTGCAACGGAACACCATCTTTAGCCTGTACGTCAGGTATAAACAAATGTCGCTTATTCAAAACTTCACCTCTTTGCTCAGATTAAAGAAATATGTAACTGTTTCACCACAACCTGTATGAGCGTTTATGACAAAGTAACCATCATGTTCTACACCCGCACCAATGGTTTCACACGAGTATGTATTACCATCCCCTGCTTCCAACTCACCCAACTCATCGTCAGAATTCCAACATACACAGGGATAGTCATCCCTAAACCAACAAGACTCAACAATCTCCATAAGAACAGGATAGTCAATTTCCTCTAGAATTTCTTTAAGTTTACTGATACCCATTCTTCTTAACCTCCAACAACTCACGAACAATCATAATATTGAATTCAGCAAGATCATTATACATCTGCTGTTTTTGCTGCACACTATACGTATGGAAACTCTCCACACTACGACTAACAACATCTGCATAATGTTCTACATCTTTAGCAGCTTGTTCAAGGTTGAAGATGCTTTCTTGCTTACTCTTGTGGTGGAACATATTAATTACTTCAGCCATATTTCCTCCTAAGAATTAAACACAAGTGGGAACCACAGAAAGATGTTCATGTAGTACTGAAGCAATACAGCATTGTAATAGTTATTGAAATAATCCAAGAACAAGTAGTTGTAGACATTCTTAATTAGTTTCATTATTGTTCCTCTTTGAATTGATTATAGATACTCATACAAAAGTAAAACATACCGATAGCTGCTAATACAAGGCTAATTCCTGTAACATCTATAACACAACTCCAAGTACTGTAACCAACACCAAGCATCAAATGCTTTTCACCTTTAGTCCACATCTTTATTCCTCCAAATCTGTTCTGTACTGGGACTTGTAAGACTTCCACAACTCAAAGCATAAGGCGAACACTTAGGGCACGGACAACTGATACACAAAGGTTTCATCTTCTCAGCTTCAGGCATGTTGTCAAATACACAAGGGATTTCACCTAAAGCTCCATAAGGTCTTACAGCCCTTGTTAAGTCTGCTGGTTTTGATGGGTGATACTTATTGCGTAGTTGGGTGTCAATCCATGCTTGTATCACTGTAATACTTTGTTCAATACTCTCAAGACGCTTGTTTAAGAGTTCCCAATCTGTGTCAGATACACTCATTTCAAGCCCTCTAGGAAATTAACAATTTCATTATGCACTTGATAGTCACAACGACCCAGAACAGACTTCAGTAGATTAACAGCTTCGTCAAATTTACTGTGAATCTCATGCTTAAGCTCTACAACTTCAAAGATGTTTTGCTCATCAAATCTAGGACCTCGTTTATTTGGCAGAGAACCGCCCCAACGAGATGGTTCAATAATATACTCCAACCCATACTTGGTCATAATGTCGCCAAACATACTCTGATTCCAAGCATTCTTAGCATGTCCAGGCTGTTTCCAAGAAGACTTGCCAGAACGTGCAATAAACATTTCCTTGGTTTCTTTATGTTGGATGATATAGGTTTTGTTTGGTTGCTTGTCAGTCATTTGGAATCTCCGGTAGCATTTCAAGTGCATAAGTCAGAGCTTCACGTTTAGCATTACGATACAAAATACCTTCTTTAAAAGGGTCTAGACCATATGGACATTCCATTGGATTATCGTATGCTAGCAAAGCTTTCTCCAACAAAGCTTTGTACTCTTTCAAACCATATTCACTCATCCTCTTTCTCCTCAAACATCAAAGCTCTGATTTGCTGCTTACGCAACAGTTCTGTTTTAGCTGGAGTCACACCTCTTTCAGTAAGAAAGTCTTTCTGACCTTTAGCCTTACTCAACATCACTTTAGTGAATTCCTGCTCCAGCTTACCCAATCTCCAACCTTCCTCTGTTGACCAATCAATCCCAAGTGACTCGCAACGGGACTTGGTTTTGTGACACTCAATACAGAGTATCTGCATCCCTTGGAAATCTACATCAAGGATAGAGGAAGCATACTCCTGTGCATTACTCCAGTCAACGAATTGTTTCTCTCCTTCAACATGATCTACGTTTACATCACCTTCCTTGAAGAGATTATTACAAATATTACACCTTTGCAACCATTTTGTACGAGTGCTGTTGTCCATATCAGGGATACGATTCATTAGCAAGAAGGCTAGTTTGTTAGGTGCAAACATCCACTTCTTACGAACAGCATCCCTCATTAAACCTTTAGCTAGATTGTCATCCATTGGACGCTTAGGGCTTCCATCCTCATTAAGCTTCTTTAGGAATCCTTCTAGCTTTTGGTCTTTCTTTTTTATGTCAAGTTGTGATGGGACTGTCATTTCTCAAATTTCACTTTCAACCTTTCATACTCCAAGTATTCGTTACACTCTTTATTTGACTTGGTTCCAATATACCAATCATTGCCCCTAAGCTTGTCCCAAACCTTCAGTGTTTCTTCATCGCAATTCTTAATTAGGTATTCAAGTGCAACACCAAAGCTTCCTGTAATCTCAAATGGATGGTCCATAACTTACTCCCAAGTCGGTACAAACACTTCTGTTTTCTGCTTAGTCACATAATGCGCTGGAATAACCACTTCAGGAACAAGCTCTTGATAGTCTTCTACTTTACAGAAGTCCATGTCAGTCCAGTCACAACCCCAGTTATCGTCCCACATTCCGTTCAAAGTGACACAAACATTAAGAAACTCTGAGGCATCAATACCTTCAGCTTTCAGGGTATCAATGTCGTCCTGTTTAAATGTGTAAGTAGACCAAGCGTAGAAGGAGGAACCTTTACGGAACTCCTTACCAAACTTGCCAAGCTCAGATACATAGTCTTGCAATTGTTCTTTAGTAATTTTAGTCATAACTTACTCCCAGTTTATTCATAACATTGTAGGCGTTGATGTTCTCATTCACCTCTTTCACCATTCTAGCCATCATGAAACATTCATTCAACACGTAATCCCAAGACAATTGAATAGGCTCATTTCTCCAACCCATAACAACCTTTTCTTCGGGATAAAGGTGCTGAAAAATCTCTTTCAGCTTCAACCAAGCCTGTGTGTCGTCGGTACACTCAACAAGGGCTTTGTATGCTGATTTTCCAGCCCATTTAATATCAGAGAAGCAATTAGCAGCATAGTTATCACTTGTGTCGTTGCTGGCTATTTGCCAATACAAATGCATCCTACCAATACCACGAACATCTCCTTTATCATCCAACCACAGATTGCCAAATTGATTACAGTCCTGAATACCCTCTTCTGGGCGGTTGACGTTAAAGTATTTGACCGGCTGGCCATAGTAGTCCTTATCTAGCCCTTGAATCACAGCATTTGGATTGCCATAGGCTTCAATAACACACATGTCATCGACTTCAAGGTGTTCCACAATCTCAGCTTTAAACTTACGGCCAAGATATTCTGTAACTGCATCCATGTGTAAGGGGCGAAGCATATCTTTTCGATTGTCTTTGTACTTTAAAAGAGTAGAAAGTTCAACACGAAAGCTTTCACCTTTACCTAAGAAAGCTTTGTATTTATTTGTACCGAGCTTCTTAAGATCATTCTCAACTTGTGTCTTTGCAATCTGAAGTACATGTTCAACAGGTTCTGGAGTTTGAACATCAATAATCTCAAACTCATCTAGAGTGAAAGGGCTTGTTCGTTTAGCATTCAGTTCACCAAGCCAACCGCCAGATTTAGCCTTATCACGACCATAGAACTCTGTACGTGTATTGAATTCTTTTTCACGTCCAGAGGCTTTGTGAATAACATTGATTGTCCGTTTCTCACCAACAGATGCAGCACTGTATTTAACGTAGTCTAGGTCAATGATTGATGTTAGTTTAGTCATTCTTTCTCCTTTTCCGTAGGAACAAGCTCATATTCTACAACACGATATGGTGAAGGAATATCAGTACGCCACCAAGCTTTCTTCAAAGCAGCTTCTGCATTCTTCTTTCGTGTATAAACTCGTGTCCCTGTAGACCAATTAGAACGAATCTGACCAGTCTCACTATCTTCAACAATCCATACTAACTTTTTAGTCATACTGCCTCCTAAATAAGTAAGCCCTACGTGTTATGGCAGGGCTGTTCTCTGCTTCAGATAAATTTTAAAACATTCGTATCTAATGAAATACCACAAATTTTCATGCCTTGTGGAAGCTCTACTGTCAAATCAAACTTAGCTAGATAGACTTTTTGTGACGCCATGATATATTCTCCTTATTGATGGCAACCTACTGGTTGTACCCAGTCAACTCAACATATTTATCAAACACTGCATCAGCAGCTTCTTTCTTCTCTTCAAAGTCTCGCTTAGCTTCCAACTTGGCTGCACCGGCTACCAGCTTAATAACTTCAGTAGACAAACCTTGTGGGCAAGTGTCTTCGTTGTATTTACTGTCGGCTTTCAGTTGACGGATATCCTCAGATAGAACAAGTTTCTGAGATTCAAGGTCAGCCAAGCGGTCAAACAATTCTTTTTCACTAATCATGTGTTTCTCCTATTCGGTTTTATTAAAATTTGTACACTTAACTTCTTTCGTACCATCATCTTTGAAAACACCAATCACTTGCATTTTAGTGAAGTCTAGATGATTACACTTTCTGTGTCTGTGTTCACAAGTGATGCACATAAATCCACGAGGGATATGTGATGGATTGGGTTTCATAAATACCTCACTCGTAATGCTTCAGCTACTCGTGGATCAGTTTGTTGCTCTGCATAAACTAGAGCATGTTTGTGTTTCTTTGCTTTCCAAACTAAGTGGGCTTCCTCGGGGGTATCAAAATGTCCCAAGTATTCCTTCTTTCCAGTAAAAGGGTTACTACAACGAGCCGTGTACTTGTTGTCTCTCTTGAAATGACTAACTCCACACGGAAACAACCCTCTTCTAGCTGCAACATCTAAGAGGAAAGTGTTTAGTCTTGCCTCCACAAATACACATGTAGCTGGACTATAACATTTATTGCCCGGTATCAGTATATCTTTATCAAGTTGCTTCCCTTTCCAATCTTGGGTCAGCAGCCAATTTTCAAACTTACTCAGGTACAGCCAGTCGTCAGTTACATAACAACCTTTATAAGCTGGCTGCCTTTCGTGAAAATTGGTGTCATAGCACCTTCCTAACATATTTTGCCAAATCCGGTAAATCGGACATAAAAGCCTTTTACCATTCTCACGCCAAACAATACTCCGAGTAAGGTCATTGATTCCGACACCAAACACTAAGCTTTTCTTATATTCAAACTCGTACATGAAACTACACCCTCTTGGGAAAACAAGGGGTCGTGAGACCCCTATAAACTAGCTCAGATCAGAATGGGACTTCAGTATCGAAGTCATCTTCAGGCTCTGATGCAGGTTGTGCCTTTGCAGGAGCACCTTGCACCTCAGCAACCTTTTCCTTACCAGCAGGAGCCTCTGCGAGCTTCACATCACCGAAGTCATCTACAACACCGCCAGCTTTACTTTGATACTCTACAAGCTCTTTCACAAGGATTGCTTGCAGCTCTACAAAGTTACCATAAGTGTCAGTTTCCTTGATACGGTAAGACAGATCACCTTTACTACCATTGCCAACCAGCTTCTCAAAGGTAACGTCTACACGACTACCATCTGCAATCTCTTGGATAACACGAGGACGATACTTCTCAGGGGTTTCCTTACCATTCTTGATATGAGACTTCTTGAACTTGATAACAAACTGTTCATCTTGCTCAGGGAAAGGGACTTCAAAACCAAACTTCTCAACGAAGTCAGTGTTGTCATACTCTTTCAGAGAAGTCTTTGGGTAGTCCTTCTTGATTGCTTTTGCATCTTTCTTACTCATAACAACATCTACAGACCATTCACTGTCTACCTTGTTGTAGGCAGGAACTGGGTTTTGGATTTTGGTGTAGATGAAAGTTACATTGCTTACGATTGCCATAATTGTATTTCCTCTTTCTCGTTTGATGGACATTATTGTCCGGTACGTTTGTTACTGCTTTTGCCTTTATGGCAGTTATCTCAAGCACTTACGCTTGCGATTCGTTGGTAGGCAGCTGACAAAGTAGCTACCCGATCATTATCTTTTGCTAGGATTGCACTTGCAATCTCCGTGATCAGAAGTTGCACAAGTGAATCTTTAGTATAACCCATATTATTTACCCTCCTTAAAGGCTCGTTTCAATTCCTGATACACACTCCGTTGGCACAAGTCCATGCTTGCAGTTACCACTTTATAAGACTTCAACTTCCCCGTCAACACATCAAAATATTGCTTATTGTACACTTCCATTGTGTACGTTGTTTCAACAGCAGCACCGGATGTACGGGCTTGTTGACGCAGCTTACGAGCTTGTTTTGCATTCATAATTAAAATTCCTCCAATTTACCAGTGATTCGTAGTTGTTCTAGAAAATCTTCAATCGTTTCAATTGCAGAACTTACTGTAACATAATCCAGCTCATCTTTCAACAAGTCTTCAAGATCAAAATAGCCATTGAACAGATCATAGTAGGTTTCAGTTGTTTCTACAACGTCTGCTGCTTGGTTGATACTAAACACTTTACTCATAGAGCCTCCTATTTCTTAAACATTGCAGCAAAAACCATCCCAACACCAACCACAGCAAAGATAGCTAGGACAATCGCTAGAGGAACCCAGAATGGACTCAAGACCCACCACCAGCTCCATGTTGCCACTACACCAATCTCGGCAAGCTTCAGTGTAACAAAAATCAGACCAAGGATGCCCAGAATTGGGAAGCTTGCTGTTTTACTTTTAGAACTACTCATTTCACTCTCCTTTCTCAAAATTAGCTTTAATCCAACGACCAAGATGTTCAGGCCATGTGATGATGTAAGTGATGTAACCATACCATTTTGTTGGTGGTACAAGCTCCATTGTAAGGCAACCCATGCAGATCATGAATAGGATCATTGTTGCTCCTTATCGAATTTTAGCTGGGTTTTCGTAACGTAGGATGTTCACCTTACCCTTATATATCCCCTCATACAAGCTTTTCATCTGACGTGCTTCTTGGCGAGAATAAGCAATGTCTTGAATGGGTGCGCCTGTATCTTTCATCACTGCTGTGTAGATGTATTTGTTTTTCATTTTGTAACCTCCTCAGGATTAGATTTGTTCAGTGTTTTGATAATCTTCTTACGAATGTCTTTTACTTCCTGCTTTGTGTCTGCGTAGACAGTAATCTTAGAGTACCAGCGACTCCCGCTCTGTTCAATAAAGTCAATCTGTGCTTCGTAAATGTCGCAGTCCCCACGACTAATTTTATCCTCTGATTTAATATACACCGTTACACCTCCTAGTTATTTGTAAAGCACTTTACCATAAACATGCCCCGGATCATTGTCAAACTTTTCTCCACAACGCCCCTCATCAAACTCAAAATCAAGAGCGGAATAGTTTTCACAACCTACCTCAAGAGCTTCCTCCTCTGAATCAGCTTCCACATAAATCACCTGTGAAGCTTGAATCAGCACTTCGTAAAAAGCCATCTCACATCCTCCGTTATTTTCTTTTGACACCATCTATTATAAACTAATTTACAGCAAGGTCAAGCGGTATTTTGGGTTATTTCATCAGTGGATATCCGAATATCTTTGCCCAAATTGTGTATCACAACCAAGCTTACGACGAAGCTTATACTTGACATTCACTTGTTCGATTGCCCAATTAATAATCTCAGCAAACTCATCCTTATATTTCTGTAAGTCCTTGATTACTAAGACGTTTTCGTCATGAAAACAGCCTGTAAGAGTTTTTCGGCCATATCGACGTTGCTGTTCTTCAAGAATCTCATCCACCCACATATCAAAGAAGTAGCTGCCAGTGCCTTGAGCAAGAGTAGAGAACCTATCAGACTCTTTACGCAAGGAATAGCAGAACCCGTTGATTGGGTTTACCAACCACTTCCCACCCCTGCTGTCGCGGATAACCACTTGCTCTTCAGCAATAGCTTTCACGGACCAGTTTAGCTTCCAATAAGCTTCATGTAAAGCTTTACCTACAGCAAGACTTACACCAGCAGCTTGAGCGATCTTAGCAGCACCTGCATTATACACAGAAGCGTAGTTTGTTGTCTTACCCTTCTTCCGTGCAGCTTTAGCGTTAGCAGACTTTTCGCCACGTTTAAAATCATTAAACTCTTTCTGCGTAATCATTTTTGCAGTTAGAGCCATGAGAATGTGTGGATCGAAGTCATCCTCTTGCATTGTAGCAACGTACTCAGGGTCATACGCAAGCATAAAGTGATGCTTACAGCGATCTTCAAGGCTGCTCAGGTCAGAGCCTACACTTGTCTTACCCTTTCCTGCAACCAACACACCACGAATATCTTTGCCGTATGCCTTGTCAACTCCAGGCAAATTAACCAGCTCCCGGTGTTGTACACGCAAGGTGTTAGTAAAACCCCCAATACGTGCTTGAAGCCACTTACCGTCTTTCAGATCACGTATAAAGCCCTTAACAACACCAAGACGATGCTTGGCTACGTTATACTCAGCATACTTACGAATCTCCGGCACTTCCTCTGCAAGTTCTAGTACAGACTCACAAAGCTCCTTACCTTCTTCACCTCCTACAGTGATTTGTGGGATTGCACGTTCTTCTGGACGTGACTCTTTCCATTCTGTCCATTTGCTATGATGAGAGCCTTCCTTTGGTTTTTTGGCAATCCAAGCATTAAACTTCTCTTCATCTTTTTCATATTTGAAGCTGACTGGGACCCAGCCATGAGAATACAACAAAGCTTTCACTTGAGCCGGACTAGAAGCGCTTGGCTCCTCATAACCATTCAAAACCTTGAAGACGCCTTTCACATCAGTTTGCTGTACTTTCAGAGTGCCATATTCATCCACCTCCTCTGCATCATACACTCGCATAAGTTCTACCCACTTCACCCCAATGGCAGACAGGGATGTGTCCTTCTTATACATCTTCTTAGGCTTCTCTTTCTTAACGAATTGAGGAACCTTTGGCATTACACTTTCAAGCTCAGACCTTGCTGCTTCACAGATAACTTCAAGCTTCTTCTCTGTTTCAAGTAATAGGTCAACGTCCACTTCCCAGCGGGTTTTCTCCTGCAAACGAGCACAATCCATCTTGAACATCAAAAACGTCAGCAAGCGGTTGATATGCTCTTCAACAGACAAACCCACAAGACTATCAATGTACAACACTTCATCATCAGAAAGACGTTTACCACCAACAGCACCAGAATCAATCTCAATACGTGCTGTTGTGTAAAGTTCAATAAGACGTTTCTTTAAGTCTTTCCACAGAGCTTGGTTGATCTTTACGTCTTCTACAACTCGATTCTGATAGACCTCATAAGGCTGCTCAGACCAATCATCTACAGCAGGCTTCTCAATCCCATAATCCTCGTGGAATGTACCAAGGCCATGTTGACGACGATCAGGATTGAGATACCAGCTCAAAGCAAGGGTATCAATCAACATTAACTTTGATAGATCAATACCAAACAACTTCTCCATCAAAGGTACGTCAAAAGAAATACCATTGTGCATTACAATTGGAATCTCGTTATCTACGTGCCATTGAAAGAATTTAACAATCCGCTCACCTTCTGTTGAGCCTCGGAAGGTTTTAATCTCTTTCTCATTCATTTGAAAGCCGAGCACATGCAATTTAGTGGCAAGGTCAAGCAAATTATCAGATTCCAAGTCCGCCACGGTAGCGAGCTTCCAATTGTAAATAGGTTTCAAAACATCCTCCTTATAGTGAATCGCCGGCCCATTCATATTGAAGGAGGCGGCCCGTACTTTGTTCGTAACGTGTCTTGAACTTGTCTTCACCACCAAACATACGGTTCTTGATACAACCCAAGAAGCTGTTCGCTTTCAAATCACCTTGTGCATGCTTGTTACGTTCGAAGCTCATAATCAATGGGAAAGCGCGCATGATACCACGGCTACCTGTCAACTGACTAGCCAATACTTCGCCACCATTCTCATGATCCTTGGCATCCTTACCCTTTGGTGGGTTAAGGTGGCTATAGAGGTCAATGTGAATGTTCAGCTCAGCAGCAAGGTTTGCAAGCTCACTAGACCACTTGTTAATAAATTCATTTGCCTCACCAGTGGACAAATGGTCAACCAAGCGAGTCATGTTGTCGATTGCGTGGAAGCGTACACCATACTCCATTGTGTTGTAACGAATCGCCTTAACAATCTCCTCAATATCAAACCGGTTGTGTGCTGCTTGGCCTTCACTTTCCCAAAGGAATAGTTTACCCTCCAGACTATAGGCTGTTTCAAGATATTGCTCACGATGCTTCTCGTGAATACTTGGTACATGATATGGAATACCATCAATCTTACCAGCCATATTGTACAAAGTAGTTCGGTTTGGTTCTTCCAGCAATGCCAAGAACACTTTCTCTTTGTGCTCAATAATGTTGTGTGAATGCTTCATGTGAGCAATCAAAGTTTTACCAAGACCAACACCAGCAGCAGTACAAGTAGCTTCACCCATTCGCTGTGTGCAGTTCATGTCCGTAAATGCTTGCCATGGGTATGTAAGTCCTGGCTGTGGTGGCTCAAGATCACGACTAAGCACTGTACCAACACTAACGACACCTTCAGTTACAGGTTTTGCACTCTTCCAGATACAGAAGTCAGCAAACAAATCCCCATCACCCTTTAACAAAGCCTCATTTGCATCTTTGGCATTAGTTGGGTAAGTAACAGTTTTTACATCAGGCAACACTTTCTGTACATCTTTTACAGCTTTAAGCCCTGCCTCATCATTATCAAACACCAGCACAATTTCAGTAAAGAATTTATCAATCTCTTTACGCATACGACCAAGAGTTGTAACAGCACTGCCGACACCATGTGGGAGGCTTGTAACAGAGAACTTGTTGTAAGCACTCTTGCGCTTAGCTGCATGAGCCTCAAGCATCTGCTCAAGGGCACGGCAATCGTATTCCCCTTCGGTGACGTACAGTCGAGGTTTAGGGCCACTTGCATTCTTCTTAGCAATCTCCCAGTTAAATAGATCAGCACCCTTGATATCACCAATAGACCACATCGCTTTCTTATCAAGCATAATCGCTTTGTAGCCTACAAGCTTACCCTCGATTGTATAAGGGAAGTTGAATGTGAAGGGTGTTTTACCATCAAACTCACTGTAAGCAAGTTTCACACCACTGCGAGCATAATACTCAGCTTGAATACCACGGTGATCTTCACGAGGAGCCTTGAGATTACGAATCTCCTGAATCTCTTCAAAGATTTCATCTTCAGACTTACGCTTTGGTGGAGCTGGAAGCTTCCCATTATAAGGGTCTTCTACATAAGCATCCAAACCCAACGAAGCACAGCTGAAGCAGTAACCTGTGAACTTGTTCTTGCCATCATCATAGAATACTTGCAAACCTTTATCAGATTTGCAATGTGGTACATCATGTTTAATCTTCTCTACACAGGCCAATTTATTTCCTCCAATTAATTACAAAGCTCTTTATACATAAACTCATACTCACGCAGACGCTCTATTTCATTCAACATAGAGTGGAATAGCTTATCACCTGTTGCGTTGTAAGTCCCAGCTTCCCAGTAAAGACCGTTACGATAAAGAACAAGTTCATAGGTATCTTCATCGCGGATTACTTTGTACTTACCATCTTCAAATTCATACTCGATTAGCATTTATTCCTCCGATTCTTTTCTGGCTAACTTCTTCCTTTCATTATAAAAGGCAACAAGGTATGGCAGCAGGACCGTTGCCATGAGAAGTAACCCACCCATAGGAGCACCCCACAAGTCACTCTTCTCCCAAAGACCTTCTTCCACATATTCAGCAAGTATACCAACGAATGTAATTGTACCAATAATCACCCAAGCAATCAATAGACTCATCACTTATTCTCCTCATAAACAAGAGCAATATTATACGGAACTGCAAACATTTGCATAATAGGGTCAAGTGTAGAAATATCCACTTCAGAATGTTTACGCAACTCTACTTGACCCTTAGACTGAATACCTACAACCCAGTCATAAAGCTCTGTGATTGCCTGATCATAGTCTTCATCATGAACCAGAACAGCCATACAAGAGTGTTTGTGGTATGCGTTTGGTGCCAAGTCTTGGTCAGGTTCAAGGTTTTCATTATAACCAAAGATAAACCCACCCGAGTAATCTTCTTCAATACATCCTTTCCCATAGTCAAAGGGATTAATATCAACATAGTTTCCGATAGTTGGTTCAAGGATACCGACACAAGGACGACCAAAACCGCACTTACCCTTTTCAACCAAAACGCAACCAATACTTTCTGCAAAATCTTTTAGAAACTCTACCTTATTCATGTTAATCCTCCTCACAGTCAATTTCAATGCTGGAACATCCTACATCATTCAAACACCCTTGTAAACCATCATCAATATCCATTGTTTCACTATCAAATCGGCACTCTAACACGACTTCAGACATTTCTCGTAGGGTAGCATCACTTTGCTTTAAACGCTTCTTATCAGGCTCTACAGAGGGCTTGTTTGTCTTGTAGAGATTCTTCGCTACGAAGTTATTTTTCATCTTCATCACTGTTTGACAGTTCACTTGCAAAGTCAGCAATAGCTTCTCGTACTTCTGTATCAGACCATCCCCACTCCTCACCCATAGAACGTATACTCTCAGGCATGGTGCAGTATACGTTCAAACACGAACGAGAGTTATGGGAAGCTCCTGTAATTTCATACAATACATCGTGGATAGTATTCTCTGCACACTTATTCATAAAGCCTCCTAAACTAAATAATTCCCTTTTGGAATTTCCATCTCTCGCCGCTTCAACTCTTCCATAATCTTACGGAACTGGACAGAGCAAGCTGCACGAGCATCTGCTTCAGCATACCATGATTGCCCCTCCCCTGCATTGAAAAAGGACATTTCCCGAGCCTGCTTATGGTACAGGGTGACGAGTTGTTCGTCTGTTGTGTTTTCAAATTGCATTATTGTTTCTCCTTATGAATCTCAGAAGCATCATAGTCAAACTCTGCACCATTATTACAATAAACAGTGGCATCGACATTATAACCTTCCTCAATCATTTTCCAACCACCATTCTGCTCACATACCTTCTCAGCATGTAAAACTGTAATTGGGTAGATGGGCGGTTCTAGAAATATAAACGTAACTAACCACGTAATGAAGATTGCACCAACAAACCCTAGAAAATCACTCATACAGTATTCCTCCTCAATAACTCCGATGTGAATAAGCATCTTGCAAGCGAACCGTCAGGTTTGCCACTTCCTGCTCAAGCTGTTTGATACGATTAGTCTGAATTGTTTCACCCATAATGTCACACAATGGTTTTAGATTCAATCCATAACTACCAAGACTGATAAGATGGTCATAACCATATCCATCATTGACATAGAAGAAATCAGGGTGATCCTCAAGCTCACGAATTCTACCCTGAATAATGTTCTTAATGCAACCAATGACACGGTTACTAATGTTTCCTTCTGTGTCACCCACAACATGAGGGAGATAATCAGTATACAAATCTCCCATAATACTCTCAATCACAGCTCCAGCTTTCTGCTTTAATTCCTCTAGAGCTTCTGAGAGGATGCGTTCGCGTGTTTCGTAGTCGTTCATCACTTGTAATCCTCACAACAGTAGGAAAGAAAGTCATCTTTGTACAGAGCCTTCACTTTATCAGAAAACTCCTGATCTGCAAACTGATGTGTCCAGACAGGGACACGTTCCACTCCGTGTTCCACCCCCATACGTTTCTCAACATCCTCGTGGAATGCACTGAAATTTGTAGTGGTGATACCTGTGAATCCCATGATTGCTAGAGCTTGCTCTTTAGTGAATTTCATTACGCAGCCTCTTTACGAAGTTCAAGTTTCTTCTGAAATGTTGTCTTCTTCTTCATCTTCTCAGGAAGCTTACCACCATTCAAGAAGTATTGATGCAGCATTGTATTAATCATGCGAGCACCAAGAGTGTTGTTCTCATAAGATTCTACAAGAGCTTGCATAATAGCGTCAACCACTTCATTACGATCAGCTGTGTAGATTTGCAGGTAGTTGCTCAGCAATTCACTGTTATTCAAAATATCTTTAAGCTGCTCAAGTGTCAATTTCTCAAGGTTGAACACCAACCCTACACGACCAAGCAGCTCCGTCTTCATACCCATTTCACGAAGACGGTCTACATCCAAGTCTTCCTCACCATTGAATGCACCAGCAAAGACAAACAGAACATTGTCAATAGTGATTTCACGATACTTACCATAGTCACCAAATACAGAAGTTGTACGACTTTCTAATACCTTCAGTAGCTCATTCTGAACACCATTGGTACTTTCATGTGCAAGATCGCTGTTACTATTACCGGAAATGAATAGCTTATCAAACTCATCCACAAAGCAAACAACAGGGCGATTGCCAAAATTAGCCAATGGAGCCAGTGCCTTGCTCAGAGAATTACCACTCAATCCTTCCTTAGTGAGCTGTGCAGCGTTAATCTCATGGTAGTTCAGGCCATGAGCATCAGCCATATTCAAAACGTTGAAGCTTTTACCTGAACCACTTGGGCCTGTCAAGATGAAGTGAGGACGGATTACACCCTCAGATGCACTGAACACACGGAAGACTTCGTTCATTTGTTTGATTGCTTGTTCACTCATTTTGTTTCTCCTTTGTTTAAAATTAGGTTTTTCGTTTACATGCCAACTAGTGTACCACAGATTTCCCTGATGTGAAATTGTAATTTTCTATGGTTTTGTGGGTGGTGATAGGCTGTTAGTCATCACTGTAGCGGTCTTCCTCTGAATCTTGATAATAATGATGTTCTTGCACATACTCAACTATACTGCGCAGATTGTCAAACGATTGCACTGTGCTCTTACGTGACCAACGCCATACAACCAAGTCAAAGGTTGTGTCTGTAATCTCTACGCTGTATCTACCATGTTCTGAACATGTACTCTCAAAAACACCCAAAGGCTTGACACCTTGATGAACCTTTAGCAAAGGAATTACTTGCTCAAGCACAGAAATGGTCTGCTCAAGGTTGTCATTCTTTCCCTTGTAAAGCATCATTTTAAGGTTTATTTGTTCAATCTCAGGGAAATAACCTGAACTCCACAAACCCTTATCATGCCAATATTTCTCACGAGCATTATAGCGTTCACCAGATACACGTCCGTCTTCAAACAAGAAATATTCCATTTCTTCTACAGGATTCATTGGTTGGTTCATCTGTTCTTTTTCTTTCTGCTCACGGAGCTTTTCAATCTGCTTGTGCAGTTTAGAAAGCTTCTCATTAAGAGCATCACGTTCAATAAACAACGGCTTACGTTTCTCTTCTAGAGCTGCAATCTTAATATCAAAATCAATCATTTTATTCTCCTTTATGTACTGTATACGAAACATTCTAGCAGCCTTGTAATGCCTGTGCAACATTTATTGTGCTCGTTGGGACACAATTTAGGCACTATTGGCTGATTTTGTGGCCTAACTGCTACATTCTTTCCAAAAGCTCAGCAAGACCATCTTTAGCTTTCTCAAGCATCTCCTTAGCCTTAAAGTAGGCTTGCTCCTTTTCCTTGAAGGTTTGTGTAAGGTCTTTTACAGCTTTCTTGGCTTTGATAATTTTAAGCTGGATAGGCTGAATGTCTTCTAGCCATTTGTTGTGAGCACTTACTAGAGCTTGGGCTTGTTTACTATCAAGCTTCTCCTTCGGATCATTGCTCCAGCAGACATTACCGGGAGCATTCTCAATCCAACCCCAAGAATTACCATAGGTCGTCGTATGGCGATTTGTACAGGAACGCCACACAAGCTCATTATGAGGAACCACAATGTCACCTAATTTCACATAGTCATCTGTAACTTCAATCATCTCAATCTCCTACGTTGTTATGTTGATGGGAGTGATTCTACACCCTTGCAAGGAAGAGTCAAGGGAATTTCTATAAATTTATTTTCACACAGAAGGGTTGTGTTCTCTGAGATGTGTGTTAAGATTGTTGGGTTGAAAGGTCTGTAAATGGCAATTTTGTTCTGCAAATTCGTCTACAGCCTTAGTGCGACTAGGTGTTGAGCGTTTTCAGTTGATTTATATGATAGAGAGGAGCTAGATGGTAGAGTATGGAGGATAATAATGTAATTAATACAAGACTCTTAACCTACGATATTAAGGTTAGATTGGAGTTAAGACAGGTGGTTAGGAAGCTTAAGTATGATGACACTACCACACTAAACGTAATCTGTGCTAACCTCGTTTCTTGCATAAGGAAGGGGTGTGTACTGGTCTACAGCAGGAGTACGAGAGGGTTTGGGAACAGTAAGAAAGGTGTGAACGCAAGGAAGGTTATGAAATGTGTTGATTTCTTAGAAGAAGAGGGGTATATTCTCAACTTCAAAGGTAAGGCTCACGCAGATAAAAGCAAGAGGAAGATCAGCTTTATGTCGCCTACAGATAGATTCATAGAACTGTTTGGTTGTAATGAGTTCATTGTTGAGTGCGAAAAAGCATATCAAGAAGCCTTTCGTGTCGTGGAGCTGCGTGATGAAAGTAAAAATCCTGTTTCTTATAGGAGTAATCAAGAAGTGAAAGAGATGGAAGAGCTGGTTCGACAGTTAAACAAGATAAATGAACAAGCTGTTGTACGGGACGAGAATGGGCAGATTATGACAAACTTCTACTGCCGTATTTTCAATGAGAATTTTAGTTTTGGTGGGCGTTTCTACAAAGCTGACATTTTACAGCTAAAGAACAAAAAGACAAAATCCCGATTGGGTGTGACTATCAACGACAGCCCTGTGATTGAAGTAGACTATTCCAACTTGCATTTCAGGATTAGTGCTGCTAAAGAAGGGATTCCATCTGATGATATTCCTCTAGATGTGTACTCAGGAATCATTGATGACGAAAACAACTACGTAGACCGGGAAATTGTCAAGCTTGCTGTCAACATCATGTTTAATAGTCGTGATGAGGAAGACGCACAGAAGGCTATCCAACAAGAAATCAATAAAATGTTGGATGAAGAGAAATTGATGTATACACTAGGCAGGGCATCGTCTGTTATGACCCTTGTGTTTGAGAACTACCCAGAGTTTTGTGACCTGTTCTGCATGGGTGACAGTTATGGTAGACGGCTACAGAAAGACGACAGTGATTTGGCGTCAGACATTTTGACAGTCTTTATTGAGAAAAACATTCCATGTTTACCTGTACATGACAGTTTTGTAGTGGCCAGAGAACATGAAAACCTGTTGATTCAGACTATGGCAGACTGCTTCCGTAAGCGTTTTGGTGTTGACAACCTTGTCCCACTGAGCGTAAGCTCTAAAGAAGATGGTGTGGTGCATAAGTATCGGCTTTTGGCATAGGAGAAACCAAATGAACATTACAGAAGTTACTAAGAAGGTATATGAAGCAGAGGTGATGCTGTCTTCTGAAGATATTGAGTTTATCATTATTGAACACTTCAAACAGAAGTTTGACACTAAGACTTCAGAGTTGTCTGTCACATTTGAAAATCCACACCAAGAAGATATTCAAGTAAGTTATCGTCGTGTTGAGGTATTGAAATGAACACATCTAAATGGGCATCACGTAAATTCACCCTAGTTTGCTGTACAATTCTCCTCTTGTCAGGGCTGTTGATTGGAGATAAACTGGGTGAGATAGCTTACACGCAGCTTATAGCCCTCCTTGTAAGCGGGTATTTGCTGGGGAATGTTGTGCAGAATGTTAAATTGGAGGAGAAGGAATGACAATCACCACGTTAATCATTGCTTGGATAATCCTATCCATTGTTGTTACACTAATTGCATTGAAGATTCTTAAGGCTGATAAGGAGGAAGAAGTATGAAAGAGTTTCTAGAATCAAATGGCTATAAAATGTGGAAAGAAGAGGGTAACGACATTCACCACACCATGTACTTCCAGAAGCGTGTGGATAATATCTATACAGACTCCCCTGTTTGCTTGTGTAACGATAAACTGTTTATTAATCTGGACGTATGGACAATGAACGAACACACAAGCTGTTCAGTCAGTATGACGCACGAACGACCTGAAGATGAGTGGTGCAGCCTGAAGATTTACAGCTTGACACAGGAACAAATCGAGAGTAATTTGACGGCATACGAAGATAAAATGATTAAGCTCTGGGAGGTGTTCTATGACTGATTTGAAAGAAGGTGACGTATACAAATGGTATTACAAGAACGATGCAGAGTATCGTCGTAACAACTCATCTACAGCTTATTGGTGTATGGATAATCGTTGCATTGTTCGTAATGGTGAACTTGTGGACACTTACTGGTCTGGTGTTGACTCTGAATACCCTTCATCAAATTCTCACTATCTAGACGCTGACAAAGTAGACCTTGAATTTATCTGTAATGTAAATGATGTAGAATTTATCAAGAAATATGAAATAGAAGATTATGACAAAGTTTACAACCTAAGTTACCAGAAAGGCTGTTATCCTTGTTATGCAATTGATAAGGGTGCTCAAGTTAGTAATAAAGCTTTGCGCACTAAATATCAAGGCTTGCTTGACAAAGCTCATTCTGACAAACGTAGTGCAGAATACAACATTGAGTATTATTCTAAATTGATTGAGGAGCTTGGAGAATGATCGTATCAGAACTAATCGGAGCCTTGCAGAAAATGCCGCAGGATGCTAGAGTGATTGGGTATGGCGGCTGTGACCCAGAGTACGGAATGCTTTATGAGGATATTGTTAAAGTAGAGCAAGAAAACGTAGGCTGGGATGCTGCCAATGATGAACCAATAGTAGAGGTGTATATTCTATGACTAAAATCCTTTACGGAAGTCCTGGTGAAATTCCTCCAGTTGAAGTCAAATGCAAAGCAGATGAATTTGAGAACTACATTCGTGAGTTTGGTGTAGTAAATGCCTGTGAGTGGTTTAATCATAGTTCAAATAGTGAATTTACTAAGGAGACTATTGAACTGCTGCTTGAGCGTAGTGGTCTGGAATATTCTTATCATTAACGCTTGACACACCAACACAGATGCCCTAGACTAGCCTTTCATTAACGAACGGAGCTTTACAGATGAACATTTTCGTAACCAATGAGTGCCCAATAAAGTCAGCACAAGACCACTGCAATGTTCATTTTAAAATGTGCGTGGAACTTGGTCAACTTTTGTCTACTGCTCATTTTGAGCTTGATGGGCAGGTTGTAGGTTACAAACCGACTCATCGTAACCACCCGTCTGCAATCTGGACTCGTCAGTGCAGTGGAAACTATCAATGGGCTTATCTGCACTTCAAAGCTCTTTGCGATGAATATACATTTCGGACTGGCAAGGTTCATAAGTCGTCTGAATTGATTTGTTTGTTAGCAAAACAACCCTCTAAAATTGAGATTGGTGAAAGGACGAGCTTTGCTATGGCGATGCCCGATGACTTCAAAAAGCTTGGTATTTTTGACCAGACAAAAGCTTACCGTGCTTATCTCAACAACAAATTTGCAGAATGGGCTTGCAGAGAGAAGCCTATTAAAGTGGAGTGGGCAAATCGTGGTAAACCAGAGTGGGTTAATGTATGAAGACTTTACTAACATTCATAGGAATTTGTATTACAGTTGCCATGGTTGGTGTGATAATTAAAGCATTACTAATCTTCTGTTTTAAAGATTACCCGCAGATTGCAGAGACAATTGTATTCACAACAGGTATGTGGTGTGGTATGTTGTTTTTAACATTGCAAACTAAATATCTTTAAGGAGAATAAAATGAGCAACACAAAAGAATCAGTCGAAGAAGAAATAACTGGTGAATTTGCAAAAGCTGATTTACTGTCTAGCCTAATTCGTGATAATGTACAGAAAGTGGCAGAGAATGTTATCTCTGTATTCCCTAAAGATCGGCAGTATATAGCTGATGCTAAAGTGGGGAGTTATGAAGTGTGGGTTGGTAGACTTTGTGGTCTATTACCAGTATCGGAAAGGGATTATTTGTTGCAATTGCTTCAACAGCACGGGAATAAACTAGAAACACGATAAATACATAGGCTCATTAGTGTATTGAATCGCACAATTTTCTTCTAAAAAATTAGGCCCAGTTTGATCCTGGGATGAGCCGCCAATCAAAAATAACCCACTTAATTGTGGGTTTTACATTTATAGGAGTTTTATATGCAAGAAGAAATTTGGAAAGATGTAGTAGGGTATGAAGATTATTTTAAAGTGAGCGAGTCTGGAAAAATTTTCAGTAAACGATCAGGTCGAGAATTATCAACAATTGTTGGCAAGACTGGTTATAGATGCTTTACAACAAGACTTAATGGTAGGCAAAGTAAAGCTTTAGTATTAAAAGTACACATCCTTGTTTGTGAAGCTTTTCACGGCCCAAGGCCAAATGATATTCAAATTTATGCATTACATTGGGATGATGACAAACTAAACAATCACTATAATAATCTCAGGTGGGGTTCCAGATCAGAAAATGCCAAAGATTCTGTACGAAACGGCAAGTACAGTAATAATTATCAGACCGGAGAAGACGTAAAGAATTCAAAACTTACAGAGCAGGCTGTTTTAGATATACTTGAAAACTTTGAAAACATCTTAGTAGGAAATAAAAGTCGTAAGATTGAGCATTTTATGCGGAAATATAATGTCTCCCGCAGTACTGTTAGAGGTGTTTTAGAAGGTCGTAGATGGCGTCACATATCAAATGCAGTGCTAAATCCTAAATAGCTTCACCCTATCAGCCCCAGACGATCAATAGAAATTATTGGCTTGATCTGGGGCTTTCTTTTGTCTAGAATTTGACTTAACAGAAAGCAATGAGGTGATTTATGTCTGGTTCAATCGGTCGTAGCTACTTAATCCAAAGTTGGAACGATGCAGCCTCTTATTCTGGTGAGCAGATAGGCCAACGGCTCAAGGAAAGCACAGACCTTTATCTTGCTAATGGGAAGGCTAACATTGGGCTTTTTGAAGAAAAACCAAAAACCAAGCCTAAGAAATCTGCATTTCAGGCAGTCACCTTGGCAGACTCTCACTATGAGCGCCTTGCTAATCTGTCTGAGGAGCTAGACAAAGAGCTTGAAAGTGGTAAGCTTTCCTTTGACGATTGGTCATATGCTCGCAAGACCTTAGATGTTAGGTTGGAAAAGGCATGGTCACGTCTCAGTAAGGCGCGAGGCTGGACAAACGACAATAACCAATGCTACCCCACAGGGGAAGAGTTTACGCTTGATTTAGAGCATTCTAGTCAGCGTCAATTGGACTACTCTGTCATCCCTAGTGGCAGTGTCTTTGCTAGCCTCAAAGATGATAATCTTTTTAAGAAATGTGCTGTATTTGTCTTGACGGCCTGTAAATGGTTTGCTAATGTCACTACAACAGTAAAACAACTGGTGAAGGAGGGTTTGGTATGAAATTTGGTGCAGGTTGGACTTGTGGTGTGACGGCAATGGTCATATTTGCTCTAATACAGAGCTGGGATGAACCTACAGAAAAACAAATAGGACACACATACCAACAGCTTAAAGAAATGAAAGCAGAATGCGAAAAGGATTTGCCAAGGTCTACAGAATGTAGTATTACTGTTTACTATCTGCCACAGGCTG